>Ga0315279_10004755_pt1 | contig 18083 bp, 12 predicted proteins | sample YL17G06_20_MG_FD_203694 | JGI IMG/M metagenome (GOLD analysis project Ga0315279, IMG submission 203694) | Sediment microbial communities from Yellowstone Lake, YNP, Wyoming, USA - YL17G06_20 | ecosystem: Environmental > Aquatic > Freshwater > Lake > Sediment | place: USA: Wyoming | collected... | reverse complement strand
TTTCAGATGAGGCTGTGCTTCCGCTCATTCAGTCTCGCGTGCCTGTTTCCTCAGTAAGTAGGATCGTGGTAAAGCATAGCGAGAGAATTGAGGAAACAGCTGCATTGTTCTCACGCTACTTGAGAATGCTTGTGGAAAATCCACGCTATTCTCGCTTCATACTAGGCGTTCCCGGTTTGCTTATCCTGGTAGCAGCGGCTCTCTCCCTCTTCAACTTACTTTCCATCTTCTGGATCGTACTGATCATCGTAGTGAGCATAATAATGGTGGTGAAGGGTTTCGGTGCTGACAGGGCAGCCAAGAATTTCTATAGGTGGACGAAGGAATACTCTCCTCCACCCCTTCGGGTGCAGATTTCGAATTTTTCACTGGTAGCTGGTGCCCTGTGCGTAGTGCTAGGTGTCTATTTGGGATGGACAAGTGCAGCCTTCTTCGTATCAACAACCATGACACCGCCAGACTTGGCAGGCTGGCTTGGCATCTTTCCGCAAATCGCAGGCTACTTTATCAAAGACGCCATAACTCTCATCGTAGTTGGTATCTGTGCAGCTCTGCTAGGAAGAGCCATACGCTGGTATCTCGAACACGACCCGAAACTGCTGCGCAACGCAGCCTTGATAGTCTCAATTGGCTGGTCAAGACAAATCTTGGACGCGACTGCAGAGCTATTGATAACGCCTGAAAGGGGTTATGAGAAGCTGATCTTTTCTGTGATCGTGGGAATTCTGATAGGCATAGCCTCAGTTTTAGTAATATTCGTTGTTCACAGATCCTTTAGAGGATTCTTCAAGGAGACTGAGGAGCAAGTTGAAGAGTTTGGAAAAGATTAACGCCGCAATCATAGGTGGCACAGGTTTCGAGAAATTCTTCAAGGATGCACAACAGACATCCATAGAAACACCTTATGGAACAGTTCCAACGTTGTACCTTGGCAAAGTGGACGATGAAAATGTGGCTCTTCTTCCGAGACATGGTTCAGATCACTCTATTCCTCCACATGGGATAAACTATAGGGCAAACATTTTCGCTTTACACAAGATCGGCGTGGAGAGGATTCTGGCTACAAATGCTGTAGGTGCGATAAACCGTGATTTTGAACTTGGCCAGATAGTTGTTCCCCATGATTTCGTTGACTTTACAAAGCTTCGCCCTGCCACGTTCTACGATGAAGCTCCGGTGACACATGTTGATGTCTCACAACCTTATTGTCCCGAAATGCGCAGTTTGCTCATCGAAAATGCAAGAAAAAATGGTCTGATCATTCAGGATAGAGGAGTCTTAGTCTGCACTGAAGGACCAAGGTATGAGACTCCAGCAGAAATTGAAATGTTCAGACGTTTAGGCTGTGATGTTGTCGGTATGACTGGGTTTCCTGAGGTTGTACTTGCAAGAGAGCTTGAAATGTGCTATGCAAGCATTTGCTACGTTTCGAATAAAGCCGCGGGCATGCAGCAGCGGTTGACAGTTCGTGAAGTTTCAGAAACTTCCAAGCAAATTCTTCCAAAGATAGAGCAAGTCTTAATTGACACTGTCAAAAGGTTACCGCTTAAGCGTGAAGGCAATTGCCCATGTGCCAATGCTTTGAAGAACGCGAGGTTTGAATAGGATGTTCAAGACGATTCTTTCAGGTATCGGTGCGTACAAGTTATATGAGAAGTGGTTGTGGCGTCAGATCAAGGGAGGCGTGAAACCTGAGCATATTGCGATCATTTTGGACGGAAACCGAAGATGGGCTTCTGACAAGGCTCTCAACCCATGGGCTGGTCATGAAAAAGGCGCTGAAAGAATTGAGCAGCTTCTTGATTGGTGTTTAAAACTTGACGTTAGATCCATGACGCTTTACGTCTTTTCCACCGAAAACTTCGGACGATCCAAAGCTGAAGTCGAACAAATAATGCGAATTGCAGGAGAAAACTTCCGGAAAATTCTGACAGATCAGCGCATACATAGAAGCAAAATCCGCGTAAAAGTCATCGGTCGAGTGAACCTACTGCCTGAAAGCTTTCAGCAGCTGATCCAAGAAGTAGAAAACGCGACAAAAGACTATGATCAACACTTCTTGAACTTCGCTTTTGCCTATGGCGGAAGAGCGGAGATTGTTGATGCAGCAAGGAAGATTGCTGAGAAAGTGCACGATGGTAAACTGGAACCTGAAAAAGTTGACGAGAAAACATTCGAGCAATACTTGTATACTTCGCATATGCCAAAGCAGGATCCTGACCTGATTATCAGGACATCAGGCGAAGAAAGGCTAAGCGGCTTCCTACTGTGGCAATCTGCTTACAGCGAGCTTTGCTTTTTGGATGCTTACTGGCCCGATTTCCGCCTGATAGACCTTTTAAGAGCTGTGAGAACATTTCAAAAACGCAAGAGACGGTTCGGTGCATGAAGCTAGGCTCTTTTTTTAGCACTTGCTATTGAGAGAACATCTCCGTCTTTCAGAACATAGTCTTCGCCTATTCTCTTTCTCTCCCGTGCTTCGACCGCATAGATGAAGCCTTCACCAAGTTCAGTGTGGATTATGTACGCAAGCTGGCGCGCAGTGGTTCCATATGGCACGAGGTAAGCATCTGGCAAGACCCTTCCATTATGATCGGCCAAGTGCTCCAGATCTTCAACGGGATAGACGGTGATCATGCTCAAGAGCTTGTAGAAAGCCGTGTTCACCGCTTCCTGAACACCAGTTGACCCCTTCTTAAGCAGAATCTTCTCCTTTATAGTCTCTAATGCCCTGATCTGGCCTTCGCTGAGTTTTTCAGGCTTAAGTATTTTGAAGTTGCAGTCTCCAGGCCTGTAATCAATTAGCTGCTTTTCTGCTGCTCTTCTCAGAGCAAGTTCAGCCTCTGCACAGCATGGTACAACGATGTAGTTGGACTTCTCCAGTTTCTCTAGGTTTTCCTCAGCACAGGGTATGTCCATTTTGTTTGCCGCTATTATCATTGGCTTGGCTATCTGTCTCAACGTATCTACGAATCTCAGGAAGTCTTCCTCACTCCAGCTTGTAAGCCTGTCAGTGTTCAGCTCTGTTCTTCTCGCTGCTTCAAGTATGTGATTCCTTTTTATGGACAAGCCGCTTAGGCGGTCTTCCAACATAGAAAAGAGGTCTTTCTTTTCAGATTCGACTGTTCTGGCAATTTTCGGCCAGTCCTTCTTCAAGATATTTGCCATCCACATGGTTATTTCGTGCTCCAGAAACTTTACGTCTTCCAGTGGGTCATGCTCACCTGGCTTACACAGTCTTCCTTCGCAGTCAGTTCCGCCCGATGCGTCAACAATGTGGATCAGAACATCAGCTTTCCTAATTTCATCTAAGAATTGGTTGCCTAAACCTCTTCCTTCCCATGCGCCCGGTACAAGTCCTGCACAATCAATGAATTCCACTGGGATGAGTCTTACGCCATCCATGCAAAGGGAGTTAACGGGATTGTCTTTAACCTTGAACTCTTCATGAACGCACGGTGTGCGTACGTATCCTACTCCTCTGTTCGGTTTTATCGTTGTGAATGGATAGTTTGCAATCTCGGCTGGCGCTAATGTTGATGCGCAGAAAAAAGTTGACTTGCCAGTGTTGGGTTTTCCGACTATTCCGAGCAATTTTGAATAGGATTTCTGCATTTTCAATCCTCAAAACATTGGTTTTGAGCTTTTCACACGTTCCTGTTTTGTTATACTCTACTTTGCATAGCTCTATAATGTTTTTGGCTTTCGACTAGATATAGAATAGAGATTGGACTGCTTCATTCTCGTATTTGTTCAGTGTCGAATCAGAAAAACCGCGGCAATAAGCATGACTACTGCTATGACACTAACGTATAAGGCAAGGGTCTTCAAGACTGCTGACCAAGCAGTTCGGTTTGATTCTTCGGCCTTCTCGAGACAGGTATTAACGTTTGTCTGATCTAGCTGTTCCAGCATGTTCTGCAGTATCAGTTTGCTCTCAGAAAGGGTGTTTTCGGCATTCTCTGTTTCTGATGGGAAAACCCATGAGATTCCAACGGTTTTCCCGATAAGAAGTGATGATTTCGCTTGATTTATCTTTTGAACAGCCTTTACTGTGTTTTCCGCGAAAGAATTGTTGCCGAAAACGCTTGGTGAACATGGCTTGAAAGCGACGGTTTGGTTGTCCACAAGTTCTGCATCTGAAGTATCGTTGAAGAAGTAGTTTGCGTATGGTGTGGTTTCAGGTATGCTTTGCATCGAGCTGAAATGTTTGAAATCCAGTGCATTGAATTGCTGCCACGTAGGGTCAACAGGCACCCAGCCATAATTCTCCAAGTAGTACTCTGCCCACATATGCCCGTCTTCTGTTGTTTCGGTTGTAGAATAGAAAGCGAAGCCAGCTTGGATTCTGGCCGGAATTCCACTAGCTCTGCAAAGGGCAACGAAAAGATAGGAGTATTCAGAACAGTCTCCAGTTCTGTTCTCCAAGGCCCACAATGCCCCTCTTTCCTCATCCTGAACTGCATAACGCACCTGTGAGATCACAAAATTGTATATTTTTGAGGCTTCTTCGAGCTTAGTGCTTGAGCTAGTTGTGATGCTTTGAGCTTTTGAGATTATTCCTGGATCATCTGATTCTATTAATGGTTCTGGTTGAGTATATCTTCGGTATAAGTCTGAATTTTTGTCGTAATTTTCTGGTAAACTTGAGTTGATCGAATAACTGGTGTCAAAGGAAAGCAAGTAATAGTTTATGTCAACGCTCAGGTTTTGTTTTGCATTGAGCGTTATGTTGTCCCAATATGCATAGATGTTTTCCGCGTTATCTTTAATGATTTTGGGTTGTCCTATTGATGAAGAGATGTTGCTTAAGGTAGCATAATGGCGTGCGGTCTCGTTTCTTATGAGGGGAACGAAGAGTTTTAGGTCTTCAACTGTGTAGAGTGTTGGATTGTCAATTCGGATGGTGTGTCTGAGGTCCCCAGTAAACGCGTTGTTCACTTCATACTTTTTTAATGTTGCATCTTCACTTTGGGCAACTGTTGAGGGTTGCAGGAAGCTTAGAGAACAAGATACAAGGACGATAGTCAAACACAGAGAAATGATTATGGACCTATTCTTGGAATACATGGTTACTTTCTTTCTAGGCATTCATCAATCATAGATTAATATAAAAGCGTCAAGGTTTATAAGAAGTGAACCGAAACATCGACGGATGTGAAAGCAATTGGCATCAGGAATGACACGAGAGAAACTTGCTGAGATGTACAAAAAGATGGTCGAAATTCGGCTTTTTGAAGAGAAAGTTTTCGAACTGTATGGTCAAAACCTTGTTCCAGGCACAATCCACCTTTATGCTGGAGAGGAAGCTGTTGCAGTAGGTGTCTGTAGCACACTTTCGAGAACGGACTACATAACAAGCACGCACAGAGGGCATGGACATTGCATAGCAAAAGGCGCTGACTTGAAACGAACGATGGCCGAGATTCTGGGGAAAGAAACTGGTTACTGCAAAGGCAAAGGAGGTTCGATGCACATTGCAGACTTTAGCATAGGCATGCTAGGCGCAACAGCCGTAGTCGGGGCAGGATTGCCCATAGCCGTTGGCGCAGCCTTGTCTGCAAAGCTCCGGAAAACCGATCAAGCTGTGGCTTGTTTCTTCGGCGAAGGTGCTTCAAATCAAGGAACATTTCATGAAAGCCTAAACATGGCTTCTACATGGAAGCTGCCTGTAATTTTTATTTGTGAAAACAACCTCTATGCCATGGGAACACGTCAATCGAGAGTCATGAATATTGAGAACATTGCGGACAGAGCTGGAGCATACGGAATTGAGGGCATGGTAGTCGACGGAAACGATGTTTTGGCGGTTTATCAGGCCGCATGCCGAGCCGCTGAGAGAGCAAGGAAGGGAGAAGGACCCACACTTATCGAATGCAAAACTTACAGGCGAAAAGGTCATTCGCGAGCAGACCCGGCCAAATACAGACCTAAAGAAGAAGTTGAAGAATGGTTACGCAAAGATCCGATTAAACGTTTCAAAGAGTATCTTATGAAGGAACACTCTTTCGCGGAAAGTGAACTTCTTGACATTGAAAAAGAGGCTACGAATGCTATCGAGGAAGCAGTGAAGTTTGCGTTGGAAAGTCCTTACCCCCGTCCAGAGGAAGCGCTAGAGGACGTTTATGCTTAATTGAGGGGGTCAGATGTGCGAAAAATAACCTATCGAAATGCATTGCGTGAGGCTTTGAGAGAGGAAATGCACAGAGATCCGTCTGTTTTTCTGCTAGGCGAGGATATTGGCAGGTACTGGGGAGGGGCGTTCAAGGTTACAGATGGTCTGGCGGAAGAATTCGGGGACGAAAGAGTGAGAGACACGCCTATTTCTGAGTCGGCAATAATCGGCACAGGAGTAGGTGCAGCAATAACTGGCATGCGTCCAGTGGCAGAGATAATGTTCGGTGACCTAACCGCTTTGGCCATGGATCAGATTGCCAATCAAGCTGCGAAGATATGCTATATGTTCGGAGACCAGGCGAAATGTCCGCTTGTGGTTAGAACGCCTTTTGGCGCCGGCGTGAACATTGCCTCTCACCATTCTCAAAGTCTTGAAGCATGGTTTATGCATATTCCAGGCTTGTTTGTGGCTGTGCCTTCAACACCTTATGACGCGAAAGGACTTTTGAAAACAGCGATACGGGGAAGTAACCCAGTTTTCTTCTGTGAACACAAGCTGCTCTATCCAGTCGAAGGCGAAGTTCCAGAAGAAGAATACACAATTCCTCTAGGATTGGCTGAGATAAAGAGAGAAGGCTCTGACGCGACAATAGTAGCCACATCATACATGGTTCACAAAGCGCTTAGCGCAGCCAAAGCACTTGAACAGGATGGAGTAAACGTGGAAGTCGTTGATCCGAGAACCCTGACCCCGTTGGACAAACAGACGATAGTAAAATCCGTCAAGAAAACAGGTAGGCTTGTCATTGTGTGTGAAGACTGCAAGACCGGCGGTGTGAGTGCTGAAATCGCAGCCGTAGTAGCTGAAGATGCGCTAGACTATTTGGATGCTCCCGTCAAGCGTCTGGCTGAACCGGACACACCCATTCCCTTCAGCCCATCCCTAGAGCAATACGTGATTCCAAACGAGAAATCCATAATCAAAGCAGTCCAGGAAGTGGTATAGCCTGGTAACCAAGATCGTGATGCCTAGGCTCAGCTTAACGATGAAAGAGGGCACCGTTGGTAAATGGTACAAGAAGGAAGGCGACATCGTTGAAAAGGACGAGCCAATAGTGGAAGTGGTCTCAGAAAAAGCCACATACGATTTGGAAGCACCAACTTCAGGGATATTGAGAAAGATCCTAGTAGAAGCGGGTGTTGATGTCCCAGTCAACGAAGTTCTAGCAGTCATAACAGGATCAGATGAGCAATTCTCAGAAGCAGAAACATGTGTGGGACAGTCTCAGCCGGTGCCAGAGACGGAAGAACGAGTCTTGGCCTCTCCTGCAGCCAAGCGTCTCGCAAGAGAACGTGGAATAGACTTGTCACTAGTGAAGGGTAGCGGATCTGAGGGAAGAATCTCCGAGGAAGACGTTGAAAAGTTTAGCGAGGAAAGCCCTAGAACACTTAATAAGATCAAAGAAACTATAACGATGACTGGACTTAGGAAAACTTCTGCTGAAAGACTTTCGACGAGTTTCAGAACTGCTCCACACAGCACTATAGTTATGGAGGTTGACGTTTCAAAAGCTTTAGCTTTGCATCAGAAGCTTGAGGTTTCGTATACTGCTATACTTGTGAAAACTGTGGCAAGGACATTGATTGAGCATCCAATAATCAACTCGACGCTGGATGGAAATCAAATCAAGATCTTTGAAAAGGCAAATGTCGGCGTGGCTGTAGCAACGGAGAATGGTCTAGTCGTTCCGGTAATACGCGACGCTGACAAAGCTTCTCTTCAGAATATAGATATGACAATAAGGGATTTGACCGCCAAAGCCAAACAGGGAAAACTGGCTAAAGAAGAGATTTCCGGCGGCACTTTCACGATCACAAACTTGGGCATGTATGGCGTTGACTTTTTCACGTCCATAATCAACCCGCCTGAAGCAGCCATACTGGGCGTTGGGAAGATAACTGAGAGGCCAGTTGTGGCTGACGGAAAAATCGTGATCAAACCATTAATGATGTTGAGTCTTTCCTATGATCACCGAATCGTTGACGGTGCGCCTGCGGCCGAGTTTCTGAGAAAGCTCAAGGAAAGGATTGAAAACCTAGAAACTCGGGAGTAGCGATTTATTCGAGGTCTTGCTTTTCGATGGCCTAAGCTGTTTCCTTCAGGCTCTTACTGATAAGCTTCAATTTGACATCTTTGATCATTGTTACGCCGCGGCTGGAAATGATTGATCCTGCCCAAGCCATTATGATGAAAAGGAAGAAAACTAGGCAAGCGTTGCTGAAAGTGGCGGCTGCTTTAGAGAATTCCTCTTCTGATGTTGCTGGGATCGGGATCAATTGTGGGATTTGTGATCCGTTCAGAAATATCAGGATTGCCAAGCAGGCTGGGAGGATTATGAGGATCAATCCTATGATAAGAAGCGCGTAACCGACGATTTTCTCGATCGTTCGCTCTTTTGGTGGCTTCATGAAACGACGGTTTATTCTGTGTTCATATAAAAAGCTTCGCAAATAATTGTTAACGGTATGATCACAAGCTCCTTATCTGTATTCTTTACTTCTCACGCAAATTCCTTGATGGTTTCGGAAAGTCTTAAGTGTCTAATGACAGAAAGTCCATTGGATCAAAATGAAGGCAGCGGTATACTACAACCAAAAGGACATACGAATAGAAGACATGCCTGCGCCCTCTATCGGTGAAGATGAAGCCTTAGTCGAGATGAAGGCCTGTGGAGTGTGCGGTTCAGATCTCATGAGTTGGTATCTTGAAAGTCGTGCTCCACTCGTTCTTGGGCACGAACCGGCAGGAATAATCGCTGAGAAAGGAAGCAAACTCGAGGGTTTTGATGTTGGCGACCGAGTTTTCGTTCATCATCATGTGGCATGTTTGAAGTGTCACTACTGCCTACATGGGGATTATACTTTATGTAAACAGTTCCACGAAACAAACATCAAGCCAGGCGGGTTTGCAGAATACTTCAAAGCTCCTGCTCCCAATCTCCAGCTGGACACTTTGAAGATTCCAGACAACATGTCCTTTGAGGAAGCTACTCTTATCGAACCAGTAGGCTGCTGTTTGAGAGCCATTGAGAAATGTAGTATTAGGACAGGCGATTCAGTGGCAATAATCGGCGCTGGAGCGACTGGATTAATTCACACGACTCTATCTAAGATTTATGGAGCTTCAAAGACTATCGTTAGCGACCTGTTTGATTTCAGGTTAAATGTCGCGAAAGAATTTGGAGCGGATGTTTTGGTTAATCCCGAGAAAGACGATCTGGTGAAGGTCGTCAAGGCCGAGACTGACGATAGAGGTGTGGATGTGGCTGTTGTGACAGCGCCCAGTTTGGAGGCATATAAAAGTGGAATGGGCATTTGCCGCAAAGGAGGCAAACTTTGCGTTTTCGCGCCTACCACTCCTGGAAAGTATCTGCAGGTGAGTCCGAAAGAACTGTTTTTCACGGAGATCCAAATAATTCCCTCTTATTCGACTTCGCATTTGGAGACAAGAAAGGCAATGGAGCTGATAGCGTCAAGGAAATTGGACGCGAAAAGCTTGATTACTCATAGGTTCCGACTTGCAGATACTGCGGGGGCATTCAAGACCGCTTTAGAAAGTAAAGAGAGCTTGAAAGTTATTGTGATGAATGGGTGATGAAATGTGAAGGCAGCAATGCTGTATGGCATAAGAGATTTGAGAGTTGAAGATGTTGAGGTTCCTGAGGTCGAGGCTGGCGAGGTTCTTGTAAGAGTCAGGGCAGCTACAACTTGTGGCACGGATTTGAAGATTTTCCAAAGAGGATATGTTGAGAAGGTCATAACGCTTCCGACAGTCTTTGGGCATGAATGGGCAGGCGAAGTTGTAGAAACCGGAAAAGAACTGGAGTGGCCTGAAAAGGGTATGCGTGTCCGCGCAGGCAACAGCGCTCCCTGTTTGCATTGCACAATGTGCCAAAAAGGCAAGTACAATTTGTGCGAAAACATGATCTGGCTTTGGGGTGCCTACGCCGAATACATCAAGATTCCTGCTCGCACGGTTTTGGTGAACATGCAGAAGATTCCAGAACATGTTTCTTACGAAGAAGCGGCAATCACTGAACCGTTAGCGTGTGTTCTGCATGGTGTTGAAGAGGCGAGAGTGAAGTTAGGCGACACTGTTGCCATCATAGGCGCTGGACCAATTGGGCTACTTCATCTTCTAACTGTCAAGCGCATGGGTGCTGAGAAGACGATAATGATAGATCTCGTAGATGAGAGATTGAATTTTGCAAAGAAGCTTGGAGCAGACGAAACAATCAACGGCGGAAAGGAAAATGCTGTTGAAAAGGTTCGACAATTGACCGCCGGATACGGTGCAGATGTTGTAATTGAAGCGATAGGATTGCCTGCGACATGGGAGCAAGCCTTGAAACTCGCTAGAAAGGGCGGAACAATCTTGGAATTTGGAGGATGCCCACCAGCAACAGAGATTAAGCTTAACGCGGAAACGCTTCACTACGGAGAGCAGACCGTGCTGGGTGCTTTTCACACGACTCCATTACACTTCAGAAAAGCTTTGAACCTAATATCATCCAGAACCATTGACGTAAGACCCCTTGTGACAAGAAGAATGAAACTTGACAAAATTAAGGAAGCTTTTGAAATATTGTCTACTTCAAAGTGCGAAATTAAAATAGCCATAACTCCGTAGATAATACTGAGAAACCCCATGGAAACTGCAGACTGCATTCTGCGAATTGCAACTATCCAGTGGGTTGACCAAGTCTTCGTGTTATTAGTGGAGATTTCTCCCGCTCAATTCCCTTTTTTCTCTTTGCTGTGACTGTTCTAGGGGTCTCTGCCTGCTCAGTGAATGTCTCTTTCTGGCTTCTTGAGCAACTATCGAGATATCGAGATATCGAGATATCGAGATTCCTATAGAAGACATCATTCAAGCTTATACGAGCTGGGTTCAAGATCATAGATACATGATCTTAGAACGGCTAAAGCCAACATGGGACGCTCCAAAATCCTCAACCATGTTTGAGAAAGAAACGATAGCGGTCAAGAGCGCAAAAAGGGGTAATGATGTCTATTCTCGTCGGGTTCTCACCAAATTCTCAGTCTACGAGAACGTTCTAACTGACCTGAACCTGATTAGCTTCGATCGGGGAAAAATGCGCACACAAGTTCTATTCATCACGTTGACGTATGACACTAAGCTCAGGTCTCAGCATCAAGCATGGGTCACCATATCAAAACTCTATAACCTTTTCATGTCGAAACTGCGTCGGGTGTTTGGCTCGATCTCGTCAGCTCGGTCATATGAATCTTTTGAGAATGGTTATCCTCATATCCATGCGGTCTTGTTGTTCAATGATTTCAGTTTTGAAGTCCGAGAATACACCGACAGAGAAGGCAAGAAGGTCTTGTTGATTGATAACGATCTCAAGGATTGTATCTCTGCCATGTGGCATAGTTGGGTTAATGTTCGTGGTGTTGGGAACGTCTCAGAATCCATAAGATATCTAAAGAAATACATCTCAAAGTGTGCAGAGTTCGACGCTTCCGATTCCAAGGGGGTTCAAATACTAGCGCGATGGTGGGCATATAGAAAGAGAGCCTACAGTCTCTCAGGAATCTTCAGAAGCCGCATGTCCGACTTGAATAGCCATATGCAGAACTCAAATTCTAATGCAATCCAGATGACTCTTCAGAACGAGAAACTTGAGGAGAACAAATGGAGCTGTCTCGGTTTTGTCTCAATAGAGATCTTGGAGGTTGAGCCTTTCGTATGGCGTTTCTCGCTTTCTGGCGAGTTGCGAGAACGCGTTTATGAAGCTCTCAGGGAACAAGAGGATAAAACATATGACTGATGGCGTTTCGTATACGGCCTAACTCGCATCGTCTGGAGTTTGGCGAAAGCCAAACGCATCTAACTCTAGCCATTAGTCTTACAAAAACTGGTGGAGACATCTCCCGATGTGGGACTTCTGAGGTCTGTTTTCTCCAAACCAGAAATGCTTTGGGTTATTAATAGCCCTCGTAAGACGCATTCTAGTAGGTGCATCTCATCATGTTAGGCCGTCAATAGTTTCTTTTTTGCGATTATCTTTTCTATGTCTTTCTTTGCGCCTATTTTTTGGAAGATTTCTAGTGCTTGGTTGAGGAGTTTGTCTGCTTTTTCTCTGTCGCCTTCTTGGTTTCTTTCCAAATACGCACGAGCATATTCGTAGAGGATGTATTTGGCGAGCCAGTAGACGCTCCATTGTCTTGCACCTAAGGCTTCGTATTCTTTGAGGCTTTTTCCGAAGAGTTCGATGGATTCAGTCCATTTCTTTTCTGCGCGAAGCAACATTGCCCTTGTTGCGTCTTCATCGGCGATGAGTTGTTTGTTTTGTTTTTCGTGAGCGAACTTCTGTATGTTGTCGAGCAGGGTTCTTGCTTTGTCAATTTCGCCAAGTTCTATGTAGTTCATAGCAAGCCATTGAGAATTAGATATTTGGTAAGCTTTTGCTCCGGTTTTTTCAATGACTTCAAACATTCTGTCAAAGCATTCTTTTGCTTTGGCATATTCACCTTTGTCGTAGTAGGACCATCCAAGATATCCGCAGCTAAACGAGATTGATTGAGTATTGTCTATTTTTTGAGATATGCTTAATGATTCTTTTAGGTATTGTTCGCCTTTGTTCCATTCTCCAAAAACATGATAAAAGGCTCCAAGAAGAAGGGTGGAAGTACTAAGATCAAACAAATTACCTATTTTCCTGGCTAATGCGTCTGCTTCCTCCGCCAAGGTGAGTGCCTTGTTAACGTCTCCCATGCTGAAATACACTCCTGCCAGCTGTACGCCAAACCAAGATATCTGCTCAATATGCCCTACTTTTTTTGCCAGTTCTAATCCTTTCTTATGACATTCCAATCTCCGTTCATTTTCTTCTGCTGGAAGTTCAGCTGCAAGGTTGTTATAAGCACGTAGCGCTATGTCTATGTAGCCGTTGTCGAGGGCTATTTTCAAGGCTTTTTCCATGCATTCAACGGCTTTCTTCGTATCTCCTGTAGCGCCGAACACGAGCCCCAAATCGACGTATGAGCTTGCGATAACTTCAAAAGCGTTCAGTTTTTCAGCGAGTTCAAGAGCTTTCTCAGCCCAAGAACGAGCCTTTGTTACATCTTCAGTAAAATATGACGCGCTGGCTTTCGCAGCATAGAGGGCTGCCAACTCGATGTTTTCAGGTTCGGTTTCTAAAATCCTTAAAGCCTTCTCAAAATTTTCCTGCGCCTGCTCTGTATTGCCCATCTCGCGCCAAAGAGTGACTGCCATCTTGCGATGCAATTTTGCAACTTTTTCTTTTTCATCAAGTTGCTTCCACAACAGCAACGCTTCATTCCAACGCTTCATGCAAAGGTCATATTCTCCGACAAGCTTTCTGAGGTCTCCAAGCACCTCAAGGACACGCGCTTTTTCCCGATATTCACCTTTCTTCTCCTCAAGCAGTCTAAGGGCAGATTGGAAGTACGAAATCGCCTCAGTATTGGCATAAATCTTCATAGCCTTTTCTCCAGCCTTCAGGAAATAGCCCAGTGATTTCTCTGTGTCTCCGCTCTCAAGAAAGTGTAAAGTTAATTCACCAAGGTGTTCATCAATCTTTTTGGCATACGCCTTCTCCAAAGCGCATCCAACTGCTCCGTGAAGCCTCTTATGCCTTAAATGACTGACTTCTTCATGCACCACATCCCTAACTATAACATCAGCAAAGCAATACACATCTTCTCCACGAATCACCCTCTCCTTAACCAATCCAGTCTTGAGCATCTTCTCCATTATCTCAAGCAACTTATTCTCTTCAAAATCTGTAACACCACACAACGCCTCAAAACTAAAATCGTTTCCAACAAAAGAAGCCAAAGTCAACACATTTTGGCACTCATCATCTAACCGAGCTACTCTCGCCTTTATAACGCCCTTGACAGTTTTCGGAAACTCAATCTTAGAAACATCTTTAATCTTCCACTTATTATCCTCATGATAGATGACTTCCTCTTCTTTTAGCGATTTTATGACTTCTTCAGCAAAGAACGGGTTACCCCTCGTCTTCTCATAAACCAACTCACAAAACTCTTTTGGCACGTCATCTTGTTCCAAAATCCGTCTAACCATCTCCGAAGTATCGTCGAAAGACATGCGTTTCAATTGAGCGGACTGAAGCAAACGCTCTCTGTTCAATTCTGTCAAGACAGGAGACAAGGGATGCTTCTCATCAATGTCTGTGTCACGATACGCACCTAAAAGAAGCAAAGGCGTCCTGTAAACGCCGCGAGCCAAATAATGCAGCAACAACAACGAAGTTTGATCCGTCCACTGCAAATCATCAAGAATAACCAGCAACGGTGCTTCCTTGGAAATGTTGGTGACAAACTGCGAAACTGCTTCGAAAAGCCTATCACGCCCATGCTCAGAACTTATAGGCAAAGACTCAGGAACCGCCCCAAGCCTCTGCTTAATCTCAGGAACGAGCTTAGAAAGCTCGCCTGGATAGAAGCCAACAACCCTATACAATTGCTCAGGACTGCAAGACTGCAAATAATCCTTAATCACCTCGCTCCATAGAACATAAGGAGGAACGCCGTCCATTCTAAACAATGCTGGGCATCGTCCATACAAAACCTGCATACCCCGCAAACGCGAATAGGCGCCCAATTCTCTGGTCAGCCTTGTCTTACCAATCCCTGCCTCTCCATACAGAAAAACAACACCACCCTCGCCACGAACCGCCCCGTCAACAGCCTCCCTAAGAAGACTCATCTCTTCAACTCTATCGATGAGCTGAACTTCTCTAACAGCAGAAGGACGAGGACTAGGAACAACAACACTCGGCTTATGAGATGGCACAAGAACCTCCCTCAAATATCCCTCGGCAGTCTCCCTCAACACCTTGAGCAAATCCGCCGCACTTTGGTATCGTTTCCCAGGCTCCTTCTCCAAAAGTCTCATAATGCAATCGGCTAAAGTCTGCGGAATCTTCGGATTCAACTTACTCGGCGAAACAGGATAGTCATGAATGTGGCTAAAAATAATCTTCACAGGGTCGTCGCCTGGAAAAGGCGGTCTTCCAGTAACAGCCTCGTAAAGCACTGCGCCAAAAGAGTACAGGTCGGACCTTGCGTCTGCACCTTTGCCCAAAGCGTTTTCAGGAGCCACATAGGCAACTGTACCTACGATTATGCCTTCCTGCGTGATGCTAGGTTGCCCAAGCATTTTAGCCAGGCCGAAATCCATCAGCTTCGCAACGTCATTCTTGGTCATCATCACGTTTTCAGGCTTAACATCCCGATGCAGAACTTGCTGAGAATGCGCGTACTGAAGAGCATTACACACGTCAATGCCAATTCTCAAAACGGTTTGTACATCACACTTGCCTTCAGGATAAGTCCCCAGCAGATCGCGAAGGCTTTCTCCATCAACATATTCAAGCACAAAAAACTGTCTTCCATTCTCCTTTCCAACGTCATAAATGGAAACAATGTTCGGATGATTGAGCTTGGCTACAGCTTGCGCTTCGCGGATAAAACGAGAATAAGCATCTTCAGTCAAGACTGCACTCTTAAGCATCTTAATCGCAACAACACGGTTCAACACCGTATCTCTTGCCTTGTACACAATGCCCTTTCCGCCTTCACCAAGCTTCTTCAATAAAGCATATCGCCCATTCTGTAACTGCTCAATGGAAGACAAGCACTTCTCCTCAAAATTCACTATTCCCTTGGACAATTAAAGGTTTCCCAGATGCACGCCTTAGACTTAGCTTCGACCCTCGAAAGGCTCGGCGCTGGGTCTCTCCCTCCCAATAGAAGCATTAGGGGACAGTTGATGTTAAGATTGCCAAGAATATTGTTCGCCTTGGATTAGGTGGGAAAAACGTGAATAGACAGCGCGCGCTACACTGCTACACTTGCCTCAGTAATCGCAACCACTGCCCTCTTTGAATTTGACGCTTATTGTCTTCCAGTCGTTGACTTTCGATAGGATCCACACACGTGCAAACCTGACCACTGTACTACAGAAAGCACGGATTCGTAGAGACTATCACACATGTGCTCAAAGCCCCATCTGACCACCATAAGAAAACAAGAAAAAAGGGGATTGATTCAAGACTATTTTTCTATGCCTGGTTTGTCTAGTAGGTAGTAGAACTTGCGTGCTTGAACGTCCCATGCTATGGCGTTGCAGAAATCAATCTTTGTGTCTACTGCTGCCGTGATCAGACGCAGTTGACTGTCGCAGTGGTTTATTATGATTGCTCTGCCGCATTGTTTCATGTAGGTTGCCTTTCTTATGCCATAATCTTTGTTTGGTATGACGAATTGGAAGAATTTGTGGACAGCGTTGATCTTGAGGGTGGTTCCTCTGCCGTATGTGTCTTGGTAGATGTAGTTCCAATGGAATAGTGTGAAGTCAGCCGTATGTGTTATTTCGACATTTTTGACGTTGTCTGTGCTGTTGTATTCGATTGTGTATGTTCCGTCTGTTAATGATGTCAGGTACAATGGTTCAGTGTATGTTGTCCAGCTGCTGTCGTATGTTGCATTGCATATTCTGTAGGCGGTGGAGTGTACGCCTGATCCTGTGTCTGTTGCTTCTAAGGTGAAGGGTGTTTCTGGTGTGATGTAGGTTGTGTCGGTGGTGTATTTTGGTTCGCCTATGGTTAGTGTTGTTGTTGGTGAAGTGTTGTCGAGAGTTACTGTTGCTGTGTTTGTTGGTTCGACGTTTCCTGCATTGTCGGTGCTGTTGTAGTCTATGAAATATGATCCGTCAGTAAGTCCAATAAAGTAGAACTCAATTGGAGGTGGAGAAGCTGTCCATCCAGAATCATATGTTGCATTGCGTATTCGGTATCCTGTAGTAGCTAATCCAGACCCGCCCACATTATCTTCTGCTGTCAATGTGAAAGGCGTGCCTGAAGTAACATACAAGTTGTCTGAACCGTCAGTGAATTTGGGAGATCCTGTGTCCAGCGCAGTAGCCGGAGGCTCTACATCGGAAGGCAACGGAACAGATGCAACATCAAGAGCAAAAGGATAATCATTGTAGGGCACATCTAATGCAGTGATAACAATCTTCCAGGTTCCAGGTTCCGCTTCAGGCACAACAATCCTTATTGGCGGATTCTCAGATTCCCTCTCAGCAAACACTGTCCCATCTGGCGCAGATACTTGAATACTAAGCTTGCTGCCTTTCCAGTTAAGCAGTATCTTTAAGCTCTGCAGTTGGCCATTCGTGAATTCGTATATTGAGGACGCACCACTATCTATCAAGTCAAGAGTCTGAAACACGGTTGAAGAATCCTGCGGTTGGAATGCGCTAGTTTCTCGCAGCAGATCGCTCACTCGCAGGTCATCAATCAGCCAATAGTTGCCCGTATCGTGAACTATGACGTAAGCAATGCTTGAAGTAGTCACTCTTATTTCCGACATAGTGCCCGTCCCTGTATTTCCGCCAGCGAAGCTTCTTGCTAAGAGATTTCCAGAAGAGTCATATGCATCCAGATAAGTGCCGGTAGCAGTACTTGTAAGCATGCTAACTGATTCCGCCGTAGCACCAGTGAAGTCGATACGGCCTGAGCCCTGATTAGGCCCAAGCCAAGCAAAGACATTGTCATGACATTCGTAGCTTCTCGAGCCATAAGGATTGACATTATACTGTTCAGTTCTAATGTCACCATAGATCCAGTCATATCCCATCGTCGTAGTAAACTTCATTCCCGGTATTAGGCTTCTAATTGGGACGTGATCAGCTCCATCTTCGAAGTCCATGAATCCACCTTGGGTGAGAACCGTCCACCTCACAAGATACAGTGCCGCAGGCCAATTCTCTTCGCATGTTGGCAAGATTTGGCCCTCAGGCAAATCGAAACCCGCAAGTATTTCCCACCATTTTGAGTCTCCACCTGGAGGAAGCTCTATCGTGAATGCAGGAATCCCTTTGG
>Ga0315279_10004752_pt1 | contig 18092 bp, 18 predicted proteins | sample YL17G06_20_MG_FD_203694 | JGI IMG/M metagenome (GOLD analysis project Ga0315279, IMG submission 203694) | Sediment microbial communities from Yellowstone Lake, YNP, Wyoming, USA - YL17G06_20 | ecosystem: Environmental > Aquatic > Freshwater > Lake > Sediment | place: USA: Wyoming | collected... | reverse complement strand
CGGGATCGCAGGGGGGCTTGAGGAAACGTGAGATAGGAAGGAATTAGGAACCCGTGGTGCAAATCGAAAGAGCACATGTCGGTAACTCTCCTTCTAAGTTTGCGCGCGCCTCAATTCTATCCCGACTTGAATAGGCAGTCAGGTGTGCTTCAAAACCTTTACAATGCGGTTTTCATTTATGTCTTATGGGTAACATTCGATATTATCCGACGTGGCTTTTGCAAAATGTTTGGAAGCTCAGCAGGGCAACGTTCAGGGATGCCTCTGTAAAGGTTTCTTCAGCACACCCAACTGCCTTTTGGAACGTTTTTTACAACTGGCAGGTTTCGTCTCCTGCAAACCCAAGCCTAAAATACAGTATTTCTAACCATAAAATACAGAGTTCACCTTATTTATTTTCTCAAACCACCTTTAGTAACTTAAAAAGTATGCGAAGGGGGTGGACCATTTAAGGATCGATGGAAATCCTCAAGATATGCTGTAAGCAATCCATAATATAACATTGAAGAGAGGGGTATGAGTATGGAGATTAAAATGATAGGAGTGGTTGGAGCAGGGCAGATGGGCAGTGGCATTGCGGAGGTGGCCTTGAATTCTGGAATTCATGTCTTAATGAGGGATATTAATCAGGAGGCGGTGGAAAAAGGAAGGAAGAGAATTGAGGCCGATCTTGAGAAGCGGGTTCAAAAAGGAAGGATGACTTCGGATGAGAAAGAAACCATTCTAAAAAGGCTATCGGCAACAACACGATTGGAAGAATTGAAAAATTGTGATTTCATCGTTGAGGCCGCTGTTGAAAATATCCCCTTGAAATGGGAGATTTTTAAAAAGCTCGACGAGATGACTCGGAAAGAGGCCATTCTTGCCAGCAATACCTCTTCCATCTCAATCACCCGGATCGCTTCTATTACCCAGAGACCGGATCGTGTGATTGGGATGCATTTTTTTAATCCAGCGCCTGTGATGAAATTGATTGAAATCATCCGCGGGCTGGTGACTTCCGATGAGACATTTCAGGTTACCAAAGAGCTCAGTGTAAAGCTGGGGAAAACTCCTCTCGAGGCCAGTGATTTTCCGGGTTTTGTGTCGAGCCGGCTGATCTTCAGTTTTATGAATGAAGCCATCTATACCCTTTATGAGGGCGTTGGGAAGGCAGAGGAGATCGATGCCATTATGAAAATGGGCGCTAACCATCCCATGGGTCCTCTTGAGCTTGCTGATTTTGTGGGATTGGATACCGTTCTTTCTGTCATGAGTGTCCTCCAAGAGGGGTTTGGAGATAAATATCGGCCTTGCCCCCTTCTTTCAAAGTATGTCGAGGCCGGATATTTGGGTGTGAAGACGGGCAGAGGATTCTATCCATATGGAGAAAAGAAATGATCGGGTTTGACTTAACACGACAGCAGAAGGCCCTTCAGGAGCAGGCGAGACAATTTTCAAGAGAAGTGATCCTTCCGGTGGCCGCCCAGCACGATCGGGATGGAACCTTTCCTGTCGATGTGATGACAAAGGCACATCAGGAGGGTTTTTTGACCCCTTTGGTTCCAAAGGAATATGGTGGAGGGGGATTGGGCATTTTGGATACATGCATCCTCTCAGAAGAACTGGCAGCCGGTTGTATGGGAATCTATGTCTCTATTTTCGTCAGCACCTTAGCCCTTTACCCCATCATCAGGTTTGGGACGGAGGAACAGAAGGAACGATTTCTCAGGCCTTTTTGTTCAAAGTATACTCTTGCCTCGTACTGTTTGAGTGAATCTACAGTGGGATCAGATCCTGCATCCATGAAGACAACCGCCGTTCTCGATGGAGATTACTACCTCCTCAATGGGACAAAGATGTGGATCACGAATGGAGGATATGCGGACTTTTATCTCGTTTTTGCCACCACGGATCCCCAGAAAAAACATAAGGGGATCATCAGCCTCATCGTCCCTTCAGGTATAGAAGGAGTAAGCCATGGGGAGCCCATTGATAAGATGGGCCAGAGGGCATCGAACACAACGGCTGTGACATTTAAAAATGTGAGAGTCCCCAAAGAAAACCTTTTGGCAGGAGAGGGGGAGGGCTTTAAGAAGGCAATGGCTGCTCTCGATATTACCCGGCCGATGATTGGGATAGGAGCAGTGGGTGTGGCTCGAATGGCAATGGAGCTGGCCACCCGATATGCCAAAAAGCGGATTCAATTTGGAGTCCCTATCTCCCAGCATCAAGCAGTCCAATTCATCTTAGCCGATATGGCAAAGGATATTGAGGCGGCGAGACTCCTGGTCTGGAAAGCAGCCTGGCTTGCAGATCAGGGAATCCGGAATTCAAAAGAGGCAGCCATGGCCAAGGCCTTTGCTGCTGATACAGCGATGCGGGTGACAACGGATGCCGTTCAAATCTATGGTGGAATGGGATATACGAAATGGCATCCTGTTGAGAAATTGATGAGGGATGCAAAGGTCATCCAGATCTATGAAGGGACAGCCCAGATCATGAGGTTGATCATCGCCAGACAATTGTTTCAGGAGATGGAGAAGACGCTTTAAAGAAAGAGATCAGCATTCGATTTAAAGTTTATATTGTTTGGATTCTTACACACTAAATCTGAGAATTTTCTTCTAACATTTTGCCCCCTCACCCCCACCCTCTCCCCGCTGGGGAGAGGGGAAGGGTGAGGGGAAATTTCAAATATGTTTGATTAGCAGTTCCAGTTCGATTTTGAGACGTCTATCATCAAAAATTCAAGGTGAACGGGAGTGAATTGTGTGATATAAATAATGAAGCCAAACCTCCTTTGGGAGGCAGGAGAGATGAATGGGTATGACATTGGCCGAAAAGATATTGAGTGAACATGTCGGCAAGGAGATTCGAGCAGGGGAGATCGCTGTGGTCAAAGTCGATCTCGCTTACACCCAGGATGGGACAGGTCCCTTGGCTGTGAGAAAAATCCAGGAAATGGGTTTTGATAAGGTTTATAACCCCCAGAGGACTATATTCTTTTTCGATCATGCCTCTCCCAGTCCAAGGTTCGAGCTTAGCAATGACCATGTGTTTTTAAGAGATTTTGCTCAAAAAACAGGGAGTCAGGTTTCTGATGTGGGCTTTGGCATCTCTCATCAAGTCGTGGCAGAGAGTTATGTTCGGCCCGGAGATGTGGTCGTTGGAGCAGATTCTCACACTTGCACAGGAGGTGCTCTGGGGGCATTTGCGACAGGAGTCGGTTCAACCGATGCAGGAGTGGCCATCGCCCTCGGAAAGATCTGGTTGAGGGTTCCAGAGACCCTCCGTGTCATTGTTGAGGGGAAGCTTCCTGTAGGCATCTATGGGAAGGATATTATTCTTCATCTGATCGGAAAGATCGGTGCAGCAGGAGCAACCTATAAAGCCCTGGAGTTTTTAGGAGATACCATTGAAACCCTTGAGATGGCAGGTCGGATGACCATAGCCAATATGGCTGTGGAGGCTGGGGCCAAGGTAGGACTTTTCCCCTCTGATGAAACCACCCGGAGTTGGTTGAATCGGATGGGAAGGCCTCAAGATTTCAGAAAGCTGTCTCCCGACCCTGATGCGGTTTATGAAAAGATAGTGCTGATTAATGCCAATGAGCTAAAGCCCACTATCGCCTGTCCCCATCAAGTGGATAATACCAAAACCATCGACGAAATCGGAGAGGTAAAAGTTGATCAAGTCTATCTGGGGACCTCCTGTAATGGGAGGTTGGAGGATCTTCACATTGCGGCCCAGATATTGAAAGGGAGGACGATTCATCCTAAAACGCGAATGATTGTTACTCCTGGTTCACGCCAAGTTTATTTGGAGACCTTGAAAGATAGGACCATGGAAACTTTAATCGGAGCAGGTGCCTTATTCATGCCTCCTGGATGTGGAGCGTGTGTGGGACTTCATGAAGGCGTTTTAGGTGATGGGGAAGTCTGCTTAGCCACCCAGCCCAGAAATTTTAAAGGTAGGATGGGGAGCCCAAAGTCATTCATTTATTTAGGGTCTCCAGCTGTTGCCGCCGCCACAGCCATCGAAGGCAAGATTGCCGATCCAAGGAAATATCTGTGAGGGGTTTGAGGAGGAAGTCAATGAGGGGAAAGGTGTGGAAATTTGGCAATGCCATTAGTACAGACCATATCATCCCCGGACGCTATTTCTATTTGAGATCCAATCTTCCCGAACTTTCTAAACATCTTCTCGAATATGAGAGACCGGGGTTTTCTGAAATGGTTTCGTTGGGTGACTTCATCGTTGCAGGTCAGAACTTTGGTTTGGGTTCCAGTCGGGAGCATGCCGCCATTGTGATCAAGATGAACGGCATCCAGGCCGTTTTGGCTAAAAGTTTTGCCCGAATCTTTTATCGAAACTGTTTTAATAATGGTTTACCGGCTGTCATCTGCGATACTGAGAAGTTCGGTGAAGGAGATGAGATAGAGCTCTTCGTTGAGGAAGGGAAGATTATCAATCACACAAGAAATGAAACCATCATCTTTACCCCCCTTCCCCCTGTTATGAAAAAGATTCTCAGTGACGGTGGACTGGTCGAGCATGTGAAGAAGTATAAAGATTTAAAATTAGTTTGATATCGCTGATACCCCCTCACCCTTCCCCTCTCCCCTGTGGAGACTGTGTCGTAATGATGAGGGAGGTTAGATTCCGACGGAATCCCGCCGTGGCGGGATCAGACTCCTCAGCTTTAGAATGCGGTCGTTTAGACCTGACAGTTGCAAAACGGACACGGGCAAACCGCCCTTCAAGGCTTCGGAAGGCGGTTGTTTTGAGAATTTAAGGGTATCGGAGGACATCACTCCAAGTGAATTCCAGCAGGGGAAGGGGACGAGAGTGCCGATTCGGCCAAAGGTTCGCCTCGAAGCCTCTCCGAACGGCTTGCCCATGTCCGTATCGTCAAAAGGTTATGCAACATTAAGGTAAAGTTGTGAGTAATCGGCCTTCTTAGAAATGGAATTCTTTTCATGGGCTTGGAGCCCCGAAGCTGAGCTATGAAAGGTTTCCGCCCTGCCTTCGTCCCGCAAGGCGGGACTACGCGCAGGCAGGTCTAAAGCTTCGTCACCCGACCGCCTGTTCCGTCTTGCAAAGGATGTGGCTTCTCGTTGATTATGACATAGTCTCGTGGGGAGGGGGGAAGGGTGAGGGGGAGGGAGGTGAGCGCATGGAATGGTTGAAAGGTTTAGGGGGTTTAATTGGAAGAATTCTTTTGGTCTTAATCTTTCTCAATTCAGGGATTGGAAAAATTGGAAATTTTGAAGGGACAGCCCAATACATGGCCAAATTCGGCATGCCTCTGACCACCTTATTTCTTCTCGGTGCCATCTTCCTTGAACTGGTGGGCAGCATTACCGTGATATTGGGATACTTTACACGGTTTGGAGCTCTTCTGCTGATCATCTTTTTGATACCGACCACTCTTATTTTCCATGCCCATTTTGATGATCCAATGCAGAAGATTCACTTTATGAAGAATGTGAGCATGTTAGGTGGATGTTTTATCCTCCTCGCAGCAGGAGCAGGTCGATTGAGTTTGGATTACCTTTTTAGGGATAGAAAGAAAGGATGATCAATTTCGAGCGCGGCACGATCTGGTGGAAGGCCTTTCGATTCCATTTTACTTCGGCCAGTTTTATGCCCGGAATCCTGGGGGGAATGATTGCCTGGACGATGAACGGACAGTTTCTTCCGGGATACTTCCTTTTAGTGATGTTGGGCCTGATCCTCAACCATCTGGCTCTGAATATGACCGACGACTACTATGATTTTCACCATCTGGTTGATGTATTTGCCACGGATGGAAGAAATCCTTATTCAGGTGGAAGCGGACTCCTCTCTGCCGGTCTGATCCAACCCCGAACGATGCGCCGTGTCTTTATCGCCTTCTATGCGATCGCCATTGGCATTGGTCTATTTCTGGGAATGATGAGAGGAGCCTTTGTCCTTCTTCTTTTGGCCATTGGTTTCTTCTGCGCCTTTTTCTATACTGCACCACCCATAAAATTTGGTTACAGAGGTCTTGGTGAAATTACTCAGCTTCTCTGTTTTGGTCCGGGGATTGGTTTGGGTGCTTACTACGTTCAGACCCAAAAGATTTCCTGGGAGGCCTTCTGGGGGACGCTTCCCTTTGGGATCATGCTCTTTTCAATGATTACGATTAATGAGATTCCGGATTATTTTGAAGACCGAAAGGGAGGGAAACTGAACTTAGTAGCTCGTTTCGGCAGAAAGACAGGAGTCTGGTTATTTATTCTGAGCCTCTGTTCCGCCTATGGTTCAATCTTGGCAGGGGTGATCTTGGGGAGGATTCCCGCTCTGGGATTGGTCTCATTGTTGACCCTTCCAATAGCCTTCAAAACGATTTCCATTTTAAAAACCTATTATGAAGAACCCGTGAAAATGTCCCCTGCCAATCTGGGGATGATCTGTATCCACAATTTTACTGCGATTCTACTTATTGTCGCTTACTTTATCACAGGGTTTAGATCAGATGCTCTGATCGTATCATTCCTTCCAGTCATTGTTTTAGTTATTCTTTACATCCCCATTGCAAGGTTGATCGGAAGAACACTGCTTCCGTGGATAAGAGATGAAATCCGAGAAGCAACCATTGAGACATGAAAGGAGGAGAAAACATGACAAAAGAAGAATTTTCTCTTTTGGAATTCACCGGAGCGGAGTGACCCCACTGCCACAAGATGGATCCTCTCGTGGAGAGGTTAGAGGATGAGGAAGATATAAAGATAGCGCGACTTGAAGTATGGCATAATGATGCCAATGCCAAGCTCATGAGAGAATATGACAAGGGCTACTGCGGTGGAGTTCCGTTCTTCTTCAATAAGAAAACGGGCAAGTGGATCTGCGGCTCAGCAGACTACGAGCGATTGAAGAAATGGGCCATAGAATAATTGCGGGTTGCGAATTGCGGATTGCGGATTGAAAAATTCCTGAATCCAAAATTCCTGAATTCCTAAATTCAAAAGGAGAAGGTATGAGTTTCACGGAAGATTATGATCCATTGAAGGGGAAGATGTTCCAGATTCTCAAGCCAGATGGAACACTTCCGTCAGGAGAGAAAGCCCCGCTGAGTGACGAAGAGACATTTACGCTCTATCAGAAAATGGCCTTCATCCGATTGGCTGACCAGAGGGCTCTGATGCTTCAACGTCAGGGGCGATTTGGGACCTATGCACCCATCTGGGGTCAGGAGGCTTGCCAGGTGGGGAGTACCTATGCGCTCCAAAAAAGCGATTGGGTCGTCCCCGCTTTTAGAGAAATAGGAGCGACGCTCATGATGGGGGTTCCCCTGAAAAAATTTTATCTCTACTGGATGGGGAATGAGATGGGAAGTCAAGCACCAGAAGGGATTAACGTCATGCCTGTTTCTGTCCCGGTAGGAACACAGACCCTCCATGCCGTTGGTTTGGCTTGGGCTGGCAAACTGAAGGGTGAGAAGATTGTCTCGATCGTCTACTTCGGAGATGGAGCAACCTCCAAAGGCGATTTTCATGAGGCGATGAATTTTGCTGGCGTCTTCAAGACCCCCACGATCTTCTTCTGTCAAAATAATCAATATGCCATCTCGGTTCCAAGGTCTCTTCAAACTGCCTCGAAGACAATCGCACAAAAGGCGATCGCTTATGGATTCGATGGTATTCAGGTGGATGGCAACGATCTCTTCGCTGTCTTTGCCGCGACAAAGGAAGCCGTGGAGAAGGCCCGTTCTGGAGGAGGTCCCACATTGATTGAAGGAGTGACCTTCCGGTTTGGACCTCATACCACAGCGGATGATCCGACCAAATATCGAACAGAGGAAGAGATAGATCCCTGGAGGCCGTTGGACCCACTGGTCAGGTTGAGGCTTTATCTTAAGGGAAAGGAACTCTGGAATGAGGGGGTGGAGCAGCGGCTGACAGAGGAGGCCCAGAAGGATATCGATCAAGCGGTCAAGGATGCGGAAGCCGTTCCAGTACCGGAGGTTGAAGATATCTTTAAATATGTTTTTGCAGAGATGACCCCCCAGTTGAGAGAACAAATGGAATATTTGAAATCAACGTTAACACAGTCATAATTCCAGGAATTGTGAATTGAGGAATTGAAGATTATAAATTCAGAGATTGAGCGATTAAGGGATTAAGGAATTAAGGGATTAAGGGATTAGGGAATTAAGGAATTAAAGGCTTAAGGAATTAAATCCCTAAATTACCGAATTCCTAAATCCCTAAATTCCTAAATAAAGAGAAAAGGGAAATGGCATAGGGTAAGATCAAAATCTAAAACCAGAAGAGGGATATGGCTATGGCTAAATTGAATATGGTAGAGGCCATCAACTTAGCTCTTCGAGAGGAAATGGAAAGGGATTCCCGGATTATTGTCCTGGGTGAGGATGTGGGAAAGGAAGGAGGTGTCTTTCGCGTCACCGACGGACTTCAGCAAAGATTTGGGACTGACCGGGTCATCGATACGCCACTCGCCGAGGCGGGCATCGTGGGGACGGCCTTCGGCATGGCCGTCAATGGACTTCGTCCAATTGCAGAAATTCAATTCGACGGCTTCCTCTATCCCTGCCTCGACCAGATCACCAACCATATCGGTCGGATTCGCAACCGATCGAGAGGAAGATTTACCTGTCCTTTGGTCATAAGAGTTCCTTATGGAGGTGGCATCCACGCTCCCGAACATCATTCTGAAAGTCCTGAAGCCATTTTGGCCCATACCCCTGGGATAAAAGTCGTGATTCCTTCGACTCCTTACGAGGCCAAAGGACTTCTCCTCTTCTCTATCCGAGACCCGGACACCGTTCTCTTCTTAGAACCCAAACGCATCTACCGGGCGATCCGTGAAGAGGTTCCGGAAGGGGATTATACCATTCCTCTTGGAAAGGCAAGGTTGGTTCAAGAGGGCAAAGATGTGACGATTGTTGCCTGGGGGGCCATGGTGCGAGAGGCATTAAACGCGGCTCAGCAATTGAAAGAAGATAAGATTGATGTGGAGATCATCGATCTCAGAACGATTTCACCCATGGATGTCGAGACCATCGTCACCTCCATCCGGAAGACAGGTAGAGGGGTCATTGTCCATGAGGCACCCAAGACCTGTGGTCTGGGCGCTGAGATCATTGCCCTGATCAATGAAAAGGCACTCCTCTCTCTCCAGGCACCCATTGAAAGGGTGACGGGATTTGATATTCCTGTCCCCCTGCCAAAGACTGAACACTATTATCTTCCCAATCCCAAACGGATTGTTTTAGCTGTGAAGAAGGTGATGAGTTTTTAATTAAGTCCCAGGTTGAGGTTAAGGTTCAGGTAAAGAAAAAAAATTTAACCTTAACCTAAACCTCAACCTAATTTTTTATTTGGGGGTATGATATGGCCTACGAATTTAAGTTTCCTGATATCGGAGAAGGGTTAACGGAAGGTGAGATTGTCCGCTGGCTCGCCAAGGAAGGGGATGAAGTGAAGGAGGGGCAGCCTCTGGTCGAAGTGGAAACCGATAAGGCCCTTGCAGAGATTCCTTCTCCAAGAACCGGAGTGATCCTAAAAATATTGGCCAAGGAAAAGGAGATTGTGAAGGTGGGTCAGGTGATTGTTATCTTCGGAGAGAAAGGAGAAGCCTTGGCCGCCCCCGCACCGCCTCCAAGGCCCAAGTCAGTCGGTGTGGTAGGAGAGTTGGAGGAGGCACCTGAAGAGGCACCAGCCATAGAGGCGAGGACTGAAGCAGCAAGGCCGGCCCTGGTTAGTGAACATGCACTGGCTACACCGGCTGTTCGGGCTCTGGCAAAAGAGTTGGGAGTGGACATCAATAAGGTGAAGGGCACAGGGCCTGAAGGCCGGGTGCTGGAAAAGGATGTCCGTCAGGTGGCAGAGGGTAAAGAAAAACCGGTGGAGGAAGTGAAGAAACCTACCAAGGTCAAAAAATATGATCTTTATGGATATGTCGAACGTATTCCCCTGAGAGGTGTTCGTCGGTCCATCGCCAAAGCGATGGTCAAATCAAAATATACGGCACCTCATGTGACCACGATGGATGAAGCCGATGTCACGGAGTTGTGGAAGATCCGGGAAAAGGAGAAGAAGGCAGCGGAGAAGAAAGGGATCAAACTGACCATACTCCCTTTCATTATCAAGGCCGTGATCGCTGGTTTGAGTGAGCACCCCTATCTCAATGCGACAATGGATGATGAGAACGAAGAGATCATCCTGAAGAAGTACTACAACATCGGGATGGCTACTGACACCCCCGAAGGACTGATGGTTCCTGTGGTGAAAAATGCAAAGGACAAGTCCATCCTCCAGCTAGCAGAAGAATTGACACAATTGGCCGAAAAGGCACGGAATAGGACGATCGATCTGGCTGACCTGAAAGGTGGAACCTTTACTGTTACCAACTATGGTGCATTAGGGGGAATTTATGGAACTCCGATCATCAACCATCCTGAAGTGGCCATCCTGGGTGTGGGAAAAATCAAAGAGAAACCTGTGGTAAGGGATGGAAAGATTGAGATCCGAAAAATTCTCTATTTGGCCCTCTCCTTCGACCATCGGGTGGTTGATGGGGGAGAGGCAGCCCGATTCCTCAATACGGTGATTGCGCGCCTCGAAGATCCCGATCTCATCCTCTTAGAGACCTGATGCGGAATGTTCTTTCCCTCGCTATGACGCTCCCACTTGGCGGCACGTCCTCCGTCCTGGTTGCACCAGGACTACGGAGGAGGGAGTTTGCGGAGGGAAGTCAATCACACGGTTTTCACATTACCTGGATTTAAATTTGATACGTTCGACGGCGCCAAACCCCGATTTTTAAATCGGGGTAAAAAGCGCCGCTCAGTATCAACCCTGAGCATACCCCGGGCTTCAGACCGGGGAGTCGAATGGGTTGATTTTTTATCATGACCCAGTTCAGCCTTTTCGGTTTGTGTTCTCTTCCTCAACGATCATACCGTAGACATTATATGAAGGGGGGGACCCTCTTTTTTCGGCTGAGATGGTTATCTCACTGTAGGGAGGCTTAGACTTGCGATTATGAGCAATGAGTGCCTTAACCACATCCCATCGTATCTTATTCTGTTCCGCCATTTCAGTAATTTCTTCCAGGGCTGTTCGATTCTCATAGGGTGCAGATCGATAAGGTCTGGGCTTAATCAGTGCGTCGTAAATGTCACTCACAGCGACGATTTCTACCATGGAATCCTTAAGCAGGATGCCTTGGGGATATCCCGAACCATCTCTCCTTTCATGATGATTTAGGGCTACCTTGCAGGCGAGGTGTTGGATGTCTTTGTTGTAATAGCTGAGTAGCACATAGCTTGCTGCTGCGTGATGTTCTAAGAAACTCCGCTCAGTTTTTGTGAGAGGCGTCGTCTTTTTCAGGATGTGCAGGGGCACGCAGATCTTGCCAATGTCGTGGGTTGGGCCAGTTGCGGACAACTGAATACACTCCTGGTAGTCAGGTATCAGATCCTTTGTCAGAAGTATAGACAAAACAAACACCATGAGAGAATGGGCATAGGTGTAAAAGTCATGCTGTTTGAAATAGTCTAACGATTGCAAAAGGGGAATGGGAACATGAACTGTCTCTAAGAGGTTCAAGAGATCATTGATTTCCTTTTGTTCTAAGGAAAATGTCACATAAGGAGGGGTACTTAGAAAATTTAAACAGTCCTCTTTAACTGAACCGTACAAAAGGAGGGGATATGTCTGATAGGAATCAGCCCGATGCGAATCGATAACGGTATCTAACGTCTCTTCGGTCAGAAGGGTATCTGGAGGGAACAATAATTGATTATCGAGTGTACATATCGGATGCCGGAGTGTTAATCTAGGCATGAAGAAACACCTTTTACGGCTAAGGTTATCACTATGAATAAATGGATGTCAATATATTTTAAGAATTTCAAATTGCTATTATCTCTTACTCCATTCCCTGAATAATAACTCTTAAGGTGGTTTATTATTAGAACGCCTTATTCCACCGATCAGAAATTGTTGATTATTATCGAGGCCGACATGGGATAAAGCTGATATCCTGTTACCCATCAGGATGAGAAGTGCTGCGGATGAAAAAATTTAAGCAATCCCGCCATAGCGGGACGAATGTTTTTCCCTGGAGCAGTGTAAATAGTTGATGCATTATTTGTGTTAATGCATCCCAGCCCCAGGAACATCCGCCTTTCCCTTTTTCATCAACAGGACAAAAGGAAGTATCAGCAGTATCATTATTGAGAGAAGGTAAAATACATCATTGAATGACAGCATGGATGCCTGTTTTATAAGCTGGCTGTAAATAACACTTAAACTTCCCTGGTTTGGTGGGAAGGAGATAAACCCTTTGTCCTGCAATATCTGGGAGATCTGGGGAACAGCCAATTGGAAGTTTCTGTCAAAGGGATTGAGATGTTCTACAAGATGGACTTGATGAAATTGCGCCCTTCTGACAAGTATGGTGGTAACAATGGCAACGCCAAAGCTAGCTCCAAGGTTTCTCAGGAGGTTGAATATTGCTGTCGCATTTCCCATTTCTTCCTTTCTTATTCCTGACAAGGTCAACGTTGTGAGGGGGATGAAGAGAAAACCCATGCCCACACCCATCACAAGCCTTGGCCAGATGATAGTATTGAAATCAGCGAGGAGGTTAAACTGCGCCATGAGATGGACTGAATAGCTAGTCACAGCGATGCCAAAGGCAAGGATCGCCTTTGGATTGATCTTCGTTATAAGTTTCCCGGCGATCGCCATGGTGATCATGGTGGCAATACCCCCAGGTCCCAGCACCAACCCTGCGAGAAAGGAAGTATATCCCATCAACGTCTGGAGGTAGATCGGCAGGAGGACAATGCTGCTGAACATGCAGAAAAAAGTAAAGAACGCGATCATATTTCCTGAGCTGAATGAACGATTTTTAAAGGTCCGCAAATTGATAATGGGGTTCTCTGTGAAGCATTGCACTATGATGAACAGGATCAGGGAGGAAATGGAGATAAAGCTCAGCCAGGTAATGAAGCTGGATGAAAACCACTCCTCCCTCTGCCCTTTGTCCAGGACGATCTGAAGGCATCCAAAACCCATTACCAAAAATAAGAGACCCCAGTAGTCGATCTTCATCTTCATTCGCTCCATATAGGGCGGGTCGACGATAAAAAACAGGGCCATTAAGATCGAAGCAATACCTATTGGGACGTTGATGTAAAATATCCAATGCCAGGACCAGTTATCTGTAATCCACCCTCCCAACAGGGGGCCAATGATAGGGCCAAACATGGTGCCAATTCCAAAGATCGCCATGGCCATCCCGTGCTGATGAGGTGGAAATGTTTCCAGAAGAATGGCCATAGAAATGGGCTGAAGGGCGCCACCCCCTATGCCCTGGAGGATTCTGAAAAATACAAGGCTCTGGATGTTCCATGAAGAGCCGCACATGAGGGAGCCAAAGGTGAATAGCAAGATGGAAAAGATGAGATAACGTTTTCTTCCGAAGAGTCTGCTCAACCATCCGGTCATGGGGATGATGATGGCATTGGATGCAAGATAGGATGTAATGGCCCAGGTGGATTCATCGATACCTGCGGAGAGGCTCCCGCGGATATGATCGAGGGAGACATTGACGACTGTTGTGTCCACGATTACGATGAGCGTAGGGAGCATGACCGTAATGGCAACAATCCACCTGTTCATATGATCCCGGCTCCATTTAGGGTTCAACCAAAATCGTGGGGACCACAGACATCCCAACTCTTAAGATATGAGCAGGATCTGTGCCTTGATCAAGAACAATCTTGACGGGTATTCTCTGCACAATCTTGACATAGCTTCCTGTAGCGTTCTCAGGTGGGAAAAGCGAAAAAACTGCTCCAGTGCCTGCCATGACGCTATCCACCTTTCCATGAAATACCTTACTAGGGTAAGTATCCACCTTTATTTTTACCTTTTGTCCTGGTTTTACCCTCTCTAGTTGGGTTTCCTTATAATTGGCAGTGATCCAAATATCATCAAGAGGAACAACCGCCATGAGGGATTGTCCAGGTTGGATTTGATTACCGATCTCAACAGACTTCTTTGAGATGTAACCGTCTGAGGGTGTATAAATCTTTGTATAACTTTTATTCAATTCTGTCCCCTTGAGAATGGCATCTTTCTGTTGAATCTGAGCATGCTGGGGCATGAGGGACGATTCCGTTTGTTTGATCACTGCCCTCTGCGTCTCAAGAGATGCCTCGAGCTGTTTCACACGATCTTTTGCCGCTTTAACTTGAGCCACCGCGATCTCGTAAGCTGTTTTTGCCCTGTCGTACTGGTCTCTTGGGATCACCTCTTTTTTCAGAAGGATTTCTGCTCTTTTGAAATCTATCTCTGCCTGGCGGAGATTGGCTTCCTGGAGTTCGACGTTGGCCCGAGACGCCTCCAAAGAAGCAATGATCTCGCTTAGCTGTTTTTTAACGGTATCCACCCTGTCCCGGATCTCAGAAAGTTTTGCCCTCTCGGTCTCAAGACCGGCCCGGGCTTCTTTAATTCTGACCTCGTAATCCGTTGGATCAATCTCGAGGATGACGTCGCCCTTTCTTACAAACTGGTTGTCTTTGATGTGGATAATTTTAACGGTACCAGGGACCTTTGAAGCAATGACATGTACTCTGCCATCGACAAAGGCATCATCGGTTGAGATATGGGTCTTCTTGTACTGTAGGTAAAAGTAGAGTGTCACCGCTCCAATGACAATGATGATAGGGAATAGAATAAAGGTAACGGCCTTTTTTCTCCGTTGATTTGGTTTCTCATCTTTCTCTTCCATTGACCCACATTCCTCCTATTCGTTAGCGAACCATACTTCCTATGTTATTGCTTAAGCACTTAATTGTAAAGCCCTTTTCCTTTCTGGGATCTATTTCATCCTTTTTCCATCAACAGGGCGAAAGGAACCCTCAGTATCATCATTATGGAGAGAGAGTAAAAAGCATCGTTAAATGATGACATCGATGCCTCTCTCAAAAGCTGATTGTAAATGACTCCAAGGGGTCCTTGGCCTGGGAGAGGAGATAGAAACCCGCTGCCCTGCAGAATCTGAGGGATCTTTGGGATGGTAAGCCGAAGGTTTCTGTCAAAAAGGGTGAGATGATCCACAAGACGGAACTGATGGAACTGGGCTCTCCTGGCAAGCATGGTCGTAACGATGGAAACGCCGAAACTACCCCCCAAATTTTCCAGAAGGTTGAATATCGATGTGGCATTCCCCATCCCTTCCTTTCTTATGCTTGACATGGTCATTGTTGTAAGGGAGATAAAGAGAAAGCCGATGCCCACACCAAGTACGACCCTTGGCCAGAAGATGGTATTGAAATCAATGAAGAGGTTAGACTGAGACATGAGATGGACCGAGTAGGCAGGCGGAACGTTAGAAGGATTTATGGTACCCCCAATCATCAACCATCCTGGAGTAGCCATCCCGGGTGTGGAAAAAATCAAAGATATGCCTGTGGTAACAGATGGAAAGATTGAGATCCGAAAAATTCTCCACTTAGCCCTATCCTTCGACCATCGGGTGGTGGATGGCGGAGAAGCAGCCCGATTTCTTAATACTGTGATCGCCCGTCTTGAAGATCCCGATCTCATCCTCTTAGAGAGTTGATGTAGAATCGAATTGGATTAGGGGTCGGGTATTATTTTATTGACATCAGAATTTGTTTATTGGTATAAAGCATGAAGGAAGGGTATTCTTTAATAAGATCTTTTTTCAATTAAACCTAAGAATACCTAAATGTTTGTTTAAGCCAATGACTGATTTGATTATATCGAACTTTAATATAGCTTTTTTCCAGCCTCCAAAGAACCCACTCCCAGATGAGATATTTTCAGAAATTTATTTAGCGGTTCAACCTCACTTTCCTATCGCAGATCAGATATCTAATCCAATTCTAATTGCACGCCGAAAGGGAGGTGGAGAGATCAATATAAATCCTGTTTTTATACAATTTTTGAACCTCGAAACAAAAGACATTGATTACGATCTTAAGATGACCAAAGAGATTACGGATATTTATTTTAACAAATACCGAACAGAAAAGGTTCATCAGATTGCTATCCGTTTGGTTTCAATCGTAGAAGCGAGTTTCCAAGATGGGGAACGTCAGTTAATAAAAAATGAGTCCATCAAACTCTCTCCTAATAATGCCAAGATTTTAAGCCCTGATAAGGAAGTAAAGATTGGAGTCAGATTAGTATTTCGCCGGAGTGATAAGAGATATGACCTGAGAATTGAACCCTACTTTAAGAAATTAGAATGTAACCACGTTGATTTTAATATAGTCCTACCAGATCTTGTAATCTCTCCTAATGATGTTTACAATTTAGTAAATGAGGAAATACTTTTTTTCAGACGTGACCTATCCACATTGATACCATAGGAGGAAAAATTATGTCACTAAATTATGAGATAATACCTCCAATTAGTTTTTCGGAGAGTATTAAAAACGATATTTTCGGAATGGAAGATAGGGTAGAAACCTTATGGCGTGAGAGTCATTCACAACTTAAATATGGGATTGCAGATATGTTATTTGGCACATTGTGGGTATGTGTCAAGAATCCAAGGAATGATATTGATAATCCGATTACCTACTGCACTCAGCCATTTTATACTAAAATTTCTTCATTCCTTATTACAGGCACCTTAAAAAATCTATCAAAGGAATACCAAGGTATTCAAGTTTCTTCATGGAGCATATTCAGCCAATTAGAAGAAAAATTAGAAAACAGAATCCAACACAGTTTTAATATGCCTCCAGGGTATTGGGAATGGCCTCGCCGTAGAGAGGTACCAATGGCAGAATATTATGTATTGGCTTATATGGTTGGGAGTATTTCTGCTGAAAAGGCTATAGAGTTATCAGGGTTGAATGAGATAGATTTTGCCATAATTGTTCGAGAAAAAGCCCAGGAAAGAGACCTTCCAATATTTGATGCTTACCTTAAAGGAGAAGCGGTTGAAAATCAACTACCTTTTTCGGAAGAAGCCTCTCTTAGATTTAAGGATCTAATGGCTCAAGAAATCGAGTAGAGATTATGAAACCTTTTCCTGGTGCAATAAGACTTCAAGAAATATACGAGGTGTTAGTACCATATAAAATTAAGTACCCATATAAAGTTGTGAAAGAAGACAATAAGGTTGAGAATAAAACCGAATTATTTCCAGAAAAAGAGAAAGAAAGTTTCATAGATGAGACAAGAGAGATTGAGATTGGAACTAACTACAAATTACGGCCAATTATTATTATATATCGTTCAAAGACGGACAACACTTACCTGGCCATTGCTATAACAAAAAGAAAGGACGATAACAAAGATTATCTCTTAGCAGTTTGTAAAAATGAAATTAAGGAAAGACACTTCTTACCCTCAAGGAAATATGATGACACACTTAAATTTGATTCTTATGTATTGGTTGACTACATATATTTGGTGACAGAAAATAATATTTACTATCCAAGAGGTCGACTTGGAAAAGATGACTATGATGAAATACGTGCAAAACTCAAAAATATTCTCTCTTTAAATCCTCCTTCCTGATTTCGTTTTTCCTTCTAAGTGGGTGCAATGTACACCTTACCCAAACTCGTCGTGGGAAAAGATAAGAATTTAAAAACGGTTTCCTCTAAATTCTGGTACTAAATATTTAGTATCTGAGCAGAGGGGAGTATGGAGATGCCCCTTTTTTGCTTCCATAAATGGATTTTGAAGGTACTACCCTTAAAGCTTTTAGGGGTAAGGGAATATCCTGCTCGAGCTGGGAAAATTTTTTATTAAAGAATTTTCAACATATTTCAGGTTATAAGAGGTTGTTTTCCTTAAAACTGAAATAACCCTCCCTTCCAACCACAATATGATCCAAGATTCGAATGTCAATCATTCGGACAGCTTCAACAATATTCTGGGTAAGACTTAGATCCTCATTCGAGGGTCTACAATGTCCGCTTGGATGATTTTTCTAACTACCAGATTATGAGATAAAGAAGAGGGGTAAAATGGGTGACACTCCTGAGAGAGAGAAAGGAGTGTACCCATGGAGAATGTAGAGGAAGTTAAGAAGAAGAGTAAAAGGAAAGAAAGTTG
>Ga0315279_10004751_pt1 | contig 18098 bp, 25 predicted proteins | sample YL17G06_20_MG_FD_203694 | JGI IMG/M metagenome (GOLD analysis project Ga0315279, IMG submission 203694) | Sediment microbial communities from Yellowstone Lake, YNP, Wyoming, USA - YL17G06_20 | ecosystem: Environmental > Aquatic > Freshwater > Lake > Sediment | place: USA: Wyoming | collected... | reverse complement strand
ATAAACGGCTATTAATGACCCCCGCTGTGGACCTGGATACTATGTTAGAACATTACACTTCTTTTTTGGCCCAGGGGGGTAAGAATGTATTGACCGATCCCTCTGGTTCTACTTTGTTGCGGGAAGGAATCGATAAACATTATGCGTGCAGAGCCCTTATAACAGCTTCTGGATTAGCTTCTGCTACTTTCAGTAATGCCAGTGCAGGGCCCTCAGGCATTCTTCTACCTTGCTCCCAATTCTGCAAAGTATCAACGCTAACCCCTATTATATGGGCAAATCTAGCTTGAGATACATGAAGCTTTCTGCGTATATTTGTGACAATTATTGGATGAAACTTAGAAATTTTGCCAGGTTTCATTTTACCGGCATGTATTTTTCTAGCCTGATCAATACTCGTTAATAAATCTTTAAAATCCTTATTTCTCATATCATACCCTCTTTACACTTAAAGTATACGCCATTGGCGTATATATGTCAAGCTTTATTTTCTTCTTCCAATACTAATAGACGCAGGAAGCAGCGAAATCTAACTAACTATTTTACAAATAAAAAGGGCTGAACGGTTAAGTCCAGCCCCTGTAAGATTAATTTAATTAAACTTATCCCCTTGATAGTATTGACTTGAATCTTTCTTTGCTATACTAAACCTCTTTCTATTTCCATACTATACTTTAAGTACTAGCACAGTTTAAGGGGGTCAGGTCACTATCTGTCAAATAAATTTGTTTTCTGAAAAATAGATTCTATTAATATAATTTATTCCCTCTTTTGCCTATCGGATCAAACCCAAACAATTTTTCTAATCGATGAGGAATTTTTTCGGAAAGAATTGACAAACTTGCAGCAGCTAAAGCTAATTTTTCAGCAAAAAGTGCACAACTTTTTTTATGAGGCACGGCAGGATCTTCATTAAAGAAATAGTTAACATTCAAGCAAGAGCCCGTTGATCGGCAAAGGCTGAATAAGTCACAATCTTTCTGACAATGCTCAAACCGCCTATTCGTATTGGCAATAAATCTCTCATATTTTCTTGCTTCAAAACCATAGTTAACATTGCCCAATTCAAAATCTTTTATTCCAAGAAACGAAGTGCAGGGATATATCCCACCATCAACGGATACAGCAATTTGCCCTTTAGCAGCAGGGCAGCCTCCCGAGACTTCCTGGCTATAGTATAGCCTCTGCATCAATTTAAAAAACCGATTAAAGAACGTTTTACTGTAATTCAAATTTCCTGAAACAACATCATCAATATATCGCAATGCCAATTTCTCATACGCCTTACATAAGAGTTTATAATTTTCTTCCGTGCTAAAAAAACTTAATTCTTGCCGGGGTGAAATTTTATGGCATGCATCTTCGCTTTCGAAAATTTCAATCCGCTCAAACCCTAGCTTCCTTAAGTGTTCATATAATTTTACCATATCAGAGAAGAATGGAGTTACCGTGGTGCGGCCCACAAGCCTTTTCACGACTGTTTTAGGCATTTCCTTGAGATTTGAGGAGATTGTATCAAAACTTCCTTTTCGATTAATAAACGGCCGGTTATTATCGTGTATGGCTTTGGGCCCATCAATACTGACAGCAACTTGCACCCCCTTGTTAAGTAATTTTTTAGCTACAGACGGGGTTAAGAGAGTACCATTTGTTGCCAATAAAAAATGAAAGTTAACTTTCCATTTTGATTGATTTTCTCTACAGTAATCTACTGTTGCCATAAGGGTTTCTATATTCAACAGAGGCTCGCCCCCATAGAAATCAACTACCAAGTCCTTGTCTTTACCTCGCAACTTTACCAAGGTATCCACTGCTCTTAGAGCGATTGCAACTGGCATATGGACACCTGTATTGTGTTTTTCAGAACTCTTAGTTTTTCCTTTTAGAAATATAGAATTAGAGTATTGACCATGATCATTCCAGCAATAAACACAGCGGAGATTACAACTTGATGTTAAATTAAGGGTTAAATCAGTAAGGCAGGCAGACGATATCTTATCCGGCTTTAAAGATATTTTTTTATCACGGACAGGGAAAAGTTTTGTTATTTCAAGGGGGATATTTAATGTTTTTGCTAACGCTGCTACTTTTTGTTTAGAAGGAGAGCCCGAAAAAATGGATATACCTTTATTCCATTTTGCTAATAAATTATATATTTCCGGAGACAGGTCGTAAAAATGTCCCGTAGATGTAGAGATGCCAAGATACCGGCCTAATTTATGGAATAAAACGACTGGTGGGAGTGTCTTAATAATAATCGACCTCTAAAAAAACAAAAGATATACTTAGTTGTTTTGCGTACAACCTGAATTCTTGCAAAATGCAGACGTTAAGACTGTTGCAGATGGCTAATTAATTCTTACCACAAAACCCTGCCCGACCGGCAGTAACGGGAAAGTTTCTTCTTCGCTTTTGTAGTTTTATTTACTTTTTTTACCCTTGCTTTTTTATTCGTTTTTTTTGCTTCCATTATTCCTCCTATTTGAAAATATTGTACTGCAAAATTTACAAAATTGCAAGCAATTTAGTGAGCGAGTCTAAAAATTACAAAAAACTGAGTTTTGAGCAACCTTCTAATTTACGATACTCATCATCAGAAAGAATGGCTTTAATCTTTTTGGTAAAAATATGCGTTTCGATAATCTCCACTTGTTCTTCCCGCGCTTAAAGTATACGCCATTGGCGTATATATGTCAAGTTTTATTTTATTACCCGCCTCCTATTATAATAGACGTAGAAAGCGGCTAAATCTAACAGGGAATTTAGGGGCAGGTACCTTTTAATTGAAGGTCCTTCGCTTCGTTCAGGATGAATCCCTAGAAGTCAATAGCAGGGGATTCAGACAGTCCCTTCTCTTGAAGTTTAATTCGCATGAAAACCGATTCTTCGTTTTGGCTTTTCGGGGATAGCCATAAGTTGGCGGATAGCTTTAAAGATATCTTTTATTTTCTCATCATGCTTTACATATTTTCTTTCTAGAGCTTCGATTTTGATGGCTAGATCCCGGTGGGTAAGAAGTAATTCTTTTAGTTTAACAAAGGCGCGCATAATGAGGATATTTACTCGAATAGCACGTTCGCTATTTAAAACACTCGAGAGCATAGCGACTCCTTGCTCGGTAAAGGCATATGGAAGATATTTAATATGTTTACCTCTTTTTGAGGATTCGAATTTCCTCTCCTTTTTTAAGGTCACAAATTGTGACCTTAAAGACTGCGCTTCTTCCCAGGTCAATCGAAACATAAAATCTTCAGGGAATCTTTCGATATTTCGCTTTACTGCTTGATTTAAAACCTTAGTTGATACGTCGTAAAGCCGCGCCAGATCCGCGTCAAACATAACCCTTTTACCTCTAACCTCTAGAATCTTTGTAGCAATTACTTCTACAGAAAATATGTTAGGTGTTTTAGCTCACTTCTACTTATAATAGACGTAGAAGGTGGCTAAATCTAACAAAAAAAAGGGACAATCCCCTTCGTTTCGCTCGGGGACAGTCCCTTTGGTTTGTAATTACACCTCAGGGTCAGTCCCCTTCGGGGACAGACCCTTTCAATCGTTAGGTTCAGGGACAGACCCTTCGGGTGGGGACAGTCCCTTTGGTTTCTACTAATCGCCGATTATCTTTATCAAAACACGCTTTTTACGCTGGCCATCAAATTCTCCGTAAAATATCTGTTCCCACGGACCAAAATCAAGTTTGCCATTAGTAACCGCCACTACTACCTCTCTACCCATTATTGTTCTTTTTAAATGAGCATCTGCGTTATCTTCACCGCTAAGGTTGTGCTGGTATCTATCCTTTCCATATGGCGCAAACTTTTCCAGCCAGCTACTGAAATCACTATGTAACCCTGGCTCATCATCGTTGATAAAAATCGAGCTGGTTATATGCATTGCATTAACAAGACAAAGTCCTTCCTTAACCCCGCTTTTCTTGACCGCCCCTTCCACCTGCGGGGTTATATTTATAAACTCTTGCCTGTTTTTTGTGTTAAACCATAAATATTGAGTATAAGATTTCATTTCTCCTTAGTTAATTAAATTCATCTATCCTGGGGTGAAAAGAACGCATTTTCTCTCTTAGTGCCGTTTGTTTGAGTTTACTTATACCAAATTCCATCTACTTCCCTATTTTTTTAATAATTTTCACAAAGAAGTTCGTAAAAACTTTGGGGGTGGGCGCAGGCTAGACATTTTTCAGGTGCTTCTCTTCCCTCGTGAACATATCCGCAATTACGGCACTTCCATTTAACCACGCTATCCTTTTTGAACACTTTACCTTCTTTCACATTCTTGAGTAATTTTCTATACCTCTTTTCATGTTGTTCTTCAACCTCTGCTATTTCTTTGAATTGATTGCCTGTTTCTTCAAAACCTTCTTGACGTGCCACCTCTTCTGCTTCTTTGTAAAGTTTGGTCCATTCAAGATTCTCTCCTGCTGCTGCAGCTTCCAAATTAGCTGCGGTATCTCCTATAACCCCTGCTGGATAACTGGCTGTTATCTCTAAATCTCCACCCTCTAAGAACTTAAAAAATCTTTTGGCATGCTCCTTTTCATTATCAGCCGTCTCTAAAAATATTGCGGCTATCTGTTCAAGACCTGCTTTTTTTGCTACACCGGCAAAATAGGTATAACGATTCCTTGCCTGAGATTCTCCAGCAAAAGACGCAAGAAGATTCTTCTCTGTTTTAGTTCCTCTTATAGACTTTTCCATAATTTTACCTCTCTTTTTTTAACCTTCTATCTTCTCCATAGGTTGCCCGCAACAAACAAGTTCTCCCCCACCTACTTTTGTTACAGTAACTTCATTGCCACAAACATTACACCTATATTTTTCTCCCACTTTTTCTACTGCCATGAGTACCTCCTTTTTTTTCTAATTATACCACCCAGATGTTTTCCTCTCAATCCGGAGAGTGCCCCCTATCAATTCAACCCGGAGATACTTTCCTGTTTGTTCAGGAAAACGTCTCCTATGCAATCTTAATATTCTCTTTCTTCTAAATGCGGTATTGCCTTCTGGGGACAGGCAGCGATACAACGGCCTTCACTATCACAGGCAGCAGGATTAACTACCTGGGATTTTTTATTGATGACTTTCAATACTCCTAAATGACAGGCCATAACGCAGTGACCACAACCTATACAGAGTTCCTCAAGTATTTTTGGTAATTTCTTTTTTGCCATCGTTACTCCTTTTTAATTTAAAATATTTTCCTCCCAAACTAAAGGTACCCTACTATTATACAGGCATGTCTAAAATTTTTAATCATTTAATTGGTTTCTATCCATTGTTTAAAGATAAGGAATAAACCTATACCAAATACGCCGCTAATTATATTTGTGATAAAGTCTTTTAATTCAGCAAAACGATATGGCAAGATGCCCTGAAATATCTCATCCAAGGCACTTACAAGAGAAACGAAAATTACAGTTTCAGCTATATATTTAAACTGCGGCTTCCTTCTAGTATCAACTAAATCATTTGTTGCTAGGTATCCTAATAACCCGTATGTCAAAACGTGAGTCTTCTCTGAAAAGAATTGTTGCCACATTGAGAAAAGATAACCCAAAACAAATATGGAAACTATTGCGCAGATCTTAAATAGGCCAAGACGCATCCTAAAAGCGTATATTAACGTGAATAGAAATATTAAAATAAAACACAACCTAAAAGAGGTTACCACAACTAAATCCCCAAAAACCTTAAACAACCAATTTCTTACCTGGAGCATAAAAGCAGCAGATATTACGATGTAAGCGCCGAAACCTATTGTAATTTTAGATAATCTTTTAAATTCCTCTAATCTTATAATTCTCATCTAAACCAAAAAGGCAACTCCCGAATTTTCGAGTGTTGCCTTCAATTATTATCTACTTTTGAGTCCATTTTATGCAGGGTTAGTTTCGTTCAGGGACAGGTCCCTTACCCTTTGTTATTCTACGCCTAATGGCAGTTTTGTCAATGGGCTGATTCTACTATTTAGGGACAGGTCCCTTCAGGCAATTTTCTTAAGGACAGTAGGGTCAGTCCCCTTCGGGGACAGACCCTGTCATCTACGGGGACAGTCCCTTTGGTTTCTAAAAACCGTATTCTTTCATTACCATGGAGTACCCGAGTAAGCCGGTGTCCTGGATTTTGACCGGGATACGGCGTTCATCGCTAGTGATCCAGATTTCGATTTGTTTGGGAGTGCTTTTAAAATGGTAGGCCTTAAAAGTGCCGGCGGGGACTTTTATATCTTCTATGGAAACTAATTTTATTTCTAATCTACGCGTAGGGAGGTTGGCAATTATAATTCTTCCCACATCCAGCCTGGGTATGCGCCGGACATAATAAGGCAGGAGCACAGCATTGTGAATATGGTTGTCTTTTTTAATTACGAGCTTTTCTTGTACTGCCCCCTTATTTTTAATAATGGTAACCGTAAAGTTGTCTTGGTTGTAATCCTCAGTGATCTTCTCCCGGATAAGCCAATTCAGGATATCGCGTTCTACTCTGACCGGAAGTAAAGTCTCCAGGTCGCTATAGATTTTTTCCATATCCGTGAATTGCGTTAATTTAGTCTCTAAGGTCATAACATTTAAGAGTCTGCCGTCTAATTGCACATTTGCCAAATTATTAAACTGGGCCTTTCCCAGGTACAACTTACCCAGTCTTACGTCGTAGATTATTTTTTCTCCGACGTAATTGGTTAGCCTAGCTCCTTCACTCGTGGATTTATCTATTTTGGCTTTTATTGATGATAGAAAGCTCAAGGCAACGATAAAAAAAGGTAAGAAAATACATAAATATAAAGTTTTAATCTTAAACATATGTAATTCTCATCAACACCTCGGCATAACGGAATGCCGAGTGCGCCCTTTCTGGGCAGTAAAAAAGGCACCTCTTTTTGTCTTATAAGAGTTGCCTTTAAATTATTATAGTTGTTTCAAGCGATTTTCTGGGTCTCTTCGATTCTTACGCCGCTATTTTTTAAATGCTTGAATGCCCTCTCCAATTCTTCCTCGCTACCTTCTAAAATTAATATTGACCAGCCTGTGGCTGTGGAAAAGGACGCTTCCACTATATTTAAAATGATATCAAATTTCTTGCAAAGATTGCAAATGATTGGTTTGTCCTTCAATTCAGAAGGGAATGTTAACTCTGTTTTTATTTTCATGCTCCATTTGTGTAATTATAATCAAAGTAACTAAATAAGCAATTAACCCAAGGCAAAAGCCAACTACGAGATACCCAATTATTACTGGCAAGATAATCTTTAAAGTAGCTAACTTAAATAAAGTTATAACTTTGAAGCCTTTCAAAAATTGCACCCAATTCCCATGAACGTCTTGCCAATCCACCCTCATTATACCCGCACCTATCTTAATTGACAAGAGAAATGTTATGATACTTAACCAGGTATTAGTGAGCAGGCTTCCTAATAAAGCAGCTGCGCGATTTACGCGTAGAAGTAAAGCCAAAAATATGGCGGCAATTGGCCCTGTGCCGGGTAAAATTCCTAAAAAAACGCCTATCCCAACCCCTAATGCTATTCTCTGGGGAGTATCGTGTATGCGGAACAGCTTTAGATAGATGAATTTAAATAATCTCAAAATACTATTGCCCCATCTTTTCTTTCTCATCTTTAAGGACGCGCTTCCAGAGCTCTCTTTATATTGATGCCGGCAAATCTTTCCAGGCCGCGATCTTCCTGTATCCAGCCGTTATGTAAGCCATATTTTTCCATACTAGCCAAGGCAACTTCATATTCTTGATAAGTAATACGGCGTGAAATCTCCGGGAATTGGTTTGCCTTGTAACAGGGAAAATATTGGCTCATTAAACTGATATATGTATCTTTCGAGAGCTCATCTTTGATAAATCTCATTATCTTGTCTGTGCCAGAGACGTTGTTCGGCAGAATTAGATGTCTTATAATTACTCCCCTTGTAATAATACCTTCGTTATCAATTTTAGCTACGCCAACCTGCCTATGCATTTCTTTTAAAGCTGCTTGATTAAACTTTGGATAATCCGGCGCCGAGGAATATTTAACTGCCATATCGTTATCTGCATAGCGCATATCCGCAAGATATATATCTACTATTGTCTCGAGTAACTTTATCATCTTAAGGCATTCATATCCACCCGTATTATAAACAAGGGGAATTTTTAGGCCTTTGGGTATAGCAAGCTTCAAGCTTTCCAGGATTTGTGGCATAACATGGGTGGGTGTAACTAAATTTATATTATGGCAGCCCATACCTTGTAATTGCAGCATAAAAGTTGCTAACTCTTCAAATCCAACTTCCCTTCCCTCGTCTAACTGGCTGAACTCGTAATTTTGACAATAAACACAGGCCATATTACAACCGGAGAAAAAGATTGTTCCTGAACCACGCTGACCTGATATGGGAGGCTCTTCACCGTGATGCGGCATAAAACTGCATACCTTAGGCTTAAGGCTGATTCTGCAAAATCCCTTTTTGTCATTTAGGCGATTTACCTTACAAATTCTGGGGCATATACAACAAGATTCAAGCATCTTAAATGTTTTATCAATAATATTATTCAGTTTGCCGTTATTATAGGATTCTAAATAAGCCGAAGGCATATTTTAAAAAGCCTCCTTTTTTTTGCGTTGCTTCGCATAAATCTCCCTTATCTGATTAAATATTCTAATATAATCAGCGGATTTGTAATCCGGATAAGTCCAAACCCATCCGGTAAAGCTTTTATTCTGATAAAAAAGGGTTGTCTCTGCGTATATACCTTTGTCTAAATATATGCGGTGTTTGTAGTCTTTGGTTGAGGCAAGAATAAGTTTTGCCATATCCAGATAGCCTGGATCGATGTTAATTAGACGCATTTCATTCCTCGATAATTTTTTTTCAATTGCATTGGTCGTGATTTTTATCTTGGCTAGGTTTTGCGGCTGGATTAATTTCTCGAAACTGATAAATTTTCTCTCAAGGTTCTTACCAAACTCAGTTTCGTAATAATCAGTATGTGTAAAGGCGAGGGCTTGACTCTCATAATCTATTTTGCCAAAGTCTTTTCTTAAAATATTCTTTGCCTTATCGAGTACACTTTCCTCTCTAAAAATAAATCCGATAACCAGTTTTACCCCGCCCTTTCTTGCTATGTAGTATCTCTTCGTAGTAGAAAGGGCGGGGTTTACCGGTTGATGTTTGTTTATTCTTCCCACTTAAGCTTTTTATCCGCCGAAGCAAGGCGTAGGCGGGTAGTTTGCCGAAGAATCGCTACCTGTTTAGCGACGTTCGGCATATCCTATGGGCATAACGCTCAAAGGTTCACAGTCTCGGTCCAAATTTAATAGGCGTTTTACGCTATCATCGTCAAAAGCACCGACTTCACAAGTTGCCAGACCCAAATTAGTTACTGCCAAATATGTATTTTGGCTGGCATGACCTGCTTCCATGTAAACATAACGCTCGCCCCGCAAGCCATAATGATTGGTAGTGCGGTGAAATTTAGCTGTAATAACCAAAGATACGCCTGCCTCATAAATAAAATTCTGGCCTAAACAAGCGCGCGCTAATTCCTTTCTCTTGTCGCCTTCCGTGATAAACTCTAAAGAATGGTTTTCAATGAGATAATGGTAGACTCCTGCTTCCAGTTTATCCACGCAGTTCTCTCCTACCACCACATATAATTCCAGAGGATAAGTTGCTCCTGCTGAAGGAATTATCCTGGTAGCCTGGGTTAATGAATCATGCTTTTTCCCGCAGGTTGCCCAGATGACAGTTGCAATGTCATCTATTTTTAAGATTTTGTTCTGAAAATTACGGCAGGAATATCGTTTTTCCAATAATACTGCAAGATTTTCTTCTTTTAATTGTGCGGGATTTAATTTTATTTTCATATTTTTGTTGTCTGCATAAATATTTGTCGGGATGATTAAAATAATTAATACGGAAAGCGCCTTAAGGTTTACCCCGCTCTTCCTTATTGAACTTAATTTATTCCCTTTAGGAAGGGCGGGGTTTATCATAACCTTTTAAAAGGCCTTTAGGAGCTTTTGGGTAAGAGTTTTTTTCAGAGGTCTCTAAGAGTTGATTGATGTATTGAGCTATTTTTTTTCGTTGGGTTTGTTTAATTCCATTAAAAAAAACGGCAATATTGAAGCCGCCTTTCTTCTCATCTTCCGTTCTTACAACTACGCCATTACATTCAACTTCGATATTCTTCAAACTGCGGCCAACCATAATAGGTAAAGTTACCTTAACCGCAATCTTAGTAAAAGGCGGTATATATTTATCCAGGTGGCAATATGCGCCTATGCAACTGACGTTCTGGGTGCTGGTAGCGAAGTTGTATCCATCAGCTGCTATTTTAAGCGGAAGGGTTTGTTCTATTCGCGGATATTGCCTTCTTTCCGTTTTCTTGGTTTTCATCCCGTTAGAAATCCTCCTCCCGTTAAAAGTTTAAATTTCTAACGGGATTCATGATTTTTCTTCCTTGGTTTTAAGTGTAGCCGTACGCCAGCATTTTTTATTGCAATAAAATTTTCCGTTGCGGTAATATCGTTTTAGTTTTTCAATGGGTTTATTGCAAGCTGAACAGTTAGTTTGTTTTTCTTCTTGGGGCTTGGCCTGTGTGGCTTGGGGCTTTGGCTGTTCTTTTGTTGCTTCTGGTTTGGCAGTTTCAGCTGTCATTAATTCTTCTTCCCTTGCCTTTATTGTCAAGGAAATGTTTCATTAATGAAACATTTCCTTGATTCTTCGGCAATGTGCCGAAGAATATAATTTCCTATTCTCTCAATTTTTGAGAGGTCTCTGCGAACTACCTCAAAGACCTCTCAAAATATAGCATATATTTATAGGGATGTCAAATACTTTACAAAACCGTTCTTTCTGTTATAATAAGTGAGGCCACAACTTACGGAACGATAGTGAACGTAAGTTGTTTGGCCGAACTTACCCCCACACCAATTGCGTATTTAGCCTTAGCTATATTGCAATTGGTGTGGGGGTTAAATTCGCAGACGGCCTTACGGCCTACGACTTACGTCGTTTATACTCCGTAAGTCGTCTGCTCATTTAAAATGTATTGTCAATTTTATAGCCTTAATGAAAGGCCTTTTAACGTAACTTCTGACCCCGCCTTCTTTTTCTTAAGCAGGCAACACAAAGAAGCCCTTTCACATCTTCTCTACGGTGTGGCTCAGAGAAAAGGCATCCTTGTGATTACCGGGGAAATAGGCACAGGAAAGACTACCCTGTGCCGTTTTTTTCTTAATCAGTTACCTAAAAATGTTAAAACAGCGTTTATACTTAACCCCTACTTTTCCGAGATTCAATTATTAGAGGCAATAATAAATGATTTCGGCCTTAAGGTAAAAAATAAATCAAGATTGTTCTTTGTCTGGGAATTAAACAGGTTTTTATTAAGCGAGTCGGAATACGGCAATAACGTAGTTTTAATTATTGATGAAGCGCAAAATTTAAGGCCCCAGGCATTAGAACAGGTTCGCTTACTTTCGAATTTAGAGACAGAGAAAGATAAACTAATCCAGATTGTCTTGATAGGCCAGCCGGAATTAAATCGTAAATTGAATCTTTACGACCTTCGCCAGCTTCAGCAGAGAATAATGGTCAGGTACCATATTACGCCTCTGGAAGGAGGCGAGGTAAGTGACTATATAAACCACCGTTTAAATATAGCCGGTTCAAACGGTAGCATAAAGTTGACCGATGAAGCGCTTAAGGCAATCTCTGATTTTTCTTGCGGTGTTCCGCGCCTCATTAATATTATCTGTGACCGTGCGCTTTTGGCAGGGTTTGTCGCAGAGACCAAAACAATAGATTTAGATATTATAAATAAATGCATTAAGGAACTAAATACTTATCTGGGCAAACAAAATAGACAATGAGCATTATTTATGATGCCTTGAAAAAGGTTGAAACGTCTCAAACTGGCGATTCAAAAACAAAAACAGATAAAGGCTTTAAACCTAAGCCTAAGATTTATTTGCTATATGCATTGATGATTTGTTTGGGTTTATTTATAGCAAATATCTTTTATGGACGCTTATTGCCAAAGCCATCGCTGAATACCACCGATACTGTAACAGGTGGCCGACCCCTGATAGATAAAAAACAGACTGTATCTAGTAGCCAGCCGCCAACCGAACCAGCTGCCTTACAGACTAGTACTTCTGTTGAGACTAAAATGGAAACCCAAAAAGAAAGCCCCCCCTTATTTACTTTAAACGGCATTTTCTCTTCAGGGAACGAGGGTTATGCTTTAATAAATAATCGGATTGTAAAGAAGGGGGATAAAATCGACGGGGCAACTATTGTACAAATTTTTTTAGATGAAGTAGATTTGGAGTTTGACGGTTCGATTATTAAGCTTTCCAATAGCGCAAGGTAAATTTCAGGTCCTCATCTTTAAAGCCTGCCTGATTATTTTAAGGGGTACATTTCTTACTACTTTTGTTTTACCAATGCCTTTAACAAGGACGAATTTATTCTCAGAGCCAATAAATTTCTTATCGTGATAATGCATTTTTATTATTTCGCCAAGAGAGATTTTTTCTATCTTAACAGGTAAACCCGCAGCTGTTATAAGGTTCTCTATTCTTTGGGCCGTTGCACTATTGATTAGATTTAATTTCCTACTTATATCAGAAGCTACAAGCATCCCCAGGGCTACAGCTTCGCCGTGGTTATATCCCTTATATCTTGCCGCTGCCTCAATAGCATGTCCGATAGTATGGCCGAAATTTAAAATTGTGCGGATTCCTTTTTCTTCGCGTTCGTCCTGCCGGACAATCTTAGCTTTAATTTGGCTTGAGCGCATAACTATAAACTCAAGAGCAGGCAGTTTTAAATCAAGAATATCCTGATAGCTTTTCTCCAAATAAGCAAATAACAGCGCGTCTTTTATTATCCCGTATTTTATTACCTCTGCCAGAGCGCTTTGTATTTGTCTTTTGTCCAATGTCCTAAGGATTCTTATATCGCTAAATACAAGCCTGGGCTGATAGAATGCACCTATTAGATTTTTACCTTGATTTAAGTCAACCGCAGTTTTTCCACCGATACTAGAATCGACCTGTGCCAATAATGTTGTAGGGGCCTGTATATAAGGAACACCGCGCTTATAAATAGAAGCGATAAATCCTGCCAGGTCGCCGATTACTCCTCCGCCGAAAGCAACAATAAAAATGCTTCTTTTTTTATCGTAATGCGTTATATCCTTTATTACAGAAGTTGCAACTTCCAGAGATTTGCTCTTTTCTGTATCAGGGACAATTTTAAATCTTACGGTAAAACCAGATTCTTTGAGGATCTTATTTAATAATCCGCCATACTCATTTTTTATAAAAGTATTTGTAATCACATATGCATCGCAGCCGATATTTAATTTGCGTATGTATTTGCCTAAATGATTTAAGATATTGCTACCGATGATTATATTATAGGAGCTTTTTTTTAGGTTAAGTTTTAATATATGCATTTTTAAATTTTAAGGGGAGACTCCTAATAACCTCAATATAAGATTTACTATAGGCCAAACTATACGGCCAAAAATACCCATCCAGAGAAGCAAGATTAAAATTAGAAAGCCGTAGGGTTCAATAAGAGAATATTGAGAGGCTAAATCTTGGGGTAATATCCCCGACAATATTCGGGAACCGTCTAAAGGAGGAATGGGTATAAGATTAAAGACGCCCAATACCACATTTATAATTATCAAGCTTTCAATTATAAAATTTATATGCACCGATGCGTGCGTAAATTTTAATATTATGCTTAAGGCAAATGCTAAAATAAAGTTTGCCAGAGGGCCGCTCATTCCTATCCAGAGGATATCTCTTTTTGGATTTTTTAATGCCAGGTAATTTATAGGTACGGGCTTTGCTGCTCCAAAAACAAACCGGCCTCCTGTGCTAATAAAAAGAAATAACGGCAGAAGGAATGTCCAGACAGGGTCTATATGCGCTAAGGGATTAAGAGTTAGCCTGCCGGAATATTTTGCAGTTGAATCGCCTAATTTATATGCCACCCAGCCATGCGAGAACTCATGCACAGTCATAGCAATGATTAGTAATCCGAAAGATATTAAAAAGGATATAAAAAGGTCGATTATATTCAATCTAGGGCCTCGATTTTTTGTATTTCAATAATGGTATGTTTTTGGTCTTTAGGATGGAGCAATTTGCCCGTTACTCTTACCCTGTGGTAATTAAGACTATCAAGGCTTCCCTTATTCCCTTTTAACAAAAATACATTGTTATCTGCAGTTATAAGTTTATGGGTTGCTATTCGTTTTATGACCTTTCCATACGGCTTTATTATACCTTCAATAGTTACGCTTTCATCCAAAGATACTTTTTCATCCATTATTTTGTTTTCTTTTTTAATTTCTTGAGCTAATTTAACCTCTTCTTTTTTATTTACGGTATCGGCCTTATTCGCCCCGCTCCACGGCTTTACAGCCGTGGCTTCCTGTGGAGCGGGGTTCACAAATTTCTTATTGACCCAACCAAAACTATTGTTGAGCGGCTCTATTTTATACCATTCTCCCCTCTCCTCCAGAATATTTATGGCCTCATTTTTATCAGCCTTACCCAATATGGGAGATGACTCATCAGGCCCGAGTCGGATATTTACATTATCTTTTATAACTTTGGCGGTTTTCTCATCAATAAGGCCAACTAAATTTTTCTTGATAAATGACGGCGCTGTTTTAGGCAATTTTATTTTATACCATTCATAAGATTCTCTAATTACCTCCACAGGTTCACCTTTGTTTATAATACAGATTATTTTCGAACCGACTGTCGAGTCAGAACGTATATTAATATTATTAGCATTAATTTCACCTCCAAATAAGACTGATTTATGTTTAGGGGTGGCTGTTGATTCTTGCGGCAGGGGATCCTGATTTTGCGCAAAACAGATAAACCCCGCCCTTTCTACTACGAAGAGAAACTTCAGCGTAAGAAAAGGCGGGGTAAAAGGAATAAGTATAAATAATAATCCAGTGCATATAAATATTTTGCTTATTGAGCGCATTTATTTATTTTTTGTCCTGACTACGAGGAACAGGCCCTTTGGCAGGAGTTTGCTCTTTAGTCTTATCAGCGACAGGAGCAACGCCTTCGGTAGCGGCAGCCTCTACCTTTTCTGCTGCTTTTTCCTTCTTGATTTTAATTCTTAGAGTCTTGATTTTTGGCAAACCGCAGACTTTATCTCCGGGTTTCCATTCTTCTCTTTCCATCATCGTTCTTAAACGCTCTGTACGTTTCAATACCGACCTTTGTTTTTTATCTTTGTCTGATAATTTTAATGAAGGGTGTATAGACATAAGCTTATAACCTCCTTATGAGGCAATCCTGGTATTGCTTTTTTAGTTTTGATAATAAAGATTTTGCTTCTTCCCGTTTAGAGAAATTCCCCACACATACAATACTGAATTTACCTTTAGATAATACCAACGGTGATAGTCCTTTTCTTTTTAAAGTATCCGCTTCTTTTCGCGCATTCATTCTATTTAAAAAAGAAGCTACCTGGATAGTATAATTTTGGATATATTCTTTAAGTCCATCTTTTTCTTTAGGTTGATATTGTTGATCTTTGGTTATCTGTTTAGGTGTTGATACGGATAATGAAGACTTGGGCTTAACTGCGATATCAAGATGAGAATCAGTTTTTAGCAGTATAAAACTCTTCCCTTTTTCTACGCCTAAAGAAAATGAAGCAATACCAGTAATTATAAAGCCAATGATTATAAGTATCGCCTTTTCGTATTTTGATATATAACTTATAAATGCTTTGGATACGCCTGCCCTTGCCTGATTATGTGCCTTTGTCTGTGAGAATAGTTCTAACTGGTGATTATATTCTTTATCCATTTTTAATGAGCGATCCTTGACATCTACGATGTCAAGGATAAGTTCGCACTTATAAGTTATGTCGCTTAGCTATCCAATCAGCAAGCTTTATAACTTATGTGCTCACTTATTATATAACTTTTTGTTACTTACTTGTAAATATCTTTTTGTTTTTATTTTTTTTGCTACCTTTAAGAAAGCCTCCACAACCTTGGGGTCAAATTGAGTCCCGCTTTTCTTCTTTATCTCTTTTATTGCAGAGGGTATATCCTTCCTTTCGCGGTAGGGCCTACCGTACACCATAGCTTCAAATGCATCTGCGACTGCCATAATACGCGCCCCCTGAGGTATCTGTCCTTTTTTTAGCCTCGATGGATATCCTGTGCCGTTATATTTTTCATGGTGATGCATTATTATCGGTATAACCGGCCTTAAGATTTGCAAATGCCTTAAGATTTGGACACCTGTAACAGGGTGCCTTTTAATAATCTTGTATTCCTGCGGAGTTAATTTTGATGTTTTTGTAAGTATTTCTAATGGGATATCAGCCTTACCTGCATCATGTAACATGCTGGCATATTTTAAACTCTCAATCTGTTTTTCATCAAGATGCATTTGGTGCGCTACCATCATTACCAGGTGACTAAAATACGGCGAATGGGTATATTCCTGCGGAACTCTTGTATCCAATAACGTTACTAATGATTTTATGCTTCCTAAAACTATTTTTTGCTGCTCTTCATAGAGTTGTAAAGTTTTTATTCCGATTATTGCCTGTTCTCCCAGAGTCATTAATATTTCTTGGTCAAATCTATCGAAAGGCACCCCTCTTTTATCTCGTTTTATTATAATAATCCCCGTTATATCCTCACAAACCAGCGGTATACCTAAGAGGTTACCTTGTCTTATTGCTGAAAGTTTTTTTATGATTCTTTTTTCTATCCTATTCGATATCCCAGTTTTTTTATCAATAATATATTTTTTCTTACCGACCGCCAGACACCTTAATAAAGAATGTTCTTTTGTTGTGTCCAATAGCGCGATAAGGCAATATTGAGAATTAAACATCTGGCAGATGAGCCTTGAGAGACGAATCGCTAAATCCCTTAATTCAAAAGTAGAATTAACCAAACGATAGATAGCATGAATGGCAGAGATTAATGTTTTATACCTTTTCGTAGGGGTCAAATAGCTTTTTGTATTCATCTAATGCGTACCTGTCTGTCATCCCGGCAATGTAATCACAAATTACGCGTCTTACGCCATCCGCCGATATGTTCTTTTGTATATGAGGAGGCAACTGCCGGGGGTTGTTTATATAAGTTTTAAATAATTCCTGAATAAATCGTTTGGCTTTATTACTCATTCTTATTACACGATAATGATGGTATAGGTTTTCCATGAGGAATGTGCGCAGAGGTTTTCTTAGATTTTGCATCTGATTACTAAATGATACAATCTTGCTATCCAGTCTTTTTGCCTGGGCGCAGGATTTAAGTTTTAGTTTATTGATTCTTTTTTCTGTTTCCTGAATCAAGTCTGTAACCTGTATATTAATTAGAGACCTTATAATCAAATATTTTCTTCTCTCAGGTAATATTTTAGCATATTTTCTATCAGTTTCCTTACTTATATTATTCCAGATAGGCAATTTTTCTAGATTCGCTTCTTTGAGCAGGCCCGATGTAATTCCATCATCGAGGTCGTGATTATCATAGGCTATCTCATCAGCTATATCTACTACCTGCGTCTCCAGAGTCGGCATTTCCTTTGGTGCAAGGTCTTTGATTTTAACTGATTTATCAAACGCTGAAGAATGTTTTATAATGCCTTCTCTCACCTCCCAGCTTAAATTAAGACCCGGAAAATCAGGATATCGCTCCTCTAATAAGTCAACCACTCTTAAGCCATGTAAATTATGGTTAAAACCTCCGAATCTTTTCATTAGTTCATCAAGCGCATCTTCTCCTGAATGGCCGAAAGGGGTATGGCCTAAATCGTGAGCGAGAGCTATTGCTTCAGTTAAATCAACGTTTAATCTTAAAGCAGCGGCTATGGTTCTGGCGATCTGAGCGACTTCTATGGTGTGAGTTAGCCTTGTGCGGTAATAATCCCCTTCATGATTTACGAATACTTGAGTTTTATATTCTAATCTTCTAAAAGCAGCAGAATGTATAATCCTGTCACGGTCTCTTTGGTATACTGACCTATATGGATGCTCCTTTTCTTTATGGACCCTGCCC
>Ga0315279_10004750_pt1 | contig 18100 bp, 20 predicted proteins | sample YL17G06_20_MG_FD_203694 | JGI IMG/M metagenome (GOLD analysis project Ga0315279, IMG submission 203694) | Sediment microbial communities from Yellowstone Lake, YNP, Wyoming, USA - YL17G06_20 | ecosystem: Environmental > Aquatic > Freshwater > Lake > Sediment | place: USA: Wyoming | collected... | reverse complement strand
GTGGTCATTGCCTCCCCGGGTGGATACCCAAAGGATATCGACCTCTATCAGGCTCAGAAGGCCCTCGCTCATGCCATCCCTCTGGTTCGACAGGGTGGAGACGTCGTTCTTTTCGCCGAATGCCCTGATGGCCACGGGAGCGAGCTCTTCTATGAGACCATGAAGAAATACAAGACTCCCCAAGAGGTGGTCACGGCCTTCCAACGAGAGAAGTTTCGTATGGGTGTTCATAAGGCCTTTCTCTGGACCCGTTCACTGACAAAGGCCAAAGTTCATCTCTACTCGACTTTGAATGAGGAGCTGAGCCACAGGTTGATGACCACACCGGTCACAAGCATCGAAGAACTATTTCTCAGTCTCGGAACGAAATATCCACGACCACCCAAAATTGCGGTCATGCCAAAAGCCAATTCGACCTACGCCAGACTGGTCTAAATTCCGGGGAAATAGCTGAGAGTGCCGAAAAAGCTTTACGGCCTAGAGGAAATATAGTAGAATTTTTATTGTTCACCTACGAGTCAACGGCTAACCTCAAGATGTCTTGAAGCATCTTGAGTGGAACGTATACGTGAGTCATTTCTAAAATCCTTTGGAGGGAGGTAGGAAAGTGGATGAGAAGAAACCGTTAATTGATGATCTGGAGAAGGGGCCGTGGCCGAGCTATGTGAAAGAGATGAAGCGTGCGGCAAAGAAGAGCGCTGCGGCTAAGGACCTCTTAGGGGTCCAAGAACTATCATTTCATGACAAGGTCACCCACTGGAAACACGGGGGGATCGTGGGAGTGACCGGTTATGGCTCAGGTGTCATCGGGCGATACTCGGACGTTCCCGATAAGTTCCCGAATGTCGAATCCTTCCATACGATGCGTGTCAATCATCCGGCAGGATGGTTCTACACCACCACGCAGTTGAGGAAAATCTGCGATGTTTGGGAAAAACACGGGAGTGGTTTGACGAACATGCATGGTTCCACGGGCGATATCATTCTGCTCGGGACCACCACAGACCACCTTCAACCCTGTTTCAATGACTTGATCGAGGCAGGTTTTGACCTTGGAGGGTCCGGGTCTGCATTGAGAACACCAACGGCGTGTGTGGGACCCGCCCGATGTGAATGGACGAACATCAACACCCTCGACATGGTGCATAATCTGACGATGGAATTTCAGGACGAGATGCATCGACCGCGTTGGCCTTACAAGTTCAAGTTCAAGATCTCGGGATGCCCGAACGACTGTGTGGCCGCCATTGCGAGAGCCGATTTTACAATCATCGGGACCTGGAGAGACAGTCTGAAGATTGATCAGAAGGCAGTCCAGGAGTACGTGAAGAAGAAGTTTGATGTGAAGGGGTTGGTGGTCGACAGGTGTCCGACAAATGCCCTGACGTGGGACAGCAAGACCAAGAAGCTGAAGGTCAAGGCTGCCGACTGCGTCCGGTGCATGCATTGTATCAACAAAATGACCAAAGCCATCCGGCCGGGAGACGATAAAGGTGCGACGATCCTGATTGGCGGCAAGGCGCCGATCGTCAAAGGAGCCATGCTCTCCTCCGTGCTGATTCCCTTCATGAAGGTTGAGCCACCGTACACGGAGATCAAGGATCTCGCTCGAAAAATTTGGGAATGGTGGGATGAGCTTGGACGGCCCAGAGAGAGGGTAGGGGAATTGATCGAAAGGATGGGCATGAGGGTTTTCTTGAAAGCAATGGGGTTACCGCCGGTGCCCCAGATGATCAAGGCCCCGAGGACGAACCCGTACGTGTTCTTTTAAGAGCACGGCGCAAGGTGCAAGGTGTAAGGAGTGAGGCAAAAAAACAAAAAACAAGGTCACGAGGCCAGTAGATATGGTTCCTGTCAGAGTTGACTGGAATCCTCGAACCCTTGAACCCTATCATTCATACATAGGAGGTTAAACATGGGAAGAACGGATATCGGACCCCCCGATTATAAAGAGATGATGCCCGAGGTCATTAAGAAGAATTACGGAAACTGGAAATATCATGAAATCCTGAAACCCGGCGTAATGCGACATGTTGGGGAGAGCGGCGATGAGCTCTTTACGGTGCGAGTGGGTTCCCCTCGGCTGGTGAGTGTCGACTTCATCCGCGATATCTGTGACGTCGCCGATAAATACTGCGACGGTCACTTGCGGTTCACGAGCCGGTACAACATCGAATTCCTCACGCCGAAGAAAAAGAACGTGGGGCTCATCGTCGCAGCGGCGAAGACTCTCGGTCTGCCCGTGGGTGGGACAGGCAATGCCATTTCCAACATCGTTCACACCCAAGGATGGGCCCACTGCCACAGTGCAGCCACGGACAGCTCGCCCATTGTCAAAGCCCTGATGGACGAGCTCTACGGCTATTTTACCAGCATGAAGCTTCCAGGAAAATTAAGGGTTTCCTTAGCTTGTTGTATCAACATGTGTGGTGCGGTTCACTGCTCCGATCTCGCCATCGTCGGGGTTCACACCAAAGTCCCGAAGGTGAATCACGAGAAGGTGGCTGCCATCTGCGAGATTCCCACTGTGATGGCGTCCTGTCCCACCGGAGCCATTCGGCGCCACCCGGATAAGGATGTCAAGAGTGTGGTGGTTCGAGAAGACCTGTGTATGTATTGCGGAAACTGCTACACCGTCTGCCCGGCCATGCCCCTTGCGGACGCCGAGGGCGATGGGATTGCCATCTATGCCGGAGGAAAAGTCTCAAACGCGAGAAAGCCGCCGATGTTCTCCCGGCTCATTGTTCCCTACCTTCCGAACAATCCACCTCGATGGCCAGAGGTGGTCGACGTAATCAAAAAGGTCGTCGAAGTCTATGCCAAACATGCCCAGAAGTATGAGCGCATGGGAGAATGGATCGAGAGAATCGGCTGGGAGGCTTTTTTCCGGCTCACGGGAATTCCGTTTACGGAGCAGCATATCGATGACTTCACCCATGCGAGGGAGACCTGGAGAACGACGACCCAGTTCAAATGGTAGGCCTGAGTGGAGAGTTGACGTTTGCGTTTAGGTGTGACCGGCATGTGCCCCGTCCCGCCTTAGCGGAAAGGGCGGGGTCCCTGCCTGCCGGCAGGCAGGAAGGGGCACAATATAGGAGACAACCCCCTTACCGGGAAGCCCCGCCCTTTAAGGCGTGGAGCTTCATTCCCGCGAACTCCCTCCTTCTGGCGCCTGCTGGCTCTGTCCGGTAGACAAAAGAGGAAGGGAAGAAGAGAGGGAGAAGGTAAATTGAGATGAGCGAAGAATTAAGTGAAAAAATATTGACATACCTGGGATCGGTAAGCCAGGCCAGAAACAAGGAAGTTGCCAGGGCTGTGGGCATAGACAAGGGAGAAGTGGACAAGGCGATTGCGGAGCTGGCGAAAGCGGGAAAGATCGAGTATCGGAGCTTTGGCGGCATTACCTACGTCGCCATTCCAGGGAAGAATAAGTCTTGAGATCCGAGGTGATCGGTGGTACGGGGACCGCTCATGACCTCCGTTTGGGGTGTCTGCTGATCTCTGCGCCACAAGGTCATTCGGGGAAAACGACGGTCACCGTGGGTCTCTGTTATGGTCTGAGACAGCGGGGTCTTTCAATTCAACCCTTCAAGAAAGGCCCCGACTACATCGACCCGTCGTGGCTCTCTTTGGCCACGGGAAGACACTGCCGTAACCTGGATCTCTTCTTGATTCCTAAGGACAAATTAATCAACTCCTTCCGCAGGGCCTGCCGGGGAGCAGACATGGCTATTATTGAAGGGGCCATGGGGCTTTACGACGGGATGGATTCGGTGGACCACGGGACGACGGCTGAGATGGCCCGTCTTCTTGATGCTCCCGTCCTCTTGGTTGTCAATACCGTTCGAATGACGGGTAGTGTCGCCGCGATGATCTCAGGGTATCAACACTTCCAACAGGATACGAGAGTAGCGGGCGTCGTTCTTAACCATGTCTCGGGTAGCCGGCACGAGCGGAAATTGAGAGAGGCGGTTGAACAACATTGCGGAATCCCTGTCGTTGGAAGCATTCCCAAAGATGAAGGCCTGCGTATTGAGGAACGCCACTTGGGACTCATCCCGTCTCTGGAATCGGATGAAGCCGAGTCCTCGGTTGAGCGCATAGGGAAAAAGATCTCGTCGTGCTTTGATTTAGATAGAATCCTGGTGATTGCGCGGAGTTCAACAGTAGCTCAACGTTTCCCGGTTGGCGGGGAGGAGGGCGAGGATCGGTTATCCTCCCGAACCGGTGACGCAAAACGGACAAGGGATGGCCAGGTAGAAAGAGTGAGGGTTGGAGTTTTTCGAGACCAGGCGTTCAACTTCTACTATCCTGAGAATGTTGAGGCACTCGAAGATGCAGGGGCCGAAATTCTCTTGATCAATTCATTGAAAGACCGACTGCCCGGGGTGGATGGGCTCTACATCGGTGGCGGGTTCCCTGAGTTTTTTCTTGAAGAGCTGGAGAAGAATCAAACCCTCCGAAAGGATATCGCGAAGGCGGTAGAGGCGGGTCTTCCCGTGTATGCCGAATGTGCAGGGCTCATGTATCTCTGCCGGACTATTTCATGGAAGGGACGTTCCTACGAAATGGTTGGGGTCATTCCGTCGGATGTTGAGCTTTTGAAGACACCTCAAGGGCACGGCTACGTGGTTGCCGAAGTGGTGAACGAAAATCCGCTCTTTCCCGTAGGGTTAACCCTTCGTGGTCACGAGTTTCACCATTCCAACCTCATCAACTCGAAGGACCTTCACTTTGTCTATCGGATACAGAGGGGGCAAGGGGTGAGTGGCAACAACGACGGTGTCGTTTACAAAAACGTGTTCGGCTCCTATGTCCATCTCCACTCCCTGGGAACTCCTGAGTGGGCGACGGGATTTGTGTCGCTCATGAGGAAGGAGAGGGTGTTGCGGCTTCGAGAGGGCAACGAATAGAAGAGCCCTTGAAAGATGGATGGCAGATTGAAAGATGACATATTAGAATAAAAGTTAAGTTTCTTGCATAGGAGGTGGCAGTATGGCAAAGGCAGCATTGGGCGGCATAGAGGTTGAGGTTGACGAGGATGGTTTCATTCAGGAGCCCGATAAGTGGAGTAAAGGCGTCGCTGAAGATCTGGCCAAAACAGAGAATGTGTCATCCATGAGTGAAGAGCATTGGAAACTGGTCAATTACCTTCGCGATTACTACCTCAAATTCGGAATTGCTCCGCCCATCCGTATGGTGGTGAAACAGACAGGATTTGACCTGAAGAAGATTTATGTGTTGTTCCCGGGCGGACCCGCGAAGGGAGCCTGTAAGGTGGCAGGCTTGCCCAAACCCACAGGCTGCGTGTAGGTCGGTCAGCTATTCACACATGGCGTTCTATACCGTAGGCCAAGATTCGGCTTGGCGGATGCGTCTGAATCTTGACGTTACGTTGTGGTTTTCCAACAACGAGAGAGGCAGATGAGAGACTTTGTGTGGTTACAGGCTGTTTCCTATCTGTGTGGTTTAGTTTTTGTCTTCGGAGTCGTGATCAGAGCGTACCGTTACTCAAAAATGCCGATCCATTTGAGATGGGACCTTCACCCCATGCCGTCTGAAGAAAAGCGGCTGCGTGGCCGCTCCCAATATGAGGAGCCTGGGTGGTGGCAAAAACCTCGCCAGAAAAATCGAATCAAAGAAGCCTTTTATATCGCGAAAGAAATATTTTTTTTCAAACAGGTTTTCAAGCAGAATAAGGGCCTCTGGTTTTTTGGATATTCCCTTCATTTGGGATTCTATCTGTATCTTATTTGGTTATTGTTACTCACTTTCGGTGCGATTTCAGCGCCAGGAAGGTTTGCTGGACCTGTAGTGTCTTTTGGGCCGATCGAGAAGATACTCGATTTCTTGACTCTCGGGACGGGAGTCGCTAGCTTTGTTTTGGGGATGCTAGGGACGATCGGTTTGTTTGTGAAGCGAATGACAGAAGAGAACTTGAGACGATATACGTCTCGTCTGGACTATTTCAATTTGTTATTTATTGCAGGGATCTTCGCCAGCGGGCTATGGAGTTGGTGGTCTTCTGACCGAACGTTTTTCGTCGCCAGACGCTACCTTGGGAGTCTCGTGACCTGGACGAGAGTCTTTGACATGGACACAGCCACGGCCTTACACGTACTCCTGGCCTCCGCCTTCGTTGCTTATATGCCTTTCACAACCATGATGCATTATGTGGCCAAGTATTTCAGTTTCCATAATGTCCGTTGGGACGATGAGCCGAACCTCAGGGGGAGTGAAATAGAAAGGAAATTAGAAAAAGTTCTCAACGAGAAAGTGAGTTGGAGTGCTCCTCACATTAGCCCTGGTGGAACGTGGAGGGACCTTACCCAGTCTGAAAAGGGGAATTCGAAAAGGAGTGTTTGTTGAGTGGGAAAGAAGAAGATCAAAGTGAGTCATATCGGTAGGAATCCTGAACAACAGCTAGTGAACCTGTCTCCTGATAGCTTGATTCCGCTTCCGTGCCTTCATCATACTTCCGAGAATGGACCTCTTATCAATCTACCAACGGAAGAACAGAGGAAAAAGCGAGAGTATTCTCTCGACGGGGTATGCGCTCTTGGCTTAACCAGACCAGCGAGCAAAGAGGAGGAAGAGGAGTGGGTTCGAAGGTTCTTAGGTGGACTCCGAAAACTGCTTTCTAAGGGTGACAATTGGACGTTCTATCAGCCGTTGATTCTTTCGCTGGAGAGTTGTGCGAAATGCCAGTTGTGTAGCGAGGCTTGTCCGACTTATGTTGCAAGCGGAAGGCAAGAGATTTACAGACCGACCTTCAGGGCGGAAGTTCTAAGAAGGATTATCAAGAAGTATCTCAAGAGAGGCGGAAAGACCTTTGCTAAGGTGACGGGAGAGGATGTTGATCTAAACTGGACAGCGATTGCGAGATTGGCTGAATTAGCTTACCGGTGCACGCTATGCCGAAGATGCGCCCAAGTTTGCCCCATGGGAGTGGACAATGCGTTGATCAGCAGGGAGATCCGAAAACTCTTCAGCCAAGAACTGGGGATTGCGCCCCGTGAGATTCACGAACAGGGAACCGTTCAGCAATTGAAAGTAGGATCCACGACAGGAATGACTCCTCCAGCCCTTCGCGATATCGTCGCCTTTATCGAGGAGGAGATCAAGGAAAAGACAGGCAGAGACATCAAGATTCCTATGGATAAGAAAGATGCCGATATTCTATTGCTTCACAACGCAGGGGAGTTTATGTCATGGCCGGAGAACATCGAAGCCTTTGCCATCCTTTTTGATGCGGCCAACATCAACTGGACCCTGTCTAGCGAAGTTGCAGGTTATGACGCAGTCAACTATGGCGTATGGTACGATGATGTCCAGATGGCTCGAGTTGCAGTCAAGCATGCCGAAGCGGCCAGAAAACTTCGCGTGAAGAAGATCAACGTCGGAGAATGCGGGCATGCCCATAAAGCCTTCATTGTGACGGCAGACCGCGTGCTCACAGGTGACCTCAACATACCCAGGGAAAGTGTGTTTCCCCTTCTGGAAGACTTGGTCATGAGCGGTAAGATTCGTCTGGATCCAAGCCGGAACAATTTTCCAGTGACCCTTCATGACCCATGTAACATTGTTCGGCTGATGGGAATTGTCGAACCCCAACGTCGGATTCTAAGAAAGATTTGCCCTCAGTTTGTGGAAATGGAACCTCACGGTGTAGACAATTATTGCTGTGGAGGAGGAAGTGGATTTGCCATCATGAACTCCCGAAATTTCAAGGACTGGAAAGTCCACGTCTCGGGGAGAATGAAATTGAAGCAGATCCTCGAGGCCTTCAAGGATGTTTTGGACCCGACGATCAAGAAATATGTGTGTGCACCGTGCTCGAATTGTAAGGGACAAATTAGAGATCTGATTGACGCCTATCATCTCGGCCAGGACTACAACATTCGATACGGGGGATTGGTAGAGCTGGTTGTGAATGCCATGGCCGATATTGAGAAACCCTTCATCGAATGGGAGTCGTTTTGATGGAAGTAAAACCGGGGTTTGCAAGGGGCAAGGTTTTATTGTTGGGCTCCGAAAGCGTTGGCCGTGGAGACGATGACCTGGGGTATGAAATCCTGTTGACGATGCTGAAGGCCCTGGCAGGGCGCGACGATCGTCCCGTAGCGATCATTTTCTGGAACACGGCAGTGAGGCTGTTGGCAAGCGATTCTCCGGCAGTCCCTCATCTCAAGGCCCTGGAGTCGAAAGGGGTTCAGCTTCTGGGAGGGCAGCTCTGTGTGAATGAGCTTGAGCTCGCTGGAAAATTGGCGGCAGGAAAGTCGGCGACGATGGACGAAATCCTTGATCTCCTGCTTCATCATGACGTCGTCAATCTTTAGAGCCGTTCCGGCCTGAGCGGGGTAGTCCATTGACGATCAGCGATCTGCTTTCAAAGAACAGAAGCGCAATTCTAAAAAGATGGTTCGATCTCATCGTAGAGACCTATCCGTCTGATGCCGCAACGCTAATGAAAAAAAATAGGGACGCCTTCACGAACCCGGTGGGTTCGACGATTTTGCGGGAGATAGAGATTCTCTTCTCAGGCCTCTGTGAAGAGTGTGATCCCAAAAAGATGTCAAGCTCGCTCGATTCCATTCTCAAGATCCGATCGGTTCAAGACTTTTCTCCGTCGAAAGCGGTTGAATTTGTATTTCTGTTGAAGAGGGTGATCGGTGAGGTCTTGAAGGGAGACATTGAGAAAGAGGGGGTCATGGAGGAGTGGCAGACGTTTCAATCGAAGATTGACGGTATGGCCCTCCAAGCCTTTGATATCTACGTCGACTGCCGCGAAAAGATTTACGAGATCAGGGCCAAGCAGACACGGGTTGAGAAAGAGATGGCCTTCAAGATGATGGAACGAATGACCCACCCCAAAAGCAAAGGGGAGAAAGAAGAGAGTTAGGAGAGAGAAATCCTTGCCTGCGGCAGACAGGTGTTTTGGATTTGTAGGGGTTTGAAGGATATGGGCGTCTGGTATTCTATTTTTGGAGTAATTGGGCTGATCGTCTTGATCACCGTCGGCGTATTAGGGCTCGGTTGGTATGCCGTGTTTGTTGTTGTGGTTCCGTACGCAGCCGTCCTATTCTTCATAGTCGGATTCATCTACCGCGTCGTCAAATGGGCCAGTGCCCCTGTTCCCTTTTCCATCACAACCGTGTGCGGCCAACAAAAATCGCTCCCGTGGATCAAGGCGAGCAGTATTGACAGTCCTCATACGACTGCGGGGGTGATTGGGAGACTGGCTCTTGAAATTCTGTTTTTCCGATCTCTTTTGAAGAATGAAAAGGTGGGGCTTCAGCAGCCCCAGAAACTTTTTTTCAGGGCGAGCATGCTTCTCTGGATAGGGGCCATGGCCTTCCATTGGTCTTTGCTCGTGATCGTGCTAAGACACTTCAGGTTTTTCCTGGAGCCTGTTCCCTCTGCGATCGTGACTCTTCAGAGAGTCGATTCAATTCTCCAGGGGCTCTTGCCCCTGCTTTATATTACGGATGTACTCATCGTCCTTGCCCTGGCTTACCTCTTTGTCAGGCGTGTCATTTATCCGCAGATTCGATACATTTCTCTCGCCTCGGACTACTTTGTGCTTCTCGTCATCGCAGGGATTGCGGCCACTGGCATCCTGATGCGGCTCATCTATAACGTCGATCTATTTCAGGTGAAGTCCTGGGTGATGTCCATGCTCAGATTCCACCCGGCGCTTCCCCAAGGCGTGAATATCCTATTTTTCATCCATCTGTTTTTTGTCAGTCTCCTGTTGGCATACTTTCCCGTCAGCAAGCTGATGCACATGCCGGGAATCTTTCTCAGTCCGACCCGGAACCTAAAGAACATTAGCCGTAACCACAGAGCCATCAATCCCTGGAACCCCACGGTCAAGGTTCACACGTATGAAGAGTATGAAGACGAGTTTAGGAAATCGATGAAGGAAGTTGGATTGCCTGTGGAGCGCGACCTATAGATCACCGACAGTGCAACGGGCCCCTGTCGGGCGACATCTCCCGTCTAACGCCGGGACAAGCCGTCCTAACACGGCGCATTCTTCCCGTGGTTAGTACCAGGGGGTATCCTGCTGCCGGGGTGGAGAAGGAATAATCATGGCCGAAGACGTGGCAAAAGACAAAGCATTGAAGATCGACTACACACCTCCTCGTAAGAGCTGGATGGATCCTCACGTCGAGATTCGGAAGGGGACCTTCTGTTATCCGGCGACTCCCAAGAATGAGAAATATCTTGATCTTCCATATCCACGAGAATGGGTGCCCACGGAACAAGACTGGAAGCTTCCTGAGAACTGGAAGGAGATTCTCCTGAAAGGGATGGAGGAACGCTTGAGCCAGTACCGATCCTATCGGCTCTTCTTGGACATCTGCGTCCGGTGCGGAGCTTGTGCTGACAAATGCCACTTCTTCATTGGTTCCGGAGATCCCAAGAATATGCCGGTTCTCCGGGCGGAACTCCTGCGATCAGTCTATCGCAAATACTTCACCACCCCTGGGAAAATACTTGGGGCCCTTGCCGGTGCGCGAGAACTTACGGAAGAGGTGGTGAAAGAGTGGTTCTACTATTTTTTCCAGTGTTCGGAATGTCGACGGTGTTCCGTGTTCTGTCCCTACGGGATCGACACGTGTGAGATTACCATGTTGGCTCGGGAACTGCTCAACCTGCTGGGCCTCAACATTAACTGGATCTTGGAGCCGGCTGCGAACTGTTACCGGACTGGAAACCATCTGGGCATTCCTCCTCACGCTTTCAAATCAACGGTTGAGTTTGCGGTGGATGAATTGAAGGAGCTCACAGGCATTCAAGTGGACGTTCCGATTAACCGGAAGGGAGCGGAAATCCTTTTCATTACCCCCTCGGCCGATTACTTTGCCAGTCCCCACTGGTTTACGTTCTTGGGATATCTTCTCCTTTTTCATGAGATCGGGCTGGACTACACCTGGAGCACCTACGCCTCCGAAGGCGGAAATTTCGGGCTCTTCCACTCTTCAGACCTGGCCAAACGGCTCAACGCCAAGATGTACAGCGAAGCAAAACGGCTCGGAGTGAAATGGATCCTTGGCGGCGAGTGCGGCCACATGTGGCGGGTGATCCATCAGTACATGGATACGTTCAACGGCCCGGCAGATTTCCTGGAAGAACCGGTTTCCCCCATTACGGGGACGCGCTTCGAAAACGCCAAGTCTACGAAAATGGTTCATATCGCGGAGTTTACCGCTGATCTCATCAAGAACAATAAGATCAAACTGGATCCAAGTCGAAACAGAAAGTGGAAGGTGACCTTTCATGACTCCTGCAACACCGCACGAGGAATGGGGCTTCTGGAGGAGCCACGTTACATCCTTCGGCAGGTGTGTCCGGAATTCTATGAAATGCCCGAGAACACGATTCGCGAGAGAACCTTCTGTTGTGGGAGCGGATCGGGTCTCGGGGCGGACGAAAATATGGAGATGCGGCTGAGAGGCGGGTTCCCTCGTGCGAATGCGGTAAAGTATGTGCGGGAGCAGTATGGGGTGAACCTGGTGGCCTGTATTTGCGCCATTGATCGGGCCACTCTTCCACCGCTGTTCGAATACTGGGTTCCCGGCGTCGAGGTGGCAGGGCTGCACGAGCTGGTGGGGAATGCGCTGATGGTGAAGGGAGAAAAAGAGCGAACGACGAATCTGCGCGGTGAACCGCTCACCCCCGATGAAGGGTGAGGGGAAAAAATTTCACCGCTGAGACGCAAAGGACGCAGAGAACGGATGAAAAGTCAGTCTACCTGGGGGAGGTTGGCGAGGACATGAGGTTTATGGAGAATCGGTTTCTCCCCGATTCTCCATAAGGATGTCCCTAGTCTGCGAACTCAGCGACGAGCGGGCGGTGAATAGGTCAGTTCGGATTTAGAACGGAGTTTAAGATGTACGACAAAAGCAAGATTATTCCCGGTCTGCTCATCTTCCTGGCCCTTGTTACCTCCCCTCTCTGGTACAATGCGGCAAGTGGAAAGACGGGCTATGCTCCAAAGCTTGAGCTCCCTACCGACAAAGACAAGAAGGAGTGTGTTGAACCGAAGGCATTCATCCAGGCCAATCACAAAACGCTACTGGAGGATTGGAGGACCGCTGTCGTAAGGAATGGGGTGAGGAATTACCGGGCGTCGAACAATAAGACGTATCTCATGAGCCTGAACCGGACCTGCATGAATTGCCACACCGATAAGACCAAGTTTTGCGACCAATGCCACAACTTTATGGGCGTGACCAATAAATGCTGGGACTGTCATCTTTATCCGAAACAATTCGCTAAGGAATGAAGAGATGGATCTCGACAGAAGAAAGCTCCTGAAGCTTGCCGGACTGACCGTGTTAGGACTCTCTGTCAAACCGGTTTCGGAAGTCCTTTCGCAGGGGGGTCAACCGGAGCCGTCACCGACGGCTGAAGACCTGGCGAAGATTCGGTGGGCGATGACGGTGGATCTCAAGAAGTGCTGGGCGGCAAAAGAAGGATGCCGTGATTGCATCGATGCCTGTCATCGCGTGCACAATGTACCGAATCGGGGGACCCTGAAGGAAGAGATCAAGTGGATCTGGCCGATGCCCTATGAGAAGGTTTTTCCTGAGCACGAGATGGAATACTCGGAAAGGCCCCATCATAACAGCCCTGTTGTGCTCCTCTGCAATCATTGCGATGATCCTCCGTGCGTGAAGTTTTGTCCCACCCGGGCCACATGGAGGCGTGAGGATGGGATCGTCATGATGGATTTCCACCGGTGCATCGGATGTCGGTACTGTATGGCCGGTTGTCCGTACGGATCCAGGAGCTTCAACTGGAGGGACCCGAGGCCTTTCATCAAACAAGTGAATCTGGAGTACCCCACGCGGACGAGGGGGGTTGTCGAAAAGTGCAATTTCTGCGTTGAAAGACTTGCCCAAGGACTCATCCCCGCCTGCGTGGAAGCTTGTAAGGATAAAGCCCTGATTTTCGGTGACCTGAAGAATTCTGAGTCAGAGGTGCGAAGGTCTCTTCAAAACAGAGTCATCTATCAGCGGCAACCTGAGCTGGGGACAAAACCCAACGTGTACTACATGCTATAAAACATTGGAGTGTTGGAGTAGTGGAGTAATGGGGTGATGGAGTGAAAAGATGATGGAGCAATGGAGTGCTGGATTAATGGAGTGATGGATTAAAGATCAGGTAGAATAACGGAGTGATGGAAAAGTGGGTAACTCTAAGAGTAAACTTTGGGCTACCCATTACTCCAATACTCCATTCTTAGGAAAAGCCTATGATGGATCATCAAAAAAAGATTATCGGAGAGGATGCAGCTCTTTTTGAGCACATCTGGAAGACGGGAAAGAACTTCTACATCACTGTTTCGATCCTTGGTGCCCTCGTTCTCTGGGGAATCTATGCCTACGTGACACAATACAGGATAGGACTCGGCGTCACAGGGCTCTCAAGGCAGATCTTCTGGGGCGTCTATATCACGAATTTTGTCTTCTTCATCGGGATCAGCCATGCCGGTACCTTCATCTCCGCCGTCCTCCGCGTCGTGAAGGCAGAATGGCGAAGGCCCATTAGCCGACTTTCAGAACTGACAACCGTATTTATCCTGATGTTCGGTGTGGGAAGCGTTCTGATTGATCTCGGGAGAGCGGACCGGATGCTCAATGTGATCCGATATGCCAATTTCCGGTCACCCTTGCTCTGGGACATTTGCAGTATCGCGACCTACTTGACCGTGAGCTCTACCTGCCTTTACCTTGCCTTGATCCCTGATATTGCCCTGCTGAGAGATATCGGAGGGAAAAGACAGTGGTTCTACCGAGCTCTCTCTCTGGGATGGACGGGGACAGAGAGACAGCACCATGTCCTCGAAAAAGCGATCGGTGCCATGTCTGTTCTTGTTATCCCAGTCATGATCACCGTTCACACGGTCGTGTCTTTTGTCTTTGCCATGACCATTCAGCCCATGTGGCACAGCGCCATCTTCGGCCCGTATTTCGTGGTAGGTGCCATCTTTTCTGGGGTGGCCAGTGTCATCGTGATCATGGTGGTGCTGCGTAAAGTTTACCATCTCGAAAACTACATCAAACCAATCCACTTTAACAATATCGGCGTTTTCCTCATGGCCATGACGCTCCTGTGGTTCTATTTTACCTCCGCAGAGTACGTGACGATCTTTTATGGAAACGAGCCAGTTCACATGGAGATTTTCTGGATGAAGCTTGCTGGAAAATTCGCACCCCTGTTCTGGCTACACATCACCTTGTGCTTCGTCATCCCGTTGCCCATCTTGGCTATAAGAAAGTTACGAACGATTCGAGGAACGCTCATTGCGTCGGTTTCTATCATTATTGGGATGTGGCTGGAACGGTTCGTTATCATCGTCCCAACGTTGACGAATCAGAGAATGCCTGTGGAAGGAGCCTTTTATATCCCGACTTGGGTGGAAGGGTCGATCCTGGCAGGCTGCATCGCCCTGTTTATGCTTCTTTACACCTTATTCACGAAAGTGTTTCCTATTGTTCCTGTCTGGGAAGTGAAGGAAGGTCGGGAGAAAGCGGTCACAGATATTGGAAACAGAATCAGGAGTTACTTACCAGACACTCATCCTGATCCATCCCGGCAACAGGATACCTCCCGATACTAACCGGGAGGAGAAATGCGCTATCTTGGGACGGCCTGTCCCGATCCTAGTCGGGGGATGTCGCCCCACAGGGGCAGTTGAATCTGACCAGGGGCTTGTCAGCGGGGCTCCATAAGCCCAACTTATACACAGTGGTGCACTCAAACAACGCAGTTTAAGATAAGATGGGTCAAGGAGTGTGAGGCCCGCTCGCTGAACGGGCCTCATTTTTTCAGCAGGGACTATGAACACGAAACGGTCAAAGAAACTCGGAAAAGTTTATCTGGTGGGAGCAGGGCCAGGCGATCCAGGTCTCATCACGGTCAAAGGACTCAAGTGTCTGAGAAAGGCTGATGTGGTCGTCTATGATCGCCTCGTGGATGAGACGATTCTTCGCGAGGCTCATAAGAATGCCGAGAAGATCTATGTCGGGAAGGCAGCCAACCACCATACACTCGACCAGGAGGCTATCAATCGGCTCCTCGTTGAAAAGGCGCGGGAGGGGAAAAAGGTCGTCCGGCTCAAGGGAGGGGACCCTTTTGTCTTGGGTCGTGGAGGGGAAGAGGCAGAGGCGCTTGCAGCGAACAAGATTCTCTTTGAGGTGGTTCCAGGAGTCTCGTCAGCCATTTCCGTGCCCGCCTATGCAGGTATCCCAGTGACCCATCGGGGAGTGGCATCTTCATTTACCGTCGTGACGGGCCACAAAGCGTCGAGCAAAGGGGTTGCAAGCATCGCCTGGAATAAGCTGGCAACGGGTTCAGATACCCTGGTGATCTTGATGGGGATAGGGAACTTGGAGAACGTGGTGGACCAACTAGTCCGGAACGGCCGTCCTTCGTCAACGCCGGTGGCCGTGATTACACAAGGAACCACTCATCGCCAACGGTGCGTGATTGGCACACTTCACAATATCATCGGGAAGGTCAGATCAGAGAGGCTTGAGCCGCCTTCGGTCATTGTGGTGGGCGACGTCGTTCGTTTCCGTGAATCCCTCAGTTGGTACGATCAGAATCCGTGTTCGAAATCAGAGAAGAAAAGAAAAAGAGAATGAAGAAAAAAACCAAGGTTTATTTCCCAGTCTTCCTGAATATCCGGCGGAAGAAATGTGTGGTGGTTGGGGGAGGGCAGGTTGCATTCCGGAAGGTGAGGATGCTCTTAGATTGCGGAGCGAATGTGACAGTCATCAGTCCGGTGCTTCATTCAGATCTGACTGAATTGGCCGATAAGAAATCGATCCAGGTGATACGGCGGAGCTTTAAACTTGGCGATCTGAAAGGGGCATTTATTGTTGTGGCAGCGACTGACGTGAAAAAAGTTAATCGCAAGGTTGCGGATGAGGCCAGGGGTGTAGGAGCTCTTGTCAACGTTGTTGACGATCCAAAACCATCCGACTTCATTATCCCTTCCTTTTTCCGACGGGGAGATTTGACCGTGGCTGTTTCCACAGCCGGCAGGAGTCCAGCTCTCGCGAGGAAGATTCGGACGGGGCTGGAAGAGAAACTTGGCGATGAATACCGATCGTTGGTCACTCTCATTAATGACGTCCGCTCTTCATTGAAACGGCAAAGAATCACCGTGAGGGCGGAGGACTGGCAAGCAGCACTCGATTTGGATCTGTTAACCCATCTGGTGCGGACAGGTCAGAGAGAGAAAGCGAAGGCCGTCTTGATGGAAAAACTGAAAAACCAAATTGGGGCAACAAAAGCTTGACTTAGGAAACACTAAAAAGATTGCCCCCTCAATTTGGACTTCACCTACAAGTCCGTGGTGACAAATTAATCCTGGCTTGATGATTACCGAGTGAAAAGAACAGCAAAGGCAAGAGGTGGGTCAATCCTGCTGAATGGAGGTGGATTTTTTCAGGTGAGCGTCAAAGCTAAAATGTACTTTCAGATTCTTAAATGGACAGAGGAGGTCATTTAATGTATGGAGAATAAAGACTTCGTAAACAATATCTTAACAAGATACCATCTTCTGAAGAGATATCAACAAATCTTGCCCCATGTGGATAATACTCCCGCTCTTTACTCAAAAGATTATCCTTCCAAACCACCTCAGCCTGCATCCTAATTGCATGCAATTCAGAGCCTGAAGAGAAGAAGAGTTTAAGCCTGAAATATTGCCCTACATCGGCTTCTCCCGGGAGATAAATCAGCAACCCACCCTCGCTGATATTGCCAATGTGAGTGATGGATGACTTGAATTGAAGACATTCTATCGGGAGATGGATTTCAAACCTGGGATACCTTCTATGCTCAAAGCTCCTAACTTCAATCCATGGTTTGGTATCTTGTGCTACTGCTTCCACCCGTTTTCGCACTTGTCCAGATGAGGCTTTAAAAGACTCGCTATCTAGAACAGCGTATCTACCCATCGCGAACCTTTAGAAATCGATGCAACTGAGATTGATGTACCTTCCAGCCTTTTCCAGCTTTGACAGCTTTGATCCTTCCAAGGCGAATATATTTGAGGTAAGTGGGCTTGGAAATCTTCAGGTATCTAATAGCCTCTTTGGTAGTTAAGACCACATCTTTATCCAGCAAGGACATTGTCTTGACTCCATTTCCCCATGTTTGTCCATATTTATCCGGATTTGTCTGCATATTACATACCATATTTCAGGTTGGACGACTGGTGATACATAACTTGCTGATACGTAATATAAATGTTCTTCTCACAGCCAAGATGGAATGCGAGAGATTTCCGCTGAAAAAGTGCAATTCTGGACTAGTAAATAACAATTTTGCTATTTTTTGTTTTATTGATTACGGCTGGAAATAGTGCATAGAGGGCAAGGATTGAAAAACGAGATTTCAGGAAGGAAGCATTGGCCTCACTTGACGGTGTCTTTAAGTCAAGTTTTGAGTTTCACATCTCTAAACATTCTCTGGCATATTCGTCAAGGATCGCTCTTTTTTTGGTTTTTAGCAGATCACGTCCATTTTGGGCCTTGACAAATTATGGGCATATGCTTATAATTAGCATCGACCGGAGGAGTTTCAAATGGCAAGGCCGAGAAATTGTAGGTGGGTGGATTCCATCCCTGAAAGTACTTATTTTAAACCGAAAGGTATTCCGCTTTCCATGTTGGAAGAAGTCGTCTTAACTGTTGACGAGTGTGAAGCAATCAGGCTTGCGGACCTTGAGAGTTTATATCAGGAGCAGGCAGCGGAAAGGATGAAAGTCTCCCGTCAAACCTTTGGACGGATTATCGAATCGGCGCATAAGAAGGTGGCAGAGGCTTTAGTTAAGGGAAAAGCACTCAGGATTGAAGGGGGTGAGTTTGAAATGGCTGCAATGAGAACATTTAAGTGTTCTGACTGCCAGCATGCCTGGGGCTTATCTTACGGAACGCGTAGACCCGAGAGCTGTCCTTTCTGTAGAAGCGGAAACGTTCATAGAGCAGAAGAAGATAAGGAGTATGCCAGAGGGTTAGGAAAAGGACAAGTCAGGTGTTGTGATAGAACCCAGCAGAAACAATAACGAGTA
>Ga0315279_10004749_pt1 | contig 18100 bp, 11 predicted proteins | sample YL17G06_20_MG_FD_203694 | JGI IMG/M metagenome (GOLD analysis project Ga0315279, IMG submission 203694) | Sediment microbial communities from Yellowstone Lake, YNP, Wyoming, USA - YL17G06_20 | ecosystem: Environmental > Aquatic > Freshwater > Lake > Sediment | place: USA: Wyoming | collected... | reverse complement strand
ACTGGTACTCGATATTCGCCAAGGAGGTTCCTGCCGGCAGCACAACTACTCTCGGAGCAGCGTATGGCACTGGCACCAACAATCCTACCGGCTACAATATGTATACCGTAGCTATTCCTGAGCCGGCGACAGTAGCTCTGTTGGGTCTTGGTGCTTTGGCGCTACTGCGTCGTAGAAAATAAAATTAAAAAAAACCTTAAAAAAGTTATCTGACAAGCACAGGTTTGGTGAAGACTCTTGTTGCTTGTTTTGTGTTGTTTGAGACAAACATAAACCAACGGTTGTTGAGGTTGTGTGTGTTTGTCGAGAGCAAGAGATGTTTTGGCTTGTAGCCAAAGGGAAGATGTCTTTTGAGTGTATGTAATTGTATGAGGAGGAGTATTATGTTTAGAAAGTTACTATTAGTTTCTGTTTTGCTGCTTGGCCTGGTTGGGACATCGGCGTTGGCTAATATCCCAATACCACCAATTCTCGGCCCGACATTTGATGCTGATGTTGATATTGGCAATCCGTTTGGCCTCGGGGCTATGATATACGTGGGTCAAGAGACGTATGCTGGACAGCTGATGGATAAGTACTTCATGCTGGCCGGCGGCTATGATACCTGGGGCACCCGCGACGAGTTCAACTATGCCTACAAGGCGGTTACTGGCGATGTGCGCCTGTCGATGGGCTATAAATACCAGGCCTGGGACAATGACTGGACCAAGATTGGCCCGATGTTCCGCGATGGGCTGGCGGATAACGCCAGGTTCTCTTTCAACTTAGTCCGTCGTGGCACCTGGGATGCCACTAATCTGCGCTGGACTCAGGATAGGTCAGCGTTCCAGGGGCGTTTGGCAACTGGCGCTTCGGCCGTCGGTATTGGTGCAGAGTATGCGAAACCTGCTGGCGTTGAGAAGCCCGTCTTCCTCGGTATCCAGAGAGTAACATACAAGGGCCTTCAATTTATCGAGGCTATGGTTGATTGGGGCACCGGTGCCGGCTGGGAGCGTAGCGGCAGCCTGCAACTGGTGACTCCTATTCTTAACGCACCGGGTCTTATCCTCCCGGTGATGCCTGACCAAATTAACCTCGGTGTTGCTATGACCGCGCACAGAGGGTCAAGCGGCGCCAGTCACGGGTTGTCAGAATCGTGGGTGTACGGTCCGAAATATGAGAAAAATCCGAGCTTTGTAGGTCCGGCACCTGTGTTTCCGGTCGTGGACAACCCGAGTTCTACGTGCCCGACCCAGACACCAGGGTTCAATATTCGCACTATCCAAGTTGATATGGCTTCCCCTCCGGGTTGGGACAACTTTGCAGCGATGGACCAGTTGCTCACCAACGGTGATTTCCCCACGGGACTTCTGGGCGTGAATGAAGAAGTCCGCCAAGAGCTACTCGTGAACCTCCATGATTCGGGCGGCCGCGGCGAATTTTTCGGCATTGCGTATCCCGACCAAAGCTTCCCCGGTGTCGATGCATTTGAGTCACCGACGATAGACCCTGCTGCTGATGGTGATGTTGACCAGTGGTTTGCAACCGAGGTTACCGCCTGCATCCAGCTGACGGCAGGCCTGCACATCATTGGGGTCAACAGCGACGACGGCTCATATATCAAGGTTGGTGGCGTTGAGATCGGCAGGACCGCTGTGTCCAAGGGTGCCTCTAACCAGGATTATGTCTTCGATGTTATAACACCCGGTGCCTACTCCCTGTTAGTTCGCAACATACAAATAACAGGCGGAGCAGGGCTGGAGCTGCATGAAATCATTAAAAACGCGCAAGGACAGTGGGTCCGTATCCTGTTGGGCGATGTGGCCAACGGCGGCTCACCAGTGTTCGTTCCTGAGCCAGCAACAGTAGCTCTGTTGGGCCTGGGTGCTTTGACGCTACTGCGTCGTAGAAAATAAGCAGCTTTTAGAGAATCAAAGAAGCCTTACAAAGGTTATTTGACTGACAAGCACCAGTTCGGTGAAGGCCGTTTGACAACAATCTTCATCGAACTGGTGCTTTTACTAAGCCATCTTGTGTCACCGTAAGTTCAGGCAAAATTGCGAAAAAAGGTGATTCTATTCGTGCCGATAGACCTCCCAGCCCATGTAATTGCCAAGTGCTTCGGCAACTGCGTCGGCTTTCTGTGACAGATTTACAGCGACATGATGTTCAAAGCCCATTGTGCAGATGTATTGCATTAGTGGCTGGAGATTTGAGATTTTCATCACGCCATAGCCGCCAAAGGTATCGAGTTTATCATTTGTAAATTCGCCTTCGCCTGCATAAGCGCTGATAGCACCGGCGGCATCGTCAGTTGTGGTTCTGCAGAAGGTTGCTTTGCCCGGAGCTATCCTTCCCACAATGGTGCCGTAAGTGCTGTCTTTGCCCACGGTCCCGGCAATAATCTCCTGGTAGTCCATTTTTGAGCTTTTGAAAAATGACCTGGGTAAATTGCTGCAATGGAACAGGATACACTTGTCAGGGTCGGAGCCATAGTTATTGTTCCAGTCTAAAAGCGCACTCGGCGTGCCGCTGGCTAACTGGAGAATATACATCCCCAGCAGGCCCGTGACATCAACCTCACACGCGCTCGGCGCCAGCGACTCGCTCATCATACTCATAAGTGCACAGGGAACTACGCCGAAAAATTCCTGCAAGCTCGTCCAGCATTGAATAGCAGTGCCGTCAAGCTCTTGTTCTTTGACCCACCTATCCACCACATAGCCGAATTTGGCCATCTTCAGAAGCTTGTCAGTGGGAATCGATTCGGTCGGAGTATATTTCCTGATGGCCTCTAATTTTCTGCCGACCGCTCTATCATTGTCGGCGAGGGATGCAACTTTTCCGAGAATCTCGGACAGGTCTATTGTCTCAACCGAAATCCCTGCCAGTTCGAGGATTTTTTCACTGTAACGAACGGTATTGAAAGCACCGGTGCGAGCGCCGATAGCGCCGAATCTGGCGTTCTTAAGGCCTTTGACAATCCTGCACACTGAAGCGAATTCATCCAAATCTTTTTTGAATTCAGCCGACGTAACTTTAACCGTATGTGACTTCGTCAGGGTATATGGAATGCCTGCCTGTTTTAGGTTGTTGCAGACGCTTATCTTGCCGCAGAAAGAATCGCGTCTATTAACTGCGGCCATCTTGTCCTGCACATCTGGTTCGGCCTGAATCAGAATCGGCACATTAAGTCCTGAGTGCTTTATCGTTTCGGCAGTTGCTTTTTCATCCCCGAAATTTGGCAGTGTTACGATGATGCCGTCAATCTGTTCGGCGTTCTCCGCAAAAAGTGCGGCACATTTCCTGGCGTCGGCGAAGGTCTCGACAGCACCATATTTTGTCTGTGGCCGAAGGCCACTCTGCTCAAACCCGCCTCCGGCGGGTTGCATCGACAGGGCTACTGAGCCGAAGCCGTTTTTCTTCAGCACTTCAAGTATGTTCTTTCTTCCTTCTTTGGCTAACACATCGGGGAAAAATCCCCGGTTCCCAACGATTACTCCAAATGTCGTCTTTTTCATTTTGTTTTCTCCTGTTTTTGTGTGTTTTGGCCGTAATAGGCATTTTTGCCGTGTTTTCTCAAATAGTGCTTATCCATAAGCGTCTTGCTAATTGGGCCCTGGCTGGGATTTATCGTTATGGTGCCCAGGGCCATCATCGCTATTTGCTCCAACACAACCATAGCTTCAACAGCAGCGGCGGGAGTCCTGCCCCACGTGAAAGGACCGTGGTTGGCCACCAAAACAGCCGGCATTTTCATCGGGTCCACATCGGCAAATCGCCTGACAATAACCTTGCCTGTGTTTAGTTCGTAATCGCTTTGTATCTGGTCTTTGGTCATTGCTTCCGTAACAGGTATCGAGCCATAGAAATAATCAGCGTGCGTAGTGCCGAAACACGGAATCTCTCTGCAGGCCTGCGCCCACATAGTTGCACTGGGTGAGTGGGAGTGACAAATACCTCCAACGGCCTCGAAATGTCTGTAAAGCTCAAGATGGGTCGGCGTATCGGATGATGGGTTCAGCCCGCCGGAGGCGGGTTTGTTCAAGCGCAGGGCTTCGCCCTGCCCTTCGACGATTTTACCATTGAGGTCTAACAACACTATCTTGTCGGGTGTCAGGTCGTTGTAGGAAACGCCGCTGGGTTTGATGGCGACGATGCCTGTCGAGCGGTCTATTCCACTAACATTGCCCCAACTGTAAATGACGAGGTTTCGCCTCTGCAATTCTATATTTGCGTCACAAACAGCTTTTCTGAGCTCTTCGTGCATAAAAATCTTTCAGGGCTTGATGCTGTCTTTGATGCTCAGCAGGTCCTTCATAACATTGACGAGCCCACCGAAGGTGGGCCTGATCTGGTCCAGGGCTTCGCCCTGGCCGGACCAATCCTTCGTGCCGAAGGCATCGTGCAATTGTTTGTAGAGTGCAAACAACCGCCGGTAAACCCTGTGGTTTTCAGCAATAGGTTTGTAGGCGGCCGAAGGCCGCCTTGAGCTAACCCGCCTCCGGCGGGTAATATCTTTTATGCCGCACATAGCGGCCTGAGCATCCGGGACATTTTCATAGCCGCCGGCTTCTTTGCCCGCTACAACCGCCCCGGCAATACAGGCCCCCAAGGCACAGCTTTGAGGTGAGCGCGACACCTTCATCTCCCTGCCTGTGACATCGGCGTAAATTTGCATAAGCAGAGGATTTTTCTCGGCGATTCCGCCGCAATTTATTATCTCTGAAACCCTGACACCATATTCCTCGAATCTGTTGATAATGGTAAGAGCGCCAAAGGCGGTTGCCTCAATCAGGGTCCTGTAAATCTCTTCCGGCCTTGTGTGTAACGTCTGACCTATCAACAGGCCTGTCAATCTTTGGTCAACAAGCACTGTCCTGTTTCCATTGTTCCAGTCGAGCGCTAACAGACCGGATTGTCCCGGCTTCAGCTTTGCTGCTTTTTTGGTAAGGGCGTTATGAGAGCCGGCTGTTTTGCCGCCTGGCTGGATGCAATTTACAAACCAGTTAAAGATGTCACCGACGGCGGACTGACCTGCCTCCAGACCGAGATAGCCGGGCAAGATAGAGCCATCAACAATGCCGCATATTCCGGGGATATCCACAAAGTCATCGGAATATTCTGCTACCAGCATATCACAGGTGCTGGTGCCGATTATTTTGACCAGTTTTCCCGGAGCGATGCCGGAACCAACGCCGCCTAAATGGGCATCAAAAGCCCCTATCGCAACCGGAACACCCGCAGGAAGGCCGAGCTTTTTAGCCCACTCTTCTGTTAAGTCCCCTGCCTTTGTGTCAACTGTGTAAGTTTTATCAGGCAGACTGTCACGCAGACGCCCGAGTTTCGAGTCGAGCTTAACTAAAAAATCCTTTGCCGGGTAGCCACCCCAGTTGTTATTGAACATTGCCTTATGGCCGGCTGCACATCGGCAGCGTTTCAGCCTGCTCGGATGCTCGGTGCCTGTGAGAATCGCTGGTATCCAATCGGCATGCTCAACCCAGGTATATGCAGCATCATAAACCTTTGGGTCAGTTCGAAGACAATGCAGAATCTTGCTGAAGAACCATTCGGACGAATAAATTCCGCCGCACTTGGCAAGATATTCGGGATGTTCTTTCCTGGCCAGCTCAGTGATTTCAGCCGCTTCAGCGAAGCCGGTATGGTCCTTCCACAGCCAGGCGCAGGCGTTCGGATTATCCTTGAATTCGTCCAGCATACTAAGGGGTTCGCCGGTCTGAGTAACGGGTATCGGTGTCGAGCCGGTCGTGTCGATGCCGATGCCTATAATCTTCGTGGGGTCAAAACCCTTATCTGTCTTTTTCGCTTTGGCAATAGCTGCCTTGACGGCAGCTTCAATGCCCTCTAAGTAATCGGAGGGGTTTTGCCTTGCCAGATTGTGGTCAGCGGCATCAAGAATGATGCCGGCCTCGCCGGTTGGATATTCATATACCGCTGTTCCCGGCTCATCGCCGTTGGTAACATTAACTATCAGGCACCTGACAGAATTAGTTCCGTAATCCAAACCTATTGTGTATTTCATAACTTCACTTATTTTCTAAAGTATAGGTAAGCCGCTATGATAATTGCCAGAACGAGCGCCGAGGCAATTATATCTGTGTATGTCCAGCTCGCACGCGATTTTGCCCGGTCCTCGGCAGTACGGGTTCCGTATGTCAATCCCTTGATTTTCTCGTAAGACGGCGCTTCGGTAAGATAGCTGACCACTATCATTACCACCACACACACCAGAAAAATGAGCAGACTGTAGTACTGGAAGAAGATATTGTTCATAATCCAGAAGAAAGACCCTTCTGTGTAAGAACGGTGCATCATTTTGACCGGCGTGTCGATTGCCAGGCGCCCTAAGCCCATAATAAATCCCACAATCAGCGCAGCAAGACACCCTTTGCCGTTGAGACGTTTAATAAATACGCCCAGGAAAAAGACGGCAAAGATAGGTGGCGCCAGGTACCCCTGGACAGTCTGCAAGTAATCGTATAATCCCTTGCCGCCCCGTATTACAGGTATCCACAATAGACCAATTATGACCATTACGGTTGTGGCAACCCGACCTATCCAAACTAACTGGTGTTGCGACGCCTTGGGACGAAACTTGCTGTAAAAGTCCATAGTAAAGAGCGTCGAGGATGCGTTAAAGACACCGGCCAGTGAACTCATCAGGGCCGCCAGCAATCCGGCAACGACAATCCCTCGCACGCCGGTAGGCAGGACCGTCGCCACCAGCATCGGGAAGGCCTTTTGACATTGGTCGCGAAGCAAGTTGCCTTGCTGGTCAAACAGCGTCCGTTGAATCGCCTCCACTCTGCCACTCTTGGCTAAGGCAAAACATATCATACCAGGAATAATGAAGATGAAGACCGGCAGGAGTTTAAGAAAACCGGCGCATATAGAACCGCGTCGCGCCTGGCGCTCATCCGGGGCCCCAAGGGCTCGCTGGACAATGTACTGGTCGGTGCACCAGTACCACAAACCAATAATGGGGGCACAGAACAGCATTCCCAGCCAGGGATAATTGTCGTTGAAGTACCAGGCCATTCGGCCTGACTCCCGTACCGGTGCCCAGGTGCTCTCGACGCCCGCCGGGATGAGCGGCTTCCACAGGTTGAACATATCCCTCGGGCCGCAAATCTGCCGTAGCTGGTCCCAGCCGCCTAATGCGTGCAAACCATAGATGGTTAATAAAGCCGAGCCGAAAATAAGTACTATCGTCTGCACGGCATCGGCATACGCCACCGTTCGAAGTCCTCCTAATATCGTATATATCCCTGTCAGGATGACGACGAGCACGGAACCAATCCAGAAACTGTCCAGCCCGAGGAATTTTATATCCGGCAGCAAGACACTAAAAACAATCCCGCCGGCGAATATCCCCACAGCGATTTTGGTTAAAACGTAGGCTACTAAGGAAATGATCGATAGGACCCATCGTGCGGTCGGAGTAAAACGTCTCTCCAAAAATTCGGGCATAGTGAAGACTTTAGAGCGCATATAAAATGGGACCATCACCCAGGCGAGCACCAGCAGACACCAGGCGTGCAGTTCGTAGTGTGCCATAGCCACACCGTCGGTGCAGCCGGACCCAGCCAGACCGACTAAGTGTTCCGAGCCGATGTTGGAGGCGAAGATGGACGCCCCGACGACAAACCATCCCAGATTTCGCCCCGCAAGAAAGTAGTCATCGGCTGTATCTTTGCCCTTGCGGATTACCCACCAGGCGATGCCAAAAAGAAGGGCAAAGTAAGCGATAAGTGCAAGCCAATCGAGTCCTCCAAACGTGGCTTGGGCCATTACTAATTGCAGTGTTTGCATAAACCTGTCCCCTATAAAGTGTTTACTAAATCACATTCTGTAACCGCTTATAGTCTAACACGAATTAGTGAATTAGCCATTAACTAATTAACCAATTAACTAATTAACTAAGATGAAGGCAACACAAATTTTTCGCTTTTTGGGGGGTGGGAAAGTAACCCACCGGAGTTTACCCGCCGTTTGTTTGGCGGGTTTACCCGCCATCCGTGTGGCGGGTGTGGCGGATTTATCAGAGCCCCAAGCGTCAGCGCAGGGCTGTGGTTGTTTAGCCCTTGTCGGCATTTATCCGCCGTAGCGCACGCGAAGGTGGACGACAACGATGGGTGGCATCCTCAAGCTCGGCTTGGGGATGGCCGTCACGCCAATGACCCCTTGCGCATCCTACGCCAGTTTGTAGGCGATTTGTTCGTCCAGAATGTCTTTGACGGTAAGGGCGATTATGCTCTTGCCGGTCTTCTTGAAGAACGATTGTATTTCGCTGATGGCGTCGGATGAGAAATCGAAGGAAACAAAGAACCCTTTTGTGCGGTCTTCGCGCATCATCACCGCCTCAAAGGCATCGATATCAGGCCTGCCGACCTTGTCTTTCTGCTTGACCTGAATGGGATACCAGACATCCATAAAGTCCAGTTCACTTTCTTTTTTCTTCGGCGTGGCCGAGACAGGATAGATGCGGCCATCAATACCCATATCACCGACCTGTGCCTTATTGGGAATGCCGCCCAGCGCGATAACGGCCCAGTTCTCAAATTCAAAGGGCGGGATTTTGCGAAGCTGTTCCTCGCTCCACGGCAGGTCTCGAACCACAAAGCCGCGACCGATTCGCCAGAGCTTTTCATCCTCTTTCATACCGCATACATCCCGCATCCGTTTGGCCATCACCCGGCAAGCCGTCGGCGAAATATCAATACCAATCCACTGACGGCCTAAATTCTCCGCCGCAACCAAAGCCGTCCCGCACCCGCAAAAGGCATCAAGCACAATGTCATTGGGATTAGAACTTGCCTTGATGATGCGGTCCAATAACGGAAGCGGTTTTTGCGTTGGGTAGCCAAGAGATTCCTTCGGTGAAATCTGAAATATATCGGTCCAAATGTCGGTAATCTTCTCCCCCAGGTTCTCGTCCAGATAACGCTTGTACCTGGGATAGCCATTCTTAGAGAATATTATTCGGCCTTGCCTCTCAAGCTCGTCCATCTTCTCCTTGGCGTAAACCCAGCATCTGGTTGCTGGTGGTCGAACACCCTTCCACTCGTATATCTGTCCTTTTGACGCTCGTTGCATCGCTGCGGTCAGATTATCGAGACTGTATCTTCGGCCCGTTCCTTCTTCGACATTTCGATACGTATTCTCGATGGTCTCTTTCCCCAGCGGTACATAAAGCTGATTCCAAACCTCCTCACCAAGTTCCGCAGCGTAACAAAATATCGTATCATGCACGGCACCGAATTTCCGTTGAACGTTACCCTTTGCGTTTACACGTTGCCAGATGATTTCATTCTTGAAGTTGTTCTCCACGAAAATCTGGTCGAGCATTATTTTGACATAATGTGAGGCGTGCCAGTCGCAGTGGTAGTAGAACGAGCCGGTTTTCTTTAGAACGCGGGCGAGTTCGGCGCAGCGCGGCCGCATAAATTCGATATAGGCCTGCGTCGAGGCGTGGCGGTCATCGAACGCACGTTTTTCCTTTGTCTCGCCCCAAAAGACCTCATAATTGCGGTTGGAGTTAAAGGGTGGATCGATATAAATAAGGTCAATGCATTCATCGGGAAATTTGCGAAGCTGGTCGAGGTTATCTCCGCAGTAAATTACCCTCGTATCGACAAGCGAGGATGGTTTCCCCGCCGGAATCGCTTTTGCGGATGCTTTTTTGGTTTTTGCCGCCTTCTTCTTCGCCATAACCCCACAAGTTTAAAGTTAAAAGCCAAAAATGCAAAGGGAAAAGTCGAAAGCAAATTGATTTGCTAATTCAAGCAGGTTAATATGATTATCAGTATGAAAACAAATTGCCCAAATTACAGCATTGCGGTTTTTCCTTATTTAAAGACAAGCAATGCTGTTTCTATCGGTAAGTTAACATTTCGCTCCACGGAAATAACGGATGAACTCACATCCGAACAGGCACGTGATGTAAATGATATAGCAAGCATGCTGTTCTTGAAGGATAACTTTCGAATAAAATCTGCGTCCTACACACTTATTCCATATATCGATATGGACCAACCAAATCTTGAAATTGGCCATCTAAAAAACATACAAGCCGTAATTGCATACTGCTACGCCTCACCTCGCCACGAATTTGGAGACATCTTCCTTTCGCCTGAACATGCGAGTATTGCGATTTTTTCGCATAGACAGGTTATCAAAAGTCTCGTGTTCCCAGATTTCAATGTGGTTGCGGTTCAAAATTCCTTTCTCGCACCTGATAATCGGGGGGAGATAGAAGGGTATGCTGGTTTGTACAATTTTAAGCATTATTTTTGGGCCGCTAAAGGTTCGCGAGTATACGGTCCAATACCACACTTAACCCTTAACCATTCGCAGGACTTGAGCTTTGACGTTGCCCGTGCTGAGAAAGCAAGATGTGATTACCGACTATTACTTGGTTTACTACGAAAGCCTACCACGCAAATATCAGCACGAGTTTTCACTTCTTTAGAGTGGTTCAATGCGTCAAACAATAAAGCGAATGACTCTGCGTCTGCAATTGTTGACCTCTCTATAGCCTTTGAATCGCTGATGAAATTACCCACAGACCAAAAGACCGACCGTTTGATTGATGCGATTTCTTTGCTTTTGGGTCGAATCCCACGCTTGGATATTTGGGCAAGACAGTTCTATGATGCGAGATCGCAGGTTGTTCATGAAGGAAGTTCCCAGCAACTACACTTTATCGCCACAGACTCAATCAAAAACAGCAAAGGTCAGCAATATCAGTCGCTTCTTTCATATGGTCGCCAAATATTTCAACTTTGTCTTGGGACTCTTTTAACAGGCGCTGACTTGACTGAAAATTCAGGACTAGAGGAAAAACTTGTTACAAATGAAGAACGCTTTCAGGAAATTTGTAAGATATTATCCAAAAACGAGAGCGGGGTGCGTGAGCGTTTGGAACGTATCCTCCCAATTGTCACCGCGATTGACCAATATAAGTATATTTCGGAAAGCAACTTAAAATTAGAGACAATGATTGGTGCAACCCGTCTTGCGGCAAAAGCTCTCTTGGAAAGTAATGAAGAACTATCACGTAAACTTAACGAGCATCTCTCTCAGCTAATCGACGCAGAACGAACCACAGATCATTTTAACGAACTTGATGCGTTAAGAACATTGGAGAGCGATTTCAAAGAGAAGGCCTTTCAGACCGAATCTCTTTGTAGAGAAGCTGTTAGAAAACTTATGGAAGTTGTATGGCATTATGTTTTTATGCACTACTTCTGGCTTGAGAAACGCCGGACACCAGCAACCGAAAAATAAGACCTGCCCTGAATTCCCTTTTTTGATTGGAATAGTGGGGACAGCAACCGTTTTTAGGCCAACTGAATAATAACTTCACCGACTGCTGGCAGGTGAGTTTTTATCCGCAATAAAAAAATACTTAACGCTCTGTGTTCTCTGCCTGCCCTGAGCGGAGTCGAAGGGTGTCCTCTGTGGCAGGAAAGTTTTTAGTTTTGGGGCAGAAGGCGGATTTATCCGCCACTCCGTCTGGCGGACCAATCCGCGTCTAATTTGTTTTGAATCTTGTCCGCCTTCGGCGGATTTGTATTTTGGTCATTCGAATTTGTTTAGGATTTAGAGTTTAGAATTTAGGATTTTGAACTCTGTTCTGTGTCAATCCGTGTTAAACCAGTCAGTGTCAGTCAGTGCCAAAAAAGTCCGTGTCAATCAGTGTCTATGTTAATCCTTCGGCTTCGTCAGCCGGCACGCTCGAAAGAGCGGGGCAATTCATTTGCCGGCGGACAAGGAGCAGACCTTCACAGATGCTTGCATAGAGAAAGGGCTGCGACGGGTACGCCTTCCCGGCTGACCTTTGCGCTATTTGCAGTTAATAAAATCCGTGCTTGTCCGCCGTAGGCGGATTAATCTGTGCAATCCATTCTCCGTAGTAGTATTGTTGCTACTGCGAAGGATGAATCTGTGGTTATTTTTGTGCCTTCGAGTCTTTGTGGCTAATTTTGTCTTTTGCCTGTTACTCATCTACTCCCAAAGTCAAGAAGTGCAAAAAAATGGTTCAAAAACGGTACATTTTGGTACATTTTTGCTCAAAACGCGCTCATTTTTGCAAAAAAAACGCAAAAAAGCGCAAAAAAACACTCATTTTTACCCCCATTTTTAGCTCAAAAACGAATAAGTCCTATAAAAACACCCTTTTAACTACCGCCAACCACCCCATTTTTCAAAATTTCCCCCAAAAACCCTCGTTTTCTTGATTTTTAATCTTTTTTTTCTCCGTTTTTTCTGTCTTCTGTCTTCCGTCTTCTGATTTTTCCCCTTTTCCTTATTTGCTTTTTTCCGCCTTCGGCGAGGCCAAAATTCCCGTTACCGGACCTCAATTTGGCGCCTTTTATGGGTAGAACAAAAGCTCGATATCCTTTAAGATATCAGCCAACTGGCCCGGCAGACCCGTCTGTGGCCGCGGGCTGGCAGGAAGGGCTTTCTATCTACGAAAAGGCATTAAGCAAAACAAGTTTGCCTTCCCAGCATACGAACGTGCACAGCGACCTTATTATTGCCGAGGCTGTCTATCTCCATTTCAAAAGTGTTGCCAACCAGATTCGATTTATATTAGCCCGAAATGCACTTTTATCTGGGTCGCTTAGTCGGACCGAGCGCCAAGCAAAGATTGAAGCGATTAAGGCGGTCGTTGCTGACGAGATACAAAACGCCAAGCGCCTCTTTGTCCTGACTCGAGAAGACCCACGTATAGGATTCGAGGCGTCGAATCACTACTATTATTTGCCGTTGGATCTGGTTGAGAAAGCAATTAATTGCGAATACATCCTGAACACTTGGCTTCCACGCTACTCGGGTGGGTAAGTGTCAATTGAGAGGAAGTATGTTACCTACCTTCACCTGGACCAAGCAGGATGGTGAGAGAAGACAATCAAAAAGGTTTCCACCCTCTTGAAAAAAATGAAAAAATTTCAACTTTTTTAACCTCTTCAAGAAAAATTTTCGAGTAGCAGTATTCTTTGTTATCGGGGTTAAAAGAGGGAAGCTATTGGGTGTAGGAGAAAAGAGCTAAAATGTTAAGCTGGAGTTTGGGGGTAGTGAAGAAAGAGTGAGAAACTCTTAAATTGTTGGCATTCTTCCCTGCGTTAAACGACGCTATATCGCCGGGCTTGGAGGCATCCAAAAAGGTTCAAGACTAAGAAAGAAATCTGCCGATGTGGTGTTTGTTAGATATAGTAAGATGGCTCTTTGGAAAATGACCTATCAGGTCATGTTAGCTCGAACTTGCATTGTCCAGTTGCAGACTTTCGCACACAAGTCAGATAGTAGTGCGGGCAATGTGAAGGACGGCTAAGAAGAAAAAGGAAAGAGCCAAATTTAGTCTTGCCCCTGTCAGGCAGAAGACGAGTATTTCAAACCAAGCGAAAAGAAATTGGAAATAAAGGAATACGCTCGTTCTTGCCGGTGCAGGGGCTTTTTCTTAATTCCATTCCTCCACATCACTCACCTAATCCTCGCAGAGGAACGAATGTTTCTCTGTATTGACGATTGATGCACAATGCTTCCAATTAAGGGCAATGGACAGAAGTGGCTTTGTCACGAGCACTGTTGTATCAAGTCCTTGAGCGTATCAGAGTTTTGATATTAGCGGCCATGTCACCGGGAACAGAATAATAGTGAAGGTTGCTCAAGAACATGCTTGTTTTTCCAGCCAGAGTGGCTATATAATACTCCCACAATTTGGACCAGTGTATAATGTGGGAACCTTTGGTATAGCGAAACTGTTTAAGGAGGTCATTATGAAACGGTATAGACTATTGATTCTGGTTTTGTGTGCCACTGTGGTTGGTTTCAATGTGCTTTTGGTTTATTCGGGTGAGCAAAACAAGATGAGCAATGAGTTCCGCGAGCAGTTTATCAAGAACTTCCAGCGAGGGTCGCTGAACACGACGATTGGCGACGCCATGATGCTGCGAATTCTGGTGGAAAGCATGAGGGCTAAGCGCGGGGTCGAAGTAGGGTCGGCCAATGGCTTCGGAGCCATCAATATGGGAATAGGTTTTGAGAGGACCGGCGGGCACCTTTATACGCTGGAAATCGACCCGCAGATGGTGAAAGAATGCCGAGAAAATTTGCAGAAGATTGGATTAGAGAAAACGGTTACCTGCATAGAAGGGGACGCTCTCAAGACACTGACGCAACTGGAGGGCGAGTTTGACTTTGCTTTTCTCGATGCGCGAAAGGAAGATTATCTTAAATATCTCAAACTGCTTGAGCCAAAGTTAAAACCTGGCGCCGTGGTCGTCGCTGACAATGTCATCCGCTCCGCCAATGCGATGAAGGATTTTCTTGATTACGTACAGGAAAGCCCTAACTACGATACGGTTATTATCCGGGCCTCTATGGAAAAAGGGGACGGCATGTCGGTCAGCTATAAGATCAAATAGTTTGCTCTCTTAGCGAGTGGGCGAATAGGGACGTTTCTGCTACTGATAGTAGGACTTATAGGCACTTTCTTGTGCTGTTTGGCCATTCGGAGCATACAGTTTACAGAGGGTCTAATCTGGAATCTCTGCCTCGCGATACCACCATTTTGGATTTTTTCGTATGGTTTTAGCGGCCAGAGCTTTCTTTCACGCTGCTCTGAAAGACTGACGCCGGAGCCGATTTCGCGCCAATTTGGGGGAGTGGAATGGATGGTTACTGAAGGGCAAGTGCTTGTAGAGTCATTAGTTATACAAATCGGGGTGACTGGACTTGAACCAGCGGCCTCCTGCTCCCAAAGCAGGCGCTCTTGCCAAGCTGAGCTACACCCCGAACAGATTAGATAACAGGCTCTAAAACAACCATTCTACACATATTCCTCCACTATTGCAATAAAATCGGCACTTCAGCCGAGCAACTTTCGGAATTGCTCTCCCATAATCGACTTACAGCATTTTCGCCAAAAAAGGGTTGCATATTTGCCGCCCCTGCGATAAAATACTTAAAGTCGGAACCGTTTTTTGAAAACTAAAAAAGGTTGTAAGAAACTATTTTAAAACTGTCACCCTGAGTCCGGCCCGGCAAGTAGTCCTGCCGGGTTGTGCGGGACACAGTTTTGCAGTTTGAGTTTTTAGTTTGTTTTTCGTCGCGCTCATAAGGGTGTTTTGTGTTTTGAGACAGTTTATAAGAATCCTCTTAGTAGGAGACAAGTGATATGGCCGGTATGTTCTGCTCATTACACGAAGCTGCTGAAAAACTCAGAAAAACAGATGAGGAGCTAAGGCAGCTCGTCAAACAAGGTAAGCTGCGAGAGTTTCGCGATGGGCCTCATCTGCTCTTTAAGATAGATGAAGTCGAATCATTAATGGCAGACACAAGCATTATGGCACCCGCCGGAGGCGGGTCCGATCAAACCGGCCTTCGGCCGGCCACCCTGGCCAAAGAACCCTCTGTGCCGGAAATTCCGGAGCTGAAACTGCCGGAAATGGAAATCCCGGAGGCAGAGATGCCAGCAATGGAGACTCCGGAACTGGAAACGCCGGAGTTAGAAATCCCGGAGATGGAGACAGCGGAGCCGGAAACCCCAGAGGCAGATATGCCAAGGCTGGAAACGCCGGAAATAGAGGCCCCTGCTCCAGTCGAACAAGCAGCAGATACAGAGGAGATTTCATTGGCTCCGGAAACAGGGACTCACCAACCACCAGGCGATTTGACCAATGCAGACACCGCTCTGACCAGCGAAGGCATCAGCGTTCTGGGGGAAACCGACCAGGATTACCATGTGACAGATGACACAATGGCCGAGACTACCGGCACTATGGGAACAACAGGCACGACAGGGACGCCTGAGCCGTCACTGGAAGAAATCGAGGGAGATGTAAGTATGGACACCTTCGGCAGCGGCTCAGGCCTGCTGGATCTTTCGCTCCAGGCTGATGACACCTCATTGGGTGCTATTCTCGATGAAATTTATGCTGCCGAAGGGGCTGAACCCAAGGAGCCGGCTCCAGCCAAATCAGGTCCACCGGCAGAAGAAGCCGAGCAGCTCGAAGCCCCGGCAGAACTCGCCGGAGGCGAGCTTCCCGAAGAGGAGCTTGTTGCTCCACAACCCACACCGGAAGCAGTCGCAATAGCTACAGCGTATATTGAGCCGGAGCCGGACGTGATAAGTAATACCCTGGGAATGCTGCTGTTTTTGCCCTTGGTGCTGTTTCTTTACACCGCAGTTGTGGCTGTGGCGGGACTAAAAGGTGTGTTGCCCTCAATCCTGGCAAAAGTCCAGGGTGCAATCTGGTATATTATGATTGGGGCCGTTGTGATAACGGGCGCGGCGGTCGGCGCAGCTTTTATGCTAAGCCGCCCATCTCCACCCGGCGGAGCTACAGCAGCCAAGAAGGAAAAAAAGCCAAAGCCCCTGAAAAAATCCAAAAAGGGAAAGGGAGCTCCGCCGCCGGCACCCGAAGAGACCTCCGCCTGACATCTGGCTCGTGAATCGTGCTCTTGGGTCTTGAGCCCTGGGTCTTTCTTAATTCTAACTTCTGACTTCTAACTTCCTACGGGCCTTCCAGCCAGTGCGAGGCCAAAATCGCAAGGTCAATAAGGTCAACTTTTTTGTCGTGGTTTGAATCCCCCGCAGGATCGGTCCGCAGGAACGGATACGTCTGGTTTTCGCCTATACCCCAGATTTCAACAAAATCCCAATTGGCGTCGGTAAAGGTGCTCATTGTCTTCATTTCCGCTGTCGTTTTTGGTGTCCCACCGGCACTCGTGGCTTGGCCCGAAGTCTCGGTGTCCCATAAGGAAAGGTACACAGAGCCTCCACCAACTCCAACAAGTCCTCCGCCTCCTATGTTGGCGTAAATATCGCTGGCGGAATAGCAATAGGAGATGGCGCCTACGCAGTGGCAGCCCGGCGGCCAGCACTCAGCCTCGGGTGGCGTGTAAAAGGCATTATCTCCCACCAGGCCACCGATAGATTCTTCGCCACTGGCACTGCCCGCAGAGTAGCAGTTCTTGATCATGCCGATATTGTATCCCACCATGCCACCCACCTTCCTACCTCCTGTTACGGTGCAGACCGAATAGCATTCACTGATCTCACCGCCACCACAGTTATATTCATCGTAGTAGCCATTAATTCCCACCAGGCCGCCGACATAATCCGTGCCAATCACAGACCCGGTCGAATAGCAGTTGGTGATGGTGCGGGAGTTCCCTCCCACCAGACCGCCGACATAATAATAGCCGTTGACCAAGCAGGTCGAATAGCAGTTGCTGATAGTGCCGTCGTAGTTCCCTCCCGCCAGACCGCCGACATCATAATCTCCTGAAATATTGCCGGTCGAATAGGAGTTGCTGATAGTGCCGTCCCAGATATCTCCCACGAGGCCGCCGACATAATAAGTGCCAGTGACGGAGCCGGTCGAATAGCAGTTGCTGATAGCGCCCCCGTTCGCTCCCACCAGGCCGCCGACATAATAACCTGTGCCACTGACAGGCCCGGTCGAATAGCAGTTGCTGATAGCGCCGTCGTTCGCTCCCACCAGGCCACCAACAAAAGAATAAGGACCTGTGGCGGTAACGGAGCCAGTCGAATAGCACTTGGTTAGCGTGCCACTATATACATTAGCTCCCACCAGGCCGCCGACATAATACCCGCTGTTGACCGAGCCGCTCGAATGGCAGCTGCTGATTGTGCCCGCATTCAACCCGCACAGGCCGCCAACAAACTTTCCGTTTACTGTGTTGACATCCACATTTTCCATACCGATATTCTTTATATGGCCACCTTCGCCAACATACCCAAAAAGGCCGATACCGGTTACGTATTCGTCATTAGAGTCCCACGTGAAATTCAAAATCTTGTGGTCGTTTCCGTCAAAAACGCCGGTAAATGGTTTATTATTGGGGTCGTCCCAATCTATATACCTTCCGATAATCTTAAACTGCATGCCAGTGTATTGGGCGAGATTTACATCGTTAATGAGGATAAAGTGTTTGTCCCAGTGAACTTTCGCACTTTTTTGGGTTAATCATGAAAAACTGTAAAAATAAAAATGGTCTGCCGATGAAAAGGATAATGATAAACCTATTTCATGGAGACCATTATGAACATTCTTTCTCTCACATC
>Ga0315279_10004748_pt1 | contig 18108 bp, 17 predicted proteins | sample YL17G06_20_MG_FD_203694 | JGI IMG/M metagenome (GOLD analysis project Ga0315279, IMG submission 203694) | Sediment microbial communities from Yellowstone Lake, YNP, Wyoming, USA - YL17G06_20 | ecosystem: Environmental > Aquatic > Freshwater > Lake > Sediment | place: USA: Wyoming | collected... | reverse complement strand
CAATTGCTTCCCCGAACCGAATTTTATTTGGGAAAGTACGATTTATACGGCGGTGAAGTTACCCAGCAGCGCATTGCGCTGATCATTGAACAAGATGGCCAGCGCTACACTGCTAAGACCTTTGATCGCTTGCTAGAAACTAATGGTATTGCCACCATCACTGACGAGAATCGTGAACTGGTCGCCAAAGCATTCGCGCTGATGACTATTCCCGATTATCTCGAGGAAGAAGTCGTTTTTACCAAGTGGGAGGAGGGTAGTTGGCCATCATCTATTAGATTGAACCACAACTATGCGCTCACGGCGTGGACAAAAATTCAGAGGTTAAAGATCCAATGGCGGTTTTTATTTTATGAAGGTCTTTTATTGGGGGCCGAGGGGTTTGTTTCAGAACATAACGTTGGGGACTATGTTGACGTTCCTTTCGAGAGACTATCCGGGCCTTCACCAGACAGCCTTAGATATTGGAGGAAGCAATGAAGATTCAAGCCATCAAGTCTGTTTTAATAGTTTGCTCGTTTGTATTTTTGTTCCCGGCACTGACGTTCAATGTACTCTCTGCCACTTCAGAAGCCGTTCCTATGTCACACACGTCACCTGTGTTGCTGGCTCGCATGACCGATTGGCTCTACACCAACGCAGACAATGATGGCAGGGTGTCCCCCGGCGATGTATTGCTTTGAAACAACCCTGCGAAGGCATACTGCGCCTTCGCAAGATCGGACTCGCACGCATGGCAACACTCATCTTCCGCAAAGTCCTGAGTGATCTGGCCCACAACAAAGCTCGCACGCTGTTGGCGGTGCTCTCGATCGCGGCGGGTGTCTTTGCAGTGGGGCTGGCCTTTGGCGCGCTCGGCGTGCTGCGCGCGATTGGCACGACGGCAACGGGCATCGTCGAGGTGTTTTGCGGCGAAGGGATTTTGCTGGGCGTGTTGAGCTGGCTGTTCGCCGTGCCACTCAGTTACCCGGCGGCGCGTGTTTTCAGCGACGCGGTCGGGAATGCGGCGTTCGGGACTCCACTCGATTTCCATTACTCGGTCACCGGGGTTATACTTTGGCTGGTGATCGTGTTAGCGCTTTCGGCGCTAGCCAGCTTATGGCCGGCGCTGGGAGCAGCTCGAGTCAGCGTGCGAGACGCGCTGGCGTACGAGTGAGAGTGTGTCTGCAAAGTGTGTTCCTTGTCCGCCGGATGAGGAAAATGCCCCTCCGTATGCCATAGCGCCGAATGTGACACTGGCATGACATGGGATTGCTCACCGTTGCGGAGCAACTCGCGGAGGTGACCGGGCCTCACCAGTGTCCGCCGGGGTATTGATCGTATTGTCACACCGCAACTGGTGCCAAGGGCACATTGGTTTTGGGCACCCTGCTAAAATCTGGGTACCTTCATTGGTCAAGGAAGTATATATGACGCCCGCTGATATTGCCAAACTCGAACAAATCGCTACGGCCGTACTATCTTCTGAAGAAGATGTTCGTTTGAAGGTAGTAGCAGAGATGTTTCGCCTATTAGGTTACAGAGACGATTGGCTTGCTACCGAATTCCCCGTGTATGGTTTCCATGGACACAAGAAACTTGAGACGACCTATGCTGATGTGGTTTATTTTGATGATCCATCTTGGTCTGCACACAAAACCGAAGCAGAAAGGCAGTGGGTACAAGATCATGCGCTAGTTCTCGTGGAAGTCAAGAGACCAACTGAAAGTCCCGATCCGTCGGGACAGGCGGAATACTACGCCCAGTGGCTCCGAGCACCTTATCTTGCTTCAACAAATGGCAGTGAACTGATTGTCCGACGTTATGACGGATTTTGCTGCTTCAAGGAAGTGCTGCGTGTAAAACGAGGGGAGTTGATCTCTAGATGGGCAGAGATCGAAAACATCCTTCTTCTATCCCGAGTAGGGAAATTTGTGAACGATCTACAGCTCAAAGCAGAGAAAGCAAGCAAACTCGACTACGAAGGCTATCTCGTGAGCTTGCACAGAGAACTGAGCGAGCTGATACGATGGCCAATATCTCGCTCCTTGCAGACAGATGTTCCTGTGTCTGCTTTCGACCTGTCTTTGCGATCTCTGCAATCGGAAAGGGCTGAACGGAGAGTGCCCGCTGAAGAAGTTCTGACGCTTGATAAGCCAGTTGTAATTCTCGGTGAACCAGGCTCCGGCAAAACATACCTTGTAAGCTGCCTGGCTAAACGAGTGATTGAGAGTAATCTCCCCAATGGGGTCGTGCAAGTTCCGATTGTGATCAAAGCAAAGTGGTGGGGGAAGCATTTCAACACAGTCATGGAGGCGGTTTCTAGCGAATTGAAGACCTGTGTGACTGGCATCACGCCAACCATAGTTGAGTCTGAACTAGCAGCCCATAGATTCGTGATTCTGGTTGATGGGTATGACGAAATCAGGGAGGCAAAGGATACCTTCCAGCGAGACATTGACCTCCTGGCCCGCAGTGGTGGAACTCGAATAATTCTCACTTCACGTGAGGCCAACTATCATGGTGAACTCTCTTTCCATTTTCAGGCCTGGAAAATTGAGGCACTGAGTGATGAGCAGATAGACCAATTCGCTGAACAGACCATTTCTGCGTTTCGCTTTCACGACAGGTTAAGAGATCGCAATCTCTTGGAATTGGCTCGTTTGCCATTATACTTGGTCATGTTGTGCCAAATTGCGAAGAAGAGTGACGGATTACTCCCAAACAACAAAGCCATAATACAAGAGCAATTTGCGCGCTTCCTTCTCGATGAATACCCACGTCACAGGAACCTCACCTTTAGACCAGCTTTCTCTTTGGAAGAGAAGTTGAATTTCCTATCCGAATTGGGTAAGTGGAGGTCGCGGGACGTTAGTTTCGGTGACTATGCCCGCTGTGCCCAGGCCGTAGGACTCACTGGCGATTTGGCGTTACTGTTGTCCGAGATAGCAGAGTCAGGGCTGCTCAAAGGAGACCTTCCATTGAGTCTCGATTTCATTCATCCGACCACGGCGGAGTTTTTCCACGCTAGATCAATTGCGTCTCTAGCTGCCGGCAGAATAGTCGAATTCATCCATGAAAAGCATTCGCAAGAAGAATATTTGGAAACCACTCTGTTTCTGGTAGGGCTTCTCAGAGATCAAGGGAAGCAAGGTCCCGTGCTCGATTATCTTGAAGAAAATGACCTTCCACTTTACCTCAAGTGCCTCAGCGCAAGGCATCATACCGACTTGAGTAGTTCGACGGCTTATCCGGATATTGAACGACAATATTTAGTGCAACTTCAACGCTCTTATAACACTCTGCTGGATCGGTACTTTGCGCCAATCAAGATACTGTTTTCACCATTCCGCTTTATGCAGCGCAACCAGCAAGCCGTGGCGCAAGACTACAAAGTGCGAGTAACCGGATCAGTTGATGTTAGGAATTCAAGACTTGCCTACGAGTATGTTCCGATTGCGCAAAGCGATAACTTGGAGCCCAGTATAAGGCAGTGCCCGCCGGGTTCTCTCTTTGCTACCATTCAGGCAGGCAACGCTCCACCTACTCCCGTAATGGCTTTTTCTGACGGCAAGAGATTCTACAAAGACCTCGGCCTTGCTCGTCTTGGGCTTGACTCTGCTCGTGAAGTAGCCGCAGATGATGTCAAAGATCAGCTAAAGAAACTAATCAGTGAACGACATCTTGTCCCGCCTACCCCACTCGCATGTGAGCAACTTGTAGCCGCAATCCACGAAGCTGCATCAAGAGCGCAAATGTGGAGGGATGAGTCCCTGAAATCCATCTGGAAGTTTGCGATGGGTATATATGAGACGCAAGAATATCTTGATGCCTTTGAGAGTATCCAACATCATCCATTCGTCGTGGTCAGCGGAACTCCCCCTCGCGCATTGCCCCTAAATCTTGATTTCATCATTCCAGTGCTGAGGTATTTCGTTGCACAGTCTATCTCTATATCCGATAATATCTTGCCCACTTTCAAAATCTCTGAGGAATCTCCAGACTATCAACTGAATCCGGTCACAATCTATGATCGCTTTACGCCGGAGCAACTCAAACGACGATTGGAGAAGCTCTATACGGGTTTACCAAAATTGTACCGCGAGTTGATAGACCTCAATTTCCCTAATCTGCACAAATACTTTTGGCACTCCAAGATTTATCCCTTCAAGTATTTCATTCAGTTCAGACACACGCCACGTAGCATTTACAACAATGCAATGTTGGTTTACTGTATGCCTGTGCCGAATGAGGATGAGACCGATGCCGATGTGAAACAAGTGAAAGACACACGGGTAGACAAAGGATATTTTGATAGTATCCACGAGGAGTACGTACAACGGCTAAAAGCATTTGGGCGATATAGGGAGAATTATCATTTCTCTGTAAGTACACAAGGTCTAGATGCTGTCGTTGGTGACAGACCTCATACCAGTACAGTTTACAAGTTGATAGAAGACGACATGAAAGACATCACCAATAATTGACGAGAGGGAAAGAATAAGTCAGTATATAATACTGGTTTGGAAGTTGATAGCGCCACCCTGGTCCCACGTTCATACTGACAAGGAGGAAAACAATGGAACGATTTCGGTACTTGAGCCAGGAATGGATCGAAGAGGCAGCCAAGCGCCTGCGGGCAGAACTGACCCCAGAGAAGATGAAGCACGTCACCTCATCCATGCTCACCGTATACAAGAGCTGCCCCGACGGCCAAGAGCGCGCGCTGTACTACAAGTTCACGGACGGCGTCATCGCCGAGCTATCCATCCGCGAAGGCGAACTGCCCGAAGCCGAGTTCCGCATCATCGGCGATTACGAGACGTTTGCCAAAATCTCGCGCGCCGAGTTGGGGTCACGGGCGGCGCTCATGTCCGGCAAACTGATCCTCAAAGGCAATATGGTCAAGGCGTTGAGCCTGGCTTCCGTGGTTGACCGGCTGAACAAAGTCCTGGCGACCATCCCGACGGAATACTGATCCGCGAATTACGCGAATCAACGCGAATACAAGAATGAATTAGTGGAGATTCGTGTCATTCGCGGACAAACAGGAGCGAAACCATGACAGAGAACACGGCAACTTGTGCCGATCCCTATTTCATTGACTTTCCGAAACGCATACACGACCTCCAGGCCGAGATGGCGAATCAAGGCATTGATGTCTATCTCGGCTCGCGGCTGCGGACGCTTTCCTGGACGCTCGATGCGTTTTGTCCGTGGCGCTCTTTCGTCGTCATCCCGCGCGAAGGCTTGCCCACAGCCTTTACCTTCGTCATTGACGCGGCCCGTGTGGCCGACGAGTCGTGGCTGGATGCCGATCACGTCCTCGGTTACGCGCCGATGGGCGGCCAGGATCAGATCACGGCCATCTCGGACTTTATCGGGCAGTATCTCTACAACGGCCAGGGCATGGTCGGCATCGAGAGTGGGATGAGCAGCTATTTGCCGGAGGGCAACCTCACGCACTATGAGTACGAGCGCTTTGCAGAGGCGCTGCCGCAAGCCCGGCTCATCAACGCGCACGACATCATTGATCGCCTGTCGCTCATCAAAGACCCAGGGACGATCAACCGTTTCCGAGAAGCATCTCGCATCGTGGATGTTGGGCATCGGGCGGTGTACGAAGCCATCCAGGACGGCAAATATCGGGGCATGACGGAAACCGAGATCGCAGGGTTGGCCGCCTACGCCATGCGCAAAGCGGGCAGCGAGTGGGAATGGTCATTCACGGGCGGCAACGAAATCGCTTCCGGCTATCGCACCGGGCTGGCGGGCGGAGCTTGCACGCCGGCGACGCGCCGCCAACTCAAGCCTGGCGAGCCGCTCATGGTGGACATTCATGCCATGTTCAAGCTGGGGCTGGGTGATCATTCGCACAACTACCTGCTGGGCCCGGCCACGCCGCGCCAACGCTGGCATGCAGACAATTTCGTCGCTTTGGTGAATCAGTGCTTGAAGACGTACAAGGCCGGGACAAGTCCCTCCAAGCTGGCCGACGAAATGATGCTGTTCTGCGAAGACGGCGGCTTTGCCGAGTACATGGTGCCCGGCTTTGAGCACGGCATCGGCATGATGGGCGATGAATGGCGCATCGGACTCAACGACGGTCCGTTCCCTTATTGGACGAATCCCGATCACGTCTACCAACCCGGCGAGATGCTCATCTGCGCCATCCAATACGCCTGTCCGGAAGAAAACATTGGCTTCCGGTACGAGAACCCCATCCTCATCACGGCGGATGGATGCGAAGCGATGAGCAAGTTCCCGCTGGCGATTGAGGAAATCTGACAGCCGACCGCAGACTAGGGACCGCAGACGGTAAGCGGCGGTCGGCGGTCACAGATTTAGCAGGAGAAAAACCATGCCAGTTCTGGATCAGACACCAGGATTACTCGACGCTTTGCGTGGAGAGATGACACCCAAATTCCTGGCGACGCGCAGCCCGGACGGCGTGCCCAACGTCGTGCCGTGCGTGACCATGCTCCCCGCCGAAGATCAGCCTGACACGCTTTTCTTTGGCAACTTTTTGCTGCGCAAGAGTATCAAGAATCTCAAACAAGATACGCGAATCGGCGTCCTGGTCATCACGCCCGAGTTGCGAGGCTGGATTCTCAAGTGTGACTTTGTCGAGTTCCAGCGCACCGGCCCTTACGTGGAACGGCAGATGAGCGGCTCGCTTTTGCGCTATAATGCCTATACCGGCGTCCGCGACGCGGGCATCATTCGGGTCAAGTCAGTGGAACAAGCTTTCAGCATTTCAAAGCTCCAAGTGGCGAAGGACTATTTGCTGGCCCGGCTAGCCGCGTTGCGTCAGGGCCGTCGCGCCGACGGTGGAGTGGCGATGCCCTTGGCCGTGCGGCGTGAGTTCAGCAAGATGGTCGCCGTCAAGGTATTGGCCTGGGTGGGCGAGGATGGATACCCAACCGTCATCCCGGCGCTTTCGCTGCAGCCCGCCGGGGAAAAAGTGCTGGTCGGATGGAAAGGACAATCACACTTGCCGTCGCCTCCGCCGAGCGCGCTCGTCGCCACCAACATCCTGACCTTCGAGGCGATCTCGTATCAGGCGAAAGGTCAATGGTTCGGCAGTGGCCGGCAAGCGGCCATCCAGGTGCGAGAGGTCTATGCCGGTGGGCCGCCTCTGCCGGGCGGTCGGGTAGCTTGATTCAATAGGCGAAGTCATTGTGCCGCATCGCTCAATCGGCAGCAAAAAGGTGGTTGACACGAGCAAAAAACCAGGTAAACTATCATTAGCCTTGGGAAGACCTCACCTCATCATCACTACCGCAATCTGATTCCATTGACGCCAAACAGAGCTTGCGTGACACAACGCCTGTGAAGGCTATATTGGCGGTACCGCAAAAGTCACTCGACCTTCGGCCTGTCATTCCGAGCGAAGCGAGGAATCTCTATCGCGGGGCTGAGATTCCGCGTTGTACCCAACGCCGCCGCAAAGAGCGCGGCTCGGAATGACAAAAGCTTGCCCTGAGCGTAGCCGAAGGGTGAGTTTTGCGCCATCACCTATGTTGTGCTCACCGGTATTGCGGCGCAAGGCCGAGAGGCATTGGCTGCAACTCGTCGCGTATGGGATGAGGACATTATGCGAGTGCCCGAGAAAAAGAAAACTCTGGAATTAGCAAAAGACAAGCAAGAGTCTGAGAGAATGTCCCCTCCAGGCTGGGCCACTCGCCGTCTCCGCATCCCCTGGCCAAGTATTGCGCTGGTCGGCATCGGCGTCTTGATGGCTTTTGCCGTTTTACTGGCTTACAATGTCATTCTGTCTCCTCAGCCGCGCCTCACCCAACGCGACGTCAGCACCGCCATCGCGCGCGCGATGGCGTCCGCCACTCCCCCGCCCCCGGTCGCCGCGCGTGTGTACGACGCGATCTGGCCTTCCGTTGTGCTCATCAACACACACGCCGAAAAAGACGACCAGCCGGACGATGGACACGGCAGCGGCGTCGTCCTGGATGATCGCGGCACTATCCTCACCAGCCTGCACGTCGTCCAGGGCGCAGATGAAATCAACGTCGTCTTTGCCGATGGCACAGAATCCAACGCCGACATCCAAGCCACAGAACCGGACCGAGACATTGCCGTCTTGCGCACGCTACAGCCTCCCCAGTTTCTCGTCCCGGCCACTTTGGGGAGTCCGGATTCTCTGCACGTTGGCGACGAGGCCATCGTCGTGGGCAATCCATTCGGGCTGAGGCACTCGGTCACAGCCGGCGTGATCTCTGGGCTGGGTCGCACTTTCAAATTGCCGAGCACTGAGGAGCCGGTGACCGGCCTCATCCAGTTCGACGCGGCGGTCAACCCCGGCAATTCCGGTGGGCCGCTCCTCAACCGCGATGGCGAAGTTGTCGGCATCGTCACCGCATTGGTCAACCCGACTGAGCAGGATGTGTTCATCGGCATCGGCTTTGCGGTTCCGATTGACGTCGCCGCCTCTGCGGCGGGAACGCCGCCGTACTAACGGCGAAGGAGAAAGCGTGATGGCAAATCAGGTATTAGAGATGAATCCCGAAGGCGCATCGCTCATGGAGCGCGTGCTGTTCGAAATCAAAAAAGTCATTGTAGGGCAAGACCATCTTTTGGAGCGGCTGCTCGTGGCGCTGCTCGCGCGCGGTCACATCCTGGTCGAAGGCGTGCCGGGCCTGGCCAAGACGCTGGCGATCAAGACGCTGGCCCAGGCCCTCGGCGGCGATTTCAAACGCATCCAGTTCACGCCTGATCTCGTCCCCGCCGATCTGGTCGGCACGCGAATTTACAATCAAAAGACCGGCGAGTTCTCCACGTCGCTCGGTCCCATCTTTACCAATCTCTTGCTCGCGGACGAGATCAACCGCGCGCCCGCCAAAGTGCAGAGCGCGCTGCTCGAGGTGATGCAGGAGCGGCAGGTGACCATTGGGCGTGAGACGTATCGAGTGCCTGATCCGTTCCTCGTCCTGGCAACGCAGAACCCCATCGAGACCGAGGGCACTTATCCGCTGCCGGAAGCGCAGGTAGATCGCTTTATGATGAAGGTGCTGATAGACTATCCAAACGATCAAGAGGAGTTTGTGATCGTCGAGCGCATGACGGGCACGCTGCTCCCTGTGGGCACCGTCCTCACCACGCAGCAACTCGTTGACTTGCAGCAAGAAGCCGACAAAGTATATGCCGACCCAGCGCTCATGGAATATGCGGTGCGCATCGTTTCGGCCACACGCCGGCCCGCCGAGTACGGCCTGAGCGACATGGCGCGTTATATCCTCTATGGAGCCAGCCCGCGCGCCTCGATCAACTTGATCCTCACCGGACGAGCGCTTGCGTTTGTGCGGGGCCGGAGTTACGTGCTGGCGCAAGACATCCTCGATATGGCGTTGGATGTGCTGCGCCACCGGCTCATCCTTTCTTACGAGGCCATGTCGGACAACGTGACGAGCGACATGCTGCTCACGCGGGTCTTGACGCAAATCCCGGCGCCGGCTCGACCTTTGCAAGAACATGTCTATATCAACGTCAACGCCTGAACGCATCCTGCAACGCCTGGACTGGCAGGTGATCCGCAGGTTGGACGGCATCCTGCAAGGCGATTATCGGAGCCTCTTTTACGGCTTCGGCCTCGACCTGGCCGACCTGCGCGAATACCAACCCGGCGACGACATTCGCGCCATGGACTGGAACGTCACGGCGCGTTTGGCGACGCCTTACGTCCGTCAGTATATCGAAGACCGTGACATCACCGCCTGGTTCCTGCTCGACCTCAGCCCGTCGGTAGATTTCGGCACCGTGAACAGCCTCAAGCGCGATTGCCTGATTGACTTTGTCACGGTTCTGGTGAGACTCTTGACCCGGCATGGCAACCGGGTGGGCGCGATGCTTTACGGCAGCCGCGTCGAGCGCATCATTCCTGCGCGCGGCGGACGACTGCATGTGCTGCGGCTGATCAACGACCTGCTCAAGCAACCGCATTTGAGTCGAGCGCCGATGACGGACCTCAAGGTGCTGTTGGAGACGGCATTCGGTTCCATCCGGCGGCGGTCGCTGATCTTTGTCGTATCGGACTTTATCAGCACGCCGGGGTGGGAGCGCCCGCTCGGTCTGTTGAGTCAGCGACACGAGGTGCTGGCTATACGGCTTTGGGATCCGCGCGAGATTGAATTGCCCGACATTGGCCTGGTGGTAATGGAGGACGCCGAGACCGGCGAGCAACTCTACGTGGACACGCATGACCGCAAATTCCGCCTGCGTTTCCAAAAAGCCGCCCAGCGGCGGCAAGCCGAATTGAATTCTGCCTTCCGCCATGCCGGCGTTAACGTGCTCTCGCTCTCGACCGAAGACGACCTGGTGCGCGCCATCGTCAGCTTTGCGGCCCAGCGCAGACAACAAAAACAAATATCAAATGTCAAATCACAAGGTTAGCCTTTGAAATTTGGACGGGTGTAGCATGTATTTCTTATGGCCCCTTATGCTCTGGTTATTGCTCTTGATTCCGGCGCTCGTCGTGCTATACATCCTGGCGCAACGGAAGCGGCAGCGATACGCGCTGCGTTACGCCAGTCTCTCGCTGGTGAAGGATGCGCTGGGTCGAGGGCCGGGCCTTCGCCGTCACATCCCGCCCGCGTTGTTTCTCAGCGGCCTCGCCGTTATGATTGTGGCGCTGGCGCGTCCTTACACCCAGGTCACATTGCCGTCACAGGAGGGAACCGTCATACTGACGATGGATGTTTCGGGCAGCATGAGAGCCGACGACCTGAAGCCTAACCGCATCGAGGCGGCCAAGTCGGCGGCGCGTTCGTTCGTCGAAAAGCAGCCTTCGGGCGTCCGGGTCGGTGTCGTCTCGTTCAGCGACAATGCTTTTCTCGTCCAGGCCCCCACCGACGACAGGGAAGCCGTCCTCGCGGCAATCAACCGGCTGACCCCGCAGCGCGGCACTGCCATCGGACGCGCACTCCTCACATCGGTGGACGCCATTTTCGAAGAGGCTAACGCGGAAGGCGGCCAACCTAGCTCTGCGAGCGATCCAACTCCAACGCCGACGCCGGTGCCCCAGGGCGTATACGAGCCGGCGATCATTGTCTTGCTGACCGACGGCGAGAGTAACCAGGGGCCGCGCCCCCTGGATGTGGTGGATCAGGTTGCCGCGCGCGGCGTGCGCGTCTACACCGTGGGCGTAGGCACTGCAGAGGGGACTGTCTTGCACATTCAGGGGCGATCCATTCGCACACGCCTTGACGAAGAAATGCTCAAGCGTGTAGCCTCCGCGACAGATGGCATCTATTACAACGCGACGAACGAAAAAGACCTTGTGGCGATTTACGATAGTCTTTCCACGCACCTGGTGTTCAAGAAAGAGCAAACTGAGATTACGGCTATCTTCACCGGCGTGGCGGTTGCCTTCTTGCTAGTGGGCGGATGCCTGTCACTCCTCTGGTTCAATCGCCTGCCTTGATGACCTCAGACCTGACAGGTTTCATAAGCCTGTCAGGTCTATACTTCCACTTGCCTATCCTCACGAAACAGACTAGAATCGCAGCAGAGATGTCTGATGACCGAACACTACGCCGCTGTCTTTGATGCCATCCGCGCTCGCCGCTCGATGCGCCGTTACACCGACCGGCCAGTGGATCGTGCGACGATTGACGCGATACTCGATGCGGCGACGTACGCGCCTTCGGCGCACAACCGTCAACCGTGGCGATTCGCCGTCGTCACGTCGCCCGAGGCCAAAGCGCGGCTTGCCTCCGCGATGGGCGAACGGCTCCGCGCCGACCGGCTCGCCGATGGTGACTCACCGGACGTCATCGAAGCAGACGTGTCACGGTCGCGCGCGCGCATCATGGCTGCGCCTGTCGTGGTCCTGGCCTGCCTGACGATGAGCGATATGGACCAGTATCCGGATGCGAGGCGCGGCGGCGCCGAGCGGATTATGGCGATTCAGTGCGTCGCAGCGGCGATCCAGAATTTTCTGCTGGCCGCGCACGCGCTTGGACTGGGCGCAAGTTGGATGTGCGCGCCGCTGTTCTCGCCGGATGAAGCACGCGCCGCGCTCGATCTGCCCGCCGATTGGGAACCACAGGCGCTCATCACGCTGGGCTATCCGGCTGAGACGGCAAAGCCAAGAGTGATTCAGTCGTTGACCTCAAGAGTGGTCTACCTTTGAACCCTCGCAAGGGTTCCGACTTGAGAGCGGTGTACCGATGAACATTGTCGCGTTAGCTGGTGGCGTGGGGGGAGCCAAGCTGGCCGATGGGTTGGCGCAGTGTTTGACCTCTTCCCCGCCCTCACCCCCTGCCCTTCCCCCGTCGCCGAACAGCGCGACAGGGGAAGGAAGATGGCCCCCACCCCCTACCCCTCCCCCGTCTTCGACAGGAGAGGGGAGCAAATTGACCGTCATCGTCAACACCGGCGACGATTTTGACTGGATGGGGCTGCGCATCTGCCCCGATTTGGACACGGTGATGTACACGCTGGCGGGCATTGCCAACCCGCAGACCGGTTGGGGCATCGCGGGCGACACATTCGAGGCGCTGGGGATGCTCCAAAAACTCGGCGGCGAGACGTGGTTCCGCATCGGCGACCGCGACCTGGCGATAGACCTGCGCCGCACGCAATCCTTGCGCGAGGGAAAACGCCTCACCGATGTGACCGAAGCGCTGTGCCGCTCGCTCGGCATTACGCCCAACGTTCGCATCCTGCCCATGACGGACGCGCCTGTGGCGACGTTGGTGGACACCGACGAAGGCACCCTCGCGTTTCAGGATTACTTTGTGCGCCGCGCGTGGCAGCCGGTGATCCGCCGCATCCACTTTAGGGGCATCGAGCGCGCCCGGCCCTCCATCGAGGTCAAAGCCGCGCTCGACGCCGCCGACTTGGTGGTGCTGTGCCCATCGAATCCGTTCGTCAGCATTGACCCCATCCTGGCGCTCGACGGCGTGCGCGAGCAACTGCGAGAGCATCGCACCCTCGCCGTGTCGCCCATCATCGGCGGGCAAGCGGTCAAAGGCCCCGCCGCCAAAATGTTCCACGAGTTGGGACAGGCGCCGACCGCGCTCGCCGTCGCGCGTCACTATGCCGATTTCCTCGACGGCTTTGTGATTGACCGGGCCGACGCCGACCAGCGCGCCGAGATCGAACGGCTCAACACGCGCGTCCTCGTCACCGATGCGCTCATGCGCGACGGCGCTGACCGAGCGAGACTGGCCCGTGAGATGCTCGGGTTTGCTCGCACGATTCCCGCTTAATGTGAGGCCGTGGATTTGGTATTGGGTATTTGCGCCGTTATTCCCGTAAAACCTTTCCGCCGCGCCAAGAGCCGCCTTAGCCCGGTCATATCCAAACCGATTCGAGCGGCCCTGGCACGCGCGTTGCTATCGCGCACGCTCGATGTGCTTGCCTCTTGCAACTTGCCACTTGCCGCTTGCGTCGTCAGTCGAGACATGACCGCGCTCGACCTGGCGCGGCGTCAAGGCGCGACGGCGCTGGCTGAAAGCGAGTCGGGACTGAACGCAGCCCTGAACCAGGCGCGCGAGTGGGCATTGGCGCGCGGCGCGCAGGCCGTGCTGGTGCTTCCCGCCGACTTGCCGCGGCTGACCTCCGGCGATATCATGACGATGCTCGATTTGGTCCGCGAACCGCGCTGTGTCGTCATCGCGCCGGATGCGCGCGGCGAGGGCACCAATGCCTTGTTGCTGCGTCCGCCCGACGCGCTCAACTTTGCCTTCGGGCCGCAGAGCTTTTACGAGCACTGCGCCCAGGCCGAGACATCCCAACTGGCGCTCCACATCTACCGCTCGTCCACCGTCGCGCTCGACCTGGACACGCCCGCGGATTGGAAGCGAGTCGCGGCACTTGACGCGCGGGGCCTTTCAGAGTAGGATTTTACTAGCCGACGAAGGACGAACGACAGATGACAATTCTCGTCCCTCGTCTCCAGTCATTCATCTCTAACCCGAATCGAAAGGAGTTGCCCCATGTCTGAACGAGTCGCCATGTACCTGCAGGACGCACACCCCATCCGCGAAGGAATGGAATATGTGAAATATGCCGAAAGCCGAGGCTTTGAAGCGGTGTGGCAAGCGGAAAGCCGCCTGGTGCGCGACGCCATCGTGCCGATGGCCGCGTTTGCCGCCGTGACGAGCAAGATCAAGATCGGCTCTGGCGTCATCAACAACTGGACGCGCAACGCCGCCATCATCTCTACGACTTTCCTCACACTCGACGACCTGGCCCCCGACCGCGTCATCTGCGGCATTGGCGCGTGGTGGGATCCGCTGGCCAAGAACGTGGGCATCACCCGCTCCAAGCCGCTCAAGGCGATGAAGGAAGTCGTCACCGTCGTGCGCGATCTGCTGGCGATGAAGAACGTCACGTTCCACGGCGAGTTTGTCAATGTGACGGGCATCGAGCACGACATCGTGCATGGTCGCCGCGAGCCACGCCACGTGCCCATCTACATCGGCGCAACGGGGATGCAGATGATGGAGCTGGCGGGCGAGATCGGCGACGGCGTGGTGCTCAATTACCTCGTGAGTCCCAAGTACAACGCCGAAGCATTGGCCCACCTGGAAATCGGCGCAAAGAAAGCGGGCCGCAAGCTAGAAGATATTGACCGGCCACAGCTCGTCGTGTGCTCCGTGGACACCGACCGCAAAAAGGCGCTCGACGGCGCGCGCAAGCTTGTGACGCAATACCTGGGCCAGCAGCCACACATCATGAAGGCCAGCGGCGTCTCGCAGCAATTACTCGACGAGATCGGCAAGGTGCTGCACTGGCCCGCCACGGAAGAAGACGTCGAGCGCGCGATGAAGCTGGTGCCCGACAACGTGGTGCAGCTCATCACCGCTTCGGGTGCGCCCGACGAGGTGCGCCGCAAGGTGGCCGAGTACCGTGCCAACGGCTGCAACTGCCCCATCCTTTACCCGCTGGGCGACGTAAAGATGATGATTGATACATTCGCTCAAGCATAACACCATGTTTGCTGCCGAAGAGAGAGACGAAAGGCGCGACCTGCGCAACGCGCTCCTGGTCGCCGGGCTGTGCGCCATTGGCTTTGGCGCGCTGGTGTTCGCTTCCGGCCCGGTGCCCGCCATCAACGTGCTCAACATCCCCACGTTCGAGAACTCGGTGCTGCTGCTGCTCGCCGGGCTGATCACGCTTATCGGCCTGGGCGCGTTGCGAGCCAGGTGGCCGGTGCGGCCCGTGGCGTGGGTTACGCTGGTCGGGTATACATTCGTCATCTCGCTGACGGTGCACTATAGCGGCGGCCCGCTCACGCCCATGCCGGCACTGTACTTGCTCGTCGTCGTGGCCGCGTCGTTCCTGCTGGGTCATCTGGGGGCAACGGTCATCGCCGTCTTGAGCGCCCTGTGTTACGCCGTCATTCTCTACCTCGAATACACTGGCGTATTGAGCATGGTGCTGATCTGGCGGGTGACGTTTGACCCGCACGAGCGCGGCATTCTCCTCATCGTCAACTGGTTAGCCATCGCGATCCCCGCGTTGCTCACTTCGCAACTAGCTGGCACGCTGGCTGCACGCTTGAAACGGATCAACCTCCACCTGCGGCAGTCCGAACGGCAGCGCGAGAACCTGACCGGCATGCTCGTCCACGACTTGCGCAATCCGCTCTCGGCGTTGATGGCCGGGCTGGATATTTTGCGGCTGACGCTGGCGAACGAATTGAGTGCCGAACAAATGAACGTGCTCGACATCTCTCGCCGCAGTGGCTATGTGCTTCTGGGCATGGTCGGGGAACTGCTGGACATCAGCAAGATGGAAGCCGGTAAGCTCGCGCTCAATACCCAGCCGGTGGACTTACCCAGCCGGTGGACTTGCGCCAATTGATTGCCGAAAGCGTTGACTCGGAGCGCGCGCTGGCTAACGCCGAAAAGATCGAGTTCCACCTTGCATTGAGCGACGAGGTCAACCAGGTGCCCTGTGATCGACAACTCGTCAGCCGCGTGATGGTGAACCTGCTCTCAAACGCCATCAAGCATACGCCATCTGATGGCACCATCACGGTGACGACGCGCAAGGCAGGCTCGTCCATCGTGGTCGAAGTGGCCGATACGGGCAGCGGCATTCCGCGCGAGTACCAGCAGCGCATCTTTGAAAAATTCGGTCAGGTAGATCAACCAGACCAGGAGCGACGAGGCACCGGTCTGGGCTTGCCATTTTGTAGGATGGCGGTGGAAGCGCACGGCGGCCAAATCGGGGTCGAAAGCCAGGCCGGCCAGGGCAGCACGTTCTTCTTCAGGCTGCCGCTCGACATGCCCGTGACAGCGCGTAGATCATCCTATGAATAGGCGACGACAAAGCTCTGCCCCAAGTCTGATCCGTACTTGACAACGAGCCGCAGTCGTGATAAAACGATGCTCGTAGCGGTGCGTGACATAGACCCACATTCACCGTGAGGGCCGCACGTGATATGAGGTCCAATTGCCTCTGAATGGAACAACTCCTGTGGCTGGCAATCCAGTGGCTACTCTATGCCATATCCGCATTGCATATATCAATCACCACGAATGTATTTGAAGAGCAAAGAGGAGGTAATAAAAATAGAGATATCCACTTGACTTGGGTTCAGAATGATTAGGATAGACGAACCATTCACAACCAAAATCAAGTGACGGGCAGATCATGAAACGCAATGGCAGAGTTTACCTATTCACTTCGCTGTTCGCAACTACAATCTGAGCAGTCAAGCTCAACAGAAAGGGGAATCAAGATGTTGAACAAACGGCTTTTGGGTTTGCTGGCTGTAATGGCCTTGTTGCTCGCCGTCGTTATCCCGGCGGCTGCCATCACCTATGGCGAGCCGGACGCAGGTGCGCATCCCTACGTCGGTTTGGTCGGCTTTTACGACGCCAGTGGCAACTGGCTGTGGCGCTGCTCTGGCACACTCATCGCACCCCAGGTCTTGCTAACCGCCGGGCACTGCACCTCGCCCGATGGGTCCGATGTTCCGGCCCGCGCGCAGGTGTGGTTTGATGAGCAAGTTGTGCTCAACCCTGGCGTTGGCTATCCGGATTTCGGCGGCGTGATGGGCACTCCCATTGCCAACCCGAATTATCACGGCATCTACCTGCCCAACACGAACGATGTTGGGGTGATTCTGCTCGATACCCCGGTCACGAACAAAGGCTATGGCCTACTCCCCACGCTCAGCTATCTGGATAAACTTGCTACTCAGCGCGGCCTGCAGGATGTAACGTTCACCTCGGTTGGCTATGGGCTGAACGAAGTCAAGCCGCGTTCCGTCTCACTACGGACGCGCTTCAAGGCGCTTTCGCACCTGGTCAACTTGCGCAGCCATCTCACGGATGGCTATAACTTGCACACTTCCAACAATGGCGGCAACTGGGCCAAGGGTGACGCGAGCGGCGGCACCTGCTTTGGCGATTCGGGCGGCCCGGTGTTTTACGCCCAGACCAACATTGTTGTCGGCGTCACGTCCTTTGGGATGAATAACAACTGCAAGGGCGCTGACTTTAGCTATCGTACGGATAGCGACGCTGCCCGCGGCTTTTTGAGCCAGTTTGTAGCTGTTCCCTAGTTATCCGCTGCCAGCACATCGTGTAATTTTTCGGTGCAGAAAATTATCACTGCAAGGCATTTTTTGAACCTATTTTTCGTCATTTTACACGATGTCCTGACAACACGGCTTGTGTACGATGTGCTGGCAACGATTACCTAGTCTCAAGCATCGTTGATCAGTCTATCGCCCCAGGCTTCTCCGCCTGGGGCGATCACTCAAAATACATTCATTGCAAAACTAGAATCATCTGGTTTCATCAATCACATTCCTCGAAAGGAAAGCTATGAAAACCCGACATATTGTTCTCAACATGCTGCTCGTGATCGCACTCTCATTGGGCCTGGTAGCTATTGCTATGCCCATGCAGAGCGCACAGGCCGATAACACAGCCCAGTTCCTACCGTTTAGCCAAAACTGGGTCAATACTGGATTGATTACAACCAACGACAATTGGTCCGGGGTGCCTGGGATCGTGGGCTTTCTAGCAGTCTGTCGGAGAGACTCGTCCCGACGCGCGTGAACGGTGGTAAACTGTGCTCATACCGGAATAACCTAAACCCGCAGAGAGCGAGGTATGAAGCACATGGCCCGAAGATTCAAGACCGTCA
>Ga0315279_10004747_pt1 | contig 18109 bp, 14 predicted proteins | sample YL17G06_20_MG_FD_203694 | JGI IMG/M metagenome (GOLD analysis project Ga0315279, IMG submission 203694) | Sediment microbial communities from Yellowstone Lake, YNP, Wyoming, USA - YL17G06_20 | ecosystem: Environmental > Aquatic > Freshwater > Lake > Sediment | place: USA: Wyoming | collected... | reverse complement strand
ATGGCGAGCCGCGGCCGCCCTGCGCCCATCCTTTTCATCAATGAGAAGCAGGTCTGCTTTCAATTCCAGGGCGAGATTGATCGCCGCCGACTCCCCGGCGTGAAGCCCCGCAATTGGCTCGAGCAAGTCGGTGCGCGCTCAAGCAGCCAGACCGGCGGGGCAACGAGCAGATCACGAACGGCCTCTGAGCGTTTGTACCCACGCAGCTCCAACGAAACTTCCGCTGGGATAATCACCTGCCCAAAGAGCGCAGGCAACACGCTGATGTTTCCGATATCAGCGAGGGCAATCAGTGGCGTACTGTCAGCCACAACCAGCATCAGCGCGCCTTCCCCGCCACCCGCTCAAGCGCCTGCCGATCGGCCTCCAGGTCATCCATAGCCAATGAGCCCTCAAAAACCTTGTGCCGCTTGAGATAAGCGTCGGTTTCGAAACGATCCAACCCCAGTATGCTGGAGAGTTCGTAATGGCTCAATTTTCCCCTGCGGAAGAGCTCCAGAGCGTACGCCTCTTTTACGTCAGCGTTCAGGTTCGTGATCTCCCGCCGCAATCTCTCTTCTATGTCGGCCGGCAACTCCAGCATCACGTTAAGAGACATGAATCGCCTCCCGGGACCGTCCTATACCATTATAGCATCAAATGCTCCCAGTCCATGCTCTACAATCACATTTCCTGCACCATCTGCGCCGCCCCGCGCAAAGTGTGCAGATCGTGCTCCAAAGCCCCGTGAACCAGTATAACCAGCGCCTGCCCCAGTTGCCGTGCGGCCATGCTGCTCATTCTCACAGGACGGCCTGAAGTCCGCAGGTGCAGCAAGACGCGGCACGCCTCGGGCGCAAGCCACGTTCCGCGCTCGTTGAACTGCCCCCTTGCCTTCGCCGCGGCGACGCAGTTCTGGCAGCGCAAACCTGTTCCCGCCAGCCACACTGCTTGCGGCGCAGGACTCTGGCCTGCCGCTGCCCGGCGTGGCCGCGCCGCCTGTTCCCAGGCATGCAGAAGGCCGGCTCTGCACGTGGCACAGACATCCAGTTGCGGCAACAGCCCTTCGCATTGCAGTGCGCGTAGCGTGAACAGCAGCAGCAACGGGCCGGGAGGGGGGCCTGCCGCAAGGGCGTCGGCGGTGGTGGCAAGCAGCTCATACAATGCCGCAGCGTCGTGGCGCTCCACATCGTTGCGAGCGGAGGGAAACTCGTCCCTCAAGGAACCGGCAGTGGGGCGGGTCAAGGCTTCAGTCAATTCGCACAGGAAACTGGCCGCGCGCAGCATGGCCGTCGAGCGGCCCAAGTCTGGCCGCGCCCGCTCATCCCATTCCTTGAACACCCAAAGGTTCTCGCCATGTCGCGGATAGACCAATATCTCGCCGCGCGTAAGGAGATCGAAACCGCCCGCGAAGCCCTTTTTGGGCCAGCGCCTGCCGCCCTTGACATGTACGCGAAACTGCCCCAGCCGCCTTCCCAACATGACCACAACCAGGCTGGTGTTCCCCTGCTCGTGGACACGCAATACCTGGGCGAGATCCTTGAGAATGGCCATGGCGAAAGAATAAGGTGTGAAACAGGAAACGTGAAGCGTGAAACTACAAAGGTTGAATGGCCTATACGTGGGATGGGCCTTTACCTTTCACGTTTCACGTCTTACGCTACCCCTGGGGCCGGGACTGCGCATTGAGTTCCCCACAACCAGGAGGCCGTAGCTGCCACTTAGATGAAAATAGCTGTCTGCCTGAAACTAGTGCCCGCCACCACCGCCGATATCCGCGTCGCTCCAGGCGGCCGGGAACCGCTGCTCGCCGGCGTGGAAATGGCCGTCAGCTTCTATGACGAATACGCCCTGGCCACAGCGCTGCGGCTGCGCGCGGCCTTTCCCGGTTCGATCATTCACGCGCTTTCCGTGGGTGGCGGCGAGTGCGTCAGATGCCTGCAGCACGCTTTGGCGCTCGGCGTTGACCACGCGCTGCACATCCAGTCGCCGGGAGCAGACGCGCGCGCCGCGGCAAGACTGGCCGCGGCGGCGTTGCGGCCGCTCACCCCAGACCTGGTCCTCTGTGGCCGTCAGGCGATGGATGATGACTTGTGGTTTTTCCCAGGTGCGCTGGCCGAATGGCTGGACTGGCCGCACATCAGCGCCGTATTCAGCCTGGATGTCGCCCCAGGCAAGAGCGCCGTCAGGTGCCGCAGGCGTTTTGAGGGGGGCGAGCAGACCATTGAGGCCGTTTGGCCAGTTGTGGTGAGCTGCGACAGAGGTCCGCATGAACCGCCCATTCCAACGCTAAAGGGACGGCTGGCATCCAGGAAGATGCCCCTGCCGGCCATGACGCCCGCGGAACTAGGCCTTGCAGCCGCGGATTTGGAGCCTGCTATGGCGCCCACGCACTATGCGCCGCCGACGCAACGCACTCCGAAGAAGATGCTTGCCGGCGCGCCCGCCGAAGCCGCTGCTGAGCTGCTGCGGTTGCTGCGGCATGAGGAAGGGGTGCTGGAGTGACCGGCAACGTTTTAGTGATATTGCCCCACGTCGGCGGCAAGCCGAAAAGGACGGCATTCGAGCTGCTGACAGTGGCCAGTGCCCTGGCGCAAGTACCCGGTGGCAGAGTGAGCGCCCTGCTGATTGGCCACAGTGCAGCGCGGGCCGCTGGTAACCTGGGCGCCTGGGGTGTGGAAAGAGCCTATGCGGCCGCGGTTGGCCCGGACGGCTACGCGCCGCTGAGCTGGGTGAGGCTTATCGCTGACACGGCGCGCACGGAAAACGCGGCGGTCATTTTGCTGAGCGCTGACAGCATTGCGCGTGACATCGCCGGGCGTGTTGCGGCGCGGTTGGGTGGAGCGCTGGCTTCTGACTGCGTTGGGCTGCGCGCCAACTCCTCCTGCCTGACGGTTACACGCCCCGTTCTCTCCGGGCGTCTGCTTGTTTCGGCGGATTTCAAAGGCCCGGGGCCGCTGGTTGCCACGTTGCGGCCGAACAGTTTTGCGGTGGAGGCGCCCGCCAGACCAGGCGCCGGCGCGTTGGTTCCCTTGACCGTGAAGGAGCAGGAAAAGGACCTGCGTGTCATCGCGACGGAACTGGCGAATGCCGCCAGTGGCTGTCCGGAACTGACTGAGGCCACCATCATCGTTTCCGGCGGGCGCGGGGTCGGCTCCGCGGAGAGTTTCCGGCTGATCCGCCAACTGGCCGACGCGCTTGGTGCGTCACCCGGCGCTTCGCGGGCGGCCGTGGATGCGGGCTACGCGCCGCACTCCATGCAAATCGGCCAATCCGGCAAGACCGTCAACCCGGCGCTGTACATAGCCTGCGGCATCAGCGGCTCCATGCAACACCTCGCGGGAATGCGCACGAGCAAGTGCATAGTGGCCATCAACAAAGACCCGCAAGCCCAGATCTTCCGGTTCGCCGATTACGGCCTGGTGGGGGACCTGTTTGTGGTCGTCCCGGCGTTGATTGCCGAACTGAAAAGGAAGACGTGAAACGCGAAAGGCGGGAAATGGGACTGTCACTTTTCAGTTATTCGGTGGAGCGGGCGTCCCCGCCCGCTGGCAGGCGAGGACGCCTGCCCCGTCAAGCAAGGCGAACCAAAATGTGACAGTCCCGGCGGGAAATCGCTCTTGGCTCTTAGCTCTTGGCTCTTGGAAAGGACCACCGAACGCAAATCCCAAGAGCTAAGAGCCAAGAGCCAAGAGCGCGGTTTAGTTTGTTCGTTCATCCTTCATCCTTCATCCTTTCGTGCCGTGCATGGTGTATACGTCAGGAAATGAGAGGACAAACGATGATGCAGATTCGCTGGTGTGCCGTTCCCATGGTGGTCTTTCCCCTGGCCTGTTGCGCTGGCGCAGAGAATTGGCCGCAGTGGCGCGGGCCGAGTTTCAACGGCTCAAGCAATGAAACAGGGCTGCCTGCCGCATTCAGCAAAACCGAGAATATCGCCTGGGTCTGCCCCATGCCGGGGCGCGCCGGCGCCACGCCGGCCATCTGGGATGACAACGTCTTCGTCAGTTCGGCGGATGCGAAGACCAAGGACCTGCTGGCGCTTTGCCTGAGCCGCAAGGACGGGAGCATCCGCTGGAAGAAGGTTATCGCTTCCGGGCAGGACCGGCCATACGGGCGCAACAACAACATGTGTTCGCCCTCGCCCATTGCCGACGGCAAGACAGTCTGGTTCTTCTATGGCACAGGCGACCTGGCGGCGTTTGACTGCGGTGGCAACCAGCTATGGGCGCGCAACCTGGAAAAGGACTACGGCACGTTCGCGATCATGTGGGGTTACGGCTCCAGCGCGCTGCTATACAAGGACAAGCTGTACGTCCCCGTCATGCAGCGCAACAAGCAGGTTTACCAGGGACCCGACAAGAACTCCCCACGCGATTCATATCTGCTGGCCCTCGATCCGAAGACCGGCAAGGAGCTGTGGAAGGCCCAGCGGCCCTCCGACGCCGTCACTGAGTCGCTCGAATCCTACACCACGCCCATCCCCTATGCCGGAGCGGGCCGGGCGGAGATTCTCCTCTTTGGCGCGAACTACATGAGCGGCCACAATCCTGAGAACGGAGAGGAATACTGGCGCTGCGGCGGCTGCAATCCGGGCAAGATGGGAGACCTGCGGGTGGTGCCGTCTCCCGTGTCGGTTGCCGGTTTCATTTTCGTCACGTCGCCCAAGCACCGCAATCCATTCTTTGCCGTCAAGGCCGGCGGCACGGGCAACGTCACGCAAACGCACGTGGCCTGGAAGCTCGCCAAAGAGTTCTCGCCGGACGTCTGCACGCCGCTGGTTTACAATGGCATGTTGTATGTCCTCGATGGCGCCGCGGGCAAGCGCAACGTGTTGTGCCTCGACCCCAAAACGGGCGCGCAAAAGTGGGCCGGGCAGCTTCCAGGCAACCAGGAATACTGGGCTTCGCTGACGGCCGCTGACGGGAAACTCTACTGCATCAACGAAGGCGGACAGGCCGTGGTGTTGTCCGCGGGCGATGAGTTCAAGCTGCTGGCCACGATTCCCCTGGGAGATTCCGTCTGCTATTCGTCCATAGCCATAGCGCAGAAGCAACTCTTCATTCGCACGGGGCAGAATCTGTATTGCGTGGGGAAGTAAGCCAGCAGCATTCAAAATGCAAAAAGGCCCACCGTGCTGGCAGTTCATTTTGCATTTTGGATTTTGAACTGGGCTTTCCTTGACATTGTCGGCTGCCCTCCCATAATAGTTCGTCTTTCGGGCGGCGGCAAAGAGCAGAGCCGCCCGTTTTGTTCCTGTTCATAGGCTGGAATACGGAGGCCGGCGGGACGCCGGCCCTACGGAAGGTGCTGGAAACATGGCTAATCCGAAACGCAGACATTCTGTCTGCCGCAAACACATGCGCCGCGCGCATGACTTTCTGGTCTCCCCGCACCTCGGGCAGTGCCCCAAGTGCGGCCAACAGACGAGCCCGCACCAGGTCTGCGGGTACTGCGGCCACTACCGCGGGATGGAAGTCATCAAGATTGACACCGAGCCCGAGACCACCGAGGAGAAGAAGTGATTTTCGGTTTGCGATTTTCGATTTGCGGTCTGGGAGCGCGCTCCACAATCCGGGGCCGCCCCAATTGAGAATCGAAAACTGAAAGTCTAAAAGGACAAGCAGTAGATGAACAGTGCGGCGATCTATGGCGTCGGCTCTTATGTGCCGCGCAAAACGCTGACCAACGAAGATTTCACCAAGACGCTCGACACCAGCGACGAATGGATCACCACGCGGACGGGGATCAAGGAGCGCCGTATTGCCGCGCCGGAGCAGGCCACCAGCGATCTGTGCCTGCACGCCGCTCGCGCCGCCCTCAAGGATGGGGGCGTCGCCGCGCACGACTTGGACTTGATCATCGTGGGCACTATCACGCCCGACCACCCGACGCCTTCGGCCGCCTGCCTGCTGCAGCAGAAGCTGGGATTGGGCGGAAAGCCCTTCGGGGTTTTTGATATTTCCGCGGCATGTTCGGGCTTTCTCTATGCCTTGGCCACGGGCACGGCCTACATCGCCTCGGGCATGGCCGCTCGCGTCCTGGTGGTGGGCGCCGAGACACTCTCTCGCATGGTGGATTGGACGGACCGCCGCACCTGCATCCTCTTCGGCGATGGCGCCGGCGCCGTGGTACTGGGGCCGCCGCGCGCGGACGGTCCCAGCCACACGGTCCTGTCTACGCGCCTCTTCGCTGACGGCCAGCAATCCAAACTAATCAGCATTCCGGCCGGCGGCTCCGCCCTGCCGGCCACTCACGCCACTTGCGACGATAAGCTCCATTGCATCCGCCTGGACGGCCGCGAAGTTTACCGCTTCGGCGTGACGAAGGCCGTGGAGATGATCAAAGAGGCCATGGCGCGGCACAATCTGAGGCCTGAGGACCTCGGGGCCATCATCCCGCATCAGGCCAACATGCGCATCATCGAGGCGGCCATTGAACGCCTGGCGCTGCCGCCGGAGCTCTTCATTACCAACATGCGCCACTACGGCAATTGTTCTTCCGCGTCCGTGCCCCTGGCGCTCGATGAAGCGCACCGCGCCGGCCGCCTGCCCCAAGGCAAACCGGTCATCATGCTGGGCTTCGGCGCGGGCATGACCTGGGCCTCCGCGGTAGTACAATGGTGATTTTGGATGGGAGTTTTTTCACCACGAAGAACACGAAGACCACGAAGAACAGAACACGAAGGGAGATTACAATGAAGCTTCGTGAACTTCGTGTTCTTCGTGGTCTTCGTGGTGATTAGGGGGGCTGATGTCCGGTAGTTGGGTCCTCGTCTTCCCAGGCCAGGGCGCGCAAGCGGTGGGCATGGTCAGGGATATCGCCGAGGCGCTGCCCGAGGTCCGCGCGCTGTTTGCCCGCGCCGACGAGGTGCTGGGCATCCCCTTGGCCAAGACCATCTTTGAAGGCCCCGAGGCCGCATTGGTGGACACTGCGGTCCAGCAACCGGCGCTCGTCCTTGCGGGCCTGGCTGTCAAGAAGGCGCTCGAAATCAAGCGCGGCAGGCCGCTGGGGTGCAGCGCCGCGGCTGGCTTGTCGCTCGGCGAGTACGCCGCTCTGTCCGCCGTGGGCGCGTTGTCCTTTGATGAAGCCCTCCGCCTGGTCCGCAAGCGTGGCGAGTTGATGAAGCTGGCCGCTTCGCAGGTCCCTTCCGGCATGGCGGTAGTGCTGAACCTGAGCGAGGAGAAGGTCCGCGCTGCGTGCGCCCAAGCGGCCGAAGAGACCGGCGGCGTCGTAGCGCCATCCAATTTCAACGGCGGCGGCCAGATCGTCATCGGCGGCGCTAATGAGGCGCTGGCCAAGGCTTGCGAACTGTGCAAGGCGGCTGGAGCGAGGCGCGTGATCAGACTGCCCGTGGCGGGCGCGTTCCATACAGCGTTGATGCAGCCGGCCGGCGAGGCCTTCGCGCCCGTGATTGACGCGGCCAACATACAGACGGCCTCCCAGCCGGTGTACGCAAATGCGACAGCGGCGCGTGTGGTGGAGGCGGCTGAAATCCGCGACGCCCTCAAACGCCAGATCACCAGCCCCGTCTTGTGGGAACAAACCGTGAAGAACCTGGTGTCCACGGGGCGGCGCCAGTTCCTGGAATTGGGACCGGGCAGCACGGTCAGCAACATGGTTAAACGCATTGCGCCCGAGGCGGAATGCCGCAGCGTTTCGACATGGGCGGATGTGCAGGCTTTCAGCGAGGAGAACGTATGAGCTTGGACGGCAAAGTTGCACTCATCACCGGCGGGGCGCAAGGCATCGGCAAACAGATTGCAGAGCGGCTCCACAGAGGCGGCGCGCAGTTGGCTCTCGCCGACATCAACGCCGAGGCTGCCAAGGCGGCGGCGGCGGAGTTCTCCGCGCGCGGGCCGAAGTGCAACGGCTACGCCTGCAACGTGGCGGATTCCGCCCAAGTGGACGCGCTGGTGGAAGCCGTGGTGAAGGACTTCGGCAGGCTGGATATCCTCATCAACAACGCCGGCATCACGCGGGACGGCCTGCTGATCCGCATGACCGACGAAGCCTGGAACGCCGTGATCAACATCAACCTTACCGGCGCGTTCTACGTGCTCCGCGCCGTGGCCCGCCCGATGATGAAGGCCCGCAGCGGCGTGATCGTGAATATCGCCAGCGTGGTGGCGCTCATCGGCAACCCCGGCCAGGCCAATTACTGCGCGGCCAAGGCCGGACTGATCGGGCTGACCAAGTCCGCCGCCCGCGAACTGGCTTCGCGCGGCATCCGCGTCAACGCCGTCGCGCCGGGCTACATTGAAACCGCCATGACCGCCAAGCTGAACGAAGAGCAGCGCAAGGCCATGCTCTCCACGGTGCCGCTCGGACGGCCAGGCACCACGGAGGATGTTGCGAGCGTGGTCTGCTTCCTGGCTTCGGACGATTCGTCGTACCTGACCGGGCAAGTCATCAGCATCTGCGGCGGAATGGCCATGGCGTAGCGCGGCGCAGCCGCGACCAAATCCGAAACTCGAAATCCGAGATTCGAAGGAAACAGATTAGATTTTGGATTTTGGATCTTCGATTGAACAGCAATGGCCGGGGTGCAGAGAAGGAATTGGGGATTGGGTGCACGACCGGGTCTGCAGGCGTCAAGGCCCGGATGCAGTGATTTTTTCCGTAGGGATTATTAGTCTTTAAGCGGCCCGAGCGCCGCCAAAATCTACCGAAAGCGAAAATCCAACTTGAAGTTGTACAATCAGGGCACGCGCGGGTCGATGCCTTCTTGGGTCAGCCGCGCGGGCAAGTTCTCGTAATGCGCGCGCAAGCTGTCGACGTTGGGCGCGTTATAGAAGGTCACGACAATCGTATCGTGTCTACACGGATGTCGCCGTTGAGGCCTTGGAAGACAGCGGAAGCCATAGGCGCCGCATCCCACTCGGAAAAAGGGGAGCCCAGCCGGTTGCGGAACTGGTAAATGGCCGCTTCCGCCACGGGCGCCGTGGTCATGTGCCCGTAACGGATGTTCAGATTCAGTGTGCCCGCGCGGTTCCAGCCGAGTGCCTGATCGGCGTTAAAGAATTCCTCAATGTGCCAACGCTTGGGAAAGTTCAACGTCAGATCGTCGACTTCGTCGCGCTGTGCCGCGCCTAAAAAGGCCTTGTAGTCGTATGCCCCACGCCGCTCTCCAGAACGCTGGATATATTGGCAATATGGATGGGCCTGCCTGTCTTGCGTGAAACGGTCTTCCGCGACGGCAATGGCAAAACCGGCCCCGCGGCGCACAAAAGCTGTGGGCGGAAGTTCCCGCATGCGAGCCAGCAGCTTATCGCTCTTGGGCATGGGAACCAGGAGATCAAAGGGCGTTCGTTGTCTGACATGTGCGAATAGTTCGCCGCTATAATGTTCGGTATCGGCCAAGACCGGCGGGCGTTGCTGCTGGGGATTCAGAATCAGGGCGCTCAAGCGTAATAGTTCCGGCGTGGCCTGTGCAACTGACTGCGCCGAGAGCGCCGTGGTAAAACAGACGGGCTGGTGTGTATCCGCGTCCAGGCAGAAGAAAGTAGGCGAAACCTTAAAGGGTTTGGTGTGCTTATCGCCCCGGTAGCGGATCATCTGGCGTTTGCTGTAACTGTGCATGCGGTGCGGATCGATAGCCAGCAGCACGCCCTTGAAATGATCCCGCGCGCGCCGAATCATACCCAATTCCACCTGCAGAGCCTCCGCGTCGGCAACCGTATGTGCATTAAGGAGCTCATGCATGGCTTGGTCGCTGCCCACAAAAGGCAAGCCATGCGCCAGTTCGAAACCTTTTGGGCTTAAGCAGCGATCTTGCCGCATGCCCGTAACACACAGCGCCGCTTCATTGACCAATTGAAGCGCCAAGCGGGGGCCCACCTGCGCGCCGTCTTGTCCCGTCCAACGCGTGAGCAGACTCCCAACACCTAGGCGCAGGTGTTCAGGAATGAGCAACCACAAGCCCGCGAGATTGCCGGAGATCTTGTCCGCCAAACGCTGCCGCACCCCGCGCTCCAGGCTGAGTGGAGCGGCGGGTTCGGCGCGCAGTTGCCGCAGCGTGCGGCAGGTTTGAACTTCAACGACGACGCGACCGGGCCGGTACTGATAGAGTTTTTTTTTGAAGGCCGAACTCGAAAAAGACCCGGGCGACACTGCGCTTGCTGATCTGGATGCCGGCTTGACGCAGTTTCTGCGCAATCACATCCGAAGACGCGTCGGGATCGAGAAAGCGCTGGCGCATGACCTGGCAGACCACTTCGCGGGTGCGGCGGTAATGCGTCTTGGGGCCGCGTTTGTCGCTGCGCAAGCCGATCGCGCCTTCCTCGCGATAAAGGGCCCGCAACTGGAAGTAGCGCTGCCGGCTGAAGCCGTACTTTCTGGCGGCGCGCGCCGGCCCCAAGTCCTCGCATTCACCCGCCATCAGCATGGCGAGTTTACGTGCGATTTCGTCGTCCGCCCTGATCGCCAGCGATCCGCAGGGTCCCTCGAACAGGTTCTGTTTGACCTCTAAAGCCATGTCCCTGGTCCTCCTGGAGAATGAAAACAGTCCCCTCAAGCTGTAGGCGAGTATACCCGGGGGCGAGCTTGGAGTCTACTTAAATATGGCACAATCTTATAAAAATCGTGGTCCTTGCCTACTCTAGACGCGAGGGCGACAGCCGCGACCAATGCGCCATATTTAATTAGACTACGTGGGGATGACTCTCACGGTTCTGCCGAGGACTCATAGTCTAATTAGCTTCGCGGAAAAAATCGCTGCGCATGGGCCGTCGCGTCAATAGCCGCGGCCGGAAGGCCGCGGTAGGTGGGCGACGGGACGATAACAAGCCCTGTGAAGGGCGACCGTAAAACCTCCCTCGCTGCGTTTGGACGGCTGCTCCATGAGTAATCCGTTCCCCCATTCCCCATTCGGCTAAGTCCTTGAAAATTGGCGTTTTCTTGAGACTGTAGCCAATAAATCGGGGAAAGCTCAAGTTTGGTAGGTTATCTAGACGATACCTTCCCAGGGGAAATGGGAGGTGCAGATGGCCAAACCTGGAGTGTACGTTCCCGATGTAACGGTAGGGGTGGTTGATCCTGACAAACTGCCCCAAGCCGCGGTTCAGCTTAGGTCGCGAAATTACCGCAGCCGCTGCTGCCCTCAGTGCGGCAAGAGTTGTTACCGTGACAGCCTGGGCGAGCGAGTCCTGCATGATTTGGGCAATGTCCACGCGGGGCATCCGGTGGACATTCACGTCGACTATTCCAAACATCGCTGTGAAGCCTGCAAGATCTACTTTAACACGGACATGTGCGACTTGGCGGACCCTGGGTCGCGCTATACCAAGCGCGTGGTGGCCACCGCGGTGCGCGTGGTGGTCGAAGATGGCCTGCCGTACCGTGAAGCCTCCTGGCATCTGTGGCGGGACCATCGAGTCTTTGTGCCTTTTGCCACTATCCAGAACTGGGTCGAGGCGGCGGGAAAAAAAAGGTCGAGGGCAGGCCGAAGGAGAATATCTCCAGTGGGCGCTGGCGACGTTTTCGGGATACATCGCCGCCGCCGAGTTGTATGACGGCCCCTTCTGCATTCTGTCCATTGTGGACAACCGCACCTTCAAGCGTCTGGTCTACGAGGTGCTTGACCACAATCCCTCGCACGCGGACATCGAACGCTTCTTCCGCCGCTTCCAGGCTGCTTTGGCGGCAAGGGGCTTGGTCCTGCAAGGTGTCACAACGGACGGCTCTCCGCTCTACCCTGAGCCGCTCCGCAAGGTCTTTGGAGTAGTGACTCATCAGGTGTGCGAGTTCCACGTGCTGGCCGACATCACCGGCGCAATTCTCCACGCTGCGGCGAAGGTACGTAAGCGACTCAACCAGGCGCTGCCCAAGCTGCCCCGTGGCCGCCCTGCTGGCAAGCGAGCCAAGCGACTGGCCCGCCGCAAAAAACGGCTCCAGCAGAGAGTGGCAGAGCTCTTCGAGCACCGCTATCTCTTCGTGCAACGCGAGTTGACAGAAGCGGAACGAAAACTCCTGCGGAGCATAACCCGTGGGCTGCGCCTCCTGCGAGCGCTACGCGAGGTCATGGAGGAAGTCTATCGCCTCTTCGATCGGCGCTGCCGCATACAGACCGCGCTGGACAAGCTCCGCAAACTGCAATACCGCGTCAAGTGCTTCAGGAACCTTGGCCAGACACTCCAAACGCTCTTCAGCCCCAACTTGGCTAAGGCGCTCACCTTTCTGGATGACTCGCTCCTGCCTGCCACGTCTAACGCGGTCGAGCGCGGCAATCGCCGCCATCGCAAGATGCAGAAGTCCATCTACCGCGTGCGCACACACGAGGCCATGATCTGCCGCATGGCACTGGACCTGCTGCGCGACAGGCAATGCACTGAACGCCGGCACACCCTGGCCGCTCTGCACCACGCGAGGACGGGATAGCATGAACCCGCTTTCGGTGCTACAGTCTCTGGGGGGAGAACGAGTTGTTCGGGGGGACAGCGCTCGAATAATAAGGGAAAGGCGCTAAACAATTATGAGCGCGGTTGACGCCAGACCGCTTGGGAGACAGAGCCATGAAGATATGCGCCACAATCCTGCTGGCAATGCTGGGCTTGGTCTGCGTGGCAGCGCTCGCCGCGGAGCCGCAGCATCCGATACATCCCAATCTTTTGCTGAACCGCGAGGAGATCCAGCAGGTCAAGGCCAAAATCCAGAAGGAGGTTTGGGCGGCGCAGCTTCTGGAGCGGGTCAAGGAATTGGCGAAGGATGCTGGGCAGAACGTGCGCGAAACCGCCCTGGCCTATGCGCTAACCGGCGATAGAAGCTGGGCGGACCGTGCGCGACACCAGCTCGTCCATAACGCAGGCTACATGTTGCCACAGTACGAAAAGCTTGATCTCAAGCTACAGCCCGAATTCGGCGCCTGGACATCCTGGAGCACCTACGCCTGGGCCTACGACCTCACCTACGACACGTTTTCGGATGAAGAGCGCCAGACTGTGGAACGCTGGATCCGCACCGGCTGCAAAACGACGATTGAAGGCGAGAAGCTTTGGACGACCACGGCAAACCTGGTTTTTGACAAACACTTCAATGTTGCCATGGCCGGCTTCTGCCTCGGCGACAAGGAGTTGATTGAATGGGGCCTGAGCGATCCTGGCGCACACGGGCCGCACAAAGGCGGCTTCTTCCCAGTGCTCGATTCGATGATCGTTGACCGCTACTTCTGGTCCGAGGCGCCCATCTACGCCCTCCATTACGATGTGCCCGGCATGCTCGGTCTGGCCGAGGCCGCTCGCCACTACGACGGGACTGACCTCTACAACTACGTTTCCAAGAAAAGCGGCGCGTCCATAAAAAGCCTCCTGGATGGCTACATCCGTATGGCCTACCCGCTGGAGAAGACTGGGATCGGCCGCGGTGCGGTCCGGATGGCGACTTACGGCGACGGCTCGACCGGCTACGGTCCCAGCGGCACACTCGTCGAGACGTTTCTGGCGCCGAGCGACATGTTTTGTGGCGATCTTGAGATCGCCTACAAGCGTTACAAGGACCCGGGCTATGCGTGGCTGCTTCGTCTCAATGAGCAGCGAGACTCGCGCGTGACCTACGGCCGTGCCGTCTGGGGCTATCTAGGCCTGACGCATGGCGAAGTGCTGCCCCAGGACCCCACGCCACAGCCCGCGCCAAGCGGCCTATATCCGAGTCAGGGCTTCGTCTTTCTTCGTTCCGACGAAACGCCTGCTTACTGGACTTCCGGCGCCATGGCAGCGCTGCTGATGCTTGGCAAACCGATCGGCCACGGTCACAACGACTTTTACAGCTTGACGCTCCATGCCAAGGGCCGTTTGCTGTATCCTGACCTCAACGTCATCCAGTATGAGCCGACCTACCTCAACTGGACGCACGAAGGCATCGGTCACAGCACGCTCCTTGTAGATCGCCAGTCACCTCAGGGAGGGCCGTTCACGACGCGGCAGGACTTCAACAGGGACGTGAAGTTCTTTGCGATCGAAGGGAGCGCCTTCAAAGGAGTCGCTCAGGCGCGCGTACTTCTGCTGGCAAAGGAATACCTCGCTGACATCTTTAAGGCGACAGACCGCAACGGTGAGCCGCGAACCTTCGACTGGGTGCTCCACGGGCTCGGCCGCCTGTATCCCGGCAATCCCGCAGCTTACCGCCCTACGGATGCCCTCCTTCCTTCCTACTGGTGGGTGGAGAACGAGCGCGGCCGAGTCGTCAGCGACTCCTGGCGCATGGCTTGGATTCAGACAAGTGCCGGGATCACGCCAGGCATGCAATTCGGCAAGGACTGGTTCGAGCAAGCGGTGGGCGTGAGGATGACGATGCTGGACGCCAAGGAGACGCAGGTCTACTACGGCGATGGTCCGCTCACCGACGGCCCTCCCTACGGGCGGATTTGCGGAAACCCGGAAGGCGCGGCGCCCATGGTCGTGGCGCGGCGCCAAGCCCCGGCGACAACTTTCATCGCGCTGCACGAGCCCTACCAGGAGAAGCCGCCGGCGCAGCAACTGCGCCGTTTCGCGGAGACCGAGAAAGCGGTGGCGCTCGTCGTCCGTGCGCCAGAGTTCACCGATTACCTGATGGTTGCCTTTGACGGCGAAGAGCACACGCTCGTTTCTCCGGACGGCGAAGCCTTTACGTTCCGCAATTACGGTTACCTGCGCGTGGCAAGAACGCACGGCCGGGACGGCCGTGGTACCACGGGCGTCCCGCCCGTGGCGGCCGGCTGCGGCGATTTGCTAGCTTTCCAGTTGAAGGCGGAGATTCTGGACGAGAAGGCAAACGTGCATCTGGGCGAGAAGAATCTGACGCTGCGCCGCGAAGGCCAATTCGTCACCTTCGGCAAGCTTCCCGGGACGTTGCCCGGCGCACCAAAGGGTGCGGAGGTGGAGGACGCCGCCGAGCGAACCGCCGCGCTGCATTACTGGTTTCAGCCAGAGGAGGTGCATCTGCGGGAGAAGGGCGAGAAACGCGAGCAGGAGGTCGAGGTCCATATGCGCTGTGTCGGAGAAGGCAAGGCGCAAGGCAGACTGCGGCTGCTCGCGCCTAAAGGCCTGGCCACAGAGCCGCAGGAACTCGATATTGCGCCGCTGGCTGAAGGCAAGGAGCAGGTCGTCCGGGTCAAAGTTTGCGCGTTGGCCGGCGCGGAGAACGACCTCCACAAGATTCGTTTCGTCCCGGACAATGGCTTGCATGCCGCGGCGGAGGCCTTGCCCGTTTCCGTCGGGGTTGTGATGAAAGTGGACAACCGTCTGCCCAAGCAGGCTCAGTTCGTCGTTCGCGCGCCCAGCTACACCTTTGCCGTGGGTGAGTTCAGCGGTGTGTCTTTCTTCGTTCTGGACGGCGATGGGCACCGGCGCCACGGACGCATGCACAACACGAATTTCATCTTCGGCTTCCCCGGCGTCATGCGCGACGGAAAGTGGTGCTTCCGCTACCGAAACGTGTGCCGCTTTCTGTGGCCGGGCAAGGACACTTTGACAGTTGGCAGCGAAGGCTACTACAACGACGGCGATGTTCGGCTGGGCTACACGTTCCGTGAGGACCGCATCGCCATTGCGTTGGTCCCGCCCACCAACGCGACGATCGAACACACGGTCTGCCTCGGGAACTTCGACGCCTTGGGCGAGATGCGCCACATCGAAAGAAAACCTGCCGCAGGCCAGCCCGCGCCGAATGAGTGGTACTTCTTCCCACATCCGGCATACAGGCAGGGCGCGCTAATCACTCTTCCGCCCAAGACGGTCCTCAAGCAAAGCGGCACCGCCGTGAGTTTCCCCTTGCGCACTGCACAGGAGGTCACGCTTCAGTTCGTCACCGAGGCGGAACTGCAGGCTATGCTGCAACCAGGAAAGGAACAATGAGGCTGAGCGGTGCGTCTATTTCGCCGGCCGCTTCCATTGGCATAAGCTGAATTCGGTCAGGCAGCCGTATCCGGACGGATCGCCTGCTTGGCACCAGGAAAGCCCAACCTTGAGATACCTTTCGGGTCGAAAAAGCATTACCGGCTTGCCAAACTCGTTGCTGCTCAACTTTCGGAAGCTCTGACCGTCCGCGGAAACCGACCAGAACGCGCCGCGAACATCCTGCGGGTTGCAGGTTCCGTGGTACACCAAGAGCCTGAATCCATCCCGCTCCAGGGGCTCCAGGAGTTTCTCCAAGTCGTAGACGACGAACGCCGCGTCAGCGGTGAGAGCGCCATCGGCGGCCGAGAGCACGCAGCCGCTTGCCGTCTCGTAACGCGCCACGCGCGCCTCCTTGCCGTTGAGCGCTTCGGTCCTGAACTTTTCCGTCGCGAAGTCATCGCTATAGGCCTGCGGCAGGTTGTCCTTGTCCACGACGCATTCGAAGATCTCGGCTTGGGCTGGCGTGAGTGCCAGCTCAAGCTGGCGGCAGGGAGAGGAGAGCGTCAGCAACGCAGAAGCACCCGTGCGCGCGTTCTTCAGACTTGTGACGTTGGGGCCAAGGGTAACAACAACATCCTGTTTGCCCTCGCCCGAATATGGACCGAGGACCAGGAGATAGCGCGTCTGCGTCTGAGGGTGGATGAGCATGCGGAGTTCTGTGCCGGGCGGCGCCTTTTCCAGCCAGGCTTCCTGCGCGGCCACAGGCTTAAGCGGCGCCAAGAGAGCAGCCGTCTGCCTGATCTCGCCAAACACTTCGCCCATCGCCTCGTATTGGGGGGTCGGACCGCCGTCGTCGTACACCAGGGCGCGCGGCGTGTGCGAATCGGTGCGTTGCTTGGCCGCCGCCGGGAGCTTTGCCGGCGGCGCGTTGGGATTTCCTCCGCCGTGCATGCGGTAGTGAAAGTAGAACATCCCTTTCGCACCGTTGGCGAACGCCGACCATGCCTGCCACCGGATCTGCGCTGGGGTGGGCATGACCCAATGTGGCGCGCCACCCGGCAGATAGATGATGCTCCCCTTCTCATCCAGCTCATACGGCCCCCACGGCTCCTCGTACGCCTGTCCCATCATCCAGGGAACCTGGACGCGCTTCACAAGATTCCGGGCGACCTGTTCCCAAGCGACAAACGGCGGCACACCGAAACTATTGGGGTTGCCTGCGCTGAAGAACGGATAGGGGTCAACGCAGAGCATATCAAAGCCGGCCTTGGCGCCCGCGGCGACATCGCCCCACATCACCACCGTCGTCAGCGGCTCGCCTGGCGCGTACGTCCGCCACGCCTTCACGTAGGACTTCATCTCGTCCATGTACGCGGTGCGTGGCTCGTCGCCCAGCCCCCAAGCGATGGGCGGCGGCGCATCTCCCCAAGCCTGGAGCGTTCGCGCGATGAGCGCCCTATGGTCGCTCTTGCGGACGTGGTCCACTTCCCCCGCCAGTTCCCCAATTGAGGCGACGAGAAAGATGCCGCGCCGGACGGCATGCCCGGCAAATTCAGCGGAGTCTTTTGCCGACATGTGCGTGAGCCACACGGAGTTGACATTGTGTTTGGCGAGATCGTCCAATGCTTTGTCTATCATGCCCCACCGGACCTGTGGGTCCTTCTGCTCATTGAAGGTATATTCTCCTGCCCAATAAACCCCCAATGGCAGGAAGGCTGCCTCGCGTTGAACAAGTTGTTTGTCTCGTCCCGCGCGCTCGGCAGCACTGCCTCTCATTGGCTGCACCCAGGCCACGGAAAGCAGAACCCACAGCGCCACGACCCGGCTACCATTCATTGCGGTTATCACTCCTGTTGGCCCTTCAAGTGTACCATAGCATCACGCACCATTCCGGCTTTCAGAACTCCTGACATAGCCAAGTCGTTCTTCCTATGAAAAGCGTTGTGCTTTGGGGGCCAGGGTGCGGACCCAAACCTGTCCGCTTTTTTGGCCGCAAGCGTATAGTCGCGGCATGGCTGCTGCTGAATCCACGGGTGAATTGTTTCCCGACCTCCGCCCACCGACGGGCGTTGTGGTTATAAACGAGCGCTGCCTCCTTCGCACCCAGGACGGATATCGCCTCGTGATTGTCGGCGGCGTGGTGCTGGCGCACTACGCTCTGGGGGATGGCATGGCGCAGGCCCACGCCATGGTGAGCCTGGTGGACCAAGGCTGGGCCGACCAGAACGATGTGGCCCGCGCATTCGGGCAGTCCTCGCGCGCCCTGCGGCGCTACGCGGCGCGCTTCGACGCGGGCGGTTTGGCGGCACTGGGGCGTCCGG
>Ga0315279_10004746_pt1 | contig 18109 bp, 16 predicted proteins | sample YL17G06_20_MG_FD_203694 | JGI IMG/M metagenome (GOLD analysis project Ga0315279, IMG submission 203694) | Sediment microbial communities from Yellowstone Lake, YNP, Wyoming, USA - YL17G06_20 | ecosystem: Environmental > Aquatic > Freshwater > Lake > Sediment | place: USA: Wyoming | collected... | reverse complement strand
GCTTTGCAACAGGGTAGGTCTTCACCATGCAGGGTTTGAGACCGTTTTGTGCGATAATGAAGCGATACGCGGGAATAAATTTTAAAAAATCACAGTTTCATCACCTAACTGCGAAAGTTGGGTTAGCAGAAGAATTAGAAATCAAAAATAAAAAAGCAAAATGACAAAGCAAAACTAAAAAATTCATAGGTCTGAATTTCGATGAGTAGTTTCACAGCTTAAGGATTTTGATTTTTAATCTGTATTTTTGATATTTTCATCTTGATTTTTGATTTTGTCCTGGCGCCATTCCGGCATTTGCTCAGGTGTTATTTTCTCCCATAATCCCCTTTTTTGGCTACGTGCAGCAGATTCCAGTTGCTTATACTTATTGTAGAAGTCGTGTTTGAATCGCAAATCTGAGTATGCAAAACCTTCGGTCAGCAAAACCTCATTCAAAAATCCTCCGTCAGGTAACTTCACATAAGCAAGGAGTCTGTTGTATTTATCTCTCGTGCGACTCTCATCGAGGTAAATTGTAACCTGTCTTCCAAGAGCCAATTTTCTTGTGAATTCGGCCGCCTCCGGGCCAAAATACATAACACCGGTTTCAGGATTTTTTGTCTCCGGCGTGTCAATCCCCCACAGTCTTATTCTTGTATGGTCGTATTTGCCGTCAGCCGCATCTATATCAATAGTGTCACCATCCACCACATTGACAACACTGAAAGTCTTGGCGTGGTATTTCTCTAAATCGTAGGACTTTGTTGATTTGTTGGATTCAGATGGCGCTTGCCACTTGGGCTTAATTACCCCGTGGTCAAGCCAGAATAAAAACGCCGCTGCCAGCACAAATAAAATGGTTATGCCGGCTCGCCGGCGTCTGCTCATCGCATAAATGCTTTTTCTTCTTTTAGCCAACTGCTATTCGTCAATAGGTCTTTGTCCGTTCCTGTGCGGGTTTATCCAATTCAAAGGCCACGCACACCGCGTTAAGAGCCTTCTCGGCATCGGTCTTATTCACAGCGCAGCTAATGCGGATTTCACTGGTCGTAATCAAATCTATATTGACTTTTTCTTTTGCCAGCGAGCCGAACATCTTTTCAGCCACCCCATAGTGCGTTCGCATCCCAACGCCCACCACAGAGACCAGAGCAATGTCATCGCGGGTAAATACCTTTTCGCAGTTAATCTCATCCTCAATTTTCTCAACCGCCTCTTTCGCAGCGGCCAAATCCGAAATACCTATCATAAACGACAGGTTTGCCTTGTCCTTGCCAAGCTCAGTTTGAACAATGTCGTTGACTATTACCTTGGCCCTTGCCAGATGAGCAAAAACCTTTGCAGCATTGCCCGGCACGTTATCCACGCCCACCAAATCTATCTTGGCCATATCTTTTTGCATTGTCGCGCCTGTAACCACTACACCTTCCATTTGTGGCACCTCATGAGTAATTATTGTTCCTTCTACTTCTTTACCGCTGTGTCTTACGTGAATCTTGACATCGTATTTTTTGCCAAAAGCAACAGCCCGATTATGCATAACGCCGGCTCCGAGGCTCGCCATCTCCAGCATCTCATCGTAGCTAATCTCATCCATCTTCACAGCATCTTTGAATATCCGCGGGTCGGTAGTGTAAATTCCATCGACGTCGGTATAGATTTCGCATATCTCAGCTCCCAGAGCCGCTGCCAGCGCAACTGCCGTTGTGTCTGAGCCGCCTCGGCCCAATGTCGTTATGTTCTCGTTTTCATCGATGCCCTGAAAGCCCGCCACGATAACAATTTTACCCTGGTCAAGTTGCTTATGTATCCGCTGGGCATCGATGCTCTTTATCTGTGCCTTCGTAAAGTCGCTGTTGGTCATCATCCGAATCTGTCCGCCGGTAAAGCTGATAGCGTTGTAACCCATAGCATCGAGGGCCATCGCAAAAAGTGACACCGACTGCTGCTCGCCGGTGCTAAGCAGCTGGTCCATCTCTCGCTTGGGTGGATTGGGATTAAGCTCCAGAGCATCCTTAATAAGCTCATCGGTCTGATGCCCGCGAGCCGAAGCCACTACCACAAGCTGGTAGCCCTTCTTGACCGTATCAATTACGCGCCCGGCTGCCCTGCGTATCTTCTCTGCATCCGCAACCGAAGTACCTCCAAATTTTTGAACAATTATTGCCATACTTACCTCCAAAATACATATCTGTCACCCTGAGCGAAGCGAAGGGTCTGGCCTACAAAAAATGAGAGCTGAGTACATTCCAGGCCTTTGTCTTCGTTGGCCAGATTCTTCGGCTTTGCCTCAGAATGACTGGTATAATACGGATTTACTTTATTAAGCATCCTAAATCCTTATAGCTTCTTGCATTATATACCATACACCTAATTCGGCTTTGGCTGTAAATTCCTTTAGCTTTTTAGAAAATACTCCATCAGCTCAAAACCATTTTCTATCCTCAGTCCCGATTTAGCAGCATTACTCTCGCTAAATCCCACATCTACAATCCCTCTTGTCTCGCTGCCGGCCATAGCAAATGGAACCGGCTGCGCCGAATGAGCGCAGCTCCGCACCGGAGTCGGATGGTCAGGCATTACCAGTATCCGCCAGCTCTCATACTTCTTTAGTGCCTCAAAGACAGGCCCCACAATGTGTTTGTCAATCTCCTCGATAGCCTTTTTCTTCATTGCCGCGTTGCCGTTGTGTCCCGCCTCATCCGGCGCCTCAATATGAATAAAAACAAGGTCATACTTCTTCAACGCCTCTATCGCCGCTGACCCCTTGCCTCGATAATTTGTGTCAATAAAGCCCGTCGCCCCGGGAACGTCTATCACATCAAATCCCACCAGCATCGACAGACCCCTTACTAAATCAACCGCACAAATAGCGGCACCCTTCAGCCCGAATCGCTTCTCAAACCGCTCCACAACTGCTCTCTTACCCTGTCCCCAAAGCCAGATACTGCTTACCTGGTTTTCGCCTAAATCCCTTCTGACCTTATTGATGTCGTGATTGGCAAAAAGCTGCTGTGAGCGGGCCATCAAATCAATTAACACCTCAGCGCCTTTACCGCGAGGCAGAATCTTTTCTATCGCTGTCCCTATGTAATCGTGCGGCGGATACGTCTGAACAGCAAAATCAAGTCCCTTAAAAACCACCAGGTGCCTGTAACTTATACCGCTATAAAAACAAATTTTCTCATTACCGAGCTGGCCGTTTAACTCTTCTATCAGTTTCCCCCCCTCCACAGTTGAGATATGGCCGGCGCTGTGGTCAGCCATTTTGCCATCGGCGATAGTAACCAGATTACATCTGAAAACCCACTCATCTATACCCAGCTTGATGTTGTGGGCCGCCGCTTCGATTGGCGCACGCCCCGGGTAGTATTGCCGCGGGTCATAACCCAATAGGCTCATCTGTGCAACATCGCTGCCAGCCTCCATATTCTGCGGGATTGTCCTTACCAGACCCTGTCTGCCCAGCTTGCTGATTTCATCTATATGGGGCTTCTCAGCCACATCGAGCACTGTTTTATTGCCAAATTGCTCAAGCGGCTCGTCCGCCGCACCATCAGGCACAATTATTACATATTTGGTCATACCACAGTTTTGTCTTTAACTTTCTTTATCTTCCGGTATATCTACAATTCTTATACAGACCGGCTTTCCTCTGAATACATCCAGTTTCTCTAATTCCTTTAACGCCGCGCTCATATTCTTTTGTTGTGTGCTATGCGTCGTTATCACCACCGGCACAGTATTGTCCGGCCCCGCACCCTCGTGCTGTAACGCCCCGGATATGCTTATCTGGTGGTCGCCAAGTATCTTGCTGTATTTGGCTACTACGCCAGGCTTATCCTTAGCCATCACTCTTATATAAAATCTACTTACCGTCTCGCCAATTTTCTCTATTAGCGCCTGTGCTTCGCTCCTCGGCCTAATACGCAGGTGCCGAAAAGTCGTAGCCGAGTTACCCAGAGCCACATCGATAATATCCGCCACCGCCGCGCTCGCAGTGGGCATCATCCCGGCGCCTCTACCATAGAACATCACCTGCCCAACAGCACTTCCGAATATGCTGATAGCATTAAACGGCCCTTCTACCCGCGCAAGAGCATTATCCCCGGCAATAAAAGATGGGTGAACCCGAAGCGAAATCTTGCCTTGCTGACTTCTCTGCCCGATTGCAAGCAGCTTCAAACAATATCCCATCTCGCTGCCGTAGCGAATATCCTCTTGTGAAATTCCCTCAATGCCCTCAACAAAAATATCATCTAACATAATCTCATACCCGAACGCTAACGACCCCAGTATCGCCAGCTTGTGGGCGCTGTCAAGGCCGCTTATATCCAGTGTCGGGTCGGCCTCTGCAAAACCTTTTTGCTGAGCCTGTGCTAAAGCCGCAGAAAAATCCTCACCTTTGCCGGCCATATTCGAAAGGATATAGTTGCACGTCCCATTTACGATGCTATATATCGCGTAGATTCTGTTTGCAACCAATCCCGTGCGAAGAGCCGAAATTATCGGTATGCCTCCCGCACAGCTCGCCTCGAATGCTATACATCGGTTATTCTTGTGAGCAGCTCTGTAAAGCTCATAACCATACTCAGCCAATAGTGCCTTATTGGCGGTAACTACATCTTTGCCGGCTTCGAGCATCTTCAACTGGATTTCCTTCGCCGCATCGGTGCCGCCGACCATTTCAACGCCTATCCGAATACTATCGTCTTTCAGCAGCTTATCCAGGTCATTTGTAAGAACTCCCGGCGGCAGCTTCACGGGCCGAGGTGAATTCATATCAATATCCACAACGCAGCCAAGCTCCAGCCGAACGCCGGTCCGGACAGCTATCGAATCCGCATCTTCTAATATTATTTTTGCGATGCCGCTGCCTACGGTGCCAAAACCAACCAACCCAACTCTTACAACTTGTTCAGCCATAAAGACTCCAACTTCCTGCGCCTCAACATCTTACAGAATTTCTAAATATAATTCAAACTATCTAATTCGGTCAAGCAAAAACCATAAATTGATAGCATTTATAAGCAAATAAAATAATCGGCACAATCCTTATCTATCTGCAATTTTAAGAAAGTCATCTATGATACCTCGAAGAAAATAGTCAAAAGTTGACATTTCCCTCTATGCAGGCTATATTATCACATCAGATTTATTTATGTGAAATTCTTTTCAAGAAATCTAAATTTGTTGCGAAAGAACAGAAAAAATTAAGGAGACAAAAAATGAAATCTGTAAAAATGTTTGTTGCCATCACAACTATCGCGATTTTGGCAGGATGCCAGCAAGGAGGAACAAAAATGACAACGAAAACATTCGGCGATGATGTGGCGTTTCTCAAAAAATATACCGATGTGCTTGTTCTGTCGGACTCATCTGGTAAAAGCCAGTTAGCCGTCTTGCCCAAAATGCAGGGACGCTCTATGACCAGTACCGCAGAAGGCAAGGGGGGTCTAAGCTTCGGCTGGATTAACCGCGAGCTAATCTCATCAGGCAAAATCGCCCAGCACATTAACGTCTTTGGCGGTGAAGACCGCTTCTGGATTGGCCCGGAGGGAGGCCAGTATTCCATCTTCTTTAAAAAGGGTGTTCCATTTGACCTCGAACACTGGTTCACACCGGCCCCTATCGACACCGAACAATTTGAGCTTGTCTCCAAAACCGCAAATAGCGCGGTTTTGAAAAAGGATATTCAACTGGAGAACTTCTCAGGCACCATATTTAAACTCCATGTAGATAGAGAAATCAAGGTCCTCGAACAGAAAGAAGCTGTCGAAGCTCTGGGCGTAGCGCCGGCAAAAACAGTCAAAATGGTCGCCTTTGAATCCAACAACAAGATGACAAATACCGGCGACAATGCCTGGGAGAGAGAAACCGGCCTGCTTTCGGTATGGATTCTCGGTATGTTCAATCCTTCACCCAAAACAACTGTTGTGGTCCCATTTCGGGCTGGCGAGGAAGAAAAACTCGGCCCGATTGTCAACGATGCCTATTTTGGAAAGGTCCCTCCTGCCCGCCTGAGCATAAAAGACGGTGTTATATTCTTTAGCGGCGATGGACAATACCGCAGCAAAATCGGCCTTTCACCGCGACGTTCCAGACCTGTCCTCGGCAGTTACGACTCCATCAATAAAGTTTTGACTATTGTCTGGTACAACAAACCCCGCGGCCGTGCCGCATACGTCAACTCAATGTGGGAAATTCAAAAAGAACCTTACAGAGGAGATGTAGTGAACTCATACAACGATGGCCCTTCACAGCCCGGCGCAAAACCTCTCGGCCCATTCTACGAGCTTGAAACCTCATCTCCGGCAGCCGCGCTTAAACCTGGCGAAACAATAACCCATACGCACCGCACCTTCCATCTGCAGGGCCCGGAAAAAGACCTCGACCCGATTGCTAAGACTATACTTGGGGTTACAATCGACCAGATAAAATCAGGACTTCCTACCGTCCGCGGTGAGCCTCCGTTTCCGCTTTCAAGCAAGTAGTGGGCATCGAACTTAAATACTTGCGTTCAGGCGATAGGTTCTTATGCAAAGTCCAAAGAACCCTCTTAACAAACTGCGCCCATATTGTTATTCTATTCGCCTGTAAATTGTGATTGTTTTGAACTCGATAACCTTTTGATTCTGTAGCTTATGACGTCATTCTGAACGAAGCGTAGCGAAGTGAAGAATCTCTTTTTAATTCTATGAAGGTTCGAATAAAAAAACTATTTATTGCTGCTGTGTTTGGCCTCTGGCTTGTCAACCTTGCTAAGGCTGGCTTGCCGGAGCAAATTGATAATATCATCAGCCGGCCTTTGCAGCTAAAAGTCCGTTTTTCAATTCATATCGTAAAGGCCGATTCCGCTGCCACAATATACGCCCATAATGAAAATGAGCCGATGATACCGGCTTCAAATATGAAAATAGTTGTTACCGCCGCTGCCTTAAAATACTTGGGCCCCAACTTTATTTACAAAACGAAGGTCGGACTTTGCGATGATACCCTGGTAATAATAGGAAGCGGCGACCCATTATTAGGCGACAGGGTTACAGATGCCGGATACAACCGCGACCCTAACTGGATATTCAAAGACATTGCCGAATCGCTAAAACGCAACAGAGTCAAAACCATCAACAACGTTATCGTCGATACCACTATCTTTGATGACCAGCGCGTCCATCCGAACTGGCCCAAAGAAGAATTGAACCGCTGGTATGCCTGCGAAGTGAGCGCGCTAAACTTCAATTGCAACTGCATCGAGATAGGCGTCAAAAATATCAATGGCAAGATAATTGCCTTACTCCAGCCGCAGACAAACTTCGCAAAGATTATCAATGAGGTCGTCCCGATTACACAGGGCGACACTGCCATCGGCGCCTACCGGAACCGGCAGCCTAATGGAATTACCCTTCGCGGCAAATGTAAAGACCAGGTCGAGCCGTTCCCCGTCGCGATTGAAAAACCTGCCGTATTTTTCGCCTTTATATTAACAGAACATTTGCTAAAAGAAGGTATAAAGGTAAAAGGTAACATCATTGAAAAGCCTCTGCCTGACCCGGCCAATTTCAAATTGCTTACCGAATTCTTCACCCCCATAACCGATTGCCTGGCACGCTGCAATAAAGATAGTCTCGGCCTTGCAGCAGAGGCGCTTCTTAAGACTATTGCCGCACATCGCAATCCAAACAAAAAAAACGGCAGTTGGACGCGAGGCCAGGATTTGATTCACGAATTTCTTTTGCAGCTTGGCATCAGTGAAAACCAATTTTACATTGATGACGGCAGCGGCCTGAGCCGCCAAAACGAGCTTAGCGCCTCCGCAATAACAAACATTCTATTGTCCATCTATAATAGTGATAATTGGAACCTCTATAAAAACTCCTTTGCAGTAGGGGGGATAGACGGCACAATCGCCAAATTCTTTACAGAAGAAAAATACAAAGGCAAAATCTTAGGCAAAACCGGCTACATCCAGTCCGTCAAGGCCTTTTCAGGTGTCTGCACAACCGCAGACGGCGATTACATATTTTCCATCCTCACAAATAACGCTAATGGCCAGACCCGCGATGCAATCAACGACATCGCAAAACTAATTTACGACTCCTTCGAACCCCAGACTCCAAAGATTAAAACAGAACCCAACGAACCCTCTGAACCAAACAACTAATCCGCATTTCATTAACCGCAGAGACCGCCGAGGAAAAATTAACCACGAATTAACACGAACGAACACAAATAAAAGGGCGAATAATAAATTCGTGCAAATTCGTGGTAAAAATCAACAAGCTCTGCGAACTCAGCGTTCTCCGCGGTAAAATTTTAATATCCTTCTAACCAGTGCGAAGCCAAAATCGCAAGGTCAAAAAGATCAACCTTTTTGTCATAGTTAAAATCACCAGCCGGTGCAAACCTCAAATATGGATATGTCTGATTTTCGCCTATACCCCATATTTCAACAAAGTCCCAGCCAGCGTCTGTAAACGTGCTTCTTGTCTTCATCTCGGATGTAGTTTTGGGTGTTCCGCCGGCACTATTGGGTTCACCTGAAGTTTCAATATCCCAGAACGAGGTCTCGACTTTGCCTACGTAATCACTTCCTATCATTCCACCAACCAACGTCGTTCCTGAAACGCTCCCTGTCGAATAACAGTTGGTAATCATGCCGTGGTTGAATCCCACCAGGCCACCAATAGCTTGAGTTCCCATAACGTTGCCTGTTGAATAGCAATTGGTTATCGTTCCAGGCCTCTCGTTATGTCCCACCAACCCGCCGACAACACCGTATCCCGTAATACTGTCTGTTGAGTAGCAGTCGGTTATTGTGCCGAGGTTGAATCCAACCAGACCGCCGACACGCCCGTTTCCAATAACGATGCCCATCGAATGGCTGTTGGTTATTGTGCCGCTGTTTTCTCCCACTATCGCGCCGACAGCAATATATCCTGAAACGCTGCCCGAAAAATAGCAATCGGTTATCGTACCAGCCCACGTGTTGTGTCCCACCAGCCCACCGGTATTAATATATCCAGAAACACTGACTGTTGAGAAACAGTTTGTTATCATACCGTAATAATCGTTTGCTCCCACCAGTCCGCCAACAGCATTTTTCCCAGTAACGCTACCTGTCGTATAGCAGTTAGTAATCATAATCGTCCTGTGATTGAATCCTACCAGCCCACCGATATAAACTCCATTTACGGCGTCGATATCCAAGTTTACCATACCCAGATTTTTTATCTGTCCGCCGTATGCTACATATCCAAATAGGCCAACATAATTTATACCATTAGAATCCCATGTGAAGTTACAAATTTTGTGGTCATTGCCATCGAAGACACCTGTAAAAGCATTCGAACTTGTGCCAATTCTGTTGAACTGTTTGCCAGTGTATTCGACGAGATTGATATCATTTATGAGGATAAAATATTTGTTCCAGTCTTCCTGGTGGTTCCCGATGTCGTTCAGGTCTTGTGGTGTTGCGATTCTGTATGGATGGGCAGGAATACCGCCCCCGCCGCTATACCTTCCCCACGCCTTTGGAACAAAGGCAGTACAAATCCCAAGCAAGACCATTGTTGAAAGGACAGCAGTCGATTTCGCCCGACTTGTTTTAGATTTACTACTCATTTTACCCTCCTAATACTCTTTCGCAGAATAAATTATAAGTGTCATTCTGAGCGAAGCGAAGAATCTCGCTTACGAAGGCCAGATGCTTCGCCTCCGGCTCAGCATGACAACCCATCCAATAAACTGCAACAGACTAAAAATATTGTAACTAAACCCCGCCCATTTTGCAACAAAAAACTCAAAAATGCTCCCTATCCTCTCGTATAATCCCCGACCCCTGACCCCCGACCGTTCTTATGGCCTAAAATATGCTATCGTGCCGTTTTCATAGACCTTTCTCTCCCAATCCGGCTTAACGGCTGTCTTAAAAAGATGCTCTTCCAGAAACTCCATCTCCACCCCAATTATTACAACCGCCGGCGGCGATTTCTCAACCAACTCACCTAACGTCTTTGGCCCAACGGTATGTGTAATTGCACGCTCCTGGTCGCTCATCAAATCACCGACCCTGTAAATAATCGAGCCGGCTGATAATTCAGTATAAATCTCGCAGCCACCCTCAAGTGCAAAAAGCGGAGCCAAAGTAAGTGCAAGTTTCGGCTCTTTTGTCCTCTGCGCTATATCTTGCGAAATCTTGTGCAGTTGAACCGGCGTCCAGCCCTCCGGCGCAACTAACAGCAAAGTTCTCGATAGCACAATCGGCTGTGAACCTACCGCCACAACCGCACACAAAACTATAAGAACGACCGCTATCTTGAAACGCGTATTCCGACCGCTCTTATCGGCAAATTCTCGTAAATTCAGTAACGGATATGCAAAGCTGATTATCCAGAATGGCACCGGCATCGCAAGGTATTGCTGCCAAATCGTCGGCGGTATAAATGCAATGATAAAGAATGTTACCGTCAGCAAGGGGGCGAATAGGACATTCCTCACCTCTTTTATTCCCAGCATGTGCCTGAAGAACACAGCAACAAAAAGATATGCCGCCAGTATAATAAGGACAAAACAGCCAGGCCTTGTTATGGCATCTACGGTCAAATCCAGTTTATTGTAAACCATCCCTATCTTGTGCAGCCACTCGCCATAAATCTGTGGTATCTTTACCAGATTTAGAAAAAATGCTCGCGGCTGTTGTGCTATCACCCAAATAGGCCAGCCCGCCACTGCGCCTGCCGCAGCCAAGAATAGCAGGGGGGGCTTAAGTCTTTGCTTCATCGACCCAGCGGGCTGGATAAGTAACATCACCAGGAACAATATCTCCACCAGCACAGTAGTTATCCGCATACAAGTCGCAAGAGTAAGCAGCCCGCCAATGGCCGCAACCCGCCAGTAGTGCCAACCGCTCCCAAAGTCCGTTGATATATATAACCAGAAAGACAGCACCACGCACAAAATTACGATATCGTGGTTCCACGCGTATCCGTTAGCGTAATCAACCGAAGGATTAAAGACATAGAAAGCTCCCCCAGCCAGACCCAGAAGCATTCCAGCAATCGGAAAACGATTAAAGATTCGCCGGTATATCCCCGCAATACAAATCAGGACACCAACATCGCAAAAAACAGATATAAATCTGCCCACAAGCAAATACCAGCTCGTATTCAGTATCCGCAGTATCGCCGCATAAAGCAGCGGATGGTAGGGCATCTGGGCCGGGTATGAAAAGTCCCTGTAAATCATCTCGCCCTTGGCCAGCAGAACCCCGGCTGTGCAATACATTTGTTCATCGCGGCCAATCGGCTTGGTCATACTATTAGCAAAAATTGTAAGCGAAAAGACCGCAATTGCTAAAGCGACAATTATTTTTGCATTTCTCGCTGACACTTGACGTCCTGGGTATTCTTGTCCCCCATCGTTATTGCTGCTTAGGCAGGGTTATCTTGAATGTGCTTCCTTCACCGACTTTTGATTCGACGCTGATGCAGCCTCCGTGCCCATCTATTATTTTTTTGCAAAATGCCAGTCCCAAACCGGCGCCCGAGTATTCAGATGACAAACTTTTATTGGCCTTAGTAGTAAAAAACGATTCGAAAATATTTTTCATATTCTCTGGCTCGATTCCTTCGCCGGTGTCGCTGAACTCTATTTGAACTGCATCATCTCTTTCTTGCGCCTTAATGGTCAGAACGCCGCCGCGAGGAAGCATCGCATCACGGGCATTAAGAATTAAATTCATTAAAACCTGTTGAATCTGAACGGGGACAGCCCACACCATCAAATCCTCCTGGACCTCAACGTTCACAACTATCCCGTCTTTGCTAAAATCCCTGCAAAGACAGGTAAAAACTTCTTGAATCAAACCAACCAGTTGTGCATTTTCTTTCTTTTGTGTCTTGTTATTTGCCAGCGCAAGCATACTCTCCATAATCTGGGCAGCTCGCTGGCAATTTTGCACCGCCTTCTCAAGCGCCTTCTGTGCCAAATCTTTATCATTAAGGTTATTAAGTGCCAGCTCCGCATAGTTTTTCAGCGGAGTCAAAAGATTATTTATCTCGTGGGCTATCATATAGCTGATAGTCCCGATGTTAGCCAGGGTTTGTAACTGCGCAACCTGGGACTTTAGGACGATATTTTCTTCCTCCTGCTCCGCCAGAAATTTGTGCAGCGAAAGCCGTTTTTCAGTAATACTTGCCAATTGTCGGCTCCTACTATAAAATTTAGTTTTGTTTTTGAGCTATCGTCTAACGTAAAATTTGTTTCACAACTATTTTATCGACTTTCGACCAAGTTTTTCTTGAGCAATGTCATTCCAAAAGAAGCACCAATGAAATAAGATATATGCGGTGCGCAATGTGATAAATGACATATTTTCATTCTGAGCCTGTCATAAGCGGGCGAAGAATCTCGACTACGCAATACAAAAATGAATGAGCAGAGAATTTTAGAAGAGCTTTTAGCGATACTGGAGGCAAACGGCGTAACAATCCGCAATGAGCCGCTCGGCGGCAGCGGTGGGGGGCTTTGCACCGTAAAAGGTAAGCACATCTTCTTCGCCGATACCCAGGCCCCTGTTACCGAAGTCGCCGCACTTTCCGCTTCAGCGGTCGCCAAATTAGTAGATATTGAAAAGCTCTACATCAAACCGCAGGTCCGCCAGTTTATCGAAACACACGCCAATAGCACTTTTTACAAGGTGACATAATGCCGAAAAAAAAACTTCTGACAATAACTCTTATTTATTTAATTCTCGGCTGCCGAGCGACAGAAACTATAACAATGGCACCCTCATCACAAATGTCTGATACATTTGTCAACTCAATAGGTATGAAATTTGTCCGTATTGAACCGGGCGCATTCCTTATGGGGCAAGGGCAGGGGGGCGATTGGGATGAGCGACCTGTCCACAAAGTCACCATCACTAAACCCTTTTATATGGCCGTGACAGAAGTCACCAACGCTCAGTTCGAGCAGTTCGACCCGCAACACCACAATCTCCGCGGCAAACTCGGCTTCTCCAGCGATGACAACGAAGCAGTCGTTTTCGTCCGCTGGCACGAGGCAGACAAATTCTGCGAATGGCTTTCCAAAAAAGAAGGCAGAGCCTACCGTCTGCCCACCGAGGCCGAGTGGGAATATGCCTGTAGAGCCGGCACCACTACCGCCTATCATACCGGCGATACCCTTTCTGAAAATTATCACAAAAATCAAATAGAAACCTGGGAGCCAAAACCGCTGTCCCTGCACGTCGCAACCACGCCACCAAACCCGTGGGGCCTTTTTGATATGCACGGCAACGTAGAGGAATGGTGCTACGATTGGTATGGCCCATACCAGCAAGACGACCAGACCGACCCGGTTGGTTATGCTGTAGGTGACTTCAAAGTAACCCGTTCCGGAAGTCACAACACGCCCTTACAATATCTCCGCTCAGCAAACCGGCTCGGCACACTGCCGGATGACAAAAGTTATCTTATTGGCTTTCGCGTAGTTATCGCCGAGCTGCCCAATACAAAGCCGCTTTCTCCTTTTGCACCGCCTCTCAATCAACAAAATGTTTCTCAAGCAACTCCCCCGGACCTTACAAAAAGCCCGGACTCCGGCAAACCTTTTTTCAAAGGTCCCATCGAATACGTCAAAGTCCCACCCGGTTCGGATGGCCCAATGTTCTCAAAACATAATCACGACCCTGCGATTGTCGCCTGCCCCAATGGCAACCTCTTAGCGATATGGTATTCCTGCAAAACAGAATCTGGCCGCGAACTAACCATTCTTGCCAGCCGCTTGCGATTTGGATGTGAGCAGTGGGACCCACCCTCAGTTTTCTGGGATGCCCCTGACCGCAACGACCACGCCCCAGCTCTCTGGTGCGATAGCAATGGCACGCTTTATCATTTTAACGGCCTATCCGCCGCTGCAACTTGGGGCAGTCTTGCCCTCATAATGCGAACCTCTACCGATAATGGCGTCACCTGGTCAAAGGCTCAATTGATCGGCCCTGAACATGGCCTGCGCCATCAGCCGGTCCAATCGGTCATCAAAGCAAAAGATGGCTCTATCATTTTACCTTGCGACGCCGTATCAGGCGGCAGCGGCGGCACCGCCATTCACATCAGCCATGACAATGGCAAAACCTGGGCAGACCCTGGTGTTGGCCAGCCTCAGCCCAAATTTGCTAACGGTTCAACAGGCGTCTGGATTGCCGGCATCCACGCTGCCATTGTCCAGCTCAAAAACGGGACCCTTATGGCACTCGGGCGAGGAAACAACATCGATGGCCGAATGCCAATGAGCCTCTCCAAAGATATGGGACAAACCTGGACATACCTATCCAGTGAATTTCCGCCGATTGGCGGCGGTCAGCGGCTTGTTCTTCGCCGACTGCAGGAAGGACCAATCTTGCTTGTTAGCTTCACTGACCCAAAACAAGGAATGCTCCTTTCCGATGTCACTGGCCAGAAGCTCCCGATGTTCGGTATGTTCGCAGCACTTTCTTATGATGAAGGAAAAACCTGGCCAGTAAAACGCCTTCTTACGGCAGGGGGGCCGCCTCGCCAAATTGATGGCGGCGGCAACACAGGTCGCTTCCTTATGGACGATACTCACGCCGAACCGAAAGGCTACCTCGCAATCACACAGACGCCGAATGGCCTGATTCACCTGATAACCAGCAAACAACATTACGTCTTTAACCTCGCCTGGCTTAAACAATTAACGCAGAAAGAATCTATTCTGAGCGAAGTCGAAAGAAAGGAGTAACAAAAATGGCAGCGAAAAGAGTGGCTATTATGGTTGACGAAATGTATCAGGTCCTTGAAGTTTGGTTTCCATATTATCGCCTCAAAGAAGCGGGCTTACAGGTCAATTTTGTTGCTGCCGAGGCAAAAAAAGAGTATCATTCAAAGGAAGGTTACCCTTGTATCTCGGAAATTGCAGCTGGAAACGCAAAGGCCGGCGACTTTGACTGTATGATTGTGCCGGGCGGCTTTGCGCCGGATTTTATGCGTCGAAGCCCCGATGTCATAAAGTTCGCAAACGATATGGTCAACGCCGGCAAAATTATTGCTGCTATGTGTCACGGCGGCTGGCTATTGTGCAGCACTAAAATTTTCAAAGGGAAAAAAGCAACCTGTTTTATGGCTATCAAAGACGACATCAAAAATGCAGGAGCAGAATATATCGATGCCGAATGTGTCGTGGACGGCAGCTTGATTACATCACGCAAGCCCGATGACCTGCCTGCCTTCTGCACAGCTATATTAAAAGCTCTGGGAAAATAGTAAACGGATATTTAGCCCGCCAACTTGTCCCTCGACTCTGCTCGGGATGGTGAGCCTGTCGAACCATTGGTGGGTTATCCAGAAAAAGTAAATTTAATTATTAGGTCCGTATTCGGAGCAGTTTTCTTATGAAGCATCCAAAGTTGCAAAAAGAGCAGGAAAAAACACCTGTCGTGCTTGTCGTTGACGACAATCAGCAAAATCTTGAGCTGCTGCAGGTATATCTGGAGGATATAGACTGCCAAACCATTCCTGCACACGATGGCATCGAGGCACTTGAAATTATAAGAAAAAATCCGCCCGATTTGGTCTTGCTCGATGTTATGATGCCTAAAATGAGCGGCTTTGAGGTCTGCAAGAAAATAAAAAACGACCCTAAAACAACCGACATACCCGTCATAATGGTTACGGCCTTAAACGAGTTCAGGGACATCGAACGCGGCATCGATTCCGGCACAGACGATTTTCTCAGTAAACCTATTAACAAGCTCGAGCTTCTGGTTCGCGTTAAAACAATGCTCAAGCTAAAACACCTCAGTGACAAACTCGAACGCACGCTCGCTTATCTAAACGAAATAGAAAAACAAGCACAGCTGGCAAAGTCAGACTCACAGTAGCTCATCCCTGCGATACGACTATAAACCCAACCTGAATTGGTGACAGCAACTATCTCATAATTCTGCTCCCACATCAATGGCAGGGGGGATAATGACCGATAATTAGACACTTTAGGTCTGAAAATCCCTACATCACACATAATCGCCACCTACTGTTACGCAAAACACAAGTCTATCAATCTAACTAAACCCAACAACCACAATTAACATCCGCTCTCTTCTTGTCGATACTTTTAGTGTAGGACCGTTTACCTTGTCTCCAGCGGGACGGAGCAATTTCTGATTTGCATCTGCCAACTGCAAATCGAAAATCTTGAGGCAAGGCCGAAATCCGCCGTCTTCTGGCGGTGTAAATAGAAAATTGAAAATTTTGGTGTGAGCGGTGCATGAGTAGATTATTGGAAATCTTTGGTGGGGCGATAACGGTTGACACCGCCGATTTGATTTGGCACTGGTTCGATGAGGTCAAGCCCGCAAACACCAGCCCTCATCATCCGCAATACCAGCAGCTAAATAAAGCCATTGAGCTGGCACGCGATATGAAACTCGATGCAGCCCAGCAGCAGCTAAAACTTTATCTTTTTGAAAATCCCACCTGTATATACGGCCGCCTCGCTGCAGCGGCAATACACCTGTGCAATAGCCATCTTTCTGAGGCAATTGACCAGCTAAACTCCGTTTATCTTCGCCAACCGACCAATACCCTCGCACTTTATGCCCTCGGCCATTGTTTCGAGCGGCTCGGCAAAGAATCTGAGGCCATCGAATTTTACCAGGACTGCCTCAAATTCAAAAACTATTTGCTGCTTCCCGCTCAGCGGTTAGCCGCCATTTATTTCAAAAATCGTCAATTCGAAAAAACCATACAGCAGTATGAGCTTCTTAAAAGCCAGTATCCTGATGACATCTCAATACTCGTAACGCTCGGCCATTTGTATATTGCCACCGCCAGATTCAGCCAGGCTATTGGAACATTTAACACCGCGATTCTAATCCATCCGGACAATTTCCTCACGCAAGACCAGGATGTTGACCAGCTTATTAGTAATGGCCAGCTTTATGAAGCACTTGACCGCCTCGACCAATTGTTTGAGCAGCAGCCTGATAAAGCCGACCTGTTTATGAAACGAGCTGACGTCCTCAGCCTTCTTGGCGCTGCCGACCAGGCCGTCACACAATACCAGGAGGCAATCAGGATTTGCCCTGACTTTCTCGAAGCAACAATCAAGCTCGCAACTCTCTATTTGCAGCTAAACCAGGAGAATCTTGCCGCTCAGCATTTCAATAAAGCTGTCGAAATAAACGATAACATCGTTGATGCCTACATCGGCCTGGCAATAGCACAGAAATCAGCCGGTAATATCATTGATGCCTTAGGCACACTATCCTTAGCTGCTGCAATTCAGCCCAACAGCTCATTGCTCTTCACCCAGACCGCAACACTCCAATTCAAGCTCAGCCTCAGTGAAGATTTGCCCTTCACCGACTTCGCCGACCAAACTGATTTTACTGCCGCTGTAATTGCAGCCCATCAACACCAGCTTATTCAACAGCCCCAAAATCCCGATTTGCACTACAGGCTTGGCATCCTCCTGATGAATGCTGGCAAAATCCCACAAGCCATTCAGTCATTCCAGGCCGCTTTGGAAATAAATCCAGCCTATCATCGTGCACGCAGTAAGCTCGCCATATCTTTATTTGAAATAGACCAAAAGGGACAGGCCTTGGAGCAAATTATTGGTCCGATGTGCCTCGATAATAACACACTTAATCTTCATTACAAGGTAGCATTGTTATATTGCGATAAGTTAAAGTTTGCATCCTCACTCATCAATCTTGACCGTCAAATGCACAACAATTTTACCCAAACAGATGCTGCAACCAATATCTCAGTTGTCCTTCAGAACTTAGGCCTTCTCGACCGCGTCTCCATTATGTGGGAGAATCTTTACCAGACAGCCCAACAAGCAATCGATTCCGAAAACCTATTTTGACAATAACCCCCAAAAACAGGTCAGAAGGCCAAAAACTAAGAATTCACATATTTAGCCAAAAATAAGGCTGAATGAAACATAACATACATTATGAGACGTTATTTATCGTAATTAGTTGTCCCTGAAAAAGAATTTAACTTTTTTACGGATAGCAGCTTGCATTCTAAAAAAATCGCGCTAAATTGCAAGGAATCGTTCAGAATTGTTAATTTTCTTGCAATTTCAGAGAGGCATT
>Ga0315279_10004745_pt1 | contig 18115 bp, 10 predicted proteins | sample YL17G06_20_MG_FD_203694 | JGI IMG/M metagenome (GOLD analysis project Ga0315279, IMG submission 203694) | Sediment microbial communities from Yellowstone Lake, YNP, Wyoming, USA - YL17G06_20 | ecosystem: Environmental > Aquatic > Freshwater > Lake > Sediment | place: USA: Wyoming | collected... | reverse complement strand
ATGAATTCGAGAGAGCAAGCTACGAGATGGAACGATAGTGAGGTCGGACTGCTTCCGAAGCTTGTGTGTGCCACGATCTCAAGGTTCGCACGTATTTCGTTCACTATGTACCAACCGGTTCCCGAGGTAGGAATGCCGCCGTGGTCAAATCCGAAGAGGTCACCCGCATCTGCCATGTACACTTGAAGAGTGTAGTCGTTCGGTGGCAAACCGTAGTCCTGATAGTCCGTGATCGGTCGGAGGTTGTTGTAGATCCCATTGAAACCTTCCAGTACAATCGTGTACTCCCACGCTCCCGCTAGAAATGTTCCTGCGGCCACTCCCTCCTCGACATTGTCAGGACTCATCGCAACGATGGTGAAGGTTGAATCCGAGACGGGCACCTGCTGACCTTCCATAATCTTAGCAGTTGCCATAATCCAAGTAGTTCTTCTAAGATCGACTTGGAATGTATGGTTCTTGGATGCGGACTGTATTGTCAAAGTTCTCTGCCAGTCATCTGCTTCTCTCATCGCGTACCCTGTCACATAGATCTCGAGCTTGTACGATCCCGCTTCGATTCCTTCGATCAGGTCGGCGGAGTCCGCGGGAACGTGGCCGTCCAATCTCAACGATGCCAGTCCTCTCACATCAGTGAGAGACGCCGTGTAGAAGTTGCTCGAAGGAGTTGTCGAAGGCTTCAATATGAAGGCGGAGTAGTCTCGTTTCCCGTCTATTGTGGCGCTTGTGTTCGGCGGGCCATAAGGGTGATCGATATCGTCTGACGCCCAATAGCCAACAGACTCTTCGTACTGATCGAACAGTCTAAGGAGTATGTCTCGATGGTGGGTTTCATCATCGATCGGAAGGTATGGGTCGTTCGTACCGTAGGGTGGCTGCCAAAGGTTCCCCCACGGGATAAGACCCGTCATATCTTTCGACCAAACCGTCACAGTGATTCCTGGACCTCTCTCGAGCACGAAATCCTGTGTCAGTGACTGTCCAGGATCCACAATAATGCGGGAAGAAGTCTTCAGAAACCCGGAGGCGGACGCAGTGAGTTCGAACGTGCCTGCCGGCAAACCGAACAACCAGTATCGGAATGAGCTGTCATCACCATATTTTCCATCAATCTTCTCAAAATCCTCGGGACCGAAGTAGGCAACGGCCTCCGCGTACTTGCCCTGGGGTGTTGTGCCCGTCGCCACGACTCTGCCTGAAGCGTTAGTCGCAGGAGCGAATCTGCGAAGCGATACCAATCCAGTCACATATGCTGGCTGCAGATTTGACTTCACGATGATGATAGGAAAGTTGCCGTCACCGATGCTTTCGCCGTCAACGTAGATCTTGAAGTGATAGAGGCCAGCGGTGAACGGTGCACGCATCTGGAAGAGCCGGATGTGATACAGGCCGGGCCAAACGACAAACGATGAAACTGGAGAGGTTGACAATGCAGTCGGCATTCGTCCAACTTCGACTACATCCCAGCCGGGAGCAATTGGGTCATCCCCTGTAAGCGTATGGACGGAGATGTATTGGTAGTCGTTCGTTATGTCTGTCCAGACCGAGTAAACTTTGTCTTGCGTCGTAGCGTCTCCATACCCGCTTGAAACGTAGCCGAAGGTGAAGTTCGAGGGCACATAGATTCGGATATCCGAGATCGGGGTCTCAACGCAGATGTCGAATTGCAGGTCACCGATGCTGTCTGAAGCACTTGCAAGAATCGCGTAATCCAAGTACTTGTCAAAGAGTTGACGAGTCTGACCATTAGTACTAGGCGTCCCAGGGAACGTGCCAGGGTGCGTTTCGTTGTATTGGGTTCCCCGCAACGTGTCGAGCGTGTGACTCCATGCAACAGTTGAATTGGACTTGAACTCGTCTCGGACTCCGGGCCTGAGGAAGATTCCGCAAATCTTTTTGGTCTTGTCAAGGTGACATCCTTGAGAATGAGCAACCGCCGGTCCCGTATGCGATGATGTGGACGAGACGAGGAGGAACAGGATCCCCAGCATGATGATCCTGCTACTGATCCTCGGTCTGTCCATCGCTGATCCCTGCGTCTCGAATGCCTTTGATAACGAATGTTGGTGCTTTGCCCGTTTGGTTCTATTTGAGGGTTCTCTGATTGTTGGTCGCACATCGTTGAGGAACTGTGCATCTCCTTGCAGAGTTGCTTAATCGTATGGGATTCAGGATTCAGTGAATGTGGTGCGATGTCGCACATTGAGGATGGAGAGGACTAGAATCGCTATGCCCGCCAAGTGTGCGATAGTGCAAAGTGGACAAATGGATCGAATCAAGAAGACTTCGGTGTAGACGAACCCCGCGACGCCGACGGTGCCCAAGAGCGACCACGCCGCGACGCCGCGTATGAAACGCCAATCCCATCGTGTGAGAACGATCAGGGCAAACGCGATGATGAACCAGCCGAGACCGAGCAAAGCAACTGAGACACCATAGAACTTTGAGTAAGCGCTGTAGATGACTTCGTTGCAGGAGAAGAAGCTAAAGTTCCCGACGGGACAACTCGTCGGCGGAATCAATGAAAGATACATCAGATATGCCGATACTAACAAGCCTGCTATCGCAGAGGCGATCATCGCCCAAAACAAGATGCTCCTGTTCATGACGCATCCGTGGACTGTCACTTTGAATGAGACATTAAAAGACCTCGTCCAGACCGGAATCTGGTGGCGTAGGAATCTCGCAGTGTACGTTCGATCTCACAGATTTCGGATGGCGTCGGCACATTTCTCCACGGAGATTCTTGTTTGCCTTGGTGAACAAGATCCAGACATTCGATCCGATGTTGCATTGAGATGCGCCGATGTCGCCGAGGAGATTCAATGCGTGCGATATGTCCGGGGCCGAGTGTTCCCCTTATATATGGTCCGGGGAGTTCATGTTCCTTTCATGGTACGCACGCGACGCGTATGCGAACGTGTGTACCTATATGAAAATAGGTGAAATTGAAAATTGAATAAGAAATTTTTAGCAGTAGCAATAGCTACACTAATGATAATCAGCATACTACCGGCATTAATCTCAACAGCGCAGGCAGACGGAACAGCTCGGATCGAAGCACCGAATATCAGCGCTGCCGTAGATTCGTGCTCTAGAGAAAACGAAGCAATCCAAAATGAAGCGCCTATGTGCGTGTTCCTTCACCCTGGTGTAAGTGACACATACAAGGAAGGCTGGAGCCACACACTCGACACCCTCTGGGGAACACAGAAAGGAGCACCGAACCCTGGACAGCCAGACACAAATGATCAGACTCGCCAAGTCTTTGACAAGTACTTGGACTATGCGGTTCTTGCAAGCAGCTCGGACAGCATAGGCGATCTGCAATTCGACATCACTATCGTGACGGCGATTAGCGACCTCATCTTCTATCTTCCACCTGAGTTCCAGTTTCTGGCTCCAACCAAGACGGAGTCAGTCTGGACTGACATAACAAACGACTACTCATACGTCTTCGTCAACACACTGAATGAGTACGACCCTGTTGCACCTCACTGGACTCGAGTCTGGATTGGAAATGAAGGCTACACTGGATACAACAGCCTCGGAATACAACCAGGAGTCTACCATGTCCGGTTCTTCAACCTCAGAGCTCCTGATGTTGTAGGACTTTACTTCTTCAAGATCTACTCGAGCACCGACGCAGGCGCTCACATCACTAGCATTGGCGCAGGCAACTATCCAATAATAATGGTGAAGGGCGAACTTAACCCAGCTTGGGTTGAAGTGACTACCCGAACACACACCGTGACTGTCCCCGCGTATGTCTCGGGCGTAGTGACTGCCGAGGGCACCACACCAGAAGGACGAGCCGTCAAAGGCATCGCATACTGGGGTCCCAACGAATTCGTGGGTAACCAACCCACGCCGCCAGGCCCGCCAGGTGCACTCTACAGGGTTTACCTGTTCGGATTACCTGCAGGTACTTACCAGATCACGTCCATAGCGTCCGGATTCAACCCCATGGTGAGCGAACGATTCACAGTCGATGCCGGCCAATCCTATCACACACAAATCGTCATCTTCACTTCCCCAATAGTGAGTGTGACCGTATGGTCGAAGCATGGCACCGGCGCAATTCCATGGCATAACCTCTGGCAGTTGCCGAAGGGCACAAACGACCCAGCTGCACCGCCGAACCCAGCAGGTCCGAAGAGAGACATCTTCTTCAGCCTTTACGACAGCAGTGGTGGTCTATTGGGATTCTGGGGATCAGATTGGCTGGACGCAGGCTTTTGGCCGAACCCCTCATCCGTTAGATGGATTCCAAGGAACAACCTATTGCCAAGCGCGTTAGACCCGCTCGCGACTAACTCCCACTACACACTGACGGACAATCGCGACCTCCTTGGTAACGCACGACATATGACATCCACAAACTGGGAAGGCCACGTTCCATGGGACACCCCTGACTATGTTGCAGGCGTTGTACAAGGCCAGTACAGTCTCGAAGCGTATGTAACCGGCTACATAATGGATGAAGCCGATGCATACCAACGATCCTTCGCAATCAACCAATACTCAGGCATTCAGTATGAGCTTCAGATGGATCTTCGCAGGAGCAACTGGATAGAAACTACGCTCCACCTTCCAAGCGACCAGTTAGCAGGGCCAGCGACAACCGTTACCCTGACCGCAACTGACGTTGGAGGGAACGAGAGAGCCGCTGCATCCTTCTATGTTCGGCCTGAATCGGCTGCGGACGACGGAGCAATAAGCGGAAAGGACTTTTGGACAGGCCCGGACGGCGACACCCCCTACTGGGAGCTCTACGCTGGCGGTATCGTCATCGAAGGATGGAACACACTCTTCCCGAACTTCAACCACAGAGGAGTCAACGACTTGAGCAAATCTTTGGAGGGCACTATCAATGATAACCACAAGGACTACGGACTTAACCCGACTGACTCTTCGCACAGCGCCCAAGCAATGAGTCCAGGTCTAGTCTCTCTCGCAGGTAACCCATACACAATCAAACTGTACATGGCTGACATGGGTGCGCCTAGCGGCTGGAACTGGCTTGACACGTCGCCTCACATTGACGGCCATAAGGAAGGCACAGGCTGGTACACCATCGTACCCGGTGACCCACAGGTGTCAGTCTTCCTCTGCAACAGCCCCACCATGCTCAGCTTCTCCATCGTCAACGCATCTGCGTGGATAAGTCTACGATCAGTGGACTTTGAAGTTCCAGCGCACGAGCGCCCATGGACCTTCCCAGGTTCCGAGATATGGGTCCAGTTCATGAACATGGCAGGAGACGTGGTTGACACGCTCGACCCAACAGTCTACGGGCTGATCCAAGACGCAGGCACAATCGTCCCTGGCTTCCCAATAGTTCCACCCGCAGCAGCTGGAGTATACGGTGTAAGCCCATTCGACATTGACAATGTACACGCACCAGGCCAGCACAGCCACGTTGGTGTCTGGTACTATGGAACTGACTGGGCATCATACTACGGTGGACCTGGCGGTGGAGCGAGCTTAGTGCACGCGTTGCTTCCAGGCTGGAGGTCGACGAGGATGCCTGCAGACGAATACATGTACCAAGCCTACACGCACGCCTACATAATGCGCAGATCCTTCCCAATGTACATCCCAACATCCGGACGGGCTGACATTGAGGCAGATCTGATACAAGGCGGACAGATACGAGTACTCCCAGAGTTCTTCCACGAAGGAGTGAAGACCATCTTCAACGGCTGGATACGTGTTGACGTCCTAGACGCCAACGGCAATCTGGTCGGCGCATCAATCTACGGTCAAGCACAGCCGAACATCTACGACAGCACATACCACATGTACGAGCCCTACCTAGACTGGCAGATAGTCCAAGGGCCATCACAAGCTGCAGGCTTCAATGACATTACCATCGACGCGGGTGGAGCAGTTACGCCTTCCGCGAACTACCCATCAAGCAGTGCGGAACAGCGCGCATGGCTCTCGTACTTGCTCTACGGCGTCCCGTCCAAGACATGGGCTTCATGGACTGCGATGACTCCATCTGAGGCAAACCGCGTCGAGATACCTACCTCTAGTGTCGGAGCGGTTGATGTCTACGGCTTCTACTGGTACTACGGAGGCCCTGCACGCACGTGGGCAGGCGGCTGGCCAACCACCGATGGAACGCTACAGAATGACGGAGGAATCAAAGGCACCGTTGACATACCCGGCTGGCCAGGCAGCGGAGGAGGCCTCTACACTGTTAAGGTGTGGGCTTTCGATCCGTTCGGACCTAACAACGACTTCGAAGCCACCGGCTTCTCCGACGACTGGTGCATGTACTCCATGGCCAATGACCTGACGAACGTCCAAGTACCGTGGGGCGGCGTACAGGAACTCTACATCGGCATGAATGACATGGCAAAGTTAGAGGGCACAGTCCGCTGGTACGACATGTTCGGCACCCTACGTCCACTGCCATGGGCACGCATACAAGCAACCGACCCCGCACAAACTAGCCCAGCTGAAGGCTACCCAGCATACACCTCCGGCCTAGGCGCCATTGGCGCTGGTGTCAGCGACTCGGCAGGCGCATACGTCATGTGGCTCCCACCAGGAAGCCATGACATAAGCGTCGACACGACCGAAGCACCAAGCATCTGGGCGTCACCAGGCTCGACAGGACCATACTCGTCAGCACCTACGTACAATACAGCGTACACAGTAGTCGTCTCACCCGGATGGGTTGGAGGCGGCTACGACTCGAACCTAGCTGAAAGCGGAACACCAGTCCCAGAAGTACCCGCGTTCCTACTTCCGCTAACCCTGATCGCTGCCCTCGCGGCATCGGTCTGGCTACTGCGGAAGAACGCAAACACAAACATACCCGTATTGATGAAGTAAGGGATCGCACGTAGATCCCTTAACCTCCTTTTCTTTACCTTCAAACTGCTAGCGGAGCTTCTGAAACGCTGAGACGGACGACCATCTGGAATGTTTATTGAGGCCATTGCCAAGTGGCGATGCGCAAGGTACGTGAGCGATGAGACGTCTACTCATCCTATCTCTCTTGATCGCGGGCATGCTTCTTCAAAACGCGACACTGGCTGTGGGACAAACGAATGTGACATTGTATCCGATCGCCGACGGCTACGCAGACAGCAAATACCCAAAGATGACGTACAGTGCGCGCACGACTTTCCTATATGTTGGAAACAGCTATGATCGCGAACAGAACATTTGGGGCTCCGAGCGAGTATACATTCGCTTCGACCTAGCCGACCTCGCCAAGAATCACGTGATCCTGCAGGCCACTCTGCGTTTATGGCAGTATTATGCTCCGAAATCAGATCAAACGTACGAGGCCCATCGTGTACTTTCGAAGTGGAGTGAAGCTACGCTGAGCTGGACCGATCAACCTTCATGGGCTCCCAAGGAAACATCCGAGACAGTTGCGCCTCCACAAACGGAGGTGGCCGTAGAGTGGGATATCACCAGCGACGTGAAGGCGTGGTATACTGGAGAAGCCCCGAACTACGGAACAATGATCAAAGTCGCCAAAGAGGAACAGGCGAGCGAGGCCTCATCCGGTTTCTGGTCAAGAGAGTATCCCGTCGGCCCACATGAACAGTGGAGGCCTAGGCTTGTCGTTGCAATTCAGGGCGAGCCCACCATGGTCTACACGGTAACGGTGAGTGTCACCGGCCTTCCAAATGCGCTGTCAGCAGACGTTAGCGTCGACGGACAACCCTACAAGTCATTATCATCTGCCCGCGACATCAAGATCGCGTTCGATCGGGGGACGACTCATACTATAGCCGCGAGTAAGCTGGTGCTTGGGCCGCCTGGTGTGAGGTACATGTGCGACACCAACCAGACGAATGTCTCGAACGCAACTTCGCAGGTGTTCATCTACGCTACGGAGTACCTTGTTAACATTACAAGTGAACCGAATGGGATTCTCGATATGCCACAGTTCGGGTGGTACAGATCAGGCGCATCCCTCTCAGTCAAACCTACTGGTGGTGACGTCGTTTACACAACTCAAGGGACGCGGCTGGTCTTTGACGCATGGTACATGAACGACCGGAGACTGACCACGGAGCCGACGGCAATGATAGTGAGCGAGCCAATCAGGCTCGAGGCAAGATACGGAACCGAGTACTATCTGAACGTCACAAGTCCTTTTGGGATCACGACCGGATCTGGATGGTACAAGAAGGACACGACAGCACCATTTTCAGTGGACACAGCTCTGCTGCCTGCACCTGGGTCTCTCGGCGTGCTGGGTTTGAGGAAATCATTCGATGGGTGGGTTGGATCTCAGAATTTTCTTGGCACGCAGCAGGAAATCCACGGCGCCATAGTCATGCGGGAACCCGCCACGATCACAGCCATCTGGAGCGACGACTGGACCGCATTGATGTTAAACGTACTGGTGATTCTCTTCGCGGCAATAGTTGGTGGCACTGTGCTTGTCATGTCTCGCAGGAAGGTATGGCGGAAAGATCGGATGGATTAGACAGAGGCGGCGCTGCGGAAGAGTTCGATAACCCTTGACCGGGGGATGCGCAACACGCGGGGGAATATAGGATCGTTGTTAGATCACGAGTGTCGCGTCGCCGCACCAATACGGCATGGGCCAATCGGCGCTTTTTCCATGTCCGGTGTTCAAGTAGATGTACAGCTGAAGTACTGCGTCAGCCACCGAGTATCCTTGGGAGAGATAGTAGAGCAGTTTCACCGAGTACGCATCCATTCTGCCCCACTGGATGGATTGTGCGTCGTAGTATCCGATGAACGCCGCCGCACCAGCTGAGAGAAAAGATGATGATAGCTCTGCCGACATGCTTCCGAGCACATATACTAATCCGGGTTTCAGAGTATTTGTCGTGTAGTAGTGCTTCAGGAAAAGAATGTTGAAACCAACGCACGCACCAACTTCCACCTCGTGCGATGAGATGTCACCAGCGAACTCTGTGCGGGCTTGGGAGCCTGTTGGATCTCCGGCGCAATAGTATCTGAATCCCTCCCGTGTGAAAGCGTCCGTCCTTAGAATGATGAGGTCGTATTTTGCAAGGCCGGTCTTCAGGAACGAGATCGAGACGTTTTCATTGACCAAGACATCCACAGTGTAACCTGCATGCTCGAGTAGAGACTTGTATACGTCGAGCCTCCAAGTGGGCATCCACTTCTCCAGCGGCGAGAGAAACACGGCTTGCTTGCTTGCGCCGGTGAACAGTGGCATGGCAAATCCACTACTTGCGCTGACGACGACGCTCAAAACGCAGAGTGTGACGAGGAGGATTCTTTTCAGAGCCATTGCGTACCCTTCTTGCGTTAAGCTTCGTGCTCTTTAAGGAATAAGATGGCTTTCACATGTCGAACTCAATGAGGATAGGCCACTAGTTGGCATTCATGCATGGTGTAATGCATTGCTCAAACGTCATTGACACGACCGATTCAATCTGAGCTGTGACGGTCATGGGTGCCTCAGCAGATGCTTGTTAGCAAAAGCCACGGTTGACTACTCAGCTATATCTTAGTTGCACGGGAGAAGAATGCTCCTGCATCAGGAAATGTGCATGAGCAAGTCAATGCCGCTGCAAATTGCCTGTGGCTGGTGGGTGGATCGCACATGTTGGCGCGTTTAGGGCTGCCGATATGGAGGTGGGCCGACGCGGGCCTTCTCCTTGCGCTTGCGGCGACAACGGGCTCAGTGCCGCTTGCATGGACCTATGCTACCGGCAACTATTCTTGGACTACGGCGGTCTCCGGCGACGGGCGATATGTGATCGCTGGTAGCGATGATATGCGTGCGTACTTCTTCTCTGCGGATTCATTCGAGGGTAGCCCCATCTGGGTTTATTCCGCACACGGATACGTGAGGCATGTCGCGATTTCTAGCGACGGGACCAGGGCGGCTGCAAGCGACTATGCGGGGAACATCTATTTCTTTCGATATGAGAATTCGGGAACTCCGGTTTGGAGCTACCGGGCGACATCAGCGATAGATGCGCTTGACTTGAGCGCCGATGGCCGATATCTGGCCGCAGGGAGTCGGGATGGTGCGATCTACCTGTTTGACACAGATTCATCAGGTTCGCCGGTATGGGGTGGCATGCTCCCGGGAGGCGTCTTGGATTTGTCCCTCTCCGAATCTAGGGCACTAGCTGCATCCTCGACTCAGGGGGGGATCTATTTCTACGATGTTGTCCCGACGCAGTCAGGTCACACTTGGAGTTTCCAAGAGTCCACCAGTTTCCCTGGCCTCGCGTTGTTGAAGGATGCAAGTTTCGTGATCGCTGGCGGATCGGATGGCTACGTCTACATGATCAATGCCACAGGTCAAGCGGCTGACAATCAGAAGCTCGGTGGGGCGGTCTCTGCTCTTTCGGTCTCTGACGGCGCACACGGCTTGATCGCGGGAAGCACGAACGGACACGTACTGCATTGCCTCATCAAGGATAGGCTTCAAGTGTTGGGTTCTCTCGAAATCCGGCAACCGATCACTTCAGCGACTCTCTCCGAGGACGGCAAACGAATCTCATTTGCGAGCCTTGATGGAGCAATTTCAGTATTCAATCGGTCATTGGCGAGTCCTCTCTGGACCTTCAATGCTGGTGCCATAGTTCATTCACTCTCGATCTCAAGCGATGGAATGACCCTAGCAGCATCAAGCGACACGGGCAGCATATACCTGTTCCATGAAAGCCCGCTCGTACAACCCGAGAAGTTCTCGTATACTACTATTCTTGTACCGACAATTATCGCGGTTCTTGTCTTTGCGTACCTTCTTCTGCGACGAAGAAGGCGGTCTGGCGGACGAAGAATTGTCACGGAAAAACCTTATCGGCCGGCCCGAAGATCTAGCCTTATGTGAGGTCAAATGAGGCGCGCACTAGTTGTCGTACTTGTGGTTCTATTAGCAGTCGCCTCGACGTCTCTGATCCCTCCATCCTACGGCGCAATGTCCGTTATTAGCGGCACGGTCTACTGGTATGACCAGTATGGGGATCTTCATCCGTTTCCGTGGGTCCAGGTCGTCGCCACCAGCACGGACGGCGGGATCACGGTGGCATCTTCTACCACTGACGGGACTTACATGCTATACGTCGCTCCAGGCAGCTACAATGTGACAGCCGCTTCAGATCCGGGCTATATCCCGCAGAGCAAGATGGTTACCGTTTCGCCCGGAGGCGTAGCTGGAGGCGTGGATTTCGCACTTGAGCCCTCGGGTAAGCCGATTCCGGAGTACCCGGCGCCACTCGTGCCAGTTCTGCTTCTCGTAACCGCGCTCGCTGCAACGATGATGCTTCGGCGTCGTCGCGCTGACTAAGCAATTTCGGGAAAACGTCGTCTGCCATGTCCACGGGTTCGCGAAGGTCCAAATCCCCTAGTCGGTAGCGTAGTAATCTCGTGCATCTAGCGAATGTCGCTCGGGAGCGAAACGAATTCGATTCTCCCCTTTGATGTGATCCTGAAACCAACCCATTCTCGCTCATGGTCTGCACCGCGCGCCTTCTTCACCAGCAAACGGCCGACAACGTTGCGAACTCCAGTTGACCTCTCGATTTGGAGCACGCAATCAGAAACCTCTTCGAGTCGACTCAGTGTCTTGGACTCAGTCGCCGTCGTGGCGACGCACAGGAAGGCGCCCCCGGACTTTGCGACTCTCGCTCCGTAGTACCGCACAAACTCGAGCCCTCGCTCGGCGTTACCTGAGGTAAGGATCGGTGTAAGCGAGTCGAGAAAAACGTCGGCCTTGCCTCCAAGTTCATCGATGCAATATGTTAGCTGAATACCGAGCGCTGTTAGGTCGTTTGGAGAAGGTGTCGAGTACTCTTCGCCTGATAATTTGCCGGTTTCGCCGGAGTATGCGTCGATGAACTTCAGCTTCTTCTCCTTCTCGTAGTCTTGTACCTTCATCCCCATTCGGTCCAACTGCTTTCTAACGTTGGATGGCAGCTCTGCGTTTGAAACATAGACACAACGCCTGTCGAGCTCGAGTAGATCAGCTAGGATATTTTGAAGGAGAATACTCTTTCCGGTTCCCGAAGGACCCACGAGCAGAATCACGGAAGACTCGGGAATCGCCCCCCCGAGCAGCTCGGCTGCATGTCTAGACATGGGCGCTTTCTTTCTGTGACGCGCGACCGCAATGACACCGAAAACTGCAACGACGGCTATCGCGGCGAGCATGAGCATCGTGGTTGCTGTAATACGGGATAGGCTTGAGAGGTCGACTAGAGGAAGCTCCAGACTGGTTTCGCTAGGCTCAGCTGAGTGAGTCACATTGAGGAAGTCATCAGAAGCGAGCGTAGAGTTCACCACGACTTGGTATGATCCCAAAGGCACCGAAACAAATCGGGCAATACCGTTGAGGTCGGTCGTCGCGGACGCAACCATAGTTCCATCTAGATACAGGAACACTCTAGCTCCAGAGGTAGGAATATTCAGGCCCTGGTATCTCACGACTATGTTCCAATCGTAGAGCGGCACTTCCAGTTGGATTGTTGTGTCTGATTCTGACTCCACCAAGCGCGACACAACTACCTGCCCACCACTACTCACTTGTAGAGTGAGCGGACCAATGATTCGAGTCGAAGGCACACTGACGATTGCGGTCCCGCTGGAGTTGGTCGTGACTTCGTCCAGAAGCGTACCGGCTGTGATCACTGACACATTGAGATGAGGAAGAGGGCGCCTCTGCCCATCAACCAGAATGATTACAAGTGTGTGAAATCGGGTCACTGTGATGCTCCTTGTGGCCAGAAAAGTTCTATCTGCAATGTCCCGGACTGAAACTGTTATGTTGAAAACCCCAGAAGGAACGGCGATTGGTAGTTCATACCCAAGATGGAACGGGTGTTCGACACTAGATGTAAGATTCATCGGGGCGTTCACGAGGAGGAAGCCTCCAGAAGAATTTGTCAGATTCAGCGAAACCATGCGGACATTCGTACCATGGAACGGGTCTTCGATCGAGACCGAAACGATGAGGTTAGCTGTGCCTAGCGAATTCTCAGGAAACACGATCAAAGACCTTCCTGAAATGTCTTTGACGTTGAGATCAATCTTCGGGATGGACTCGACATCCAAAATGAGCCGTGTGGGCACCGCCGGGTCATCCCAAAGTAGAAGGACAGAGACAGGGGTCTGGGGCGTGAACTGGACCTCCAGTGCAAGAGTGGAGCCTGATTCGATCATTTGATCGACTGGGCCTTGGCCGAAGGCCACCTGATAGGGCGCTGTTCCAACTGACACCGTCACTGAGCCGGACCTAATCTCGGTCATGGACCCGTTCGCCGAGATTTCCGATAGAGTGAACCGTAGCGTCCCGCGGACAGTCCGCTGTGAAATGAGCCAAACATACACATCGATTCCACCTAGCATACGCAGCGGTGCCGACAGCGGTGGAACCAACGTGAACGTGAGACCATCACGTACATCTGCGGAATGTCGTGAGGTCGCGTTGTCGCCAAGGCTGAGGACTCTGCCTCCGACCGATGTTGCTGAAGGATCCGTGTGGGCATAAAGAGTGAGTTCGGTAGTGACCGCGCTCGCGGGCGTCAATGGGAGAAAAGGCTGCCAGACCACCAGTGCAACGAGCAATAGCAGAAGCACTGTTTGGAAGCGCATGCCTCGATCCGCTGCCCATCATGGCATGGTACCTCAAGATATAACCATAACATATGACGGGTAGTTGCCTTCACGGGTCAAATTCTTATTACGATCAAGAGAGGTACGATTGACAGTCGCTGGTGATGACGATGGACCGCGTTTCATCTGGAGTCAAGGGATTAGACGAGATTCTCGGGGGAGGATTCCCTAAAGGGAGAACTATCCTTGTTGTGGGAAGCCCTGGCTCGGGCAAGACTATCCTAGCAATACAGTTCTTGCATGCTGGAGCTGTTGCGGGTGAACGTTCGATCTACATTACGTTCGACGAGAAGCCTGAGCAGGTCAAGCAGAACGTATCTGAATTCGGCTGGGATCTGGACCGATTAGAGGGGGAAGGCAAGATAATGTTCGTGGACGCAACCCCGTTCAGACGCGCAGGCTCGGTTGAGCGCCAAGAACAGAGAAGCCTTTCGTTCCAGGAGGTGCTGCCTGAAATCAGTTTCGGAGGACTCGTCGATACTGTGAAACGTCTCGCTGATGAGAAGGATGTGACGCGCCTGGCCGTTGACCCGATAACCTCACTTTCAGTCAGATATCAGTCCCCGGTCAAGAGAAGGCGTGCAATGCTAATGTTGTTTGACGCGCTATCTTCCACAGGTGCAACATGCTTGGTCACTAGCGAGCTGAGAACCGCCATGCTTAGCCGACGTTTCCAGCTTGAAGAGTTCCTATCGCAAGGTGTAGTGCTACTACGCACAGGCATCCACCAAGGCAATGTCGTCAGAGCGGTTCAAGTGGAGAAGATGAGGGGAATCGCCCACGATACACAGCTTAGACCGTATGCCATCGGCAGCAATGGAATCGAAGTATACGCCAAAGACAAAGTCTTCAAGTGAAAAAAGCGAAACGACGTGCCATCTATCGCGACGGCATTCGAGAGCACTCTGATGAGGAAGGCGCACCGATCTGAATCTCAGGAATAGGTTGACCGTTTATTTCGTAGTCTACATTGTCGCGTTGAGTTTTGTGCCTCTTATCCACGACACGCTGTTAGCCCAGTCGAGGTGGCTGGGATACGGCACAGGCGCATACCAGTACCAGAACCAAAACTACTTCATCCTATTCAATGACCCATACGACGGAAGCAGCAAGCCGCATATCCACGTGAATCCTGGCTTTGCGCCAGCCGCGCGGATCAGCCTGCTCGAATTTAGCGATTGGACGTCTTGGTTGAATGATCACAACCTATTCAACGAGTTTAATGTGACTATTCGAGCCAGTCCACAAGTGCTCGATGTTGCGTACTCTCGTCCTGAGATAGTCATTCACAAGTACGTGGAAGCATCATCAGAGTCCGTGAAGGTCACCCTTCAATCGGAAAAGGAGTTCACAGCTCATCTTGAGCTATGGAGATGGGTGATGACGTCGATAAATGGCATATCGATCGCAGACACGACGAAGCCTCTAGTTATCACCCCGACGACGCTGATTGAATTCACATTTGAGGACGAGCGCCTTCAAAGTGTCGGGCGCGGGCGCATCCTGCTATCGGCTATGCCTTCCCAGGTGGAGATCTGGCCTCATGAGAAAGGCTTCAACAGGATCACCATAGACTTCGTAAACAGCATGATGTCGTTGACCGTATCGGGTTCTATGGAGGCGGTCGGAACGCCGTCACCGACTTGGAACTACGCACTGCTACCTTACGTTCTGCCGATAGTGGCGGTGACGGTGGTCGCGCTATACTTGTTGGTCGTTAAGTATGGAAGAACGTTCAAGAATCGTGCTACTCGCCGCAGCAGTTAGGTTGGCGATCGCGCCATTCTTCATGCATGCGGGCGACGTTGGCACAATCTATGAATCCAGCATCATGACGCTCAAAGGTTTGAACATCTACGACTTCGTCTACGCCAAGACGATACAAATGCAGAACGCGACCGGTCTTCCCGTATTCTTTGAGGGATACGCTTACCATCCCCTGCTGATCTATTTCTTCGCTCCGTTCTATTGGCTCTTCACCGTAATTGCAGGGACAGGTCCGGTGATGATCGATGGGCACTACCCTTCGGTTCCCGTGCTCATCTACCCGTGGACGCCGCTACTGCTCGTGATGCTGAAGATTCCGATCATCTTGGCAGACTTGCTTGTTGTCTATCTCCTTGCTGGCATGGATACGAGGAAGGCGAAGATCTATGCCTTCTGTCCATATGTGATATTCATAGGCGTAGTGTGGGGAATGTTCGATGCCCTTGTAGGCCTTTTCCTTCTGGCATCCTATCTGGTCTCGTCTCGGAACAACTTTCTCTCTGGACTGTTCTACGGTCTGAGCCTGCTGAAACTGTACACCGTCGTTTTGTTGCCATTGTATGTGATTCGTCTGTTCGGAAGATGGAAAGCATTTGCTGAGTTCATGGGTGGACTCACGCTAACGCTGCTTCCTGTGGCGTACTATCTGGTCGTAAGCCCCGTCTCAGTCTGGAATGTGCTGGTAACCTTTCAGGGCACAAGGCTCATGGGCGGCGTCAACTTGTACAACTTCATCTGGATCGTACAGGATCTTCCATTTGATCTCGCAGTCTCGATGATCCCGAACATCTTCCTCGTTATCGCTCTGTATTACCTGATCACGAAGTTTGGCAGGAAAGCCCCGCTTTTGGAATCGATCCTAGCGATCATGTTCGCGTATTTCTTGTTTGGGAAGGTCATAAACGAGCAGTTCCTCGTCTCTATCTTCCCGCTAATCCTCCTCAGCAGGGAATGTGACTACAGAGTGTGGGTTGCGCCTTTCGTCTTCATTTTTCTGCGGTCACCCTTCTACTACTTCATGCTCCCGATACTCTGGACGAGCCCTGTCTTCTACGGGTATTATCTGCAGGCGGACGATGTGTGGAGGCAACTTCAGGCTGTGGGATACCTGCAGATACCTATGTACGCAGTGGGGGTGACGTTCTCACTGCTGATCTTCTGGAATCTCATACGCGTAGTTGATGCAACACGCGGTGTAATTGTCTCCGCAACCGAGGTATCAGAGCCGAATTGAAGTCGTGTCTATGATCGCGTGCTGAAAAAGACTCGGGAGAGTGTAGGAACATTCATTCTGAGACTGGCGTTGAACCGGAGGAAATAGCTCACGGAAGCACCAAAAGATAATTAGGATCATCCGAACCTTCTTCCAATATAACCTCGAATTCTGGAGCTACCGCAAGTGGCCAAGCAGATCCTCGAACGAACAAGCGAAAAGAAAACGCTAGAGGAAATTCTTGTACGAGTTAAGGCATTGCAGGATGCGCTTGAAGAGAACGAGATCGAGGCTATCTTGCGCGACCCTAAGTATAGGAGGGCACTGCGAGAAGCCGAGGGAGATATCAAGTCTGGCAGAGAACGCACCCTGCATAGCTTTCTCAAAGACCTGAGTAAGAGATCTTGACTCGAACGTACAAGATCCTGGTAACAGGTCGTTTCGAAAAAGACATCAGAAGATTGCCTAATAGTGTGCAGCGCAGGATATCAGAAGTCTTGGAATTAGAAGCGGATTTGAGCAAGAAACCCCACAGCCCTTTAGGGGTGGGATGAATTGCGTGCGCGAAGCACCAAATCCACCATTTTTATATATAATCCAGAAAGCCATCTGGCGGCAGTGATGAGGAAAGCGTACAGGTTTCGCATCTACCCGAACCCAGTACAGGTGAAGGTTCTGGAGCGGACGCTGGAAACTTGTCGAATCCTCTACAATACGCTGCTAGCAGAACGAAGAGATGCTTACAGGAACACGGGACGCGCTCCATCCTACAATGCACAGAAGTGCAGTCTTGTGGAGAAGAAAACGGTAAACCCGTACCTCCATGAAGTGCACTCCCAAGTCCTGCAGGATGTCACATTGCGACTTGAACGTGCCTTCCAGAATTTCTATCGTAGACTCCGAGAAGGACAAAAGAAAGCAGGCTACCCACGGTTCAAGGGCTGGAACCGGTACGACTCCTTCAAGTACCCGCAGTATGGAAACGGTGCAGTGTTGAGGGATGGTAGACTTGTGCTTTCGAAGATAGGCGCAGTCAGAATTTTCCAGCACAGACCGATACCGCCCAACATGACCATCAAGACCTGTGCGATCCGCCGGGACGTTGACAAATGGTACGCCTGTTTCAGTATCGAGACCACTGACACAGCGAAGCTGCAAAGACCACGAGAGACGGCTAGTGTTGGTGTCGACTTGGGTTTGTACTCACTAGTAACTCTAAGCAATGGTGAGAAGGTGCCGCCGCCGAAGTTTCTGCGAAAGATGGAGAAGAAGCTGAAGCGGGAGCAGAGGCGGCTGTCGAAAAGTAAGAAACATTCCAAGAACTGGCACAAACAGAAACGTAAAGTTGCTAGAGTGCATCGTAAGGTCCGTTTGCAGAGAACAGACTTCAACCATAAACTGAGCCGCACACTCATCAACCAGTACAGCCTGATAGCGTTCGAGAAGCTGCAAATCCAGAACATGGTCAAGAACCACTCTCTTGCCAAGTCGATAATGGATGCTAGCTGGGGTCAGCTGCAAGCGTTC
>Ga0315279_10004744_pt1 | contig 18116 bp, 18 predicted proteins | sample YL17G06_20_MG_FD_203694 | JGI IMG/M metagenome (GOLD analysis project Ga0315279, IMG submission 203694) | Sediment microbial communities from Yellowstone Lake, YNP, Wyoming, USA - YL17G06_20 | ecosystem: Environmental > Aquatic > Freshwater > Lake > Sediment | place: USA: Wyoming | collected... | reverse complement strand
GAATAAAGAGATCAGCCGTCCCCAGGAGGGCATCTGTTCCAGAGGTATGAATATCCCGCTAATAAAGACTAACGGGAACTTAAACAGGTTGGAGATCATCATTATGTTCGAAGGCACATTGGTCGGAGGAGTAGAGAAAAGTGTGCCTAAATAGGAGAAGCAGAAGGCGGATAATAATATGGCCACTGCCAAAACGAAGGGGCTCAAGATCCGAACTCCTAACAGCAACCCGAGGGCAACTGGGACTAAGGAAATCATGATCCCAAAGATGAAAGAGGCCAGAACATCGCCGAGCAGGATAGCCGGGATGGAAACGGGCGCAGAGATCAGCCTCTCCAGGGTTCTCATGCTGCCTTCCCAGGGGAGGATAACTGGTGAAACTGCTGTTGCTGTGAAGAATAACGTCATGCTAAGTAAACCTGAGATCATGACTTCGATAGGGATAGATCGGCCTACTGAGAAGGCCAGAAATAAGAACATGGGAAACAGAATGCCGAAGACCAGCACCGGGCCTTTCAGATAGTAAATTCGAATATCCTTCTCGGCCACCGCAAGCGACCGTCTAAGCTGGCTGCTTAGCATCTTCAAGTCGCCTCCGTGTATTTGACGAATACGTCCTCAAGCGTAGGCGAGATCGTAGCTAGGCTCACGATCTCAGCCTTTTCCGATCTTGCGTAATCCACCAGATTATAAATAACCTCAGATGGTTTCCGGGCATAGAGCCTGAACTTGTCCCCCATCCGCTCGACGGAATCAACCCCCTGGAGCCCTGACAGATCGCTCTGAGCCACATCCCTGTTGAAAGACACATCAACAGAGTGCAGGCTCTCGATACGTTTCTTCAGCACTTCGGGCCTGTCTATGGCAACTATCTTTCCTTGATTGATTATGGCTATTCTGCTGCAGAGCTGGTTCGCCTCTTCCATATTGTGAGTCGTAAGGAAAAATGTTACACCTTGTGCGTTTAGATCTGTGATTATGCTTCGAATCAGACGGGAACTCTGCACGTCCAACCCAGAGGTCGGTTCATCCAAGATCAGAACCTTTGGTTTGCTTATCAAGGCCATGCATATCTGAAGACGCTGTTTCATCCCTTTGGAAAAGCCTTTCACAGCAACCTCTCTCTTCTCATACAGGCCAAATCTCTTTAACAGATCCTCCGCCCTGCTCTGCCTCTCCTTTTTTGCCAGCCCGTAAAGCTTGCCCATGAGCATCAAGTTCTGCCAGGCTGAAAGATCGATGTAGGCATTGGACGTCTCAGGGAGAACCCCGACCATCTGTTTTGCATTTATGGTCTCCCTCTCGACGTCGTAGCCCATTATGCTGGCTTTACCGGCATCGGTTTTGATCACACCGGTGATCATCCGCACGGGGGTGGTCTTGCCTGCTCCGTTGGGACCTAGAAAGCCAAATAATTCGCCCGCCTCTACTTTGAAGTCTATATGGTCTACAGCGGTATAATGGCCGAAACGTTTGGTCAGGTCTTCAACTTCAATGGCGGTCATGACGGTCATCATCTAGGCCCCCACACCGGATACAGTTGCTACGGTTCTCTCTGAAGCTCTTTCAATTCTTCTTCGACTCCCTCAAGCTCGCTTTTCAGAGACTCCCTGTACTCTTCGAGCATCTCTACTTTTTCTTTCCTGCTTAGGAATCTCCGTCCTCCACAGCCGCAGCTGCACATACCATGGACCATGCCCCTATGGGGAGCGCCATGGATGGTATGCCCAGCGTGGCGGCCATGCATTTCTTCGTCTCCGCAACACATTCTATTTCACCTCGTTTTTTTCCAACAGATCAATTACAATTTTGGTGGTTTTCAATTTCCATACCTTCTCTGGCGTGCCGCCTTTCACTTCTTTGTAAGATGCCAATTCTATGATTTCAGCACGCTTGAGGGCAGAAAGATGATAGTAAAGCCCTGCAAAGGTCATCCCCGCCTCGCCCAGCTTGAGTTCTTCATAGATTTCTTTTGTGCTCTTCTCTCCTGAGCCTATGGCATCGATGATCTCCCATCTAGTAGGGCAGTGCAATGCCTGGATGTACTTCTGAATGAGCTTCAACCGCTCCGGCAGATCGAGACCTTGGCACATAAGTTCTAACCTATGATAGTTTAGTATTTTACTTGAGTATTGCAGCAATTCTTTATAATACTTTTGGTGGCGGGCAAATTAAGTTAGCGATTGCATCAACAAATGCATAATAATGGAAGAGCTGGCGAATGTACTAGGTTATGTACCAGCTTGTTGCACCAAGTTAATAGAATCTGACCAGAACGTGCGAGAATCTCATCCCCAGCATATAACCATCTATCATGGTCGACATCTATTGAACCTAAAGCAGAAGACCAGGCCAGCGTTTACCATTAATCTATAACAGCTCGGAGGTTGCTCGGCTGTCTTGACCTTATACAATCCGTACATGGCAGCGAGATCAGTGGCGAGCCTCTGAAAAAGCTGCTCCCAGATCCAAGAAGCTTCGCGACCAAAGCTTTTTAGTTGGCAAAAGCCAAAAGGAACTCTGGTGGGCAGTTCTGGAGGAGGTTTATGCCTTAGCGAACGACACCAGAGACCTTAGGAGCAGTCTGACTCAACCTTTGGCAGAGGGCATCCACGATGCAGGGCGAAAAGGAGAATTATCCGAAAATTTCCGGGAACAACAGGCCAAGAATGCCAGCATCTAAGCTCTCTCCCCTCATGGAGCAGTACTATAGAGAAAAGCAGCAATATCCGGACGCAATACTACTATTCCGAGTGGGCGACTTTTACGAGACCTTCGCCGAGGACGCCGTCATAGTCTCCCGCGATCTGAACATCACTCTTACCTCCCGCCAGAAGGATGACGAAGGGAACAAGATTCCTCTGGCAGGCGTTCCCTACCACGCCCTGGATACCTACCTGGCCAGGCTCATCAAGGCTGGACACAGGGTGGCCATCTGCGACCAGGTGGAGGACCCGAAAGCGGCCAAGGGCCTGGTGAAGAGGGAGATCACCCGCGTGGTGACCCCTGGCACCATCATCGAGCCGGCCATGCTGGAGGAGTCCTGCAACAACTTCCTGGCCTCCGTGGTGGAAGAGGACGGCCGGATCGGTCTGGCCCTGGTGGACGTCTCCACCGGAGAATTCCTTACTACGGAGATCCCAGCCGAGCGACTGCCTTCGGAGCTGGCCAAGTTCCGGCCCGCGGAGTGCATCGCTCCTTTTGCCGTAGCTTGGGAGGGCACGCGCCAGCAGATTCTGGAAGAGGACTGCTTTTCCCAGGAAAATGCTGGCCGGGCCCTGGAAGGCCAGTTTGGGCCCGGATGGGCGGAGCGGCTCAGGCTGGCAGATAAAGGTCTCTCTGCCCGGGCCTGCGGAGCGATTCTCTCCTACCTGCACCGATCTCACTTCGACGCCTTGGGGCATCTAACCGAGATCCGGCATTACTCTGGCTCGGAGTTCATGGTGCTGGACGAAGTGACATTGCGCAACCTGGAGCTCCTTCGCAACATTCGGGACCGGTCCCGCCGGGGAACGCTGCTAGAGTTTTTAGGCGAGACCAAGACGCCCATGGGTGCTCGCACCCTGGCCCGCTGGATTCAGATGCCTCTGCTCTCTTTGGAAAGGATAAAGAGACGACTGGGCGCGGTGGAAGAGCTGTGTAGCGACTCCGTGCTGCGAAGCGGCCTTGGCGAGGAGCTGAAAGGCGCATCGGACCTGGAGCGGCTGGTCTCCAGGGTTTCCTGCGGCGCTGCCAATCCCAGGGATCTGGTGGCGCTGAAGAGCACTCTGCAAAGGCTTCCTGCCCTGCGCAGCGCCCTGGAAAACATTGCTTCGCCCCATTTGCAGGACCTCCGATCTCAACTCGGTCCCCTGGAGGACGTGGCAGCATTAATAGAAAAGTCGATAGCTGATGATCCGCCTGCCAACCTTCGCGACGGCGGCGTGATCAGAGACGGCTTTGATCCTGAGCTCGACCAGTTTCGCTCTCTCTTGCGGGACGGCAAGGGCTGGATCTCGCGCCTGGAGGGACAAGAGCGAAGGAGGACGGGCATAAAATCCCTGAAAGTCGGCTACACCAACATCTTTGGCTATTACCTGGAGGTCTCCAGGGCTAACCTGCACCTGGTTCCGGAGGACTACATCCGTAAGCAGACTATGGCCAACGCAGAGCGTTTCATCACCCCGGAGCTAAAAGAGATGGAGTCCAAGGTGATCTTGGCCCAGGAGAGGTCCACATCCCTGGAGCTGGAGATCTTCAACCGGGTGCGCGAAAAGATCGCCGCGCATGCTCATGCCATCCAGGATAGGGCCTCTGCCATTGGCGAGCTGGACGTTCTTCTCGCTTTTGCCGAAGTGGCCGCGGAGAACTCCTTCGTCAAACCGGAGTGGAACGAGGAGGGCAAGATCTCCTTGCGTGCTTCCCGGCATCCTGTCCTGGACAAGGCCATGCGGGGAGGCTTCGTGCCCAACGACGTCCTCCTGGACGGCGATCATAACCGTCTCATTATCCTCACCGGACCCAACATGGCCGGCAAATCCACCTTCATGCGCCAAATAGCGCTTTGCGCCATCCTGGCCCAGGCCGGGTCCTTCGTGCCCGCTGGCTTTGCCTCGCTCGCTCTCGTGGACCGCATCTTCACCCGCGTCGGCGCTTACGATGATTTATCAGCAGGCCAGAGCACCTTCATGGTGGAGATGACGGAGCTGGCGAATATACTGGACAATGCCACCAAGGACAGCCTGGTGCTGCTGGATGAGGTGGGACGGGGCACAAGCACCTTTGACGGCTTGTCCCTCGCCTGGGCCATCTCTGAGTATCTGCACAATGCCGTAAAGTGCAAGGCCGTCTTTGCCACCCACTACCACCAGCTGACGCAGCTGGAAGGCGTGCTTTTGGGGGTCAAGAACTACAGCATCGCCGTAAAAGAGGAAAAAGGCACCATCACCTTTCTTAGAACGGTGGTGCCAGGGGCGACGGACAAGAGCTACGGAGTGCACGTCGCCCGCCTGGCAGGAGTGCCCGAGGCGGTGACCAAGAGGGCGGATGAGATCTTGAAGCAGATCGAGAGCGAGGCGGTGATCGAGCCCCTTACCAAGACCAAAAGCGCAAGAAGATCTGCGAAATACACCCAGCTCATATTCTTTGACTCGCCAGGTGTGGGCGCGCTGCAGCCCCAGACAAAAGATCCTGTCCGGGAAGAGATCCTGGGCCTGGATATCGATTCCCTGACCCCTCGCGATGCTCTGAACAGGTTAGCCGAGTATCAAAAAATCCTGAGAGAGAAAGATGGCCAAGATTAGGCTTCTGGACGAGGAGACCATAAATAAGATCGCTGCGGGCGAGGTCATTGAGCGGCCCGCCTCAGCGGTCAAGGAGCTGGTGGAGAACTCCATCGACGCCGGAGCCGGCAAGGTGCTGGTGGAGGTGGCCGAGGGCGGAAAGAGCCTCATCAAGGTGACCGACGACGGCTGCGGCATGGAGCCCGATGATCTGCCTTTGGCCTTCCAGAAGCACGCCACCTCCAAGATCCGCGAAGCCAGGGATCTGGAGAAGATCTGCACCCTGGGCTTCCGGGGGGAGGCCCTGGCCAGCATTGCCAGCGTCTCCCGCAGTGTAGAGGTCTACACCAAGACCAGGTCAGCGCTCTTTGGCACCCGCCTTTGCATGGAGAGCGGCAAGATAGCAGAGATCAAGGAGGCGGGCTGCCCGGCGGGCACCAGCATAGCTGTGCGAGATCTCTTTTACAACGTCCCGGCCAGACGAAAGCACCTCAAGGGCGCGGAAGCGGAGCTGGTGCATATCACGAACGCCATCACCGAGATGGCCATCATCAACTACGGCATCTCCTTCGAGCTCTTCTCTGGCCGGCGCACCATATTCAAGTCCATAAAATCCGCCACCTGGGAGGATGTCCTGCTGCGCATCTTCGGCCTTAAAACCCTTAAGGCCATGGCGGCCCTGCAGGCGGAAGGCCGGGGCTGGCGCCTTTCTGGCGCTGCCGGAGACCCTTTCAGCACCAGGAGCACCCCGGACAGGATCTTCATCTTCGTCAACGGCCGGGCCGTGGCCTCCAAGGCTCTGGCAGGAGCTCTGCGGGAGGCCTACCGCAATATCATCCCTGTCGGTCGAAGCCCCTTAGCTGTCATCTCCCTAGAGATCAGCCCGGAGCTGGTGGACGTGAATGTTCACCCGGCCAAGAGAGAGATACGGCTGCTGCGAGAGGAGGAGATCTGCAGCGCGCTCTCGCAAGCCGTGGCTTTGGCCCTCCAGGCCCAGGCACAGCCCGCCCAAGCACGTCCAGGTGAGCTATCCCCCACAAAGCTGCCCCCCTCCAGGGCTGCGATCGCCCAGAGCTGCGAGCAGAGGACGCTGCCTTTGGAGCTGGGCGAAAGAGTGGAAGCGGTCGCAATGGCCGGAGAGCAGCCGAGGCTGAAGATCCTGGGTCAGGTCCTGGATCTCTACATCGTTGCCGAAGGAGACCAGGGGCTGATGCTCATCGACCAGCATGCTGCTGCAGAGCGCATCAGATTTGAGCGGCTGCAAGAGATATACCTCCACAAGAGAATCAAACAGGAGCTGGCGGAGCCCATAGCCATTGAGCTGTCTCCTCATGAGCTGATTCTGATTCGGTCCTGGCAGGAGACGCTCCAAGACATAGGCTTTGAGATCATTCCCTTTGGAGGAAATACCTACAGCGTCAGGGCTGTTCCCGCCCTGGGCCGAAGGCTGGAAGACGCCGAAGCAGTGCACGACATCCTGAGGGACCTCTTCGCCTCCGGCCGGGTGGGCCCGGACTCCACCAGCAAAGAAGAGATCCTCAAGCTCCTGGCCTGCAAGGGCTCCATTAAATCGGGAAAAGAGCTCACCACTGTGGAGATGCACAGGCTCCTGGAGGATCTATACACCTGCCAGAACCCCCTCACCTGCCCGCATGGGCGGCCGGTGATAGTAGTAATAAACCAGAGCGAGCTGGAGCGGCTCTTCGCCAGGAGATGAACTTTTCTAGAGGCAGGATAATTGCCTGCCATGGATCTGGAAGGGTTTGCCAAGAGAGGGCTACGCAGAAGCGACCCAGAGGTTAGAGCAAAGCTCGTCTCGCTCATCAGAGAGGTGAAGGAGATACCTGAGGAGCAGGCCAATGCCCTCGCTCAGGCGGTCATCCAGGAGGCAGAAGCCACCCTGAATCCCAGGGGCGAGGTCTTCCGGCTGGAGTCAGTGGGAGTGACCATGGGCGACTTCGGGGTGGGCTCGCGCGGTTCAGGCGATTTTTATACCCACACCAAAATAGCGGAAGTCATAGGTCGCACGGATGCAGTCGTCGACTCGGCCCAGTTAGACGACTCCGGGGTGGTGAAGGCGGGCGGCCAGTTCCTGGTGGTGACCGTGGACGGCATGCACTCCCGGCTGAGCGACTATCCCTTTCTGGCAGGCTTTCATGTCACCCGCGCCGCGCTGCGCGACATCTACGTCATGGGCTCAAGGCCCGTGGCCCTGCTATCGGACATTCACCTGGCAGACGACGGCGACGTGGCCAAGCTCTTCGACCACATCGCCGGAATCGCCACAGTCTCGGAGCTGATTCATGTTCCGCTCATCACCGGCAGCACCCTGCGCATCGGGGGAGACATGGTCATCGGTGACCGGCTCACGGGCTGCGTGGGCGCCGTGGGCGTCTCCGAGAAGCTGACCCCCCGCAAGAATGCGAAACCCGGAGACGTGATCCTGATGACGGAAGGCGCCGGAGGCGGAACGGTCTGCGCGGCGGCGCTGTACTACGGAAGGCACGAGGTCGTGGAAGAGACCCTGAACATCAAGTTCCTGGAAGCGTGCCAGGCCCTGCTCCAGAAGGACCTGATCATCCACGCCATGACCGACGTTACCAACGGCGGCATTCGCGGCGACGCCCACGAGATCTCCTACACGGCAGGGGTGAAGCTGGTCTTCGAGGAAGAGCGCATGCGAAGCCTGGTCAATTCCAGGGTTCTGGAGATGCTGGACGCCCTGCAGATAGACTACCTGGGCGTCTCTATCGATGCGCTGCTCATCATCGCTCCGCCAGATGCGGCGCAAACAATCGCCCGGACCATTCAAGAAGCGGGCGTGGCCGTGGACGAGATCGGCCGCGTCGAAGAAGGGGCAGGAGCAGAGCTGCATGTCGGCGGCAGGACGACGGACTTCTCGCCAAGGTTCAGGGAGGCGGCCTACACGCCCATAAAAAAGGCTGTAGGCCAGGACGCGCGCCGTGATGTGGCAGAGATGACTAGGCTGGTTGACATCGCAGCCAAGAAAGCTGTGGAGAAGAAAGGGCGGTTTGTGCAGAAGATATGCAGAATGTAAGCAAAATTTTTACAAAGTTATTTATTTTCGAGTGCCTAGTGCATTGTAGTAATAATAGTAGAAATTTATTTTACATAAATAAACTATTTATAGCATAACGTACATCATTTATTGCAAGGGAGCAAAAAAAGGGAGAAGATAACAATGAAGGAATCTTTCGTGTTGAGGTTTGACGAGAAAGACATTGAGGTTGTGGAGACGCTGAAGAGCCTTGGTGTGCCGAGAAAAGTCTCCAACATGATCGCCTATCTGGCCAGCGGCACAGAGGCCACCTCTCGTGAGATCGAGAGAGGGTCGGACCTGCGGCAGCCGGAGGTCAGTATAGCCTTGCGCACTCTTCGCAAGAACGACTGGGTAGAAGAGAAGATCAGCAGGAGCGACGGCACAGGACGGCCTATGAAGGTTTACCGTCTCAAGACGCCCATTGATGAGATTCTTCACTACTATGAGCAGGAGAAGCTTAATGAGGCAAATGTGGCCATGGCGTCCATACAGAGGCTGAAGAACCTTCTTGGGGAGGCCGGATCGAGCTGAGCGCTCAATTTACTCTATTTATTTACTTTTATTTTTAAGCTTAATTCCTTTTTGTGCACCTGACCTTCTTACACATCAGCGCCGGTCATACTAATAATAATATGGCTATTTATTCGCATTGACTTTCAGAAAAATGTTTGCACGATTAGGATATATAGAAGAAGGGTCCAATATAAATGGTAATTGATCTGAAAAATGTTAAAGAACAATGGACGTGAGGCTCGATCCATTTCCGACGGCCGTAAAATCGAATATTAACAAACTTATCACTAGGTAGTGATTCATTGACAGTCATCGAAGAAATGATCCATAGAGCGTATCTCAACAAGCTCGTAGGGGACGAAGGTGTGCGGATAGTGGAATCTATACCGGGCGAAGAGATCACCGATGAGCGGCTGGCGGAGCTGACAGGGATCAGCTTGAACACCGTGAGGCGCACGCTTTATCTCCTTTACGAGCACAGGCTGGCCATATACAGACGCAAGCGCGATCCTGATTCTGGCTGGCTCACATATCTTTGGCAGCTCTGCCCCGAGAACTTCGACAAGGCTCTGGAGTCGGAGGCCAAGAGGCTGCTGCGGAAGCTGAATGAGAGGCTGGCCTATGAGAAAGAGAACATCTTCTATGCTTGCACGGAAGGCTGTGCCAGATTCGTCTTCGATGAGGCGAGCGAGGCCAAATTCGTCTGCCCCTTCTGTCAGGGCAGCCTGGAGTACATGGAGAACGCCAAGGTCGTGGAGACCATAGAGAAGCAGATGAAAGATCTCAAGAGCTGCTTATAGGTTATCCAGGTTGTTGTTCAGGACGGCAGTCCACCACCAGCGAGCCATGTCCACAAGGTCGCGGCTGAACATCCCGGAAAGTCTGTACTCTCCCCCTTTGTTCGAGATCAAGCCCGCACCGAGCAGCTTGTTTCTCATGGCGTAAAAGGCGGAACGACTTACATCCAGCTCCGCCAGCAGATGCTTCCATTCTCGGGTTTTCAGCGGATCGCCGCTCCTCTGCCGTTCCTCCACCATGGCCAGGAACTTTTGGCCACGCAGAGCAGTTGCTTCCTCCTGGAAGAGCCGGAGCATAAGCTCATGGTAAGGATCGCGCGAGCGGCTGATAGCATACTCCGATTTGGAACGGACCTTTAGGGTGGTGGCAGTCCGAGGAGCCTTTTTCACATTGGTCATAGGGTCGCCAGTACAGCCCTGGCTATATCTGCATACTCATCCCTTAAGACATAGGTTGTAGGTGCACGATATGACTTCTTGTTCACGTGCAAAATTCCCAGGCGGGAACAGATATAGCCGATCATGGAGGCTACCACCTTCCTGGAAACATTAAATCTCTGACTAACGCTTTCGTGAAGAGAGGCCACGGTGAATTCTCGAGCCTCCACTATAGACTCCAGAACGAACCGCCTCAGACCGTCCGTGTCCAGATTAAGGAATCGTACCATCCGACTCAGTATCTCGGACCGCTGTGATTTCATCACACCCCTCCTGGACTACCTCCTAGATATTTACCAATAGTATTGTAATATGTATAATATATACCTTACTATATGAGTCATTATCGACCTATTGCCGCCCAGACCCAAAGATACCGCTAGGAGTTTAAACTTACAGTCCAACCAATCCCAATGATAAAGAGCTTGCGGTCAGTGAATACCATGCCAGAGGACGGGAAAGAAAGAGCGGAAAGCCTCTATGCCCGGGGCGATTATGAAGATGCGGTGAAGTGGTACAAGAAAGGCATTGCCTTGCGCAAGCTGGATCGGCATAGGGAGTCGGTCGAGGCGTTGGACAAGGCCCTCGATCTTGACCCCAAGAACGCGAATGCTTGGAGGAACCGTGCCGTGGCTTTGAACCAGCTGGATAGGAGCGCGGAGGCCGTACAGTCCTGCGAAAAGGCCATAGCCGTTGATCCATCCAGTGCCAGGACATGGATAGTGAGGGGCTTTGCTATGCACCGCTTGGGTCAATATGAGACGGCTGTGGAAAGCTATGCCCGGGCCATCGAGCTAAATCCCCTGGGAGCGGATGGGAGAAGAGCCTGGAACAACCGGGGGGCTGCTTTGGACAACCTGCATCGGCATGAGGAGGCGGTCGAGAGCTACGAGGAGGCGATCTTGATCGATCCTTTCGACATCTACGCCTGGAACAACAAGGGGGTGGCCCTTGGTGCTCTGGGTCGGCATGAGGAGGGCGTGCGCTGCTTTCAGAAGGCGATAGAGATCGAGCCTGGCTATGCCACAGCCTGGAAGAACCTGGGTCTGGCCTTGAAGGCGCAGGAACGCGAAGCCGAGGCAAAAGAGGCTCTGGACAGGGCCAGAGAGCTGGGATTGGATTGAAGGCAAGGATTTTCTCGCTAAAAGGGCGATCATCTTTGGCCGCCCTTGAGCGCCCGGACGATCTCCTCGACCAGAGAATCTCGATTCTCTCTGGTCACCACTATCACCTCAAATGTCCCCCGGATCTTCTTGGCCAGAGGATGGTTAGACCACTCATGCAGCACTACAAGCATGGGCTTTGGGGAAGCCATGGCCTTCTCCACCGCGGAAACGAACCTGCGACTGGAGAGCTCCATGGGCCCCACCTCGTCCACCACAATGAGGTCGCAGTTGATGGCATATTCCACAGCCCCGGCGCCGATCTTATCCAGGTCTTCCGGATGGATGCGATACTTTCCCAGCTTCGGCCCGCTCCCGGTCTCATCGGCCAGCGTGCCCGTAGCACCGGAGCCAAGGTTGAGAAGCTCGAAGCCGACGCGCCGATCCTTGACTCTCTTATCTTTAGCCAGAACTCCCCCCACACGAAGTCCTGAGGCCTTTGCAGCCTTCTGCACGAGGGTTGATTTTCCTATGCCAGGAGAACCAGTGACTGCGATTCTAAGGACCACACTGCTCCCTCATCCTATCTACATAAAAGCTCAGGCTTTCCACATCTTTTATCTCCTTCTTGACCAGCTTCTTGAGCCGGCTCCTGATCTCCAGATCGGGCCGCGAGCCCGCGGAGCGAAGATGCACTTCGATGGTTTTGGCCATCTCATCCCCTTTCTCATCCCAGTCGGTGAGCAGAACTATCTGCGCAAAGCTCCTGGCGGCATCCTCCGCCAGGTGCAGCGCCGGCCGACGCGAGGCCATGATCACCGGCCCCTTCAAGCCCAAAGCACGCAGCGCCTGCTCATCCCGTCTGCCCTCAACGATGATGGCTGCCCCTTGCAGGGAGACTTCCTTCAGAGAAGATATCAGCTCCTCCAGGGCCTCCAGATCGTAAGTCCCCTTCGGGCGGGAATCATTCATCAGATCCTTGTCCCGAGGATGGAGACGGCCTGCTCAGCAGCGATGCCTTTGACCAGCAAAACCTTTCTGGCGCTCTTCTGGCCGCTCAGTACCTCCACCTCCGACTTCAAAACGCCCAAGGCCCTGGCCAACTCCTCTATGAGCTGGCGGTTGGCCCGTCCCTCCGAGGGCTCCTCGATCAGCCGGGCCTGCAGGGCTCGTCTCCAGGGATTGAATCCGGAGGGCACGACCAGACGGGAGGAGCCAGCCACAACCTCAAAGCGAATAACGCATCCACGGGGATGAGGGTCGACTGCCTCATGGAGATCCATGATAAAAAAAGATGCATCCTTTAAGCTTAAAACTTATCTTCAAGACTCGTGGTGCTATCCGGCAAAAAGTTGAAATAGCGCCAACGACGAAGGAAACGAGGTTCGATGGAGATCAAGCAAGTCGTCGTCCTGGCTGGTCAGGCCAAAGAGGCAAGTTCGATTCTTCCCGGCTTGGAGCAGCTTGGCCTGCAAATCAGCGACCATTTTTCTTCCGACGGCAATGGATCAGAAAGCCTGCTCGTATGCCGTTCGGGCTTAGAGGACACGCCCTCCGGCTCAGCGCTCATACGCCAGGCTCTCTGCAAAGGTTGCTCTGTCCTCCTGGACGCCGGGAACGATTCATCTGTCTTTGAGGAGATCAAGCAGACGGGAGGATTATGCCAGGAGACGAGAGAGAATCTGGCGGCTCATGCTCTCTACAAATGCCTGGAGAGTGATGCCCGGCTGCTGGCTGCCCTGCAGACCAAGACGAGCGGCATGCCCCGCTATGTGGTAGCGGCATTCGAGAAGGTGCAGAATCTGCGCTATGGAGAGAACTGGCACCAGACGGCAGCGCTCTACCGGAAGAAGAACGGACTGGGCCTGCACAGGGCCAAGAAGCTCAACGGCCGGGAGATATCCTACAACAACATAGTGGATGCAGAGACGGTGCTGGAGATGCTCATCGATCTATCCCGGTACGATGGCGTCAAAGTCGAGAAGCCGCTATCGGTCATTGTGAAGCACGCCAATCCCTGCGGCGTGGCCTATGATGGCACGCTTGCTGAGGCTTATCGGTCATCCTTTGCCACCGATCCCAAGTCCGCCTTCGGAGGCGTCATCGGCTTCAACCGGCCGGTGGACGTTGACACGGCTCGCGTCATTGGCGACAGCTTTGTGGAGGTGCTGCTCGCGCCAGGGTTTGACCCCGAGGCCCTGCGGCTTCTCACTGGGAAGAAGCCCAATCGCAGAATCCTGGACATGGGGGATCTTCTGGAGAGAGCTGAGGAGCTCTATCGCGGTTACTACCTGAGAAGCATCTTCGGCGGTATGATGCTCCAGGACTATGACACTGCAGACCTGAAGGAGTGGAAGGTGGTCTCCTCTCGGCCTCCCACGGAATCTGAAACCAGAGCCCTCCGATTTGCCTGGAAGATTGCCAAGTATGTTAAATCCAATGCCCTGGTCTACACCACAGAGAACAAGACCATAGGGATTGGATCGGGCCAGGTGAGCCGCGTGGACTCCGCCCGGTTTGGAGCGGAGAAGGCCGAGGAGCACGGGCTATGCACCGCGGGCACCGTGGCCGCCACGGACTCATTCTTCCCCTTCCGGGACGGCCTGGATGAGACATTTAAGGCGGGAGCCACCGCTGTAATTCATCCCGGAGGGTCCATCCGGGATGAAGAGGTCATCGATGCAGCCAATGAGCACGGCATGGCCATGGTCTTCACCGGCATGCGCCACTTCAGGCACTAGACTCTGCCGGATAATCTTGATTGCGTTTCTAGCTTCTGCTTTGTTCTCTTCCGTTCAAGGAAGCACCATCCAGGCGGGTTTGGACATCCAGGCGGCCATCAGCGTCGCGAAGGCGGGAGATACGATACTGGTGGGGCCTGGAGATCAAAATTCCTTCGAGGTGGATAAGCCCCTGGCAATCGTGGGGCAGGGCGAAGCAGTGCTGCACGCGGCCATTCAGAAGCCTGCCATAAAAATAATTTGCAACGGCATCACCATCTCCGGCTTCAAGATCCTGGGAGTGGGAAAGGACACCACGGCCAAGTTCAATTACTACATGGAGAACCCTGCTGCTGCAGCGGGACAGCGCCTGGACCAGCCCAATGCAGCCATAGTCATCAGCGCCAATGACGTCTCCTTGAAAGACATGATAATCTTCGGTTCCCAGGTGGGAGTGCAGGCAGAGAACGCCGACAATCTCACCGTCCAGAACACCACCCTGGAAAGCTGCGATGCCGGAGTGTCTCTCTCGCACTGCCGCTTTTGCAAATTTGAGGGCTGCAGATTCTCCAACTGCAGAAAATACGGCCTGAATGCGGAGCAGTGCGACGACTTAACCATCAAAAACAGCAGCATTGTCAACTCCGCCAATGCCGGCCTCCTCCTCAAGGAGTCGGATCAATGCCAAGTTCAGGATAATGTCTTCTCGGGGAACTACTTCGGCCTCTCTCTCTGGAACTCCTCCTTCAACCAGGTAAGAAGGAACCGGGCCGACCATAACTACTACGGAATTCTGATAACGGACAGCTCGAACAGCAATACCATTGCGGATAATGTGGTCGAGGAGAACAGCAGAAGCGAGATCGTGAAAGGCTTCGGCATCGGCATCAGCCTGCAGGAGAACAGCAGCTGCAACCTGGTGATCAGAAACACGGCCACGAAGAACTTCAACGGCCTGGATGTATCCAAGGGCTGCAAGCTCAACGCAGTCTTCGGCAACAATGCCTCGGACAATAGCCACGGCATAAGGCTCAATGAGAACAGGAACAATCTCATCTTCGGCAACAATTTCTTTAACAACAATATCAATGCCTACGAGAACGCCAGCCTCAACATCTGGAACACCACCATCGGAAACTACTACAGCGACTACCATGGCAAGGACGAGAACGGCGACGGCATCGGCGACCAGCCCTATGCCCTGCCGGGCCAGGACTCGAAGTCCAAGGACTTCCGACCTCTGAGCGAGCCTTACCGCAACGCCAGCCTGGATCTGGCGACGCTGAAAGATGAAGTGAAAAGATACGCCAGGTATGGACCCGCAGATGACGAGATACCGCCCTTTAGGATGAAAGGCGGCACAATAGTGATATCCTCCCGAGTGCCTACCTCTCCGCCCAAGTGGTCTGATTCCAAGCCACTGGACATAAACGGAGGATTAGGTTAAGTCCCTATCTTCAAGGGCTCCACTATGGATCTCAGGGTGGCTATGGCCGAAAGCGCCGCAAGATAGCTGGTCTTGGGATTCTTGGGAGAGGGCACATTCTCCACCCTGGTGAAGATTTGCCCGAAGTCGCCCTCCGCCACGATCTCATGGCGGTTAACGTTGATGTGAGGATCCGCGATTATCTTCACCCGCACCTCGCCCTCGCGAGCCGCGAGGCACAAAGTGGCGGCAACGTTCACATTGGCGGGGAAGGCCTTGACCGCCTCGGCCGCGCTTCCCTCGAAGATCACCGCAGGCTCTTTGAGCGCCTCCAGATCGATCTTTTTCTCAAGAATGTAAGGCGCGCCCTCCAGTCCCTTGGGGTTCTTAGTGGTGGTGAGAGTGACCTTGCGAATGGTGCCAATGCTGGCGGACTTGAGGCCGTCAAGCCCCGATATCGCGCCTGAGGGGATGTAGACCTTGGAGCCGCGCTCCTCGGCCAGCTTCTTCACTTCATGGTAGAATTCCAGCTCTGCCAGGGCTCCGACGCTCATGATCATCAGGTTCTTGCCCTTCTCCAGGGTGGCCCTGGCGATGGCCGGCACTGCCTTCTGGGAGGCAGCCTCCACCACCAGGTCGGAGAGGCTCACCAGCTCCTCCAGCCTGGCCCTGACCGGCTTATGCTGCAGGCTATCGATGAGGGCGATCGTCGTCGCGGGATTATGATCGCATACCGCAACCAGATCCGCGTCTATCTTGCCGCTATCTATCGCTCTTGCGATCTCCGTCCCGATGGCACCGCACCCGACAAGCCCTATCTTGAGAGGCATCGGAGGCTATAAATCAATTGGACATCAAAATCCTTGCGGTATGCTGGGGTCAGAGCTGGAGAGATTTGTAGAAGAGGACCTGGGGGAGTGGGATGCCTCCAGCAATCTCGTGGCTGAGGCGGAGGCGAAAGCGGTCATCATAGCCAAAGAGAACTGCATAATCTCCGGATTGACTGAAGCTTTGGAGATCTTCGCGTACTTCGGGCTAGAAGCAGAGCCTCTCTTCGAGGAAGGCGAGGGCGTCCCGGCCGGAGGGGAGGTGATCTCTGTGCGCGGCAATGCCCGAAAGATCCTGCAATCCGAGAGGCTGGTGCTGAACTTCATAGCGCGGATGAGCGGCATATCCACCCTCACGCGCGAGTGCGTGCTGCGCGCCCAGGCAATGGGCAACGTTCGGGTCGCCTGCACCCGCAAGACCACCCCCGGCTTCAGATTATATGAGAAGAAGGCGGTCTTCCTGGGAGGGGGCGACACTCACAGGTTCAATCTCTCTGATGCCGTGCTCATCAAGGATAATCACATACATCTTCAGGGATTGGAGGAAAGCCTGCGCCGGGCCAGGCGCCAGGCCAGCTTCACCAAGAAGATTGAGGTGGAGGTGGAGAACCTGGAGGATATGCTCCTGGCAGCGGAAATGGGCGCCGACATCATCATGTTCGACAACATGGCTCCGGCAGAGATAGCAAAGGGCATAGAGCTTCTCCAGAAGAGGGGGCTACGCAACCGCGTACTCTTGGAGGCATCGGGAGGAATAAGACCCAAGGATATCGAAGACTATGCCTCCACGGGAGTGGATGTTATCTCCTTGGGCGATCTCACCAGAAATGCGAGATGGATTGACCTAAGCCTGGAGATAGAATAAGGTATGCCTACGAAGTATATAGACGGTGGTCTGGTATGAGGCGCATGATCTATCTAGCGGTCTTCATTCTGCTGATCCAGGCAGTTCATGCCAGCAATTCTTCTGATGAAGATACTGTTACGTTCAAGGATTTCACCCTTAACATCGGCGACCGCATCGACATCGGCGACTACCAGGCCGAGCTTATAGAGATACAGTCGGTGAAGGATGGTCTGGCAGTGATGCGGGTCTCCAAAGTGGGAGGCGCCCTGGATGAGCAAAGGGCCTTCCTGCAGGACAGCGCCAATAATTTTGATGGAGGCGCGGAAGAAGGCGGCATCACCATCACAGTAACCGACATATTCGATGATCAGTCCGTCAAAGTCAGGGTAGAATATAATGAGGATTTGGGCACGGCCAGGAAGCATACGTCGGAGAGGCCTCGCGTCATTGCGGACCTTCCCAATCTGGCGGTAGAGAAGAGCTATGACAAAAATCAGATGAGTGTGGGGGATGAGGTCAAGGTCACGGTGACGGTCAAGAATATAGGCACAGGGCAGGCCCTGGATATAAAAACGGAGGATCTGCCGCCGCTGCCTGAGTTCTCTTATATCGCCGGCTATCCGCCCAAGATCAAGGACACGCTGGACCCAGGGGAGTCAGATTCTGCTGTGTATGTGATGAGTGCTGTCAAAGAAGGCTCCATCCGGGTTCCGGCCATACAGGTCAGCTACACGGATTCGAAGAAGAATGCCAAATCCAATAGCTCTGAGCCCTTCAACATCTTGATAAATCCCATGAGCAAGCCCGATCTGGTGATAAAGCTGGATCCCTCTGGACCAATAGCAGCTGGCGGCAAGGGCATGCTGAACGTCAGCTTGTCCAATACTGGAAAGGCTTCCGCTACCAGGGTAAAGATCGAAGGGGAGATCAAGCCGCCGGATGGCCTGGAGGCCATAGGACTGGAGAAGAGCCTCTTCGAGATCCCTCCCGAACAGAAGGTGAACTACTCCGCAGAGCTGCTGGGCAAGAAGGCTGGAAACTATACCGTCAGCCTCAAGGCAAGCTTTCAGGGAGGAGATGCGGCCATGATCCAGGAAGGCAAGGTCGAGGTGGTTGTCCAGGA
>Ga0315279_10004743_pt1 | contig 18117 bp, 13 predicted proteins | sample YL17G06_20_MG_FD_203694 | JGI IMG/M metagenome (GOLD analysis project Ga0315279, IMG submission 203694) | Sediment microbial communities from Yellowstone Lake, YNP, Wyoming, USA - YL17G06_20 | ecosystem: Environmental > Aquatic > Freshwater > Lake > Sediment | place: USA: Wyoming | collected... | reverse complement strand
GCGCGGTAAGGTGGAGGAGATACTGGACCTGGTGGGTTTGCCGAAGCGGGTGCTTCACAGCTACCCCGGCCAGCTTTCCGGGGGGCAGCGCCAGCGGGTGGCTGTGGCCCGGGCTCTGGTCATGCGCCCCGCAGTGGTGATCTGCGATGAGCCGACTTCTTCCCTCGACGTCTCGGTACAGGCCCAGATTCTAAATCTCCTGATTTCCCTGCGCCGCGATCTAGGGCTGACCTACCTTCTCATCAGCCATAACCTGGCGGTGGTGGAACACCTGGCCACGCGGGTCGCGGTGATGTACCTAGGCCGGATCGTGGAGGAAGCGGAGACAGACAGGATCTTTAAAAAGCCCCGCCATCCCTATACGAAAGCCTTGCTGGAGTCAGTGTTGACTCCGGAGCCCGGCCTGGGGGTGCCGGAGCTTCATCTGGGAGCCGGCTTTCCGAACCCCCTCGATCCGCCTTCCGGTTGCACGTTTCATCCCCGCTGCGTCTATGCCAAGCCGGAGTGTACTGAAAAGGCCCCCTCGGAGCGAAGGGATGAAGAGGGATACGTGACCTGCCATTTGTACTGAAATTTCGGATTTGGGATTTCGGATTGCGCCCTGAGCCATGTGAGGTTCAGGGCAGCCATGCACCCAACGTGGTGCATGGCGGAATGCGGAATGTAGGGGCGCGCTGCCGCACGCCCTTGAGGGATTCAGTTCGTAGGGGCGGGTTTGAAACCCGCCCCTACGGAGTTCGGAGAAAAAATTCAGGCGTAGGGGCGGTTCGCGAACCGCCCTAACAGATCGCAATTCAGCGAGGAGAAAAAACAGTGGCCCGAAAAATTCTTTCCGCCGAGATCAGCCACGAAACCAACACCTTCAGCATCCTCCCCACCACCTTATCTTTATACAAAGCGCGTCGCTACTACCGGGGAGAGGAAATTGCCCAAGCCCTTTCCGGGACCAAGACGGAGATAGGGGCGCATCTCGACGCGGCCAAGAAATACGGATGGGAGCTGGTGCAGCCCATCGCCGCCGCCGCGACCCCGGGCGGAAAGACCCCGGCCAAAGATTGGGCCCATCTTAGCGGGGCGATACTGGAAGCCTGCCAAGAAGGACCCTTCGATGGGGTGCTCCTTTCCCTCCACGGGGCCATGGTCACCGAAGACCAGGACGACGCCGAGGGAAACCTCCTGCGGCGTTTGCGGGGAAAGCTCGGGCCGGACGTTCCCATCGCCATCAGCCTCGACATCCATGCCAACGTATCGAACGCCATGGCCCGACTGGCCCATATCGTCATTGCCTACCGGACCTACCCGCACATCGATCAATACGAAAGGGGCATGGAAGCCGCTGATTTGCTCCAGCGCGCCATGAACGGGGAGATCCGGCCCCGCTCCCTGGTTTGGCGGGGCCCCGTTCTGGAGGGCCTGGATTACGGGCGCACCCAGGGGGGCCCCATGTCCAGAATCCTGGCCCATGCGGATCAGTTGCGTCAGATAAATCCGGGTATATTGGCCATCACCGTCTGCGCGGGGTTTGTCTGGGCCGATATCCCGGATGCCGGACCTTCCGTGACGATTACGGCGCACGGGGACGCCTCCCGGTTCAAGGGTGTTGCTGAAGAATTAATGAAGGATGTATGGGAAACCCGCCGGGAAATCACGGTCCCCCTCTACAGCCTGCAAGAAGCCATGGCCGAGGCCAGGAAAGAATCGGGAGAGGGCCGGCCACTCATCCTGGCGGATTTCACCGACAACCCCGGTTCGGGGGGATACGGGGATTCGGTTCGATTGCTGGAGGCCATGATCCATGCCCAATTGGACAATGCGGCCTTCGGCTGCGTGCCTGACCCGGAAGCGGCTCAAAAATGCATCGCTGAGGGTGTGGGCCAGGAGGTAGAAATCACTCTGGGAGCGAAAATCGACCCGAAAACGTATGGCCCCTCCCTGAAGGTTCGGGGAACTGTCGAACATCTGAGCGACGGAAAATTTATCGCCCAGGGCCCCATGAGCAAAGGAGTTCAGCTCTCCATGGGCCCCACCGCCGTCCTTCGCTGCGGCGGGGTGCGGGTGCTGGTGGCCACCCACAACATGCAGGTTTATGATCTTCAGGTTTTTCTCAGCCAGAAGATCGATCCCCGGGCCTGCTCGGTCGTGGCGGTAAAATCCTGGCACCACTTCCGGGCGGCCTTCGAGCCCATCTCCCGGAAGGTCATGCTGGTGGACAGCGGCGGCCTGGCTTCCCGGGATCTCAAACGCTTTACCTACCATAAAATCCGCCGCCCCATTTATCCACTGGATATGGAATGATTTGAATGCGGAATGAAAACAGACCGGCCCTTCGGGCCTTGAGGAGCGTCAAGCCTCCGGCTTGACTTGAGGAGCGCTCCGCTCGAGGCAAGTGCCAGAAGCTCCCGATACGGGGGCGGAACGGGAACTGGACAGAATGTGGAATTCGGAGTAAAGGAAAGGAGCTGGATTCAATGGAAGAAAGAATTATTACCCGCAGGGATTTTCTCCGCGGTGCCGCGGGAACCGCCGTGGCCGCTGCTCTCGGGCCCGGGATTTTGGGAGAAGCCCACGCCCAACCGACGGCCAAAGTCGTCCTCATCCGGAATGTCGATGTGCTGGCGCAGCCGGAAAAAACCCAGGGGATCCTGGAATCTATGCTGGATGAAGCGGTGAAGACCCTTTTGGGAACGGACTCCCCCCTGGAAGCCTGGCGGAAGCTCATCAAGAGTTCGGACGTGGTGGGGGTCAAGAGCAATGATTGGGGGAAACTGCCCACCCCTAACCCGCTGGAAGCGGCCATCAAGCGCCGGCTGCTGGACGTGGGAGTGATGGAAGAAAATATGAGCATCGCCGATCGGGGAGTCATGACCAACCCGATCTTCCTCAAATCCACGGCGCTGGTCAACGTGCGGCCCTTGAGGACCCACCACTGGGCCGGGGTCGGGACCTGCTTGAAGAATTACATCCAGTTTGTCTCCGACCGCCCCTCCTACCATCCGGAAGCCTGTGCCGCCCTGGGGAGCATTTGGCACCTTCCCGTCGTGCAGGGGAAGACCCGCTTGAATATCCTCAGCGCCCTCACGCCGCAGTTTTACGGCAGAGGAGCCAACTTTTTCGACACCCGGTACGTTTGGCCCTACAGGGGACTGATCGTGGGAACCGATCCTGTGGCCGTGGACACCATAGGCGCCCACCTCCTCCAGAAAAAGCGGGCTGCCTTTTTCGGCGAAGACCGGGCGCTGGACGCCCCCCCCAGTCATATCATCGTGGCCGATAAAAAATACCACCTCGGGGTCAGTGATCGGAACCGAATTCAGCTGGTCAAGCTGGGCTGGATGGAAGAGATGTTGATCTAGACGTAGGCACGGATGTCCGAAAGACCGGGTTGAAACCCGTTAGATTGAGGGGTACACCTGTTCATCTGAGGGGCGATTAGGAGGTTGAGGATTACTGAACGAAATGGCGCATCCCAATTCAATAGGTGAAAATCATACCGAAGCCTTTTTGATGGTCCAAAAACAGAGGAGATATAGCGAGGCTGTCGAAAAAGGCTCCCTGGCTACTCCATGCAATTTCAGTATCATTAAAAATCAAGAAGTTACAAGCGATGGAAAATCAAAAAATGATCGAATTTGGGGTTTTTCGACAGCCTCAGCAGTTATGTTCTATCTGGGAAATGACGCTTTGCACCTACGAATCTTCATCCAATGGTTGCCTTTCCGATTGCTTATTCCCGGTAGAAATGGAGTTAAAAATGCCGCTCTAAGGTTTAAAAAAAACAATTCCCATGATGTTCTTGTGCACCATCTACAGGCTGCCCCGACGAGGCGACCGGACAAAGCCAACTACATTCCCATAGCATTGGATCGCTAAGGCGTTTATTCTCGCCCGCCGGCCTTCTTGAGCATTTGGAAAATCTTGTTATGATTTGCCAGCTTTATTTGGAGCCCCGAAACCTCCGAATTCGGCAGTCCTCTGCATTCAGGTGACAGAAGGTCCCATCAGACCCGCAAGCAGCTCACCCAGTGATTGGGCTCCACCGCTTTAAGCTCCGGGACCTCCCTGCCGCATTCCTCCCAGGCGTCATTGCATCTTGGGTGAAACACGCAGCCGGAGGGGGGATTCAGTGGGCTGGGTACCTCTCCTTTCAGGATTATGGGTGCCCGGCTGGCCTCGACCACCGGGTCGGGGATAGGCACAGCGGACAGCAAAGCACGGGTGTAAGGGTGGATCGGCTTCTCGTATAACTCATTCCTTCCGGTAATTTCCACAATCTTGCCGAAGTACATGACAGCCACCCAGTGGCTTATGTGGCGGACCACGGATAGGTCGTGGGCAATGAATAGGTAGGTAAGGCCGAACTTTTCCTGCAATTCTTCCAGGAGGTTGATGATTTGGGCTTGGATGGAAACATCGAGAGCGGAGACCGGCTCATCGCAGATGATTAGGTTCGCCTCCATTGCCAACGCCCGGGCAATCCCAACCCGCTGGCGCTGGCCGCCGCTCAGCTCATGGGGATAACGAGAGGACAAAGAAGGATTCAGCCCCACTGTGGAAAGAAGGTAGGCTACCCGTTCTCTCAGCTTTTGGCGGTTGGCCACCAGCTTGAACACTTTCGGTCCCTCTCCGATAATCTGCCCTATGTTCATTCTTGGGTTCAGGGAGCTGAAGGGGTCCTGGAAAATAATCTGCATCCTCGGGCGGATGGCCCGCAGGGCTGCTCCTTCCATCCGGGTCAAGTCTTTTCCTTCGAATATGACCTCGCCCGAAGTGGGCCGTTCCAACTGAAGAATGCATCGTCCGGTGGTGGTTTTCCCGCAACCCGATTCGCCCACCAACCCCAGAGTCTCTCCCCGGCGGATGGAAAAACTGACGCCATCTACGGCTTTGATTTCCCCGATGACTGTCCGCAGGATCATCGCAGATGTCAGGGAAAAATGCTTTTTCAAGTTACGGACCTCCAGTATAACCCCGTCTGAAAGCCGTTCCTTTGCCCTATTCTCTCCGTCCGGCAGGATCTCTTGTATGGAGGAATGACCCTCCATTCAAACCTCCTCGATTCGGCATAAAAATGTTTTCGCAAGAGGGGAAAATATCTTATTGCCATACCCGCAATACAGGATTCCCTCTGCGAAATCCCATCCTATGGAAGTCGTTACGATTGGCTATTGAAAATCGGGAAACGGCATTTTTTTAAAACTCACGAGCCCGGTCCTTAATTTCCTCTCAAAAGATCTTTCATCCAGCATGCGCTGAGATGACCCGCCCCCATATCCCGGAGCTTCGGGCTCTCCTGGGCGCAAAGATCCCCCGCAAACTTGCAACGGGGCCTGAAACTGCATCCTCGGGGGAGATTTGCAAGATCTGGCGGTTGTCCTTCGATGGGGTCCAGCTTAGCCTTGCGCGGTTCGTCCAGTCGCGGCACGGAATGAAGGAGCCCAAGGGTATAAGGATGCCGGGGGTTATGATAAACCTCTCTGGACATCCCGCTTTCAACCACCTTCCCCGCGTACATTACATTCACCCGGTCGGCGTAGCGAGCTACGACCCCCAAGTTATGCGTAATGATGACCATGGCCACTTTCAGCCGCTGAGAGCTTTTTTTCAGCAATTCAAGGATCTGGGCTTGAATGGTTACATCCAGGGCTGTTGTCGGTTCATCGGCGAGAATCAGGTTGGGGTCACAGCTCAGGGCCATCGCGATCATCACCCGCTGGCGCATTCCTCCGCTGAATTGGTGAGGATATTGGCCCAATCTCTTTTGGGGGTCCGGGATACCCACCATTTTCAAAAATTCAACGGAGCGGCTCTCCGCCTCAGGCAGGTTCAAGTTCAAATGTTCTTCCATGGTTTCCGTGAGCTGACGGCCGATCGTCAACACCGGATTGAGGCAGGTCATCGGCTCCTGAAAGATCATTGCGATCTCTTTCCCTCGTATCTTCCTCATCCCCTCCGCATCCAGCTGGCGAAGCTCCCGACCCTTGAAAACAATGCGGCCGTTGACGATCTTGCCCGGGGGCTTCGGAATGAGCTGCATAATCGAAAGCGCACTGACCGATTTCCCGCATCCGCTCTCCCCCACCAGCGCTACGGTTTCCCCTTCGCTTACATCGAAGGAGACCCCGTCGACGGCCTTAACCACTCCACCGGGCGTGAAGAAATGGGTCTTGAGGTCCTGCACCTCAAGGATTATGGGCAACATATTTCCTCGGTTAGAAGAAAGGTTTCGATAGGTGTAAGGAAAGCAAGAAAATCTGATATTTTCCGCACGCTATTTTCATTGCCGATCAAAGCTTGCCCATCCGTCTTTTTCTAATCATGGAAAATCGAACTTTTTCATTGGGTTCGCAACTTGGGGTCTAACTCATCCCGCAGGGAATCCCCGAAAATATTAAAAGCAAAGACCGCCGCGCTGATTGACAAGCCGGGGAAGATAGCCATCCAGGGTGCGCTCTCGGCGAAGGTTACGGCAGCCCCTTTCAGCATGAGGCCCCATGCGGGCGTAGGTTCTGCCACCCCCACCCCTAAGAAGCTAAGAGATGCCTCGGTAAGAATGGCCCCTCCCAAGTAAGCCGTGAGCAGGATCAGGTAGGGGGCCACCACGTTGGGAAGGATATGGCGGAACATGATCCGGGGATGGCCAAACCCGCACGCTCGGGCGGCATCCACATAGGGCAAATTGCGTATGGAGAGAGCAGAGGACCGGATGATCTGCGCGCTCCGCGGCACCAATGGGATGGTTATGGCTACGATCACGTTCATGATGCCGGTGCCGAGAACCGCCATCATCGCCAGGGCCAGGACAATCATGGGGAAGGAAAGAAGAATTTCCATGAAGCGCTGAATCACCACGTCAGTCTTTCCGCCGAAGTATGCACAAATCACTCCGATGAAAGCTCCCAGTGTGGCCCCAAAAAAAGCAGCGGAGAATCCTACCAACAACGCAGTTCGAGCCCCGTAGATGATCCGGCTAAAGATATCCCGGCCGAAAGCATCCGTTCCCATCCAATGCTGCCCGCTGGGGGGAAGAAGCATGGCGCCGTAGTTCGTCTGCAGGGGATCGTATGGAGAAATGAAATCAGCCAGGATTGCGGTCAAGGCCATGATGATGAACACCAGACCCCCGACGGCCCCCAGAGGGCGCTGTCGGCAGAAACGGAGCACCCTTTGCAGCCAATGGGTCCGGGACGCGGTTGTTTGTTCCTCTTTTCCCGGCGGCGGGTAATCATAAACCTCCATCTCTTCCCTTAACCCCCTTATTTATACCGGACCCGAGGATCAAGCCAGGCGAAAAGAATGTCCGCGATGAAGTTCATAAGGACAAAGAAAACAGCGGTTAACAGCACCAGGCTCTGGGTCATTGTATAATCCCGTTGCTCGATCGCCTGGACGAGGAGACGACCAAGCCCGTTCAGGTTGAAAACCTGCTCGGTCACCACGAGCCCGCCGATGAGAAAAGCCAGCTCCAAAGAGATAACGCTAATAACCGGGAGGAGGGCGTTTTTCAGTGCATGCCGGATGAGGATCAATTTTTCCTTCAAACCTTTTGCGTGCGCAGTCCGGATGTAATCTTCCCGCAGAACTTCGAGGACCGAGGAGCGGGTCATGCGCATGATCATCGCCGAGTAGCGATAGCCGACGGCTAAAATCGGCCAAATGAGCTGCGTGAAATTCGCCCAAGGGTCTTCCCAAGGGGGAGAGTACTCCATGGGGGGAAGCCACCCGAAGACCACCAGAAGCCCCAGGATCATGATGATGCCCAACCAAAACGAGGGTGTAGCCAGACCGGCGATGGAGAAGACCCGGATCAGATAATCGACCCAGGTATCCTGCTTCAGGGCTGCCAATGTGCCCAACGGAATGGCCAGCAGGACGGCCAGGAAGGTGGCCATGAGGGCCACCTGCAGGCTCAATTGGAATCGAATGGAAATTTCATACAAGACCGGGCGGCCGGTCCACATGGAAACTCCGAAGTCGCCCCTAGCTACATCCCAAATCCAAGCCCCGAATTGATGCCAAAGGGGCTTGTCCAGCCCGAGGAGTTCCCGTTCTTGCTGCAAGACTTCCTGGGAGACCCTGCTCCCTTCCCCGGCGTGTCTGATCTCCGCTATATCGCCCGGAACCACCCGCATCAGGAAAAATATGAGAACCCCCACGCCCAGAAGAGTGGGAATCATCAGCAGAACTCGCTTGATAAGATATTGAGCCATATTTGACCTGCTAAAAAAACAGCGAGCTAAAAACCAGGAACATACGCGATCTTTTGATTTACCCGATGGTGCCGGCCCGCCTCAACCGGACAATATCCTCCTCAAGGAAACCGAGATCTCTCATGATTTGATCGGTGTGCTCCCCCAGATTCGGGGCTCCCATATTGATCTCCGCAAGAGTATCGGATAGCCTTATCGGGTTTTGGACCAACCGAAAAGGCCCATGTCGGGGATGGTCGAATTCCTTAAAAAAATCATTGACCAAAGCCTGTTCGTCCTGGATTACCTCCAGAGCGGTCATCACGGGGGCCCAGATGAGATCGGTCGTCTTCAGAAATTGGGTCAATTCCTCGTAAGTCTTACTCCGGAAAATCTCCTCGATGATGGCTATGAGTCCCTCGCTATTCTTTGCCCTGGCTTCCGCAGTGGCGAATTTAGGGTCCTTCTCCAGATCGGGGCGTTTGAAAGCTTGACAGAAGCTCGGCCAGTAATGCTGGCCATTCGTCATCCCCAGCATGATCCAGCGCCCGTCCTTGGTGGGATAATGATTACGGATCGGGTTGGGCACCCTTCGCCGATCGGTCCGGACGGCATTCTGCCCCGTCGCCAGACAACCGGAGATATCGAAACCCATGATGTAGGTGGCAGTGTTATAGAGGGACACGGTGACTTCCTGCCCTGATCCCGTTCGCTCCCGAATGAAGAGAGCGGCCATGATGCCTGCCAGAAGGCTCAAGGAAGTGGAGCTATCCCCGTAGGCTGGGCGGGAAACCTGGGGAGGGCTGTCGCCGTCATGTACCAGGTCCATAGCACCGCTCCGGGCCCAGAAGGCCACCGAATCATACCCGCCGGTGTTCTTTTCCGGCCCCTTGGCCCCGTAACCCGTAAGGTTTGCGCTGATGATCCTCGGGTTGATTTTGGAAAGCACATCATGAGTCAGGTTGAATTTATCCAGCTCGTAGGCGCGTAGATTATTGAGAAATACATCCGCGGAGGCGATGAGCCTATAAAGAATTCCCTGTCCTTCCGGCGTCCCGATATGAATGGCAATGCTTTTTTTGTTCCGGTTTACGTGCTCCCAGAGATAGTTGATATTGGACCCCGGCCCCTGCCCGGTGGCTCTCAGCCCGAGAAGGCTCCTTTGGAAATCCCCCCGGCCCGGCGGTTCCACATGGATGATCTCCGCTCCCCAGGTGCTCATCAACATTCCAGCCAGAGGCATAGCGGCCATACCCCCAACCTCCACGCACCGGATCCCCTCCAAACCTTTCATCTCGAAACACTCCTTGACGACGAATGCATGATAACCCCAACCGCAACCGACTGCCCAAGGAAATCACCCGCACTCATGGATTGCCGCCTTCTCAGCAGATCCTCAGCAATTTTTGGGAATTCCACCGGCGGCGGCCAGCGCCGCCGCCTTTTCTTCTTCCCGCCGGGCGATCGCCTCAGCTCGTCTGAGCACGTTATTCACCTGCTTCAGATTGGCCACATCAACCATTCGCCCATCGACGGCGATGGAACCGAGGCCCTTGCGGTAGGCTTCTTCCAAAGCGTCTTTCACCCTGCGAGCTTTTTCCACTTCATCCAAACTGGGCTTAAATCCTTCGTTGATCGGTTCGCACCAAGCAGGATGAATCGTAGATGTGCCCAGGTATCCCGTCATGAAGGAATTTCGGCACGCCTGAAACATGGCTTCGCGACTGGCGGAAATGTTGGTAAAATCTACGTTATTTTGAGGGAGGAGACCACAGGCTTGCACCCTGGCGGCGCGAGCGGCGAAGAGCAGTTTGCTCGCAGGATAGAAAAACTGAGAAAAGGTCAAATCGGCTGAACGGGTATACCCCATATCCAGGGCCAGGTCAACCGCCCCTACGCTGATCTGCACCACCCGGGGGCTCGAAGAAGCGATGCTTTCCATCTGTACGATTCCCCGGGCCGTTTCGACGATCAAATCGAATTGGATCTGCCCCTCGCGGAATCCCCGGTTCCCTTCCAGCCGGGTCACCATTCCATCGAGGCGCTGAATCTCCTCCGCCGACTCGCACTTGGGGATCATCACCCCGGTCAGGCCGGGAATGATGATTGCGTCCAGGTCCTCTGCTTCCAATTCCCGATTGATCCTTACCTGGACTTCCGCCCCCCCGCGTCGGACGACGGGCAATACATCCTTGACCAGCTTTCGGGCAGAGTCTTTTTCCCCGGGGGGAATGGAATCCTCCAGGTCAAGGGTAATGCAATCGGCCCCCCGGGTCCAGGCCTTGGCCAAAAATTTCTCCCGATTCACGGGCACAAAGAGCTTCGACCGGCGCACCAACTGAAGGAAGTCTACTTGTGCGGGAGACATGAATCACCCCTTTTTCTGCTGTTTTTTCAGGCCTCCTTATTCCTTCTCCAGCCATACATCCCCGAGGTCCAAGTTGAGAAAATGGTGAGGAAGGGCATTCCAACCCTTCACCCTGGCGGAATGCAGGACGATGCGTTGAGTCCACCCAGACACCGGAAAGGAGTAGGCCATGTCGGCCATCACGCGCTTTTGAAATTGATGGGAGAGCTTCCTGCGCTCAACCGGGTCCATGGCCATACTTTGTTTCAGGTAAAGATCATCCAGGACTCTGTCTTTATAGCGCCCAAAATTGGATGGGCTCTTGTCAGAGGAAAGGAAAATGAGGAACAGCAGGTCGGGGTCGGACATGTATTCGGAGATGTAGTGCATGCCGACTTTGAAATCTCCCGCGCGCATCAGCTTGTAGTACAAACCCACTTCCAAAACTTTCTGTTTGACATTCAGCCCGACTTGCCGCCACTGATCGATGAGCCAGATAGCCTGCGGCTCATATTCAGGCCGGCTGAGGTAATCAAAGCTGTATCCCTCGGGCACCCCGGCCTCCCGAAGCAGGCGGCGAGCTTCTTTGCGGGATTCTTCGATGTTTTTGAAAAAGCCGGGAATCTTTGCGAGTTCCTCTTCGGTCATGGCTAAACCTTCGCCGGGACGAAGGAGACCGCATGGCTCCGGTGCCGAGGTGTAAATTCGCGACAGGGCCTTTGATCCTTCCCATCGGTCGAGGGCCAAGGTCATGGCGCGGCGGACCCGGGGATCACTGAACGGCGCCTGCTCGCAATTGAAGATCACCGTGTTTGTTGACCCCCCGAGCAACTCTTGCACCCGGATTTTATCCCCCATCGAACGAACAACGTCGTCTCGGCTGGCGGGGGAAAAGAACCGAAACTCAGCATGGGCCCGGCCGCCGCGGATCGCCGAAACTCGGGCATTCACATCCCGGATGAAGACAGCCCGGTAGCCATCCAGATAGGGTCTACCCTTCCGGAAATAACCCTCGTGTCGTTTGCCCACCCAGTGGGATCCGGTGACGTATTCCACGAACTTAAAAGGGCCTGTTCCCATCACGTTCTTTTCATACCACTTCGGATCCTTGGCCAGGATGTCCGCCTTGTAAATGTAATTCCATGGCGAGGCTAAGCTGCCCAGAAAAGAGGCGGAGGGCCTGTTCAGGCGAAAGACTATGGTATGGTCATCCGGAGCCTCGACCTTATCAACAACCGTGTAAAAGGCTTTCCGGATGCTGATGACTCCCGGGGCAGGGAAAATAATCCGATCGTAACTTGCCTTGACATCTTTCGAGGTGAGAATGCTTCCGTCGTGGAATTTTACTCCCTTATGAATTTTAAAGGTATAGGTTTTATGGTCTTGCGAGATGGTCCAACTCTCCGCCAGGTCCCCTACGATATTGGGATATTTATATTGGTCGAATTTGAGGAGCAGGCTGTAATGAGGCGAGATCGGGTGGATCAAGGCGTAGGTAGATTCCCGGTGGCCGTCGAAAGAGGGCGGCTCCGCTCCCACGGCGTAAATGAGTGTCCCCCCGGATTGGGGTTTCTCTAATTCAGCAGCCTCAATTCCACCGCTGGAAAAGATCAGGATAGCCAGGATCATCCAAATACACCAAATCCCAGAGAAACTCCTGGTTCTCTTTTTCATGGCTGCTTCTCCTTTTCCTAATGGATTTCCCAAGGCTCACATCAACACATGGGATTGCTACAGGACCGTACTATATTTTTCATTCTCTGTCAATTTAAAGTGGTTTCCCCAACTGCTTCTATGTGGGTCTTCCTTGTCAAGAGGGATTTTTTAAGCTAGTTTTTGTAAAATTGGGATTCTGAATTCGGCCAGATAATAATCCTCCGCTCTTTTCTCTCCGGAGAAAGGAATGGTTTTGGGGAATTGGCCAGTTTTTCTAAACCGCGGGTCCCAAGAACCCTAACATGCTTCTATCCGTGCTGACCTTTTTGCCAAGAACCCGATGCTCTATTCGCTTGGAATAGCAGAAACGGTTTAAAAAGCCGCCCCCTTTCTAGTAACCCCCTCGGCCAACAAAGGGACTTGGATGAGGATGCCCTGATTTTGATTCTTAATTCATCCAAAATCGATCAGATTGCTAATTTTATGGGTAAAATACAGTATAATCGGGCGGGAAATAATGTACTTTTAAGAAATTTTGTCTATCCGTTTGCTTTAAGCCTGGAATGTCGTATAAGGAGTCGAGGATTGAAAACAGGGGTTTGAGCGGGAATTTCCGATTGAAGCTAGCGTGCCACTGTCTGCACCTGGCCAAAATTCAAGGAATGAAAAGTATATATAAACCTCGATTTTAAAATTAAATCCACACCTTCTGACAAAATCTTTGAACTGAAAAATTCAATCCGCTCATGAAAAACCCCATTCCTCTTCCATCAAGAAATGGGGTTTCCTTATCTATGGGTCATACGCCACCCCTTGGGTTGCAGTGTAATCATAAACTTAAAAGCAAAAATCCTTTTAAATGGGTAGCAACCCTTTGAAATATAGAAACAGAAATGATCCGATCGAAAAGGTAATGACTGCCCCCCAAAATCCTTTCATTAGACCTCCGAGGCCAAGGAGGGCTACTCCCGATATGACAATTAAAGCTACTCCTCGTATGGAGTCGAAGTTCAAAAGAGAACCGAAATTAGAACCCAGCAAACCACCTGCTACGACAGCATATTCCAACATGGCATCCCTCCTTTATCTTGCCATGCAGGGAATTGTTAATTGCCTCAAGATAAAACGCCCAAATGAGTTCATCCATTCCGTCAAGAAAGCAAACCCCCATTCCTTTACCTCTGAGAAATGGGGTCCAAAATCTCCATACCATACCGCACCGTCCCTCCGAGCAGGTATCGGAGAGCTAATATCTCAGGGGAATGACAAAATGGGAGAATATGCCACGAGCGGTGTTTCCCCACGCTTGACCCCCTTCGATGGGGCTTTTTTGGGGATGTGAATTTGGCTTACAAATCCTTGCTAGGGTTCACTCGGTCAAAAACATTTGCTGCAACATATGTGCAAAAAAGGCAGAACCATTTCTGACCCTGCCTCTGTTGATAATCAATTTTGAAGAAAAACGTTCAACCTGAAGGGGGTCAGCTATCGGTAAGCGATCTTTCCCTTCATCGTCCCCGGGCTTTCATAGAACTCCAGATACTTCTGGTTCCCCTCAGGTGTGTCGGGTTGGTCCGGTCCTCGCCACCATTTATTAGCCATAAAATTATTCTTGGCCAGTTCCCAGACATCCGCCAGCGCGGGGACATTCTTCACTTCCCAACTGAGTTCCTGTTGGGTTAACTCATAGACTGTATACCGCATCGGATAGGTTGAGAGAGCCGGATGGACGAAAAAGTAGGTGCCATCGATCTGCTGGTATCGGGTGGAGATATGTCGATGACCGGAGAAGACGAGTTTGACGCCGTATTTTTTTAAGAGGGCCCTCACCTCGTCGGCATTGTCCATCCGGAACCAACCATAATTGTTGTGGTTGGCCTTATCCCCTTCGCCCCAGGGGACGAGGTTATGGTGGGTCAGGAGGATGATCGTCTTTTTCTGATTGGCCTTGAGGACCCCCTCCAGCCACCTCATCTGCCCGGGGTCGATCTTTCCTCCGTAGTCGTTCAAGTCGGCTTCCGGCGAGAAGACCTGGGCCCGGGAGGCATCGAGGGCGATAAGGACGAGGTCTTTAGCCAAAGGGTGAGAGTAGTAGGTCATTCCAGGGACCATCCCTCCCGACCTGCCCACAAAGGCCCCGGCTACGGTGTATTTCGAAAGAGTAACCGGCTGGTCCTTTTTTTCATGAGGAACCCGGCTGAGATCGTGATTGCCCAGGACAACGAAATAAGGGACCTTCAGCTCATCCAAGATTCTGCGCACTTCATCAATGTTCCACGGCTCGGCATCCTGGGTGAGATCCCCGCCGACCAATACAAAATGGAGATTGGGGATTTTGTTGATCTGAGCCACTGCGCTCTCGGTCAGCATTACCGTTTTGAGGCCAAGTTTAAATCCGTCGCTGACCCCTTTCTGCTGGGGGATGGAAATATGAGGATCGGAAATTACGGCAAATCTTACCTTGTCAAAAGCCAGGGCTAGACCCGTCATCACTAGGACCAGAAAGACAACCCCAATGACGGTCAAAAGTGATCTTTTTCTCATTGCCATCGCCTGCCTCCTTTTCTGGTTTGGTAGGTAGGGGTTTGAAAACCCTGGGGCCCAATGATCTTTTCCGAAGGGGGCTTTCCGGGCTCTCCCTCCGCTCTTTAGGCCTCAACTTCTAAAGAGCGCGGAAAAAAGGTTAAGATCACACCCATGCACTCCGGGAAGAACTCGCGGCCGTGGCTACAAACGGAAGCAACTATGCAAAAAATACTCTTACCCTCATGGGTAGTCAAGGGGAAAATTGCCTATGGAAACGGGCTCGGGTTTCGAGTTCAAATTGCAGATTTGCGTTTGGAATCTCGCATTCCCGGGGAAAAGCCTAAAAACAAGAGTTCAGGAAGAAGCTGAGAGCCCCAATGGGGATGCCTGAGAGTTTTTTTCCTGCCTGTGAGGGATCGACCGGGAAACCGATGAGGCGCCGGTAGTTCAGTTTGATTTTTCTGGGAATGTCTCCTATGCTTAAAGTAGGGTGGATCATGAAGAGAGATTTACCCCTGAAAGACAGGGGCAAAAAACCGAAACTTGGGCAGGCGAGAAAAAGCGACTCTGCGGGGGAAAATCGGGGGCTGAAGGGGTAAATCGTCCGTTTTTGCCGGGAGCGGGGGGTTGATCTCGTCGGCTTTGCCCCGGTGGAGCGGTGGGATGAGGCGAATGAGGTGCCTCCCGATTTCCGGCCCCGGGCCATCTGGCCGCCGGCCAAAACCGTGATCGTGCTGGGGCTGGAGATGCCCCTGCCCATCGTGGAAACCACCCCCTCCGTGGGCCACATGGAGATGTACAAAACGGCCAACGCCGAACTGGATCAACTGGCCTACAACCTGACCCGCTACCTCAATCGGGTAGGACATGCTTCTTTTTTCTTTCCCCGGGATGGTTACGGCAGCATGAGGGCTCTGCGGGAAAACAACCGGGCCGCCTTTGCCCATATTCCGGCGGCCAGGTATGCAGGCCTGGGGACCATCGGGGCCAGTCACAACCTTCTAACTCCGGAGTTCGGCCCCCGGGTCCGTTTCGTTTCCGTATTTACCTCTGCGCAAATCCCCCCAGACCCTATGGTCGAAAAGGATCTTTGCATCAAGTGCGAAGCCTGCGCTAAGTGCTGTCCCAAGAAGGCCATCCGGATGCGATCCGACCGGGTGGTCGGCGGCTATGATGACCAGGCCTGCCTGGAAATGGCCGAGGAGCTCGTCGCCCGGAGATGCTTTCCCTGCGGGATCTGCACGAAGGTCTGCCCTATCGGGAAAGACCGCACCCTATACAAACAACCGGGGGTCATGAAAAAATACCTGCGGGAAGCGGAAGCCCTGGCCGCCAATCCGGAGGACCCGGAATACAAGGCCTGGACGCATCTGCGGAAATATGGAGTCGCCCGGGGGAAAAAGCAGGGAGGGAAGGAATAAGAGCGGAAATAGGCCGGGGAGAAGAATGCCATGAACCTTGAAGAATTTTGCGAACGTTTTCAAACCCTCCAGGAACAACGGCCCAAGACCCCCATTTTGCTGGACGCCGGCAAACAACTCATGCAGGAACTGCTCAGAGACCCGGCGTGGTTCGTCGAATTCCTGCGAAATTATGTTGCCGGCCCGGCCTTCCTGGCGGACCAGCCTGCCTCGGTTTTCGACAACGAAATAAGACTGTACCGCAGCTCCGACAAATCCTTTATCCTCCTGGCCTACCTCTGGGACGGGGGGGACCTGTGCGCCGTCCATGACCACAGCGCCTGGGGATTGATCGGGCCGCTCCTCCATCCGCTGCGGGAAGTGAAATACCGACGATTGGATGACGGGCAGGTAGATGGATACGCCCGTTTGGAACAAACCTCCGATTTGATCCTTCAGCCTGGAGAAGTAGGAATCATCCTCCCCCTGGATAAGGGAATTTACCAGACCGGCGCGGTCGATGAGCCATTGACCATCTCCCTCGGGGTGTACGGGAGAAGCATCCGGCAGGGGTACATCCATTTTTTTGACCCCCCCGGGAAAAAGGTTCGCCGGGCAACGACCCGATTGCTGTTTAAAAAGGTTTTGGCCCTCCGCGCCCTGGCTTCTTTAGAGGAGGTTCTAGGAAAACGGTTTTTGCCTTCCTCCCTGCTCGAATCCCTGCCGGGTGATTTAGTCCGGGATTTTCGGCTTCCATCCACAGAGACGAGTTCTACATAACTGTTCCAAGAGGCAATCGCCTGGTCCCTTCAAGAAGGAGTGATTTCCCACAGCTGCCGCAGAAATGCCCCCCGCCCCCCCTTTAGGAAAGGGGGGAGATTTCTACGCTTTGCGCTATGCTCTCTGCCCTATGCGGTTATTAGCCTGAGACCCATCAGCCCGACGAAAATGCAGATCAGCCGGATGAAGAGGGGAGAAAGCGCCCTCGATTTCCCGCTCCCTCCATAACCCCTTTGGAGATCACCAGGTCTTTTCCGACCTGTTTCCCGTCCCTTCGTACCCGCGGGTCCTGGCTTCCCCTGCCGGTTTTCATCATCGTCGTATGGGGATACCGGTAGGCAAGGTAATTCTTCAATAATGGGTCTTCCATTTTTATGAGGGCAAAGGTTTCTTGGTCCTTCCTCCAATCCTTTTCTTTTGACTCCAGCTTGGACCGGAACCCCTCCATAATTCCCTGGGCAAAGTCGCTCAAGCGGTAGCGGTTCAGGGCCCCGGCAGGGTTGTATTCCTTCCACCTCATTTCGATGAATCGCTGCACGTAATCGTGGACATAACCGGCGATCCTTACATTGGGGATGGTTCCGCTGATCTCCAGAACCCGTCCCATCTTTTCCTTTTCGGGAACGTAACAGGGCACCCAGATCCCCCGGACGAAATAAAAATCCTGGAGGAGGTTGGCCAGGGCATAGTCCTCGACGAAGTGCCGCAGGGCAGGCTTTCCCACGAGGAGGCTGATAAACTCTTTCTTCTTCTCCGTCCGTAAGAGGTCCAGGTTGTGCCTGGATATGAGTTCGTGGGCCTTGGCCATGGCAGCCTCGGCCTCGTGCCGGTTGGGGCTCTCCGCCAGGGCCAGAAGCTTTTTAACCCGCACGAGGATCCGGTCCTCTCCGTCATGGGTTTCCTGAGAAATCCGGTCGTCTAAAGGTTTATATTTTTCGGATGCCCTGGGGTTGGCGCGGAGCAGATCACATGCCCTCTGGAAAAAAGATCCATGGGCGGTCTCCTGTCGCCCTCCCAGGATTTCTTCCGCCATCTGGTGGGCCATTTCATGGAGAAGAACTTCCCGGACCGAAGCCCAGGAGTAGTTTAGAACCAGCTTTCGGCTCAGGGAGATCTCCCGTCTTTCCCCCGACCAGGTCCCCCACCGGCCGTTCAGGTCCCGGAGGGAAAAAAGGGGAGGGCGCATTTTTTCCCGATGGGGAGGATCCAGGATCCATAGGGC
>Ga0315279_10004742_pt1 | contig 18119 bp, 19 predicted proteins | sample YL17G06_20_MG_FD_203694 | JGI IMG/M metagenome (GOLD analysis project Ga0315279, IMG submission 203694) | Sediment microbial communities from Yellowstone Lake, YNP, Wyoming, USA - YL17G06_20 | ecosystem: Environmental > Aquatic > Freshwater > Lake > Sediment | place: USA: Wyoming | collected... | reverse complement strand
CGAACACGAAGAGGAGGATGAGGAATGATCGAGACCATCGAGTTCACGGGCAAGTCGGCTGGGAGGGCGGAAACGGACTCCAGGACTGGAGTCAAAACCGACCCTGTAACCATATCTACATTTCCCGGAAGCCCCTGCCGTGCCTGTCCCGTCTTAACGGGATGGGCAGGGAGCTTCACACTCTGAGGGATTACGGTTGAAGATGAATGCTTCTTGACTGAAGGAAATCATTTGCCCTATACTGGAATAAAAATCAGGAAGTTCGAACAAGGAGGCTTTATGTATCTTATTATTCGTTTCTTGATCAATGTCGCTGCCATCCTCATTATCGCTCATATTTTTCCAAAGCTGATTCAGGTCGAAGGGTTTGGAGCGGCCCTGATCGCCGCATTGGTCCTGGGAATCATCAATGTGATTATCCGGCCGATCCTGGTCTTGCTCACCTTCCCGGTGACCTTGCTCACTCTCGGGCTTTTCCTGTTCGTCATTAACGCACTCATGCTCTGGCTTGCCGCGACGATCGTGCCCGGGTTTAAGGTCAACGGTTTTTGGGGAGCCTTTCTGGGTTCGATTCTGATCAGCGTTGTGAGCTGGGTTTTTTCAGCAGTCCTCCCTGGGAAATAAGTCCTTTCGAGAGCGAGCAGAAGTACTTTAATGAAAAAGACGAATGCGGCGAGGTTTCTCGATAACTTGAGGATCGAGTATCGGTTGATGGAATATGAGGTCGATGAGTCTGATGTCAGCGCAGAGGCAGTGGCAAGCAAGGTGAACTTGCCCTTGGAACAGGTTTTTAAGACTCTGGTGGTCCGGGGAGACAAGTCAGGCGTTTTATTGGCATGTATTCCAGGAGGGGCCCAACTGGATCTGAAGAGACTGTCCGAGATCAGTGGGAATAAGAAAGTCGAGATGGTTCCAGTCAAGGAAATTCAGGCCCTCACCGGCTATATCCGAGGAGGTGTCTCTCCGATCGGGACAAAAAGACATTATCCCGCTTACTTGGATGAGAGTGCTTTGAAATTCCCTCTTATCTCCATCAGCGCCGGAGTCCGAGGCTGCCAAATCCTGTTAGATCCAAAGCATCTATCCAAGGCTGTGGAAGTACAAATCAGCCCTATTTCCCGATCTGATTGACAAACCCCACCCGCTACGTCCTTGAGTTCAAGACTTCCTCATGGCATCTATGACTGTCTCTGGTATCATGGGGATCTACTGCACTTTCCCTTGAAGCGCTGCATGTTATTTTCGAGAAAAGGGGAAAGTATCTTTAAGTGGGTTGACCGGAAATGTGCCTTGCCCCGCCCTAGCGGGATAGGCGAGAAATTTAAGATGTTTTACTTGACATTCGCCGAAAGTTATTATAAGTAATCTCCGAAATAATATTTTAAGTATAATTAAAGAAATATCAAAAAAATACAAAGATGCATTAAGGGTGCATCAAGAAAGTTCGTGGCCGGTAAGTGCCCCGCAAGCCCCACCCTCTAGGGCGGGGTCAAGGGGCACAATATAGAAGGAAATACCTTCCCGGGAAGCGCTGCCCTTTAGGGCGGGGAGCTTCACTCGTGTGAATGGAACTGGAGCTGTCAGGTGGTGATGAATTTTCAAAAGGATTCGCTCAGCAACCGGGTTTTCAAAGCGCTTCGGGACAAAATCGTCTTCATGGACTATCCTCCCGGCATGAATCTTTCTGAGAAGGAGCTCTGCAAAAGCTTTAAGGTGAGCCGTACACCGCTTAGGGAGGCGATCCGAAGGCTCGAAGAGATGAACCTGGTGACGGTCATTCCTCGTTTCGGAATGTATGTCTCCCAGGTGGAGATTAACGAGATTCGTTGCGCTTTTGAAGTGAAAATTAGGTTGGAGGCCTTGGCAGGAGAGGTCGCCGCAAAGCGAATCACCGCAGATAAGCTGGAGGAGCTCCATACCCTCATCCAAGGGGCAGAGGGACTTCTGAAGGAGGGTAAGGCTCGGAGCCTGATTGAAATAGACACCAACTTTCATGAAATCATCTATCAATCGACCCAGAACTCGATCCTCCAGGAGATTCTCATCAATCTTCAGAGCCGATGCGCCCGTCTATGGAATGCTTCTTTGAGTGAGAGTATCCCGATTCCGGAGGTCATTGGCCAATTAAGAGAAATCTATCAGGCGTTGAAAAGAAGGGATTCGGAAAAAACGGCGCGCCTATTGGAAAACCACGTCCGCCACTTCATTGATCAGATTAAGAACCAGCTTTTATAGAACCGGAGATGATGAGAAAAGGAGAGGAGAATCCGCATGATCGTCAAAAACACGAAGGAGGCCAACGAGACAAAGATCGAGAGCTTTCCCTACCGAGGGAAGCCCCTGAAGGTGAAGGATGTTTGGATCCGCTGGCTTTCGCAGGCTGGCCCTCAGGACGCTCCTGAATACGGGCTTCGCTTCTTCACGATCGGACCCAAAGGGATTATCCCTATTCACAACCATTTCTACCATCAAACCATGTATATTCTCAGCGGCCGCCTGTTGGTCGTGTCTCACGATGCGAAGACCGATGAAAAGATCGAAGAGAAAACGATGGGTCCCCATAACTTTGTCTACGTCCCCAGCATGGAGCCCCATAGCATCTCTAATCTGAGTGATACGGAGAATGCGACCTTTCTCTGCTGTATCGCGAACGTTTACGAAGAGGACAGCCTGTGAGGAACCTCTGCCATCGACTATTTTTTTCTCTGTGGAGGGATTGAATCATGAAACTGGCTCAACGAATGGATCATTTCAAGGCATATCTCGGAACGGAGATGAACGTCCGGCTGACAAAGATGAAGGAAGAGGGAAAGGACGTCATCAACCTGGGTCTTGGAGACCCGGATGTCACACCGCCCCAACATCTCATCGATGCCTTGAAAGAAGCGGTTTGCGAACCTCATCATCACCACTATCCCAGTTTCTATTCGATCCGCCCGCTCCGAACAGCGATCGCCGACTGGTACCAGCGCAGGTTCAGCGTCAGCCTGGATCCCGATACCGAGGTCATTCCCTTGCTGGGCTCGAGTGAGGGACTATTTCACATTCATCTGTGTCTCCTAGACGTGGGAGATGTGGCCCTGGTGCCGGATCCTTCTTATCCGTCCTACGAAGCCGGAGTGAAGTTGGCAGGGGGGCAGATCGAGTGGGTTCCCCTTCTCAGGCAAAACGGCTTCCTTCCGGATCTCGATGCCATTTCTGCCGACGTGGCACGGAGGGCCAAGATGATCTGGATCAATTACCCCAACAACCCGACGGCGGCCGTGGCCCCCCCGGAATTTTACCGCAAGTTGATTGACTGGGCCAGGACCTATGAGGTCGTGGTTGTTTCCGACAGCCCCTACTCTGAAATATGTCTGGACGGCTATTGTGCTCCGAGTTTCCTGGAGTTCGAAGGAGCGAAGGAAGTTGGGGTGGAGTTTCACTCCCTGTCGAAATCTTACAACTGCTGCGGGTGGCGGGCGGGAATGCTCGTGGGAAACAAGGAGGTCGTAGCCGGGATGGCAAAGATTAAGTCCCATGCTGATCGTGGGATGTACTATCCCATGCAGGTGGCGGCGACGAAAGCTCTCAACGGGCCCGTCGATTTCATGGAAGAGCGGAACGACACCTTCCGGGAGCGGCGAGACGTGGTTGTCAAAGGCCTCAAAGAGGTTGGGTTAGAGGTGGAGTCACCCAAAGCAACTTTCTACGTCTGGTCGACCGTTCCGAAAGGTTACACCTCCAGCGACTTCTGTTTCAAAGTTCTAGACACGATCAGCGTCTGGATGATCCCGGGATCCATGTACGGGAAATATGGGGAGGGATATCTGCGCATCGCATTGACCCATCCGGCGAAGCGCCTCGCTGAAGCCATGGGACGGTTGAAAAAAATGTTGTCCTAGTGTTGTTGTTGTGATACGTTTGAAACACATTTTTCTGTATCCTACAATTTTGGGATCGTAGAAAAAATGTAAGAAGGATCTTTAGGCCTGATGGGGCAGTGCGTGGCCCCTAAACCCCTGAGACCTTGGAAAGAGGAAAGATGCCTGCCCCGCTTCATTTAACCTCACTTCAAGAATCGTCGAAAAATCAAAAGAACGTCGCTTCAGAGCGGGAGGAATACGAAGTCGTCCTTCGCGGTGTTTCACATTCCTTCGGCAGCAATCGAGTTCTTGATGATGTTTCTCTCTCGATTAAGAGAGGAGAATTCTTTGGGATTCTGGGCCCAAGCGGTTCGGGGAAGACGACGACCATGCGCATCATCCGGGGGTTCGTCATCCCTACTGCAGGGGAGGTCTACCTAGAGAATGAGCCGGCGGGAAGAAGGCCTCTTTATCGCCGCAACGTCACCATGGTTTTCCAGCATCTGGCCCTGTTCCCGCACATGTCCGTATTTGATAACCTCTCCTATGGACTGAAACTCCGCGGGGTATCCAGCTCAGAGAAGGAAGAGAAAGTGAAGCGCATGATGGACGTGGTCCATCTGGCGGGGTTTGAGGCACGATATCCAAAGCAGCTGAGCGGTGGACAACAGCAGAGGGTGGCTCTTGCAAGGGCTCTGATCCTGGAGCCCAAGGTCGTGCTGTTCGACGAGCCTTTGGGATCCCTGGATCTCAAGCTCCGTCGAGAGATGCAGATCGAGATCAAGAACATTCAACGCCGCTTAGGGACCACCTTCGTTTACGTCACCCACGATCAACAAGAAGCCCTCAACATGTGTGATCGTATTGCTATCATGAATAACGGCAGAATTGAGCAGATTGGTACGGCTGAGGAGATCTACGAACATCCTCGAACCCGATTTGTAGCCGACTTTATTGGCGACACCAATCTGCTGGAGGGCACGGTCCTTTCCAGAGAGGGAGGTTTCGCGACCCTCGAATCGGAGGGAGTACGGCTTGTCGTGGGCGACGATGACCGGTTCCAGGTGGGGGATCGGGTTGCCCTGTCCATCCGACCCGAGCGAATCCTTGTTGGTCCGAGCTCCAAGGAGTGTTCCACCCGGTTTTCCGGACGCATCGTGGATCTCACCTACTCGGGAGCAAGACGCCGGTGCACATTGGAATTGCGAACCCGTAACCGGTTGAAAGTGGATCTCGATGCGAGAGCTGCCTCTGACCTGATTGTGGGTGAAGAGGTGATGATCGGCTGGAATGCGAAGGATGGATCGCTCCTGTCGGACGGAGGCCGGTGAAAGGCAGCGCGGAGACCATGGAAGGGTGGGTGAAAGGTGGCACCCCAAGAGACCTGACACCTTTAGTAGGATAACCTTCACACAGCATGAAAGGAGGAAAAGGACGATGACAAGCAGGACAATTGTTTTCACGATCACTGCGGCTACGGTCTGTTTGCTTCTTCTCGGCATCCTTCTCCCGAGCGGTCAGGTGGCCGCCCAGAGCAAGGAGCTCAACATCTGGACCTGGGGTGTCTACGGCCCTGATTTTGCGACAAAGAGTTTCGAGCAGAAGTACGGCATCAAGGTGAACTGCACCTTCTATCATGGCAATGAGGAACTCTGGTCCAAGATGCAAGCGGGCCACCAGGACGTTGATATCATCCAACCCAGCAACCATTTGATTCAGCGCTTCGCAAGAGCAGGTCTTTTGGCCCCGATTGACGTGAGCAAGATGCCCAACTATGCGGGACTGATGGAGAGCTTCAAAAACGCAACCTACAATGTGGTGGATGGTAAACTCTACAGCGTGCCTTACACCTTCGGCATCATGGGGGTGGGTTACCGTAGTGACCTCGTCAAAGAAACCCCCAATTCGTGGGGTGTCCTGTGGGACAAGAAATACGAGAAGAAGCTCGCCTTCTCTCGCAACCCCATCGACGCTTGCTTTGCCGTTGGAAAGTATCTCGGCATGGATATCTCGAAGCTGGATGAGGACACCGATGCCAAGCTGGCCCTGATCAAGGAAAAGATGCGGGAGCAGAATCCCCTGCTGCTGAAGCGCGTTGAGAGTCTTCAGGAGATGAGGAACCTCCTGGCGGCAGGAGACATCTGGCTCACCTCCGCGGACGATGGCATGATCCACAAGATGATGCTCCAGGACCAACCGATGAAATTCTTCGTGCCCAAGGAAGGTGCCGCAGCATGGATCGATCAGTTCTGCATCGTCGCCGATGGACCCAATAAGGAAGCGGCCTATCGTTGGATCGACCATATGCTTTCACCGGAGATTGCTTCCCAGATGATCCAGAAGATGGGCTACATGGTGGTCAACGCCAAGGTAGTGAGTGCCCTGCCACCGGAGATGGCGAAACTCATGACCTATACGGACGAGGAAACGAAGCGACTGGTTCCCTATCCAACGCTGAAATCCGAGACCCAAGAGAAGATGACGAAGGCTTATCACGACGTCCGTGGGCAGTAAATGAATTCGGACGGAAAAAAGGAGAGGGTGCAGGCTCGATGTCGGCAGGCCTCCCCTCTCTGTTTTTTTGATGACCCATCAGGAGAAGGAGGGAAGGACCGAAACCATGGAGGAAGGGACGAAGAAATTACCCCTCTGGAGGGAGCGTCTGAGCGAGCAAGCCATCCCCCTGCTGGTCGTTTTCCCGGCGTCCCTCATGTTGATTCTGTTTTTTCTCGCCCCCATGTTCGTCGCCCTGCACTTTAGCCTTCTCTCGAACGTGCCTTTTTTTGACATCACGCCCTATTACACGCTGGAGAACTATGTCCGCGTCCTCATAGAGCCCATTTACCGGAATGCCTTCATTCGGACCGGCATCTATGCCATCATTGCGACGGTCATCTCCCTGCTGGTCTCTTATCCCGTGGCCTACTATCTGTCCCGTAAGACCAAACGTGGGGGCCTTTTTCTCCTTATACTTCTCATCCCCTTCTGGACCAGCATCATCTTACGGGTCTTCTCGTGGAAGATCATCCTGGGCTCGAGTGGGATTCTGAATTACTATCTCAAATGGATCGGGCTGATCGACACCCCCATCACGTTCCTTTATACCAGCACTGGAGTGATCTTTGGCCTCGTTTACACGTACACGCCCTATATGATCCTTCCCCTATATGCGACGCTTGGCAAGGTGCCCAACGAATTGATAGAGGCTTCCCTCGATCAAGGGGCGAATAGGTTGCAGACGTTGGTTCGAATTACTTTCCCCCTGACCCGTTCGGGAACGATCTCGGCGGTGATCCTCGTTCTGTTGGCCAGTTTCGGGGATGTCCTCTCGGCTCAGCTCTTGGGAGGGGCGAATAACCTCGTCATCTCGACCGTCATCTTCGAGACGTTCATGGCCGGGAGCAACTGGACGGTTGGAAGCGCTCTCTCGGTGATTGTCTTCTCGGCACTTCTGGTGTTGGCGGCGATCTTCGCTCGGATGGGGAAGGAGGCCGAGTATGCGTGATTCCCGGTGGTTCCGTTGGTTGACCACGGGGTGGGGAGATCGCGCCTTCCGGATCTACTTTGTGGCCTACCTCCTCTATGTCCTCTTTCCGCTGGCGGTCTTGGTGCTTTACGCCTTTCACTCGACAGAATACCAGACCTGGCCGATGAAAGGGCTGACCCTCCAATGGTTTCGAGAGCTCCTGGACGATTCGAAATTGTTACTCGCCCTGAAGAACTCGATTCTGATTGGACTGGCCACCATGTTTTTTTCAACCCTAATCGGGGGAGGACTTGCCTACGGGCTGGTCCGGTACACGTTCCGGGGCAAGGCCTTTCTTGAGACCTTAAACATCCTTTGCATCATCACCTACGGGGTCGTCTCAGCCGTTTCCGTGCTCCTCTGGTTCCGGATGTTGGGCATCCATGGAGGGATCTGGCCTACCATCGTTGGACATACCACATTCATCATGCCCTTTGCTGTCATGGTCATTCGGGATCGACTGTTGAACTTCGATCGTGAGATCGAAGAGGCGGCAATGGATCTTGGAGCCAGCCGCCTTCGAACCTTCTGGGACGTCACGCTGCCCCTCATCATGCCCTCCGTCATGGCAGCCGGTCTCTTCTGTTTCACTATCTCTCTGGGGGAGTTTCTTCTGGGTTTCTTTCTGATCGGGAACAAGGTCACCCTTCCAGTTTACATCTACAGCCTGATGCGCTTCACCTTCACGCCTGCCATCAATGCCGCAGCCGTTCTGATCATTTTCTTTCCCACCCTAGCGTTAATCGTGATCGCGATCTTCTTCCGCCGAGAGGTGGAGAGCCTCTACTGAACGATGATGGTGAGGCGTGGGAACGTAAGCAACCCCTTCGCGGTCAGAAGTCGATTCCAAGCTTTTTCAGACGTTCAGCTGTGGGCACGCCGTTCTTGTCCCACCCGCGAAGGGCGTAGTATTCGGGCATCATCTTCGACACATCGACCGTGTGCTTCTCCGGATCCGACCCGGGTTCTTTGGCAAACCGCTCAGGGAGACGATCTTCCTTTGCTGCGATTCCCTCCCGGACGTTGAACAGACGCTCCGTGTTATTGATCCTCTCGCCAATCGTGTAGACGTCAGCCGCATTGACATCCATCCCGGTGGCAAGGTTCAAGGACTTGGCATAGAGCTCGACACTGATTCCCAGATCGACGGTGAACATGCACATGATGATCGAGTCGATGATGGCGGTGGAGTCCTGCATTTCCTTGACCAACTTGGGTTTCCCCTCATAGGCAAATCGGTCAAAGTTTCCAAGGACACCCAGGAACTCTGCGGCAATGGTGAATGCCTTGTTGTGATCCGCTCCCCGCGCGGTCGTGGCCAGATTGAGGGCCATTCCAAAGAAGGCCCGGGGATCGTAACCAGGCATTTCGAGACCCTTGACGTGCATCGCATACCGGTCCGATCCCTTTCCAAGCTCTTGAGAGGCGGCTCGAACCCCCTTGGCCAAGAGGGCACCAATTCCTTCTTTTCTGGCGATCTTCTCCACCAGGGGCTTCAACACATCGGCATTACCAAAACGTAATTCCAACCCATCACAGTCCCTCTGGCTGAGAATTCCCTTTTCGAAACACTCCATGGCAAAAGCGATGCTGATCCCGGTCGATATGGAGTCCATTCCGAACCGGTCACAGAGGTCGTGGGCCTGAAATACTTTGGGGAGGTCGCTGATTGCGCAATTGGTGGCGAAGGCTCCGACACTCTGATGCTCGATCCGTTCTGTCATCATCTCCTTGGCGTCTACCTTAAACCGGGTAATCGAACCGCAGGCCACCGGACAGGCGGAGCAGGATTCGAACCGCACGAACCAGGGTTTCATCTGATCACTGGAAACCTGAGGGGCGGCATCAAAGTAGGTCATCCCGAAATTGCGGGTGGGCTGCCCTTTGATCTCGTTGACCGACATGAGCATTCCCGTGGTTCCCACGTCGCGAAAGAACGCCCGGACCGGATTCTTTCGGATGATGTCGTGGAGTTTGAAAACCTCCTCGATACCCGCTGGCCCACTCACTCCCATCTGGACGCGGCCGGTTCCACGGACGGCCAAGGCTTTCAGATTCATCCATCCCATGACCGCTCCCTCGCCACCTCGGCCGACCAGATGCTGCTCATTGGCGATGGAAGCGTAGCTCACCCCATTTTCTCCGGCCTGTCCAATGGAGGCGATTTCGAACCCCTCCTTTAGCTCTTTTCTCAAGATCTCCTCGGTTTCCTGGGTGTCCTTCCCCCAGAGGTGGCTCGCGTCTTTGATCTCGACCCGCTGATTGTCGATCAACAGGTAGACGGGTTTTGGGCTTCTTCCCGAGATGAGAATTCCATCGTAGCCGGCAAATTTCAAAGTCGTCGCGAAATGGCCGCCGGCGTATCCCACCGAGAGCGTGCCGGTGAGAGGAGATTTCGAACCCACCCCGTACCGGGAAGAGGTCGGGATCAGCGTTCCGGCGGCAGGACCGGTGATGAAGAGGAGGCGGTTATCGAGTGAGAAGGGGGCTGATTTTCCCTTGATCTCATCATAGAGAATTCTGGCGGCCAGTCCTCTTCCTCCAACATATTTCTCCACCATGTCGTCCTGGAGATCCTGTCGCTCAATCTTTCCTTTTGACAAATCCACTGTGAGCAGCAGACCCTGATAGCCTTTGTATTTCATCTGTCACTCCTTTCCATCATCGTTTTATCTGTCCGTGACCCAGACACTTGGAAGAGCATCGGACTCCTCCGCAGGCGGAGCCCTGCAAGCCTCATCGCCGTAAGGTTCACACGGAGATCACGTCTTCAGGACACCACTGGATGCAGAGAGGCTTCCCAGCGCACAGATCGCAGAGAATAATGCGATCGCCCTTCTCGTCAAAGGCGACCGCCTGCTGGGGGCACACCTCCACGCAGACCTTGCAGCGGTTACATTTCTCGTCGTCCCAGGCCACCACGTTCTCCTTCGTGAGGGTCAAGGCATCCACCGGGCAGTTGGCAACACACTTCTGTTCGCCCAGGCCTTGGCAAAGGTTACAGACCCTGGCAAAGGGAAGCCCCCATTTTCCTTCCCTTCCGATCCGGATGGCGGCCACCTCCGGATGAACGTGATCCGTAAACCGGAAAGAGCAGACTTCCTCACAAAGTTTACAATAGACGCATTTCTCTCTGGCAAAGCTAAGCATAATCGCCTCCTTTGAATCACTTAGATGGCTTCGAGGGCGGCCCCCACCCCGCTCCCTGGCTTCACCGGCACTCCCAAATCGTTGAGCGATTTCTCCAACATGGCTAAGGATAAGTCAATACCAATTTCTTTAGTCACGAAGGAAGCATTCCCGGCCATGAACCCGAGGGTTAGCCTCGTTTTTCCTTGAGGGCCTTCAAGACCTTTTCGGGAGTCATGGGCAGTTCCCTCATTCTCACACCCGTGGCGTGATAAATGGCATTTGCAATGGCGGCGGCCGTGGGAACGAGGCCGGGCTCCCCAATCCCTTTGGCACCGAAGGGACCATGGGGATCGTCGGTCTCGACGAGGATTGTTTCGATCTCAGGGATATCCCCAATGTTCGGAATTTTGTAATCGAGAAATCCGTCGTTCACCACTTTGCCATTGTCCAAAATCAATTTTTCCATGAGAGCGTAACCGATGCCCTGCACGACGGATCCTTCAATCTGCCCCTCTGCCATCATGGTATTAATCGTTCTTCCGGTTTCATGGGCTGCCACGATTTTCAGAACCTTGACCTCCCCTGTCTCCGGATCGACTTCTACCTCGGCTACCTGGGTACCAAAGGCAAAGGTTGGGATGTTCTTCGTGTAGGCTTGTTGGATCGTGAGACCCGCAGGAAGCTTGTCCGTGAAGCGTCCTGTCCCAGAGATGGGTGTGCCTCGCCGATTACAGGCATAGTCTGCCAGCTCGGCAAAGGAATATTTGTCAGGAGATCCTTTGGCAAATATTCTCCCTTCCTCGATGACGATGTCCTCCGGTTTGGCCTCCATCATCTCACAGGCGACGGCCACGATCTCCTTCTTCGCATTTTTTGCCGCATTGAGGACTGCATTCCCATTCATGAACGTGGCCCGGCTTCCCCAGGATCCAAGGTCGTAGGGGGTTAGGTCCGTATCGTTCGAAATCACGTTGATCTGGCTGAGAGGGACAGCCAGCTCCTCGGCGGCGATCTGGGCCATCGCCGTATGGGCTCCCTGTCCCATCTCCAGGGCAGAAGTGATCAAGGAGACCGTCCCGTCCTCGGAGAGCTTGATGAACGCCTCCGCCGCATTGTAACCGTAAAAGCGACCGCCCGCTCCGGTGTGGACCATGTTTGCCAGGCCGATGCCGTGGAGGGCCTGGGGTCGACGTTTCTCATGCCACCGGGCGGCCTGGGCAGCACTTTCCATGCACTCCCTCATCCCACAGCTGGTGACCTCTGCGCCGGCGAAGGTGACTTGGTTCGGCTGGTTGGTATTTCTGAGGCGGAGTTCGAGAGGATCCATCCCCATTTTTGCCGCAAGGGCATCGAGCTGGGTTTCGCAAGCAAAAGCGATCTGAGGATTTCCGAAACCACGGAAGGCCGTTCCCATCTGTTTGTTGGTGTAAACCAGAAGGCCTTCAAATCGCAGGTGAGGAAAGTTGTAGAGCGTCCCCAACATCATGCTAGCAAAATTTAGCGTGGCAGGCCCCTTGTCATGGTAGGCTCCATTGTCACCCACCACTTTCACCTCTCTAGCCCAGAGCCTTCCATCCTTTTTCGCTCCCGTTTTGACATAGATCGTATACCCGTAGCGCGTCTTGGCCGTGGTGAACTCTTCGGCCCTCGAATTCTGGATCTTCACCGGACGTCCCGTCTTCTTGGATAGAAGGGCAGCGATCGGAAGCTTCATGTCCATGACCAGCTTCGATCCAAACCCTCCTCCCATGTTGGAGCTGATGATTCGAACATTTCGGATTGGGATCCCAAGAATCCGGGCGACCTCCTGCCTCTGGGTATGGGGAGCCTGGGCGTTGGCCCAGAGAGTGAGTCGGTCCGCGGCGTCCCACCTGGCAACACACGTGGACACTTCAAGACAGCAATGAGCCACCTGAGGGGTGACATACCGATCCTCCACAAGATAATCGCATTCCCTGAAGGCCTGGTCAGGATTGCCGATGAGACGCTCAACGCGCCAGCCGATATTGTGCTCCTTTCCGTGGACGAGCGGAGCTCCCGGCTTCATGGCTTCCTCGGGATCGTAAACGGCAGAGAGAGGTTCGTATTCCAGCGTGATCAGATTGAGCGCCTTTGCTGCGGTGTCTTCATCGACTGCCGCAACGGCGGCTACCTCGTCGCCCACATACCGGACCTTTTCAGAGCAAAGGATGGTCTTGTCGGCAAGCCATTGAAAGAAACTGAATTTGTTGAGAGGGACATCTTTGGCCGTGATGACGGCGTGGACGCCACTCAGCTCCTCGGCTTTTGAAGTATCGATCGACACGATCCTGGCGTGGGGCAGGCGGCTCCTCAAAATTTTACCATAGAGCATCCTCGGCAATTTGATGTCGACCGTATATTGAGCCTCTCCCGTTGCCTTGTCCAACGAGTCAATTCTCGGGAGCCCTTGTCCGACCACCTTCCCTTTCATGATTATTTGTCCTCCCTCAGCATTTGTTGGGCTGCCTCAACAGCCTCGATGATTTTCACGTAGCCTGTGCAGCGACACAAATTGCCCTTCAGGGCCTCCTTGATCTCGGAGTGATCGGCCTTAGGATTGTGGTCGAGCAGGGCCTTCGTTGCCATGATCATTCCAGGCGTGCAGAAGCCGCACTGGATCGCCCCCTGCTCGATGAAGGCCTTTTGAATCGGGTGGAGATTCTTCCCCTGGGCGAGCCCCTCGATGGTCAAGACCTCCAGGCCATCGGCCTCATGGGCCAGCACGAGGCAAGCATTGACCGGTTTTCCGTTCAGGAGAACCGTGCAGGCTCCGCATTCCCCCAGGTCACAGCCGTTTCGGGTTCCTGTCAGACCGATGTCATCCCGAAGAACCTGGAGGAGTGTTCGGTGGGTCTCCACGAGCAAATGGTATGGATCGCCATTGACTTTGATCTTCAGCTCTTTTTTCACTGACTGACTCCTTTCTCAGCCCAAGAACGGGCCGCCCGCAGAGCTCTTCGGGTGAGAATCCTGACGAGTGTCTTCCGGTATTCCGCCGAGGATCGGACATCCGAGATCGGACGGGCCTCCCGGGAAGCCTTCTGGCTCACCGCCTCAATCAGTTCATCGTCGAGCTTCTTACCGGCAACCATTCGTTCCGATTCCACAGCCCGAATCGGCGTCGGAGCCACGGCTCCGAGCACCAGACGCACCTCCCGGCAGATCTCTTTGTTCTCTTCAAGAATCGCAAGGATTCCCACTCCGACCACGGCGATATCCATCCTGGATCGATAGGCCTTGAGGTAAGTCCCGAAGCTTCGCTTCGGAGCAGGAGGGAGGCTAATCCCTTTCAACAATTCACCTTGCTTTAAGACTATCTGTCCAGGCCCTGTGAAAAAACCCTCCAATGGAACCTCCCAATCCTTTTGGCCATTGGTCAGGATAGCGCTGGCTCCATAGGCGATCAGACTGGGAGCCATGTCCGCTGAAGGCGCGGCATTGCACAAATTGCCTCCCAGCGTGGCACGGGTTCTCACTTGAACCGACCCGATCCAAGAGGCTGCCTCGGCGACAGCCGGGTATTGCACAAGAACATCTCGAGAGGTTTCGATCTCCCGGAGCCGCGTCATGGCACCGAGGATCAAGCCATGACCAGGCTTGTGGCGAATGAAAGCAAGCTCTGGAAGGTCTCTCAAGCTCACCACCGCCTGGAGCCGTAGTCTCTCTTGTTTCACCTGGACCAGGAGGTCCGTGCCTCCAGCCAAGGCTTTTCGCTGCCCGTCGGAGTCGCGCAGGAACTGACAGGCTTCCACCAGAGACGACGGACGGAGATAGTCGAATTCTCTCATTTTCGTCCTCCAACCTAAACGGTATCGATTTTTTTGGTAGGGGGATAATCGGGGGAGGAGAAGGTGAAGACCATGACCACCTCCTCCTCGCCGTCATTCACCACTGCGTGGGGAACTCCAGCAGGAATGTAGATCCCCTCTCCAGACTGATAAGGGATATCACACTCTTTGAGACGGATTTTTCCCCTTCCAGAAAGGACGTAGGCCAGCTCCTCCTCCTCATGGACGAGGAGCGAGGTGACGGTGCCCGGTTTGAAGCTGGAGACCCCGAGCATACACTTCTGCGTCCCCACGGTCTCGCAGGTGAGTAATTTCTTAGACCAGCTTCCTTTCGGGAGAGGAATCGCCTGCACATCATCGAGCTTTATCGTGCGTGTCGACATGGGTCGTTACCTCAGATGACGAGATTTCCGTTTTTTATGATTGTCTTCCCATCCACTTCAATGGTGACATTGCGGACGGAACCGTCGAGATGTAATTTACTCAGGCACTGGCCTCCAGGATAACAATGGCTATTGTCCCCAAGGGCAAAATGGACCGTCCCTAACATCCCTTTTTCAGAGGGCGATCCGAGTTTCTCTTTGTGGCTCGTGCCGATGGCAAACTCCGCCACCACAGTGCCATTTTCATCCGAGGCGAGGACCACTTCCTTGAGCCGTTCCGCTTCCTCGCCACCCTTGATCTCAACGGCCCGTCCTCCCTTCATGGTCCATTCGATCGGTTTCTTGAGAGAGCCTGAAACTCCCACCCCCAGCATGATCCCATCAATGACGATTCTGCCCTCGGTCTTGTTTTCGACAGCTGCATAGGCGACCTCGCCCCAGAGGGGGATGGGTCCCATCATGATACCGGGCTCTTTCACGGGGACAACCTTCAATGCCGGCCTGCCCTCGACGCAAATCTTGACGTCTGTTCCCGAAGGGTTGGTCACCCTTGCCCATTTGGCTCCTGCCATGGCCTTGATGATCTTCTCCGCACGAAGGGTAATCTGGTCAATGTCCTGGGTGGTCAAGTCCCAATCCTCCATCCCCTCCTCGACCGAGGCGACTTTGGCCCCTTTTTCCACACTGGCCTTCACGGGATTCACATGGGCAAAGCGGTTGGCCCATTCGAGATTGGTGGTGATGATGATCGCATCGGAATGAGTCATGGCCTCTGCCAGATGGGCCGGTGGTTCCATGGGGACTGCCATCGAGGCGAGGGCTGAACTTACGTGGTGGGTGACGTTGGCAATCACCGGGTAGGCACCCACGGCAAAAGCTGCCCCTGCGAGGGCCTCGGCATTCATCATGTGATCCTGATCGGCAATGATCAGGACTTTGTCTCCCCCTTTCACCGTCATACAGTGTTCGACGATGAGGCGGGCACCTTTGAACAGTGTGGTCATGGACTTCATAAGAAACCTCCTTTTCACTTCCCTTGAAGAGAAGAAATCTCGCTGTGTGGATTCGTTACACTTTCAATCGATACTGATCCCATGCTTCCTCGATCCTTTTCAGATAACGATCAGGCGGAAGGGCAATTTCAGGGAATTTCCACTTCTTCGTCGCGTCGATGCAAATCTTGGAAGAGAGGCGATCCCAGAGTGGAACCTCGGGGGGCGCGCTTGAGGGATCGAGAAGAATCGAGGAGGTATTGGGGATAAAGAAGATGTCCTTCTGTGGCTCCACGCGCCAGCTTAAAGCCCACTCACGCATGAACGGATCACGGATATCGATATCCTCATCGGTAACGACGACCCATTTCGCCAAGGAAGGGTAATGGGTCCAGGAGGCGCAGAGCACCTGCTGGGCATGGCCTGGGTATTTCTTGCTGATGGAGATCCAGCACCAGGCATAGCTTCCCCCGCTTTCCGGAAGATGGACGTCGACGATCCCGGGAATCTTGAGAAAGTGGGAGAGATGATACTTGATATTTGCTTCCTCAGGAATCTGTCGCATCAGGCTGCTTTCGCTTGGCGGCATCTGACTGAAGAGGGCGTGGTAAACCGGATTCTTTCGGTGGGTGATGCATTTGATGTGGAAGGGTGGCATCTGGTAAGGTCCGCCCATGTAGCCCGTGTATTCTCCGAAGGGGCCCTCGCTCACCCGCTCCCCAGGATAGATCTCTCCTTCGACTACGATCTCGGCCGTCGCCGGGACTTCGAGGTCAATCGTTTCACAGCGAACGAGTTCAACCGGCTTCTTGCGCCATCCTCCAGCCACGGCAAATTCGTCCACGCCAAAAGGAACCTTAGCTACCGCTGCCATGACGATGGTGGGATCCGGGCCAATCACGGTGGCCATGGGCATGGGTTTTCGGCTGGTCTCGTACTTCGCATAGTGGAGCGCACCATGCTGACTGGGCAGATCCCAGAGGATGCCTGTTTGATTCTTTGCCTTAATCTCCATTCGGTAGATTCCCACATTTCGAATCCCCGTCTCCAGGTCTTTGGTGATGGAGCAGCCCGCGGTAAAGAATGGGTTAGGATCTTTCTCCGGTGTCCAGATCGGGATCGGAAAGCGATGGAGATCGACCTCATTCCCTTTTAGGATGACTTCCTTACAGGGACCCGACTTCACTAGGACGGGTTCCACTGGATTCTCAAAGCCCCGTTTCCAGGTTTGGACAATCTCCTCGGGTCCGAGCCCGGTCTCGAGCGCCAACCCATAGATTCGTCGAGACCCGCCGATCAACCCCAGCACCACGGGACTTTCGTAGTTTTTCACTTTTCTGAACCCAAGGGCCGTCCGATTCGTGCTACTCGTCTTTCGAAAGTATTGCCTGGCCAGACTCGAAATCTCCCAGTCCTTGTCCACTTCCTTCTCAACCCATTGGATCAATCCGTGGGACTCAAGGACGGAAAGGTAATCTCTTAAACTTTCATAGGGCATCGTTCAAATTCCTCCTTTCTACTGATGATAGGGACCCTTGAGCGAAGAATCCTTTGGCTCAACCATTTGAATGGCCTTCTTGGGGCAGAGCCAGTAGCAAACGGCGCAACTGTAGCACTTCCGAGGGGCCACCACTTTCGCTTTATCATTTTCGAGAGCGAACACTTCGCAGTGCCCAAGGCCCACGCACGTTCCACATCCGTTACAGAGGCTCTCATTGACCTCAGGAAGCATGTAGACATACTCCACCTTATCGGGAGTCACGATATACTTCAAGGCGCATCCCCTGAAGTCATCAATCGTCTCGTACCCTTTTTCTTCCATGAACTGGAGGAGTTTCTTGGCAATCCTCGGGATGATTTTGTGTCCCTTCTTGTAGAGGAGAGTGCAGTAGGTGATCGCTTTTGCGCCGTACATGATCATCTGGACGGTGTGCTCCCAGGTCATGAGACCTCCTCCCCCTGCGATGGGGAGGGTGGGGTTTTGCATTGTAATCTGTGCCACATGTCTGAAAGCCAGCGGTCGGATCCACGGACCGCACAAGCCAGCAAACGATTGGTTTCGTGTGCTGGGGTAGAGCGGCTTGCCGCCATCATGAATGTTACAGCCGGGGAGAGACATGGGGCAGTTGATCGCTGAGACGGCTTTGGCTCCTCCCTCAGCGCAGGCGGCTGCCACCACTGCTGTCTGGGCCTCAGGGGTCATCTTCGCCATCACAGGAATGCGAACCGCTTGGCTGACGGCACGGCAAACCTCACGGGCCAAAGCGGGGTTCTGTCCCAACGCCGCTCCAAGCTCAGGAGGAGCAGGGATGTTCAGTTGTTTGGCCATGATGCCCACATTGGGACAGGACATGTTGAGCTCCACCATGTCGGCGCCTGCTTCTTCCAGCATTTGTGCAAGCTTCGCCCACCCCTCCAGGTCCTCACCCGGT
>Ga0315279_10004740_pt1 | contig 18120 bp, 23 predicted proteins | sample YL17G06_20_MG_FD_203694 | JGI IMG/M metagenome (GOLD analysis project Ga0315279, IMG submission 203694) | Sediment microbial communities from Yellowstone Lake, YNP, Wyoming, USA - YL17G06_20 | ecosystem: Environmental > Aquatic > Freshwater > Lake > Sediment | place: USA: Wyoming | collected... | reverse complement strand
CCAACGAATCCGTGAGATCAGGGGAATTCAGAAGAAGATAGCAGATAACGAATAGGTATCGGGGGACATTTCAACATAGAGGCTTTTCCCAATGAACTTATGACGAGTGGCGAGTGCGGCCGTCGGGCCATGAACCCGAAGTAAGCCAGACATCCTTTTTCTGATTTCAATCAGCAGGGTATGAGGGCGGGCCAAAACCCATCCCCTTCCTCATTCTTCCGACCTCGGCTTGGACCTTCGTTCTTCTACCACCTTTCCGTCTCTGGTCAACTGAACAGTCAGTTCGTCAGTCAATCCAAGCTTCTCAACAACTTCTGGTGCAAGGTGGTACTTGGCCGCTAGTGTCGCCGTTACAATCCTCTTTCTGGTGTTCTCTTCCTTATGCTCCAGTTCAGCAAGTTTCTGCTCAACGGTAGCTTTATCGACCCCTTCTTTCTGAAGGCGAATAATCTCTCTCTGATTCGCATTATTCTCGGCAAGTGCATTGATGATTTCCTCTTGGCCTTTGATAATCTTCTCCTGACTCTTACTGTTCTGCCTGGCGAAGTACATAGTGGGTACAACTCCAGTAAGTATGCCAGCTACCAAGCCAGCTGCCACACCTACTACTAGACCTGTAGTGAGCTCATCCATTTCCCGCGACCCAACGCCGAATTGTCATCTATGGCTTAAGGGCTTGTTCCCGCTCTGCCCTTATGGTGATTTCCGAGAAGCATGGTGGACCGAAGGGGATTTTGGTCCGCTTTTTCGACTGGCTCGGGTGAAAAAGGTACATCAACCTTCCAGAAAGGCATCTCGGGAAGGGTATCAGAAAGGAGGGGTTTGTAGCCCCTCAGAAACCTCTTCTTCTTCCACGCGCATTCTCCAGGCGAACGAAGGTTCGATGCTCTGGCTAGGATTTGAGCATGCCAAATGAGGAAGTCGTCAAATATCTAACAGGTTCTTCTCGGTCCCATGTCACAAATTGAGGACCTTGCGATTCTCTTGGCTACATGCATGGCAGTCTTCACTTCTCTGCTACCCGTGGTCTACATCTTCTGGAGCGACAGATTTGTATCCCATATCAGGACAAAGGCAGGTTTGATGCACGGGTTAGGCACATGGATGCACTCGGTGGGTGCCAAGGAGATTGATGTCAGGGGAAACCTCCACATTTGGAACCCTAGTGTGAAGGTCAACATAGAGGAGCCGTCTGACTTCGCCAAGCAGGTGCAGGCGGCCATCGCTCCCAAGGGGATACTCGTAGAACGGGAAGGCCCGAATTACGATGCAAGGGTGATTTACGGTCTGAACAAACTAGCGAATCTCTGCGTCAAAAGGTCTTACAGGGCATTCGTGAGTCTTCTGGTCCTTTTCAGCTCTGTGCTGGTGTTTTCGATGGTTTCGATTGTTGCTGGCCTCCATGACAACCTCCCTTCTCTGGCATCGGTATTCGTCACTCTCCTTTCAGCTTCGGCGTTGTCTTTTGTGGTCTACTCTGCGGTCTTCCTCTCGTCTGGAGCTGTCCATTGGTCGACCAATTGGTGGTCGGACAAAAATACCGGATATCTAATGAACGACATCATGTGGGAAGGGATGTGGTAGTTGCTGGTCGCTGATTGAGAGAGTGGTTGACTGATAGTGGGTGCCGAAAAAGGTGCGGATTCCCTGGTCGCCATCTCTGAGGCGTTCAGCTGATTCAACGCGATTTCCTAAGTCTATGTCTACTTAAGCATCGGTCTGAGATACTTCAGACCGACAAAGGTGCCAAGGATAAGCCATAGAATCCCTGTGCCTGCCAGAGCAACACCTGCACCCAACCCCTTATGAATGATGTCTGCCTCGATTAGACCGTTGGTGATGAATGTTATTCCTGCAATTGATGTTGACAGAACGATTGTGAAGTAGAAAGCAGTCAACCGACCCTTGGTGTCGAGGGACTGCCCTGGTTCCATTGGCGTCGGTTTGGTCTCATTCGCTTCGTTCTTCTTCCGTCGCCAGTAGAACCATAGACCAATTGGCAACGCCAGACCACCAATCATCAGAACCCAGTCCCCCGAGGACGGATGAAACTCAAAATCCGTGGCATTCGCAAGCCCAGTGAGAAGAAGTGTGAATCCCGTCAGGCTCACTGCGATTTTTAATGCGATGCCTAGCCTCTCGTTGTTCGCTGCGTACATCTGCTGGATTTCATCCCACAACATTCTCTCAAAAGGATGGACTGGCGTTTCGCACTTCTTGCAGAATCTCTCCCCATCGGGATTCTCGTTGCCACAATTCGGACACTTCATCACCATTCCCTCAGTTCGGAATCGCCTTCCATTCCATATGGATGTTGTGCCGAGGCAGAGGGCACTTCAACATGGAGGCCTCTTCTCGAAAAATGGAGTGGGCCCAACCGGATTTGAGACCGCTCAAACTACTGGCTTGCCCAACTCAGGTACATCGACACCGATGTATGGCATCTTTGGAAGGGTATCAGAAACGAGGGATTGGGAGCCCCTCACAAACCCCTTACATTTCATTCTGTGAAGAACATCGTATCTACCCAAGGGAGCCCCGGACTTTGAGTTCGCAGTCTAGGTCAGCGGTCAATCAGAAGGTCTAGTACACGGCCCGTAGTGCATAATGTTACCTCACCACTAGCCTCGGCATACGCCTCAGGTGTTCAATCATCGTCCAAACTGAATTTCTCGTGGTCCTTGGACATTCCTGCGGTTTGAGCTAGTGCTCGCTGTCGTTCCTTCCTCTCTTTGTCCTGCCACTCTTTCATGCCCAGGACACCTTTGCGCCACAGAGTTAGGACCGAGTCTTTGGACAACTTCAAGCCTCTCTCACTTAGGAACAGTTCAGTGTCTGCTCTGGGAATCTTGTACAGTTTGTTCCTCCCTGCCCATTCGATGAAGACAGGAAGGAGACTGTCAACCACCTTCTTTTCCATGACAGCACTTAGGTTCTTTAGGGTCTCATAGGCCTCGGTGTTGACCCGACGAAGGTCAGTAGGTTGTGACTTTGGCCAATCGTACTTGTTGCGAACATATTCATAGAGAAGCTCGTCAAAGGCTTCATTCGAGTGGTCCGTGTCCCCTAGTTTGCCAATAAACTCCTCCGCTATCTCTGCGGCTTTCAGCTTCGAGAGGCGCGCCCCTATCTCGGCCGCTTGCTCTTCACTTATGACTATCGCTTCCTGTTCTTCTTCGAACATCTCTTCTTCTTGACTTTCGCAATAGCTCTCCCACCAATCCGCAGTCTTTTTGAATCGGTGGAAATACCCATCCTGCAAGAAAGCGACCTCTAACTGGTAGAGTTCTCCGATGTGTTTTGAAAAGACTTCGTTTTCATCTGCATCTGCCTGGCCTGCCCGGTATTCGCAAATGTAAGCCATTCCCGCATTACCGTGCTCACACAGCTCAAGGAAATCGTCAATGTTGTCCCCTTCCCACTCCACGATGTCCCTATCAGGAAGCTGAAATGCCGGATAGATTTGCTTCTTCCCACTCAGTCTTCTCCTGACCTTCTCCGCTGCCTCTTCCAGTTGTCTGGCCGTGTTCCTATCTACCATGAGAACAATCCCCTTGCGGTCAAGCCTTCACTTTGATGAAGAACCTATGATTTCATCCTCGATTTCGTCGAGGATGCCCGTGAGACTCTCATGGGCAGTGTCGATTCCATTTCTTATCTCCTCGATTGCGCTTTTGGCATTCGTGCATTGAGTTCGTATCTGGGAGAACTTCTTTAGCGTACTCTCCGCTTCCTTCACTTTGTCCATTACAACTTTCATGTCGAATCCCTTGGCCTTCTTGAGTCCGGAGGCTAGCACTCTCATCCTTGCCCATTTATATCCAACCCATAGAAGTTCCTTCTCCAAATCCGAATCATTTCCTTCCCCAAGAGCCATGATTAGAGTGTTCCCGTTGTATTCATTGAACCAGCCAACGCTCTTTGGCAAGGACGATATATCCCGAGCTACAAGAACCCCATAAGCGGCTTCGCGGTTCTCTATCGCCTCCTTCATGTCGGCCATGGCGGTAGGAAGGCTAATCGTCTCCTTGTCCTTCGTCTCGAAGGTAATCTTCAAGTCTGGATTCTCGCTCAGACAAATCACAAAGTCTCCTTTCTTGCTACCCTTCACTGCGCCATAGTCTTCCGTCTTCCTCTCCAGTGAATCTGAGTAACGGCGCGTTATCTCTGAAATCATGTATTCGAACTCGTCCTCGAACCTCCCCCCTTTGAGAGTGGTCGAAACCGTCATTTCCTCCTCTTTCTTTGCGATTGCCAAGTCCTTTCTTAGTTCAACGAACTGTCGCTCAAATTCATCCTTGATTTTGGCAAGCGGGGTGCCAGGCACGGACGGGTCCAGTAGTTCTTTGACAATCTTGCCATCAGGTCCAAAGTGGTCCTTGAGGTGCCTAGCAAACTGACCATCATCGCCGAAGACATCGTTAATCCGCTGTGTGACCTCGCCACGGTCTCCGAAATACTCGTCTAACACCTTGTTGACGCGTCCCTCATCACCTAGAGCATCTTCTATTTTGTCGGAGAAGTCTCGGAGCATAGAATCGAAGCACCGTTCGACAAGGTCAACTTCCTTTGCAGTCCCCATCGTCCTCAACGCCACGACGCCAAGCTTGATGGCAGAATCGAGATGCTCCGGTCTCTGGTCTTCTGGGACGGCTGCGAAATACCTCACAACTGTCTGGTCCTTGGTCGAGTAATTCGCGACGAATAGTTCGCCTGTCGACTCGTCAATCGCAATTTCACATGCTCTTGATTTTGCCACTAAACCACCACATGATTGAAGGCTGCTCTAGCAGATAGAATGGAGTATCAGTTATACTAAGTCACCGTCCTTAGACTGTTTCGTCGAGCATGAGACGAGGGCTTCCGCTCCGACGACTGGCCGGAAATAAATCAACCGGGTGTGCAGGCTGCCGCAAACCCTTTTCTTATCAGTCGAGCACATCGACATCTTCGATGAGCCCCATGTAGATAAGCAAGATACCGTGGGGGCTTGGTGAGTTTCAGTATTCTTCATCATGTGGTTGTCGAGCGAATATCCCAAGAAGGGTTATTATGCCATATGCAGCTACGAGAGTGTGGCCAGGGTTGAAAGAGAGAGCTTCGCCCCATTGGTGAATTTCTCATCATCGCGCCGAGAGATTAGGTTGGATTCCTCCCTACGAATACGGAAGCTGACGGAGGAGGAGAAGGTTGATATCGAGAGCGAAATGGACGATGCTGATACTTCCAGGTACTACATAGATAGGGAACAGATACTGTCGACGACTCACTCCGTATCGCTTCGGCAACTCGTCCCCTTCGAGAAGGACGAAGCACAGAACATTCGAAAGAAGATATTCACTCTTAGCATAATCCTGAGACTCTTCAAGGAGGGTAACATTGGTGTGCCTTTTGTGGAGTTTGAAGTGGATAGGAGCAGAGGTAGGCCAAAGGTCCGTCATATAACCACATCAGTCCTGTTGCTTCCTAGCTTCACTTCCACATCCCTCAGGAAGAAGTATGAATTGGATGACAATGATTCGAAGAGGCTCAAAGAATTCTGGACCCGATTCGGTCCGGCACTAAACCAGGACTCTCTTGACCGCAGAACAAACATTGAACTTGCAGTTGGGAGATTTGCCATGACTAACTACAGAGAGTCCGTCACGGACCACATAGTAGACACTATTGTCGGACTGGAGGCACTCTTTGTCCCAGAGAATGATGAGCTCCCCTATAGGCTGGCGAATAGAGCATGCATGGTTCTTGGGAATAGCGACAGAGAACGAGAGTATGTGCGTCAACTCGTCAAAACGGGCTACAAGGTCCGGAGCAAAATCGTGCATGGGGGGAAGATACCCGGTTCACTGATGATTGCTGAGAGGGAGACTGCCCTTGTTGAACTCTCTGATAGACTGGAGCGTATACTCGCCAAGTCAATCGTTGCCTCCTGCGTGTTGAGCGAAACATTCGCCAAGGAGGAGCTTGTTGAGGTACTGGACAGTAGCTTAGTCCTCGATAAGGATAGAGCTGATATCCAATCCGCTCTTCGGAAAGATAGAAAGTACTTGACAATCGAGGGGTTGCCACGGCTTTGAGGTGCAGCCGCAACATGCTCACACTCTCCTGCCTTCCTGACCTTCCCCAGAGGTACTGCAGTTAACGCTACAGGAGCCACTACTCTAACTTGTCAGGGAACTCGTCCAAAGAGATGTCTAACCTCTTCGCATCGACCCACTTCTTCACATTTCTTGCTATGCTCTCAGTGGTCTTGTGATGCGGTTTGTAGTCCTCAGCAACGGTATAGGTGCCGTCTACAATTCGCAGGTTCTCGGGGAGATAGTTCTTCACAAGGTCGTCAAGCTCTTTCTTGACATTCGCTGCCAACTGGTTTCTCTTTTTAGGGCCTACTCTGGAATACAGTCTTTCTAGCCCCTCTCTGGCGAAATCCTCTGGTTTCTTACCCTTGGAGTTCGGGTCAAATAGCTGAAGAATCTGGTCAACAAGACCTCTTCTAATCTCAGAACTCTTGGATTCGGGATGCAGGGTTATGGGGATTTCAGGCAATCGCCGCATGTCCACTCCCTGAGCAGATATGAGCTTCTTTCTCAGGAGTTCATCATCCAAGTGTTCTTCTTTCAACACCTTCAGAACAGGGTCGACAAGGATTTGGCAGTGAGGACCATCATCTAGGAATGACAGACGGGACGACAAGACATCTGCCTTGGCGGTGAATCCCTGGTAGCCATAGTTACCAAGAAATGCTGGGTTGATTCTGCTGTACGCATCGAGCTTGGTATGCTTTGATTCGGAAAACATAGTCAGCTCAAGTTCTACCCATCGCTTTCTCGTGGCGTCGACGGACAATATGTCTGGGCTCTTCTCATCACCCTCGTTGTCTTCCATATATGGCTCAACTCGATAGTCTTTGTAGCCAGCATCGAGAAATGGTCCTACAAAATTCAATGCGTTGTACCTGTGGAAAAGCTGAACGGTGTTTCTCCATAGAACGATTCTACTCGGCAGCTTAGGCAAACAACTCTACCCCGTCAAAGAGGACAGTGGTCTTACCTGCATTGTCCTCTCCCTGAATCGTGGCAATTCGTGGCGCTGCATTGACGCATCCACTCTGTGGGATAGTCAGCAATGCGAAATCTGGAGCAATATCGAGTAGAATCCTGTCCCAGTTATGAGTGTCGACTCCTTTGTATCTGCGAAAATCTGGCTCGTTCTCGACCTCGACAAGCCAGAGTTTCATATCACCTTTCCCTTTGGTGACAACATCGTCAAACAAATCCAGGTCTATCTTCTGATTGAATCCGATTTCGAATGCTCCCCATTTTGTGTCTCTCAGATTCGTGGCGTGGGATAGCGCATTTTCGTATCTCAATGCCATGTCAGTCACGATAGAAAGAACCTGGTCGACATCTTCTGCTCTGTTCACAGTAACCTTGCCATTGCTGTACCATTCTGCAACGAAGCTCACTGAACCGCCGTTTCTTTTCTGCCATCTCACGCTATGAATTGCGAAAGTTTTCTTTGCAGCTTCAAGCAGAGAGCCCAACTCTGGTATGTATCGATTGGCGCCATGCCATGCCTTAACACTAAACTTTCCAGCCTCGTCCTCGGGGTACAGACCATCCTCGAATCTGAGTCCCAGACCCCTTTGTTCCCACTGCGCTTTTCCTTCCCAATGCAAGAGCTGTTCTCTCGAAAGCCAACAATGGTCTAGGCCTCTCTTTGTTCGAATCCAATTGTCGATTACTATGGTGTCCGATTCGGCAATTTCAAGCATGCTATAGAGCTTCCACACTCGCTCTCTCGATGCATCCAGTACAAGCATGTCCTGCATGCTGTCGCCCTCATTCACATACCAGCCACCTGAATCCAATGCCTTCCATGTTCCAATTGGGCATGGAGCCTCATCCAGCCTCTTGCAGTTGGCTTCAATCAGATATGCCTTGAGCTGAGGGTGGGTAGTCACGCCATAGAGTCCAAGCTTCTCATCATCGTTCTCAAAGACTGCTTGAACCTTGTCCTTGAAATCAGACAGCGTTCTGATTCTCTTCATTGCAATGTACTTCTATGGCAAAATGACTATTTTTAGTTAGTGTCTCAGCAAGCATGAAGTTCTGGAATCGATATTCGAGACTTACCATGACAAGACGAAAGAGGCTGTATCTCGACATGTCGGAGGCATGCTATGAAAACTCAAGAAAGTTATTCTTGGACTCAAATGCCCTAAGGAGGAGAAAATCAATCGGACATGCCTATTCACTCGTAGTCCTCAGCATCGAAGAGTCGGTCAAGTCTATCCTGTATCGCCTTGCTGCAGATGGGCTCATCAAGTTCTCGGAGGGCAAGTCAACTGACCCGACCGCCATAAACGAACAAGACCTCTTGTACCACAAGCCAAAGCACAAGATTCTTGCAGACATCATCACAGCATCTATCATGTACGCTCCGTTCTCAACGGCCTTCGAAGGAATCCGAGAAAAGAAGATAGATGTTATGAAAGCGAAGCAAATCATGGCTGCTGCGATTGCGGCGCATCAGGTATTGATGGTCGACCTTGCTGACCCGAGCAGTATGGTGTCCAAGCAGGTGACCAAATTCTTCACTTTCCTGGAATCTCTGAACGACGAGAAGAATCTAGGGTTCTATGTTGGCAAGCAAAACTCATCCATTCTTCTACCCAACAGAGTTTCAAAATCCAAGTATGAATACTGGAGGGACTTCCAGAACGACTTTCTCGTGACCACCAAATTCATTCTTGAAAGCGGCATCGACCCTCAGGTTCTGGGGATATTCAGGGAATCTCGGAGGAGCGTGACCAGGAGACTCAGGAAGGTGAAGGCGCAGTCGGAAGCCAAGTAGAGATGAGGCCCCCTTCCAGCGTATGTTGGAGTACCGCCATTCTCCTAGGTGGTTCTTCTGCGGGGCTTTGTGCATCTCACCGTGAGACTTCGAGGGTGGAACGCTGCGCTCATGCTACATGCAGCCGAAAGTGAGATTATCGCCTATCCCCTGACACCGTCTATGGTCATGATTCCAGTCGACAGCGAAGGCAAGCCGATGCAGGAGCTGGTAATTCGCAGTATTCTCCAGGAACTCTACAAGGCGAAGCGGAAGAAGGACGGGAGCATGCCATATCATCGCTGACATCCGCCGGAGAGATGACTGTGAGAACGACGAGGTCAGTTTGACACAAACCCCAAGTCAATCGGGGACTGCTGGCTCGTATCCCAGATGATTGAGTCAGCGCAGTTGTCTGCGCCATACTCTTCAACATTGCTACTGAGCCATTGAGCAGCCTCTTCCTTCTTGTCGAACACGGCTACATCCTCGATAAGTGCCTGGTAGACTAGGATTGCCACATAGTTGCACATTAACTCAACGAAAGCATGTGAGCTATTTCGGCCTTTGTGTACATAATGTACATTGTCAGGTCTAGTCTTTGAGTTCATCCAGTGGCTTGACATTCTTGGCTCGCTGTCGAGCACGAATCTGCGTCAACATTCGATACTCAGCAGGGACTTCTCCATCACGCTTCAGTCTCTCCTCGACTATTCTGACATAGGCAGGCTCAATCTCGGCACTGATGAAGTTGAGACCAAGCCTTTTGCATACGACAAGTTCAGAACCACTGCCTGCGAACAAGACTAAGACTGTGTCTCCAGGCTTCGTTGTTGCTTTGAACAGCATCTCTGAGAGCCGTTCAGGAATCTGGCATGAGTGGAAGGTCTTTGCGACACCCACATTCTTGACCAGATTGAACTCGAACCATGAGTATGGCATGCGTCCTTTGGAGCCTGCTGCTACCAGTCCCTTAATCCGACGGTCTGTTGGGTTCTGGTAAGGAAGGGCCACTGCACTCTTGTAGAACTTGTTCTTCTTCGATTTCGTGCAGTGCAATATTGTGCGGTGCGCAGTTGTGAAGTGGTGCGGCCCCTGCCCGATGTTCTGTTTGTAGACCCATGCGTATTCGAACACATTTACGAAGTTGTCATCGAGGTACTTCACTCTGAGATGGGCGTTGTTCTTCGGGTAGTTGATTATGAAGTAGTTGCCGTCATTCTTGAGCACACGGCAGCATTCCTCTGACCATTTGACACACCATGCAATGTATTCCTCAAATGGCTGCTTGTATGATTTGCCCTGGTAGCTCACCCCTACATTATAATCGGGGTCTGCGAAGATGCAGTCAATCGACTCGTCTGGGATTCTTGAGAGGATGTCCTCGATTCTTCCATTGTACACTTTGTTGATAAGCTCAGTTGGTATTGGCTTGCTCATCTCTTCTGCTCCTTATTCAATACATACTCCGCATTCCTGACAAACCTTAATGAACTCATCGACTGAGGGTCTGCGAAAGTGTACTCGTACACTCTTATGCAGTCCTTCCCGTCTGGTCGTGTGTATTGAACGAAGAACATGCTCCTTATCTTCTTCGCCTCCAACTTGTGGCCAAGCATCTTCAGGAGACGCTTATATGGAAGATACACCTGCACAACTGCGAAGTCTCTAGGTAAGGCTCCTGCTGCGCATTTCGCCTCTGCTAAGGCGATTTCTCCGTTCTTTTCCACTATGAAATCCATTTCGATTTGGAGCTGGCTGACAGTGACGGTTTGGTCGCCAATCAGGTAGTCGAACGAGTTTGTGTCCTTACCTCTAGTTCTTCTTGGAACATTGATGAACAGCTGTACAATCCGATTGCCGTACAGGAAATGTTGGAGAATCTGTTGATTGAACGCCAGCGAAAGCACACCAGCCTCACTGTCGTCAGTCTTGTCGAGAATACCAGGAACATAGTCCCAATCATGAACATCGTCTGCCGAGACGGGTTCCAATGCATGATAGCCATGCGCTATTCCTCGGACGAATTGATGCCAGCCTTTACCGAGGTGTACTATAAAGAGGTCCCTCTCCTTCAGCTCAGCAGGCAGCATGGCCGATGTGTCAATCTTCGTTGTATCGAACTGGTTTGAGAGTTCCTCACCTGTGAGCCTCTTAACGAGGGCATTGTTGAATCGGAAATTCCCAGTCTGTTCACAATGAGCGTAGACCATCATAAGCGTCCGTTTCTTTGCGCCCTTTTCCCGTCCCATGGATAAGACCTCAATGGGCATTTGCCTACTGGGACTTAAAGATTGTATGACAGCTCGGTTCCCACTATCCAATGTATCCTGAGATTAATCCGCAGTCTGTTGACACAATACGAACGCTCTCAGGCAATTCCGTATACATGTGCATGCTACTAGCTGAAGAAACCTAGATATATCACTGAAGCCCCAATAACAGGTCGAACAGAAGGTATCGAGTTGGACGACGAAGACTACTGGGCAGATTACATGGTTTCCGAAATGACCGATGGTGAGGTCATCAAGTTCTCGGACACCAGGATAGACGACGAGAGATTGATGAAGGCGCTCGCCAAACTCACATGCCCGAAGTGTGGAGGCAATGAATGGGTTCTTTTGAGAGACACGGACGGCCCAGAGCGAATAGGTGTCTTCGACGCAGGGATGGCAGATTTCAAGAGAGATGGTGACGAGATAGCAGACCTCTTCATCGTATGCCGTAGCTGTGACTACCGATGGCGCAAAGAGGACTACAAGCCTGACAAGCAGGACTGAGGAGAGCCACTCTTCATCCGCATAGGGCATGGACTAGTTCTCGTCATTCGTGGAAGCTCCGCTGTTAGGGCTTCTGTTGCTTCACATGCCTTCGGAGCTTGGCAGGAAAGAGAACCCACACCCGAAGCAGGTTCTTATCGCAATCACGAGAGAAACGCCTCTGAGAGGCTTCGCAAGAGGGGAGTCACAACAGGGGACAGGCCATGGACATCCCTTAGGGCAGGGAAAGATGACGCAGGGCCGTCGTCGCCTTTACTCGAACCGCCGCTGCCCTCCCTCGACCCCTCGGCGCTCGGCCGTCACGCCCGCGATATGCAGATAAGAGAGTCCGGCAAGAAAGAAGAACCAGCGTGCCCGTCAGGTAACGAGGCCCGAAGAGGCGAAACGCAACCGGACTCTCATGTGGTAGTCACGGATTTCTCGCATCGCCGGACATCCTCGCGACGAATGGCGACGACATGAGGGCGGTCCTGATTTCCTCGGAGAACTGCATCGCCATCTGTACGGCGCTGCCGAACGCCTCCCAGTATTCAAGGTTCTGGATTCGGTTTTGATAAGCTTGGATTGTCACATTTTGCTGATTGACATAGTTCTTGACCCGAGCCAAGTCCTGTTCCCTCTCTGCGGTAATCTTGGACAGCTGCTCACGGAGCTGAAGTGCCTCTTCGGACTGCAGGTAAGGCGCAGTCTCAAGAGCCCCACGCAGCTCCTCGACCTCTTTCTGCAAGGCTGCAATGAGTCTTTGGTCCCTTTTCGAGTGGACTACGCGCTCAGGGCGCTTGATGACAAGTTGATACACATAATGGCTCAGGGGAAGTCCCTCGGCTGCGGCTTCCTGCTTAAGTCGCGCAAAGACCTCGGGCGTGAACCTCAGGTGAACTGACCCCGAGCTAGGCTCAACCCGTCCCTCTGAAGGGGTCTTGGCTTCTGTTTGCGCTTCGTTCTTATCTCTTCTGAACATTATACCGCCCTCTCGGTCTTCGTTGTCAGGACCGATTTGGTACCGATGCACGGCCAGCGTTTCGGTACCCGAGCGGTCCCAGGACTGGTATCAAACGGACTCAGAGCGGTACCCGAAACGGTCGAACCCGAGCGCCCGACAAGCATGAAATGGAACCGCGTAGCTTGACTGTGCATCCCCCGTGCGAGTTGCTTAAGCATGTCGACCCCTACCTTCCCCGTCCGTCCGGCCCTCGGGAATCCGACCGCGGATTACGACCAAAGGACTCTCGGAGTTGTCCAGAATCTTGAAGATGCGGTCGAACTCCTTGCGGTACACCTGGTCCTGTATTCTCCGCCAGTGACTCCGGCCCTCGCCCTTGTTGAGCTTCTTCATGACCCTCCGGACTTCACGCCTCCGGGTTCTACTCGTTATTAGCGCCAGGCCGTCGTCTTCTGTGATTCTCTTGACAGAATCCGCGATGCCGAGTTTCTTAAGTTCGCGCCCGCCCCAGCCGAAAATCTCCTGCTCCTGGTCGAGCTGGTCCTTGACGGCCATCAGCGCACATGCCTTCCGCCTCGGGTTGTTGTTGTCGTCGTTGACATAGGCCCGTAAGCGTTCCTCGACCTGGGAGACCGCCATGATGCATGTCAGTTTTCCGAGGGCTTTCGACATGCTCTCCAGCTTCCGGGCCAGGCCCTCTCTGAACTGGGTGTACTGCCCAAGCCTCCCCCACACCAGCACATTCTGGCCTGCGAGCTCGAAGTCCGTGCCCATAATCCTGTCTTCGAGGGCGGCTCTAGCTTTTAGCTTCGTCAGTCCCAAGGTGAGTCGGAACTTGTGCTTGTCCTTCTCGACGAGACCCGCAAGAACAAGCCGCTTCATTACCTTGGACAAGCTCGGCTTCTCAAGCGTCCTGTACGGCTGCCGCGCGCTCCTTACTCCTTGGCTCTTGAGCCACGCAATGGTAACACATCCACCGGCGGCCCTCATCATCTTCAGCACAGAGCTATAGGGGTGCTCGATGAGCAGGTCCTCTGGCCGTAGCCGCCTTCGACCGCGTTCCCTTGTGGGCGCTCTCGCCGATGTTTCCATTAATACACCATATAATGGAACAAACACTTATGTCTTTCGCCCTCCATCCTGTACCTCGGTGATTGGTACGCCAAGCAAGAAGTACGAACTGAGAGCCCCGCTGGCCGAAAGGCTGGACGAGGCCGCCGAGAGCGAGGAGATGGAAAGCAACGACCTACTGGACTACATAGTCCGACGCTATCTTGACGAGCTCTGGATAGAGGAGTCTAGCGACGAAGGGGACGACGAGGAACAGGAAGCTGAAGAGGAGGAATAGGACCTCTTCCAGGCTCGCAAGAGCTGACCGCTCTTGGTGCCCTAGGGCGGCACTGTCCGGGAAGCCCGAGGAGAAGTCTTGGGCGCTTTCACATCCCCCTGATAAGCTGAATAATCAGCCAGGTCCCTCGACCTCCGCTCCGGGACCTTCGTGCCGTCTATGTACGCAGGAATTTCTGGGAGAGCGTGCATTGATTTCGAACTCGGTATGAACCTAGCCGTATGCCGACCTCGATTCCTGCCCTCAGAGATTTCGTCAGCTCCAGATTTCGCGGCCGACAGAGGATTCGCTCGAAGTACGATAGGCACCTCGACTGTTATCTCTTCGTCTTGAAGATGGTCCCGATAACCTTCCTCAAGGGCATTGGCAAGTGGCACAGCATAGTCCTCGCCGAACATGCCCACTAGGCGCCTGACGATGACCGCAAGCCGACCGATAGGCAGGTCGCTTCTCCAAACTTCGTCGGGGTACGGAGGCTTGCCGTCCTCCTCTCCCCAGTCTGCTGGGTCCCATCTCGACGGGCTTCCGATGAACTCCAGTAGAACCATGCGCTCGATATCTGCCAGAGCACCGCAGATTCTCTTGTGAAGCTGAGACTTGGCGTTTCGCTGGGCGCCGGTCATCTTGTGGTGCCGGAGATTTTTATCAGCAATCTTCAATAGAACTCTGAGTTCTTCGTATGTAATGACCTTGTCCTCGCTGCGTGCCCATTGAGACAGGAGCCTGTCCAGCGTCTTCAGCTCGCCTCTTTGCATGCCATCTTTCCAATCCGATGTATCGGAGACCATTCTCTACCTCCGTCAGCATTAGTGCTGACGAACATGGCAAATGAAGGCTATAAGGATGTTGAAACTAGAATACGGTGTCATGGAAAGCAATCTAATACACAGCACGGGGACGAACCAAACATCGCGTTGTCCCGCCTGCGGGGCTAGCCAGCAAATTGAAATCCTTGTGAGGAGCGACGAGTGGGTTCCTGCCTGGGTTGGCAAAGGGCGCTGCCTCTTCTGCGGGTACGATTCTCGTGAAGGGGTCGGAATCAAGACCAGACCCGACCTCAACTCGACGAGTGAGACCTCGGATGATGCTGATGTGGGCGCTCTCTCCAGACGCAACGCGATGGGTCAGGTGTGAATGCTGCTGGAGGAACCACAAGTGAACTTTGCCGAGGTGGAGAAGTGTCCCTCGTTAAGATGACTGAAACCAGGCGGGTGGTCTGCAGGTTGCTCATCGCAGGGTGGAGTCAGTCCAAAGTCGTGTCCCGAAAACGGTTCGCCAAGTCGACTGTCTGTAGGTCTGCCAGATGGCTGGTCGAGCAAAAGATTATCATCCCGTTGACGAAGGGCACTCCGAGACTGTATGAGGCCGGACCCAGGTACAATGAATACAGGTCGATTGTCGAAAAAGATGAGAGAAGCGGTTCGGCAACAAACGAAGTTCCACTTCACGCTAGGGGCGTAAAGCAAGTTTCCAAGACCTACTTCGTTGTGAACACCGTAAGAGCCCATCACATAAGGGCGCGAGCCGTCGTGGAGAAGATAGGGGATAGAGAGTTCTTGCGCTCGATAGGCAGCGACGGCGTAGTCGAAGTGCCATTCCTCAAAAATACACCATACCTCAACCGCAACAATGTGAAGAGGTCTACCGGAAAGTTGACCGTGCGCGGCGAGCAGTTCTCGCTGGAGCTTGAGGAGACGCCTCGGCGGGCAACACTGTATGTCAGCCTCCCCTCTCGCGTGCTCACAATATCGGAACTGCCTCACTGGGAGAGTATCTTCGAGGAGGTTGTGAAGGGGGTCCTCGACTTTCTCGGCAAGTGCGGCGGTTGGAAGTTTGGAGAGGCTGGGTTCTGTAGGTGGAAACCGCACTTCGCAGCCGAGAGGCCGCCAGTATCTGGGAAGTCCCTGAAAGGAGTCACAGCATGTAGCCGCAGTGGCGAAGTCTGGCTGGACGAGAGCGAGGGAAGAGGGGAGATTGAAACATCCGACCCCGAGCTGGCCCAAATCCTGTGTTCCGTTCCAGAGTCAATGACTGACCTCTATCGCCGCTTCCGCGCTCTGAAGGAATGTTCCAGATTGACTGCTGACATCATCGAAGACATGATGAAGGTTGAAGCCCGGAGACTCGAAAGGGAAATGGCGGAGGCTGGATATGGCAAGTAGAACGGGGTTGCTCCGAAGGTTCCGCGATGCAGGCGAAACCGTGATTCTTGCAGCCGACCCAATGATAACCTCTCGCCTTGTAATCTTGCACTGTGGCTACTTGACATCGACGCAAATGGGCGCGCAATCACGGGGTGGTGGGAGATGAAGGTAGCCATCTATGGACGGGTGTCGAGGCACGACAAAGACCAGACTCCTGAGAACCAGATGCTGAAACTCCGGGAGTTCGCTGAAAGGCATGGATGGTCCGTGGTTAAGGAATACTCGGATGTAGCTAGCGGGGCCGCTCCGTCTAGGCCAGACCTCGACAGGATGCTTAATGCGGCTCGCGAGCGACAATTCGACGCTATCCTAGTGGTGAGGATAGACAGGCTAGGAAGGTCTGTCATCAATCTCAAGAACATCGCACAAGAGTTGCAGCACCACGGTGTCGACCTTGTATGCACGGACCAGCCTATCGACACATCAAGCGCAGCCGGGAAGCTCTTCTTCACACTGCTCAGCGCGTTCGCGGAGTTTGAGCTTGATGTCCTCCGAGACCGCACGAAAGACGGCCTAGCCAGAGCAAGGCTGCAGGGAAAGCGGATTGGTCGACCGCGTTACGCAGTGTCGACCGAGGATATCGTGAAGTTGAAGCGCCAGGGGCTGACCTGCAGCCAGATTGCCGCGAAGGTAGGCATGAGCCGTGACGGAGTCAAGAAGCGGCTCCGCGTGGACGGGGTTACTAAAGGGGTTCAAGACGGAGCATGAAGCCAGAGAATTCACAAATGCTCCCCGAAAGCAGGGGTTACCAAACGACCGATAAGTTTTCGTGCTCCAGGACCAATCTTCCTTCGAGGCAATCCGATGCCCCGCATACAGAGGGCAGAGGGGCCTCTGTGGCCAAAAGAAGGAGAAGAGGTAGGCGAAGAGGGAGGCGTTCAATGGGGCGCTATCCCTTCATAACCTATGCCATGAGGTATCTGGACACAATCGGAGGTATCTACTCCGATGCGACGGTGAAGGAACTCGACAGGAGAATGAGACGGATGGCAAAGGATTTCCAGTCCCTAAAGGAGCAGGGCGCAATCGATACATGTGACCCTGCAAGGATGGGGGAGAAGGAGGTATCGATTTACCTGAAACTCCTTCGTTCTAGAGGACTGAGTGACACAGGGCAGAGGCACAACATCTCGGCCCTGAGGTCCGTGCTTTTGTATTGCGGAAATCCCGTCATCGACAAGATGAAGATAAGGTATCGTCAAATGTTCCCGACGGGCCGAAGCCGAAGATACCCACCTATGGAAAATAAGGACATAGGCGAAATACACGAGAAGGCTGAGACGGCGGAAGATTGGCGAAGGCTCCAGGCATATGCCCTGGTGCTTCTGGCGCTGAACAGCGGCCTCAGGACGAAAGAACTGAGGCTCGCACGAGTTGGAGACCTAGACCGAGTCAACTGGACCATTGTCGTTAGACACCCCAAAGGAGAGGGCAAGTATGGGCAAGAGAGAGTCGTACCCATTCTCCCTCGTGCAAGGCGAGTGCTGCTCCGCTACCTAAAGGTCAGGGCTGATATGGTCTCCAGACGCATGCCGATGAACGAAGCTCTCTTCCCTGCCCTTGGAGACCGCGGAGACGGCATCTACTCCAACAACAAGATGCTCGCCCTCAAGAGCATAGTAGAAGCCGAGACGGGAGCAAGCTTCGACTTCAGGACATGCCGTCGGACCTTCGGACAGATGTGCGTTGACAGTGGCGTCAATGTCGAGTCGGTGTCTCTTCTTCTCGGACATACGACGACGAAGACCACAGAAGGCTACTACTGCCGAAAGCGCGAAGATGTTGCACTAAGGGAGGTTTTCGAGGTCTTCGAGCCCAAGAAACCTGAGAGTGCAATAAAACCTTTAATTGAAAGCGAAAAATATTTGTCTGGCTATGTGTAGGAGTGCGGCCGTCGGGATTTGAACCCGAGTTTTGAGCTTGGCAAGCTCAAGTGATAACCAGTCTACACTACGGCCGCATTCAGACCAGGCTCATTACACAGCCGTGATTTATACCTTGTGCGATGGG
>Ga0315279_10004739_pt1 | contig 18122 bp, 18 predicted proteins | sample YL17G06_20_MG_FD_203694 | JGI IMG/M metagenome (GOLD analysis project Ga0315279, IMG submission 203694) | Sediment microbial communities from Yellowstone Lake, YNP, Wyoming, USA - YL17G06_20 | ecosystem: Environmental > Aquatic > Freshwater > Lake > Sediment | place: USA: Wyoming | collected... | reverse complement strand
CGAGATGGGCAAGTACAAGGCGGTGGCCCTGGCGCCCCTCGCGGCGGCGCCATTTGAACCGGATGTCGTTGTCGTCGAAGCGAAGGCGGAGCAAGTAATGTGGCTCGCGCTGGCGTCCATGTTCGCGATGGGAGGCCGCCGCACGTTCAGCACCGGCGTCCTCCAGGCCACTTGCGTCGACGCGACGATAGTCCCCTTCTTGACCGGCGAGGTGAACATGAGCATGGGCTGCTACGGCTGCCGGGAGGCCACGGACATGGCCGATGATGAGGCGATCATCGGCATCCCCGGCAGCAAGCTGCCGGAGATCATCGCCTCTCTGGAGAAGCTGGCCGAAAAGGCCATGCCCAGGGTGCGGTCCAAGGCAATCTACAAGATGTACGTCGCGCAGGGCCAGGAGGTGCATGCTGGGCAGACTTCGAGGGCCGGCATGGAACCGCGACGAAGGCGGGCAAGCTAGATGGCTAAGCGTCGCGCGCAGAGAAAAGCCCGGAGGGAGAGTGGGATGGGCCTCGATCGCGGACGCTGGATCTTGGGAACTGCCACTCTAGTGCTGGTGGTCGTTGCCGTGGTCATTGCTGTCGGGCTGGCGTCTCAAAGCGGGGACGGTGATGAAGGAGCGGTCGAGGTGGACGGGACTGCGGTCCAGGAGGCGCATATCTGCTTGAGCGGGCGTGTGCCTGTGGACGGGGCCACCTGCGGAAGCAAGGATGCCCCCGTCAAGATCATCGAGTTCTCCGACTACCAGTGCCCCTGGTGCAGGCGCTTTGTGGATACCACCGAGGTAGACCTGCAGAGGGAATACATCGAGGCGGGCCTCGTTCAGCTCGAGTTCCACAACTTTGCCATACTTGGCGGAGACGCACCGCCTGATGAAAACGAATCGACGCTAGCGGCGGAGGCGGCCGAGTGCGCCAATGTGCAAGGCCGCTACTGGGAGTATCACTACAAGCTGTTCGCGGAGCAGCGCGGAGAGAATCAGGGGGCCTTCCGGGCGGAGAGACTGAAGCAGTTCGCCAGCGAGCTGCGACTCGACGGCGATGCCTTCGAGCAGTGTCTGGACTCGCACAAGTACAACGATATGATCGTTGAGCAACAAGGGGCGGCTTTGGAAGCAGGTGTGCGAGGCACGCCCTCCTTCCTTGTCAACGGCGAGCTTGCCGAGGGCTTCAGAACCTTCGAGCAGTTCGCCGCGCTCATCGAGGCAGCCCTCGCGAGCACGGAGGGATCATGAAGATCCCGGCCGTGGCCCCTGGGAGGACAGGCAACCGCCGCGACCTGCTGGCTGCACTCCTGTTGGTGCTCGTTGCGGTGCTCTCCCTGCCGGGGATAGCTGTCTCTGCCTACCTCGCCTACGGCTACTTCAGTGGGAGCTCGCTCTTCTGCGAACTCGGTCACGGCTGCGATACCGTCAAAGAGAGCGAATACTCCGCTATCTTCGGTGTGCCCGTGGCCCTTCTGGGTGTCCTCATGTACATCGCAATCTTCGCCACCGCCGTGGCGGGGGTATGGCGGCCAGGGAGCCTGAGAGATCTCTCCTCGCTTGGGGTCTTCGGAATGGGGCTCTTTGGGACCATCTACTCCGCGTACCTCACCTGGCTCGAGCTGTATCGCATAGACGCCGTGTGCATGTGGTGCACGATCTCGGCCGTCCTCCTCACGGGCATCCTGTTCATCTCCGTCGTCAACCTGGTCGCTGGCTCTGGCTTGCGGCCCGCAACCCCCCGGACGAGGGCGTCTCTCCGATAGAGGCGCAGGAACCAAGCCTAGAGCGCGGGGAGGGTCGTGAGGAACAGCGGGGTTGGCACGGAGCGTCTCCCGTGCGCGCGGAGGTACCGATCCGGGAGGACGGCCAGCAACCAGGGCGCGCCCGGCAACAGCCCCGGCCTCGGCAGCCTTGCCTCCTGCCGACCCGCGCCAGGTTTCGAGCGCCGACCTTCCCCCGGGCAGGCGCTGGCGGCGGTGGTCGGGCCCCTCATCGAGGTGCCGGTGCTCATCGCGCTGGTGTACGCGTCGCTCTGGGCTCGCAAGTACTTCTTCGCCAGCGACGGGTCGGCGCTCGCTAGAGTACGCCGCACAGCAAAGGCCTGAAGCGAAGCCTTGAAACTCTCCTGCAATGCGGTGCGTCCCCACAGCGCACTGGGGTACGGACCGCCGGCGCCGGAGACGGTGCTGCCGTGGGGAACCAGCACATGTACCTTGCAGCGGATGGTGTCCATAGGAGTCACACAGAGAGCGGACTCGCTTTCTGAGGCCGGTCATGGTCAGAAAACCAACTCTTTTTGACTTGTGCAAGACAACCTTCTCCATCGGTGCCGTCGGCTATGGCGGGCCGGCGATCTTGGCGCTGATGAAAAAGACGCTTGTTGATCGAAGAGAGTGGATATCTGAAAAAGAGTTCATGAACGCCTTGAGCTTGGCGCAGATTTTGCCCGGCGCGACCGGCGTAAGCGTTATGGGCTACATAGGTTTCAAGCTCCATAAGCTGTGGGGCGGAATCCTGGCGCCTTTGTTCTATATTCTGCCGGCCACTGTCGCCATGACGACGCTGGCCTGGGCATATTTCCGTTTTGGCAACATTTCGTTTGTCAAAGCGCTGTTCGCCGGCCTGGGGGCACTGGTGGTCGGGCTCTTGGTCAACGCCACGTGGATACTGGGACGATCGGTATTCAAGAGATTAGACGCCCGCGACATAAAGGGTTTTGTCATCAGCTTGACGACGTTTGTCGGCATTTACTTTCTGAAAATCAACATCGTTTGGCTGATCCTCGTTGCCGGTCTTCTAGGGTTCGTCCTGTTCTATTTCACCAGAGAGTTTGAAGGTGAAAGAGCGGCAAGTGGAGAAGCGCTGCTTTCCGAGCCAAATGCCTTGGAGCGTGAGCCACTAAGCGCAAGAGACTTTATCCCGGTTATTCCCGTAATAGCGGTATTTGGCCTCGGTTTGCTTCTGCCGTCAACGCGCGCTCTACTGACGACCTTTATGGGTATTGGCGCGCTTGCCTTCGGCGGAGGCTTTACCAGTATTCCTCTTATTCAACACCAAGTAGTTGGCGCGCACGGCTGGCTCACGGTCAAGCAATTTGTGGATGGCATCGCGCTGGGGCAAATCACTCCCGGCCCTGTCTTTATCACGGCGACTTTTGTTGGCTATCACGTGGCGGTGATTGCGGGGGCGCTCTTCGCAACTCTAGCGATTTTCACGCCGTCGCTGACCGCTATGATAGCGCTTGCCGATGTTCATGCGAGGGTACAGAATCTCAAGATTGTCAAGGTGGTGGTTAAGGGATTCCTATCCGGATTCATTGGCTTACTCCTCGCCGTTACTCTGCGATTCGCCTTCAAATCGCTGGTGAGCTGGCAGGCATGGCTGATTTTCCTGGGCGCGATTGTCTGGATAATGGTTTTGAAGAGAGATTCCGTGTGGGCAATCGTCGGAACGATTGCGTTGTCATTGCTCATCTTCCAGTTATGACACGGTGACAGCCATGGCGGTTGTCAACGCTTACGTCATGGGGTCGCTCATCTCGCCGGTGCACGTGGCTGTGGGGTGGCAATATTCCATCCGTATCTGGAACGTTGACATGCTAGGCCGCCTGGGCCCGCCTTGAGGAATCATCTCCTCGGGGAGGCCCGAGCCTTACCCACCCATCCTCTTCTCTTCTGATCTCTCGTGCCAGGCGCTCTCCTCTCCCGGCAGGAGCTTGCAGAGCATCTGACTCCGAGGCAGAGGGTTACGGCGTCCTGTAGAGCACACAGAGGGTCGACTCGTTGGGGGGTCGGGGATCGGTGCCCTGTGCTGCTCATCCCGCAGAGGGTTGAGGGTCACCCCGGGGGATCCGCGGTCCGTGCTGCTCACCACGCACAGGGGCGATTCAGAGCGCGCGCCCTACAGATACGGATGGGGTTTTGCCACCCCACAGCCACAAGTTGCGCGCGGGAACCAGCGCTCTAGGAGCCCCACGAGAAGAAGAACGGCCGCCTAAGGCGGCCTTTCTGACTATCTTGCGTCGTTGGAGCGGGAAACGGGACTCGAACCCGCGACCCTCTGCTTGGGAAGCAGGGGCTTAGTCGCGGCTCCCGAGACGCCGTGGCGGCCCGGCGGTTTCAGGATCACCGGATTTCACATCCCGCGTCCACTGCCCCGTAGGGATGGCGCCTGGGGTTGCAGCTTACAGGTTCGGGGCGATTCTGAAAGTGGTGGGCCCTCTGGGGCTCGAACCCAGGACACCCGGATTAAAAGTCCGGCGCTCTACCAGCTGAGCTAAGGGCCCCGATACAGGTCTAACTCCCGTCCCCTTGACCGCCGGAGTTGCCTCTGTGCTCCTGAACCCGGTGCTCAACCTCTCGATGCATCCAGAGCGCCGGATTCAGACAGCACCTATTGTAGTCGCCCGTCCGCTTCCAACTCAAGAACGCGCGCTTGTTCGGCACCCCCGGCAGTCCACCTGTCCGCTGCCGCTGCTTGGGCGTGAGCGCGCAAGAAGTCCAGCACGGCGGCGTCGGCCTCGGCCTGCTTCTCCAAGAAGTAGCCGTGCCGGGCGCCCTCGAACAGAACCAGCTTCGCACCCGGAATGCGCTCGGCCAGGATGCGAGCGTTGCCGACAGGCAGCAGGGGGTCATCCGTGCCGTGGAGGACCAGCGTGGGAGCGGCGATGTCAGGCAGGCGGTCGTAGGTGTCGTGGCGGACGACAGCCCGCAGTTGGGCCGCATACGCCTCGGGGGAAGTCGCCGGGTAGTCGGCTAGGCGCTGGAACTTGTCAAGCAGCTCCGACCCCTGCTCAGCCAGGTAGGCCGGCGAGAACAGTACCTCGAGGAGGGCTGGATTGACAGCACGGTCGACGGCGGCCCCCTGGTCGAGCAGGCCCTGGAGTGCCTGGGCGTTGGGGGCTGCGGCGTGGGGGCCACCGGGCGAAGTAGCACCCAGGATGAGTGAGCGCACCCTTTCGGGGTGTCGCAGCGCCATCTCCTGCGCGATCATCCCCCCCATGGACACGCCGTACACGTGGGCGGCGTCTATGCCCAAGAAGTCGAGCAGGGCGGCGGCATCGTCGGCCAGCAGAGGGATGGTGTAGTCCGCTCCCGCGGGGAAGTCGCTCTGGCCGGTGCCCCGGTTGTCGAAAACGATGACCTTGAACTCGCGGGCGTAGACGGGGATCTGGGCTGTCCAGCTCAGGTGGTTGGCACCCAGGCCCATGATGAGGAGCAGGGGCTCTCCTTCGCCGTAGACCTCGTAGTAGAGGCGAGCGCCGTTGGCGTCGGCAAAGCCGGACTGGGCTGGCGTCAGACCTTCAGGGAGGGCGACGACGCTGGCCTGAGGAGTGGCCGGGGCCGGCGTCTCGCTGCCGGAGCAGGCAACGGCCAGCAGCACGGCCGCAGCGGCCAGCAGCAGAGCGGCAAAGCGGATGTGATGCCTGGACAGCATAACGCCCCCCTTCTATCAGAGCATGGCACGAGGTGCCCTCTGGGTACCCCGTTGGCCCTACCTAGCTGGCCCCGATTGCGACGTCCCCGGGCGAGGGCCCGTGTCGGCCCGCTTCAGGGCCCGGCCCAGGCGACGGATGGCCTCCTCTATCTCCTGCTCCGCCACGAAGCTATAGGCGAGGCGGATGAACTGGTTCCCGCTGCGATCCACGAAGAAGGTATCGCCGGAAACATAGGCGACGCCCTCCTCGGCGGCTGTTTCCCGCAATCCGCCAATGGCGGACGGCTGCACCCGCCGGTCCATCTCCAGCCAGAGGAAGAAGCCACCCGACGGTAATCGCCAGCGTACGTTGGGCGCGCAGTGCTCCGCCAGGGCTGTTACCATGGTGTCGCGCTTGCGTCGGTAGATATCCACCACCTGCGGCAGGTGGCTATCGAGGAGGCCGCGCGAGACGTACTCGGCCACCAGCCGCTGTATCCAGGGGCTGGTGCCCATGTCGAACCGCATGCGCACGAGGAAGTCAGTGGCTTCCTGGGCAGCGGCCACCCAGCCCACGCGGAGGCCCGTGGCCAGGGTCTTGCTGAATGTGCCCACCCTGAGCACGCCGTCGCCGCCGGAAAGAGCGAAGAACGACGGCACCCTCTCGCCCTCGAACCGGATCTCGCCGTAGGCATCGTCCTCGACGATGAGGAGCCGGTGGCGCCGGGCTATCTCCAGCACAGCCCGCCGCCGCTCCAGGCTAAGGGTCGCACCCGTGGGGTTGTGGAAGTTAGGGATGGTGTAGAGGAGCTTCGGGCGGGCGTCTCCTCTCGACAGCGCTTCCACGGCCTCGGCGAGGGCCTCCGGCCGCAGGCCCTCAGCATCGACCGGTACGCCCTCCACACGGGCGCCCTGAGCACGTATGGTGCGCATAGCCCCCGGGTAGCTGGGCGCCTCGGCCATGACCACGTCGCCGGGGTCCAAGAACGTCTCGCAGATGTTGGCCAGGGCGCCGGCGCTGCCGTTGGTGATGGTGATGTTCTCCGGGCCCAGCAAGAGGCCATCGGCCTGGCCGACACGCTCCGCCAGCCACTCGCGCAGGCCAAGGAAGCCCTGAGGGCCGCCGTACTGGAGAGCCGGGCGGCCCTCTCTCTCCAGCACGACCCGGGCTGCCTCCGCCAGGTCGTCGAAGGGGAGCGATTCGGGGTCCGGCACGCCACCCGTGAGAGCGATGGGCGGGATGGGCGGCGGTGCGGCCGTGGCACCGGCGCCCCAGTAGGCTGGGCCCGCGGCCTGCACCCTGCGCGACAGGGACTGCTCCAGGAGGGCCGCCTCCCAGTTCGGCACGGCGCTGGCCGCTCGCCCCTGGTTGGTCGCCAATCTTGCGCTCCTCTTGATCCAGGCCGGTGCTCTCAGGCGTCGGCTGACCTCGGATTATAGGGGAAGGCTCTGAGCCTTGTCGATCACGCGGCGCTGCCAGCGGGGGCCGATCTAGGCTACCATGGTATGTGACATATGTAGTAGAGGAACCAGCCAGCTCCCCCACCTTGTCATCCGACCGCCCGGGGTAGATGGATTGAACGTAGACCAGCACCAGTTCCGGCGCGTAATGGGCCACTTTGCCACCGGGGTCACCATCCTGACGACGACCTTGGACGAGGAGCTGCACGGCATGACAGCCAACGCTCTCTGCTCTGTCTCCTTGGACCCCCTGTTGGTGCTGGTCTGCGTCAACAAGCAGGCCCGCACCCACGCCGTGCTCGCCGAGAGCGGCGTCTTCGCCCTCAACGTGCTGACGGAGGAGCAGGAGCACCTCTCCCGCCTCTTCACTGACGATGCCGTGGATGCTGCGCACAGTCTAACAGGCCTCTCCTGCCGCCGCGGCGCCACGGGCGCTCCCATTCTGGCGGACTGCCTGGCCTTCGTGGAGTGTCGAGTGGTGGCCGCCTACCCGGGTGGCGATCACACCATCTTCGTGGGAGCGGTGGAAGATGCCGGCGTCCTGCGGGAGGGCCAGCCTCTGATCTTCTTCCGGGGTGCCTATGGCCCGAGCCAGGAAGGCCGCGGCTAGCACGAGGCGACGCGTCGATACCCCGGCCAGGGGACCTTGTGGATAGCCGTGTTCGCCTGAGCCCGCCCCTGTCTTCCGCACTCTGGACGATACGCTGCCTGAGAAGCCCTGTCGGTTGCGGTGCCGAATAGAGTGCACCTATAATGGGCTGCGCTCTCTCGGAGAGCCGGTTGGAAGGCGGAGACGTATGCTGCTCGTGGTGGACATCGGGAACACCAATATCAACCTGGGTGTGTTTCAGGGTCAGGAGCTACGTGCTGCTTGGACCATCGCCACCGATATGGAGCGGCTGGCAGACGAGTACGCCGTCTCCCTGCTTACCCTGCTCCGAGCCGATGGGCTGGACCCTTCGGCCATCGACGCGGCAGCGATGTGCAGCAGCGTGCCCGATCTGATGCCGGTCTTCGACCAGCTCTGTCGTCGCTATTGCGGCGTGCAGCCGCTGGTGGTGGGACCGGGGACGCACACCGGCGTGCGCGTCCTCTATGAGCCCCGCGAGCTGGGCGCCGACCGGGTGGTGGACGTGGTGGCGGCCCTCAAGCTCTACGGGCCGCCTCCGCTCATTATTGTCGACCTGGGGACGGCCACCGTCTTTGACGCCGTGTCTGCGGAGGGCGACTACCTGGGTGGCGCCATCGCTCCCGGCATCGGCATCGCTGCCCAGGCCCTCTACGAACGGACAGCAAAGCTCTACCGAGTGGAGCTGGAGCATCCGAAGGCCGTCATTGGCAAGAACACGGTGAACGCCATTCAGTCCGGGATCATGTCCGGCTACGTGGCTCTGGTGGAGGGGATGGTCGCCCGCTTCCGGAAGGAACTGGGCGGCAGCGCCCGGGTCATCGGCACCGGCGGCTGGGCGAAGCTCATCGCCGCCGGCACGTCCGTCTTCGACCGCGTGGACACGAACCTGACCCTTTCGGGCCTGCGCATCATCTACGAGGCGAACCAAGGGGAGGCGAGCTGAGGTGCTGACCAACAGGGTCATCGTTTTGGGCGTGACGGGCAGCATCGCTGCCTACAAGGCGGCGGACATCGCCAGCAAGCTGACCCAGGAGGGGGCGCTGGTGGACGTAGTGATGACGGAGGCGGCTACGCGTTTCGTCACCCCCCTCACCATGCGCAGCGTCACCCGCCGGCCCGTCTTCGTGGACATGTTTGACCCAGCTTCGGAGCTGGCCGAGGAGCACGTGGAGCTGGCGCGCCGGGCCGACGCCGTGCTGGTGGCGCCGGCCACCGCCACCACCATCGCCCGCCTGGCCCACGGCCTTGCGGACGACGTGGTGAGCCTGACGGTGCTGGCCACCCAGGCCCCTGTGCTGGTGGCGCCGGCTATGGACTCCCAGATGTACGAGAACGCCGCTACCCAGGCCAACCTGGCCACGCTGCGGGAGCGGGGAATGATTATCGTCGGCCCGGCCGAGGGCAGACTGGCCAGCGGCCGTCTGGGCCCCGGCCGGCTGGTGGACATCGACGTTCTCCTGGGGACACTACGCCGAGTCCTGGGACAGCGGGGAGACCTGGCCGGGCGGAAGATAGTGGTGAGCGCCGGCGGCACCAGGGAGCCTCTGGACCCTGTCCGCTTCATCGGCAACTACTCTTCGGGGAAGATGGGCTACGCTCTAGCCGGGGCGGCCCACGACCGCGGCGCCGAAGTCGTTCTCGTCTCGGCGGCCACGGCCCTGGCGCCACCCTTCGGCGTCACCGTCGTCCCCGTAGGCCGCGCCGCTGAGATGCGCGACGCTGTGGCTGCTCACTGTCAGGATGCCGACGCTCTCATTATGGCTGCCGCCGTGGCCGACTACGAGCCGGCCTCTCCCGCCGAGCACAAGATCAAGCGCAAGGGCGAAGCGATGGTCATCGAGCTGCGCGAAACCCCTGACATCCTGGGGTCGGTGAAGGGCGACTTCGTGCGGGTGGGCTTCGCCGCTGAGAGCCGCGAGTTGGAGGAGAACGCCCGCGACAAGCTTCAGCGCAAGGGGCTGGACCTCATCGTTGCCAACGACATCACTGCCCCCGGCTCCGGCTTCGGCAGCGATACCAACCAGGTGGTGATCCTCGACGCCTCCGGCGGTGCCGAGCGTCTTCCCCTCCTCTCCAAGCGCCAGGTAGCCGACCGTGTCCTGGACCGCGTGGTCGCCCTGCTGAAGGGACGCCAGAAGCGGACTGGCCTTGGCGTCAAGAGGAGGCGCCCTTCTCCCCGGCCAGGGACAGGACCAGATTGACCAGAGTGCGCACCGGCATGCCGCTGGCCCCTTTCACCAGCACCCCCTTTTCCTTGTCGTAGAAGTCCACTCCGGCCATGTCCAGGTGCACCCAGGGGGTTTCCTCCGCGAACTCCTTCAGGAAGAAAGCAGCCGTGATCGCGCCAGCCTCGCGGCCGCCGGTGTTCTTGATGTCCGCCACCTCGCTCTTTATCTGCTCCCGGTACTCCGGGTATAGGGGGAGTTGCCAGATCTTCTCGCCGGCGGCGCGACCGGCCTCGATGACGCGGTCGCAGAGGGCCTGATCATTGGTCATGCAGCCCATGGCCACGTTGCCTAAGGCGATGGAGATGGCCCCGGTAAGGGTGGCGACGTCGATGACGGGCGAGAGGTTCAGGTGGCGGGCATAGGAGAGGCCATCAGCCAGGACCAGGCGCCCCTCGGCGTCGGTGTTGATGACCTCGATGGTCTTGCCGCTCATGGCCCGCAATACGTCACCGGGCTTGGTGGCGTTGCCCCCCGGCATGTTCTCGGTGGCGGGCACGATGGCAGTGACGTTGATGCGCGGCTTGAGCTGGGCGACGGCCTGAACGGCGGCGATGACGGCCGCCCCGCCTGACATGTCGCCCTTCATCGCCTCCATGCCCGCCGACGGCTTGATGGAGATGCCGCCGCTGTCGAATGTGATGCCCTTGCCCACCAGGCCCATAGCAGTGGCGTCGGAACCGGCGCCACGGTAGTGGAGGACGATGAACTTAGGGGGCTGGCGGCTCCCCTGGGCTACGCCGAGGAAGGCCCCCATGCCCAGCTCCTGCGCCTGCTCTCGCTCCAAGACCTGGCATTCCAGGCCGAACTGCTGTGCCACGGCGGCGGCCTGCTCGGCCAGGGTGGAGGGCGTCATCTGGTTGGCCGGCTCGTTGGCCAGGTCACGGGCGAAGTTGGCGGCTTCAGCGAGGATGCACCCCCGTTCGACGCCCCGGCGCAGGGCCTCCACCTTGGCGGCGTCGAACTCCACCAGCGCCGCCTCCTGCACCTCGCGCTGGTCCTCCTCGGGCTTCTTGTGGCGCTGGAAGGTGTACAGGCCCAGGATGATCCCCTCGGCGATGGCCTGGGCGCAGGCTTCGGCCTCCAGCCCCGCGATGCCCGCCCCGTGGGTGATGGTGGCGAAGGAGTCCACGCGCAGGCGGCGCAGGTAGCGGGCGCTGCTGGCGGCCAGGTCACGCACCCGGTCGAGGGTGAACTCCTCGGGCTTGCCCAGGCCCACCACCAGGACCCGCGGCGAGGGCAGACGTCCCAGGGTATGGATCAGGGTGAGGTCGCCGTACTTGCCCAGCAACTCGCCGTCCTCGATGAGGCGGGAGATGGCGCCGTCCAGGGCGCGATCGACGGCGCCGGTGGCTCCTCCCGGTTCCTTCACTCCCTGAAAGAGGTTGACGACTATAGCTTTGGAAGGATGGGCGACGATGTCGCCGCTCTCGACCCGGATCTCCAAAGTGGGCTCCTTTCCGGCCGCCAGGTCGATGGGGGTCGACGGCTGCGGTATAATAAGGGTGGTCTCCCCGCTTGTCCGGGAACGCCCTCGTCGGTATCATAGGTCTGTGGTAGGCGGCGGGCAACTCGGGGGACCCGTCGGAGCGGCGCAGGAGGCAAAGCGCTGACGAGTCAAATACTGGCCCTGGTTCGTGCGAAGGTGACCCGGCAGCGTGTCACCGCGTTTCTGATCGAGGTGGCCATGGTGACTACAGCCATGGTCATCTATTTCTTAGTCCGCGGCGGTCTGCCCGAGCCTGTGCCGGCAGCGGTGGCCCGGTCGACCAAGATCATCCACCTGGAGCAGGGGCTGGGCATATTCGTGGAACCCCATTGGCAGGAGCCGGTGCTGAAGAATGACCTCTTGATGCGGATAGCGAACGGTATCTACATCTGGGGGCACTTACCTGTCGTCCTCGCCGCTGCCTTGTGGCTCTACTGGAAGAACCGGCGGCGCTACGGCCTCTACCGGACGGCGCTGGTCCTTTCGGGCTTCGTGGGATTATGGGGGTACGCTTTTTTCCCGGCGGCGCCGCCGCGCCTGATGCCGAGCCACTGGGGCTTCGTGGATACCATAGCCATCGTCACCAGGGAGAGGTATGAGGTCAAGCCAGATCTCTTCCTGAACCAGTACGCGGCGGTGCCCAGCCTTCACTTCGGGTGGATCATGCTGGTCGGCATCGCCATATGGGAGAACAGCCGGAATCTGGTCTTCCGCGCCTTTGCCGTCCTTATGCCTGCGGCCATGTTCTGGGCTATCGTGGTGACAGCGAACCACTTCATTTTTGACATGCTCGTCGGCGCGGCCATCGTCCTCGTCGCCCTCTTCATATCCTGGCTTTACTACACAGACCGGCTGCCCGTACGCTGTGTCCTGGCCCGGCTACCGGTGAGACGCTCTTGAAATCCCCTGTCAGGTATGGTTTGATTGATGTAGGGGAGTGGGACCTATCCAGGATGGTAAAGGAGTGGTCGAACTTCTAGAGGGAGCGTAACGTGCAGACCTTCCGGTCATTCCCGCCGCGACGCCGCTTCGCTCGTTATCTCACAGAGCACCGGGTCTTCCGCGACTTCTTCGAACTGTCCCTTGTAGGGATTGCCTTCCTGCTCTACTTCCTGGTGCGGGGTAGCACCGTCGACCGTACCGGGGAGGCCTTCAACCGGGCCGTCCGCATCATCGACTTTGAGCAGAAGTGGGGCTTCTTCTGGGAGCTGGAGCTCCAGACTTTGATCATGGGTAGCAGGGCCCTGGTACAGCTCTTCAATGGCATCTACTTCTGGCTGGACTTCCCGCTCATCGTGGTGGTGGGCCTCTGGCTTTACTTCCGCCATCGCCACCAGTACACCATCACCCGCGACGCCATCCTCTCGTCGGGCGCCATCGCCCTGGTTATCTACCATCTCTTCCCGGTGGCCCCACCGCGGTTGCTGTCGGGCTTCGGGTTCGTGGACACCCTGGCGGTGTTCAACAACCTGAGCTACCAGGCGCAATCGACGCAGCCTTTCGTTAACCCCTATGCGGCCGTGCCCAGCCTGCACGTGGGCTGGGCGTTCCTCCTCATGCTGGGCATCATTGGCGCCACCCGCTCCAAGCCTATCTGGTTTCTGGCTGCCCTCCTGCCGGTGGCCCAGTTTGCCGCCATCGTCGTGACGGCCAACCACTTCATTTTCGATGCCATCATCGGCCTCATCGTCTCTTGCATGGGTCTCGTCATCGCCATCATGCTCCAGCGCTTCGGCTACGCCTACCTGCGGGGCTGGTTGGGGCAGGAACCCGCAGTGAAGGCACGGGCACGTGGCGCTTGAGCCTGCGCGTCGGCAGTGAATCTGAGGGCCGCCCCAAGGGCGGCCCTCGTTTACTGGTTGGAGAGTAGCCTAGAGACTAGTTCCAGCGGCTGTGGGCAGGGGCTTGTCAACTCACGGTGACTCCATCTCCTCTGCGATAGCGTCCAGCGCCTCTTGCGTTCTCCGCGACGTATCGACAACCCGGTGCGGGCGCTGGATCTCCTCTACTTGGGCGCGCATGCGTTCGTAGACGGCGAGGCCGGCCGTCGAGCGGTCCTGGGTGTCAGCACTGCGGCAGCGATTCGCCAGGCGCGCCTGCACGATCTGTGGCGGCGCCTCCAGCCATACCAGTACCAGCCGCGCTCCCGTCCTATCGGCGATGGCATAGACGGGCTCCCGTTGCCACTCTGCCAGGTTGGTGGCGTCCAGGATGGTGTGGACGCCGGCCTGGAGCAGCCTCTCGATGGCGGCGTGGATAGCGGCGAAGAGACGGCGGCTCTCCGCCTGGGAGTGGTCCGGCTGCGGGAAGAGGACCTGGCGCAGGGGGTCGCTCTCCAGGATGACGGCGCCGGTGCGGCGCCGTAGCTCACGGCAGAAGCGCGACTTGCCCGAACCGGGCAGGCCGGCGGCCATCACTAGAGCCGGCCTCTGCCGTGGGGGCGGCAGCGGCCCCACTTTTGCCAGGATGCTCTCGACGTCTTCCGCCAGGGGTGAGGCTGCCATACGCTCGTCCCTGAATTATAGGGAGAGGCGCTGGCGAATGCCACCCGGCCGACCGCGGTCGGTCGGCGGGAAAACACACGTCGGCGAGGCCAGCAGGCGAATGGCTAAGATTCGCAGTAGAAGGCGAAGCCCAGAAGGCCCGGACCCGTATGCGCACTCATCACCCGCGTGAACTCGGACACGTAGAGTTCGACCGGCCTAAGGGTGGAGCGGGCCTGTTCGGCCAGGGCCAGGGCTTCTTCGGGGGCATCGGCGTGGTGGACGCAGAGGTGGATGGAGCTGGCGCCGGCGACGCGCTCCTCTAGGAGCGCGAAGAGGCGTTCCTGGGCACGCCGGTGGGCGCGGGCGCGGGTGACCAGTCGTACGCTGCCATGGCTGAACTCCAGGATGGGCTTGACCTGGAGCAAAGACGAGGCCCAGGCGGCGGCTCTGGGTACACGTCCGCCCCGGGCCAGGTAATCCAGGGTGTCAAGGATGGCGATGATGCCCACGCGAGTCTTCAGGTCCTCCGCCCGGCTGGCTGTCGCCTCCAGGTCTCCGCCTGCGGCAGCGACCCGTGCCGCCTCCAGTACCATGAAGCCCTGGGCCATGGCGGCAGCGCCGGAGTCGATGACCCTCACTTGGAGGGTAGGGAGCTCAGCACGCGCCCTCTCTGCTGCCTGCGCGGCGGACTCGTAGCTGCTGCTGAAGCGGGAGCCCACGGTGATACAGAGGGCCGCTTCTGCCTTGCCAGCGGCGCGTTGCAGGGTCTCCAGATAGTCGCCGGGCGACGGCGAGGCGGTAGTGGGTGGGCGGCGAGCCGACCTGAGGTGCTGGTAGAACTGGTGATTGTCGCCATCGGCCTGGTCTGGGTAGACCGTGCCCTCCAAAACTAGCGCCAGCGGCACCACGCCGATGCTGTGCTCCTCCAGCAGGTGGCGTGGAAGGCAGGCGGCGCTGTCGGTTATGAGGGCAACCTTTGGCATACCAGGAACCTCGCCGCCGGTAATATACCACAGGTGTCAGGTGCGAAACGCCGTCTGCGCCAGTCCGGCACTCGCGAGATCGAGTTGCCTCAGAACATCGGGGAATTCTGGGTTGACTTGCGGACCTGAGGGGAGATCATCGCCAGGCTCGCAGGGGGATTGATGTGAACCAGAAGATCGACTAATATCTTCAGGCCGCCCCTAGTGAGCCTCGACATAACATGGGCGGCAGAGTAGGGGACCCCATGGCACAGATGTCGTCTGACGGCCACAAGCGGTATAACATCGCCCTCGTAGGAGCTTCGGGAGTGGTGGGCCAGGAGTTCATCAAGCTACTCCTGGAGCGCCGGTTCCCCATGGCCTCCCTCAAGCTCCTCGCTACCGCCCGGTCGGCCGGTAAGCGCATGCTGGTGGGTGAGCAGGAGCTGGTGGTGGAAGAGACGACCCCCAAGTCCTTCGAGGGCGCCGACCTGGTCTTCATCTCCGCCTCAGGGGCGGCCTCGCGCGAGTACTGTCCCATGGTCGCCAAGATGGGGGCCGTGGCCATCGACGACAGCTCTGCCTGGCGAATGGACCCCGAAGTGCCCCTGGTGGTGCCCGAGATCAACGCCGACGACGTAGAGTGGCACAAGGGCATCCTCGCCATCCCTAACTGCTCGACGACGCCGGTGGTGATGGTGCTCTGGCCCCTGCACCGGGTGAACCCTGTCAAGCGCATCACTGCCGCTACCTACCAGTCGGTGTCTGGCACCGGCAGGCTGGCTGTAGAGGAGTTGAACGTCGAGAGCAAGGCCATCCTGGAGGGGAGGAGCGTCATCCCTCACGTCTACCCGCACCAGATCGCCTTCAACCTTCTTCCGGAGATCGACGTCTTCAGGGACGACGGCTACACCAAGGAAGAATGGAAGATGATGGTGGAGACGCGGAAGATCATGCATGACGAGAGCATCGCCATTTCGGCGACCTGCGTGCGCGTCCCTGTCTTCATCAGCCACAGCATCGCCGTCCACGTGGAGTTCAGCCGGCCGTGGTCGGTGGAGGACGTGCGGGAGATCCTGAGCCAGTCCCCCGGCGTTACCCTGCAAGACGATCCCGGCGTCAGCCTCTACCCGCAGCCGTGGACGGCCGCAGGCCAGGACGACGTCTTCGTAGGGCGCATTCGCCAGGACAGCTCGCTCCCCAACGGTATGGTCTTCTGGATCGTGAGCGACAACCTGCGCAAGGGAGCCGCCACCAACGCAATCCAGATCGCCGAAGAACTGGTCGCCAGGAAACTGATCTAGCATCAATCCAATCCAGAAAAGATCTTCGCTCCGCAGGGCGACTGACTGTCATTCCAAGTCCGCCCGAGGCGGACGAAGAACTCCCCCTCCAAATGGGGGGCACCAGCGTCCCCGCCGGAACGAAAGTAGGAGGCTCGGCAATGGCTCAGATAGGCCGTTTGCTCACGGCTATGGTTACGCCTTACACGCCTGAGGGCGCCGTCGACTATGCCCAAGCCGGCCGATTGGCCCTGGCCCTCCTGGAGTCAGGCAGCGACGGTGTCGTTGTGGCGGGAACCACGGGCGAGGCGCCCACCCTGAGCACGGAGGAGAAGCTGCGTCTTTTTGCGGAAGTGAAGCGGGCCGTGGGCGGCGCCGGAGCTGTCATCGCCGGCACCGGCACCTATAACACGGCCGAAAGCGTGGAGCTGAGCCAGGAAGCGGAACGCAACGGCGTCGACGGCCTCCTGCTCACGTGCCCTTACTACAACAAGCCCACCCAGGAGGGCCTCTTCCGCCACTTCGAGGCCATCGCCCGTGCCACCAGCCTGCCCTGCATCCTCTACAACATTCCCGGGCGCACCTCGGTGAACATGACCCCGGAAACCATCGTCCGCCTCTCGCACATCCCCAACATTGTGGGGGTGAAGGAGGCCAGCGGCAATCTGGAGCAGGTGGCCCACGTCGTCGAGAACACCCGCGAGGACTTCCTGGTCTGGAGTGGCAACGACGGCGATACCCTGCCTATCCTCTCCGTGGGCGGCTACGGCGTCATCTGTGTGGTCTCCCACCTAGTGGGTAACCAGATGAAGGGGATCATCGAGGACTACCTGGCTGGCCGGGTGGAGAAAGCGGCCCGTACCCATCGGAGCCTGCTGCCCCTCATTAGCACACTGATGACAGCGGCCAGCAACCCCATCCCGATCAAGTACGCCCTCAACGTGGTAGGGTTCTCGGTGGGTGGCCTGCGCCTCCCTCTCTGCGAGCCGGACAAGGCCGTGGGGGAGAAGATCGCCGCCGAGGTGAAGCGCCACCGCATCGACCTGCCGGTAACTGTTTAGGGCAGCGAGAGCTAAGGACCTGGAACCGAGAACTAGGGCATAGGGCATAGGGCACAGGGCATCGCCTGGGTCTCGGTTCCATTGCTCTACTGTTCCATTGTTCCAGGGGGTAAGCCATGTCTTCATCCCGAGATGTCGTCGAGCAACGGCGGCAGGTGCTGCGACTGGTGTACGACAACTTCCTCCGCTCGCTGGACGACCTGCCGGCGGAGCGTCTGTGGGAGAGGCCAGGCCACGGCTTCCCCATCGCCCGGTTGGTGGGCCACGTGCGCGACGCTATCGTCTTCTGGCTCTGGCGCGAAGGTGAGGAGCCGCCGCCTGCCATCGAGCGAGGGGCACCCCTGGAGACCATCCTCGAGTCCTTCAAGCAGGTGCGCGGCCGCCTGGACGAGATCCTGGCCTCGGCCAGCGACGCCGACCTGGAGGCCGTCTGGCCCTCCGCGGCTGCCGTGCGCATCGGCGGGCCTGCCCCTTCGCGAGGCGAGCCCATTACTCTGGGCTTCATCAGCAAGCGCCTGATGCAGCACGCCCTCTACCACGGGGCCCAGATCGACTACATCCGCACGATGGGGGAGGAAGGCTGGGGCCGCGGCCGCACCTACTGGGAAGAGGCGGTCGATGCCGTCTCTGCGTGCCCGTGAGGAATAACAAGAACTGAGCCCCCAAGAAACCTAGAACCGGGGCATCTGGTTCTCGGTTCTCACTCCTGGGGCTCCGCCGTCCCTCTGCCCCTTACAGACGCCCGGTACTCCCGCGTTCGGCAGTGCTGCGTGAGGCGGAACTACGCCGCGCGGCGCCGGCCAGTACCTAGAACACGGGCTTGACGATGACGGCCTGGTCGCGCTCGGGGCCCACCGAGACGATGGCGATGGGGCAGCCCATGAGGCTCTCGATGCGGCGCACGTAGGCCTGAGCGGCCACCGGCAGGTCCTCGAAACGACGGACGCCGGCGGTGTCCTGCTCCCAGCCCGGCACCTCCTCGTAGATCGGCTCGCAGCGGGCAAGCTCCCAAGTGCTGGCCGGGAAGCCCTGCACCGCTGTCCCGTCGATTTGATAGCCGGTGCAGATCTTGAGGGCCTTGAAGGTGTCCAGCACGTCGAGCCGGGTGAGGAGGGCGGCGCTG
>Ga0315279_10004735_pt1 | contig 18132 bp, 17 predicted proteins | sample YL17G06_20_MG_FD_203694 | JGI IMG/M metagenome (GOLD analysis project Ga0315279, IMG submission 203694) | Sediment microbial communities from Yellowstone Lake, YNP, Wyoming, USA - YL17G06_20 | ecosystem: Environmental > Aquatic > Freshwater > Lake > Sediment | place: USA: Wyoming | collected... | reverse complement strand
CTACAACGAGTTCACCCTGACCCTGTTGACCTATGGACCGCATACGGTGACGTTGCCGGTGCGGACGTACCTGGCGGTCGGGGACGGATACTGGGAGATCACCAGCGCCATGGCCATGATCATGGTGGTCCCCTCCTTGTTCATTCTGACCATCATCCAGCGGCGGGCCAAGCCGGAGAAGCTGGTGGGTGGATTCAAGGGAGTGTGATGCATGACCGACGCCATGATCGAGTTCCGCGACGTCAGCAAGCGGTATGGCAGCCTGCTCGCCAATGATCACCTCAGCCTCACGATCCGGCGGGGCGAGCTGATGACCCTGCTGGGCCCCTCGGGCTGCGGCAAGACCACGGCGCTGCGGTGCCTCACCGGCTACGTCCGCCCGGATGAGGGGCGCGTCTTCATCGACGGGACGGACATCACCGACCTCCCCACCCACCAGCGCGAGCTGGGGATGGTGTTCCAAAACTTTGCCCTCTTCCCCCACATGACGGTCCAGGACAACGTCGGGTTCCCCCTGATGATCCGGAACCTCGGGAAGGCCGAGCGGGACGAGCGGGTGGCGCAGGCGCTCCGGCTGGTCCGGCTGGAGGGATACGAGTCCCATTACCCCCGGCAGCTTTCCGGCGGGCAGCAGCAGCGGGTCGGTCTGTCCCGCGCCCTGGTCTACCGGCCCAAGGTCCTGCTCCTGGACGAGCCGCTATCCAACCTGGACGCCAAGCTCCGCGAAGAGATGCGCTTCGAGATCAAAGAGGTGGTGACGCGCCTCGGGATCACCGCCGTCTACGTCACGCACGACCAGGGCGAAGCCCTGGCCCTGTCCGACCGGGTGGCCATCATGAACCGCGGCCGGCTCGAGCAGGTGGGCACGCCGGAAGAGATCTACGAGCACCCGCAATCCCGGTTCGTTGCCGAATTCATCGGCCTGTCGAATTTCCTCGAGGGTCACGTCCAGACCGCCGACCGCGATACCATGATGGTGAGCGTGGGCGGCCTGCAGGTCACCATCCCTGCCTTGCCAAACGCAGGCCCGGGCCAGAGGGTCCTGCTCTTCCTGCGCCCCAACGAGGTCGAGCTGCTCCGTCCCGGCGATCCCGGCGGGACCAATGTCTTCGACGCGTGCGTGGAGAAGGCTACGTACCTGGGCGACACCATGGACTATCGCCTGACGTTCGGTCAGGGCCTCGCCCTCCGCGTCCAGACCGATGCCCAGCGGCGATTCGACCAGGGGACGCAGGTCCGGCTCCGCTTGCCGCGCATCCGCTGCTGGGCCCTGACGGGAGGCTGAATGCGCCAATCGGGCAACCCGGAACACCGGATTGCCTGGTTGCCGGGTTGCCAAGTTGCCAGAGGCCACGCGCACACCTGAAGAGGGAACGATGCCGGAGCATGATCGGTTTCACCTGGCCGGCATGACGAAGGACGAGTTTGCCGCCGCCATGCAGCAGGGGCGCTGGATTCTCCTGCCCTTCGGCACGGTAGAGCAGCACGGGCCGCACCTGCCACTCGGGACCGACCTCTTCTATGCGGAGCACATCTGCTCGGCAGTCGCCGGGCGGATCACCGGTCTGGTGGCGCCGGCCCAGCCCTACGGGGTCTGCCGGAGCATGCGAAACTTCCCGGGGACGATCTCCCTGACACCGGCCACCCTCACGGCCGTCGTGCGAGAGGTGATGGAGGAATACGTTCGCCACGGCGCCCGGAAGTTCGCCCTGATCACCGGCCACGCAGAGTCAGCCCACATGGAAGCCATGCGCGAGGCTGTCCTCCCCCTGGTGAACGCCGATCCGGGCCTCGTCATTCTGACCATCGGCCCGTATGACTTCCTCGACCGTATCCGGCGCGAGGCCGACCTCGTGGGCAAAGACGGCCACGCGGGGTCCATCGAGACCTCTGAGATGCTCGTCGTGGCGGAAGGGATGGTCCGGATGGACAGGATTCCCAAGGTGGCCCGGCCGCGCCTCTCCCGCTTCCGCGTCATGGCCCACCCCGAGGTGGAGTATCCGACCGGCGTCCGGGGCGATACCTCCAAGATCTCGCGCGCACTGGGCGAGAAGACCGTCGACCATGTCGTGACAGAGATCGCGCACCTGCTGGAGCAGATCGACCGCGAAGGAAAAGAGTGAGGAGCCAGGAGGCTGGATGGCCGGACGACGCATTGGTCAGCCGCTGAAAGGGCGACGGAAGTCGTTCCCGTGGCGCCAGTGCGTGCAGGAAGGATTGCTCGCCGCGAACGCGGTGGTGCGCCGGCTGGCGCCGCGATCCGGGCAACGGGTGGTCGCTGGCCGGGAAGCGGGCTACCGCTCCTGGGACCCCGAGGTCATCGGCGTGGACGTGGCGGCAGAGCGCGCGATCATCGGCGCCCTCCGGCGTCGGGGCGTCCGCGGGACGCTGCTATCCGAAGAGGCCGGGGAAGTGAGGTTGGGGGAGCGCCGCTCCGATGGTCCGAGCGAGCCCGTGTACGTGATCCAGGACCCCTTCGACGGGAGCCTCTTGTATCGCCGGGACATCCGGGCCCACTGGTTCACCGCCCTGGGAATCTATGGGCTCGATGAAACACCCAGGGCCGCCGGGGTGGTGGATCACATCACGGGCGAGATCGTCCTGGCCGACGCCGCGGGCGCAATCAGGCTCGCCCGGCCCGGCGCCCGGGCGGTGCCGGCCCGTCCCTCCGCGGCCACGACCCTGGACGGCGCCTTCCTGGAAACCTATCTGAAGAAGCCGGTATTTCTCTACCCCACGGCGACGGCTTTGCGCCCGCTCTTCGAGCGCGCCAAGTTTATCCTGCCGAACGGTGGCCCCAACGGCTTCGCGGACGTGGCCTGTGGGCGGATCGATGTGTATTTCGCCTGGAACGAGGCCTTGACCGAGGTTTTCTCCGCCATCTTCATTGCGGAGCGCGCCGGCTGCGTCGTGACTCACTGGGACGGATCGCCTGTCCGGTTTTGCCCGGACATTCATGCAGTCTACAGCCTGGTATGCAGCGCCAACCCGCGCCTGCACGAGCAAGTGCTCCAGGCCCTCCGGGGCATCACGCCCCCGAAAGGACTCCTGCCATGAAGCTCGGCTGCATCTGCGGCACCTTCAATCGCTCGTTCGATGCCGGAGCCCTGGACCAGGTGCGGTTCCTCAGCCGCTGCGCGGCCGACCTCAAGGTGCAAGGGGTGGAGCTCCAGGACATCCACTTCCCGCAGACGCGGCCGGCCTACCTGCAGATGATCTGGCGGACCACCAGGGACCTCAACCTCGCGATTATCGGCGTCGGGGTGCACAACGACTTCGGACGGGTGGACCCCACCATCCGGCAGAGCGAGATGGTGAAGGTCAAGCAGTGGGTCGAGGTGGCCGAGCAGCTCGGCGCGCCTCTCGTCCGCGTCTTCGCCGGCTATCCTGAGGGGGATCGCCAGGCGCGCTGGCCCGCCATGATCGACTCCCTGCGTGAGGTCGCCGCCTTTGCCGGCCACGCGGGCGTGCGCCTGGGGCTCGAGAACCACAACCACGCCGCCTTCACGCCAACCGCGGCCGAGTACCTGCGCGTCCTGGACGAGGTCAAGTCCCCCCACCTGGTTCCCCTCCTGGACACGGGAAACTACACCGACGGTTGGCCTTCGATTCAGAAAACGCTGGGGATCGCGGCGCATGTCCACGCCAAATTCTGGAAGGTCGCGCCCGACGGCTCCGACGAGAAGGTGGACTACGCCAGGATCATCCCCGCCCTGCGGGCCGCGGGCTACGACGGCTGGGTGAGCTTCGAGTACGAGGCGGAAGAGCCCGAGGCCACCGGCATCCCCCGCGCCCTGGCCTACCTCAAGCGGATGCTGGCGGGATAGGCCGGCGGAATTGCGGAATCCGAGACTCCGATCCACGGCCAGGAGCGTACGACCGGTTCGCGGTCGCTCTCTCGTGTGGGCCAGCGTCGCATCCCTTCCGCGGGGCTGGCGGTGCTCCGCCATCTCAAGACGCACAACCTGGTGGCCAACGCGGCACGGATCGGGCGCGTGCTCCTCGACCGGCTCCTGGGTCTGAAAAAATACCCCATGGTGGGCGCGCTGAAGAAGGCCATCCCGAGAGTCATGCCTGCGGTCAAGTCGTTCATGTCCCAAGCCCGCACCGTCGAACGATCGCTGCGCGGGTGACGACGATGCCGGAACAGGAGGAACGGTCACCATGACAGCCCAGAGTGACGCCAGATTCGCGACGGAGGAATACCTCCGCCATATCATGCTGGATTACATGCAGATGACCGAGTTCGTGAAGGAACCCTTCATCGTGGCCAAGGCCGAGGGGATCCGCTTCTGGGACGTCCACGGGAAGGAGTACCTGGACGGGTTGGCGGGGGTGTACGTCGTGAACGTCGGTTACGGGAACCCCCGGATGCTGGAGGCGGTGCGCCGCCAGCTCGAGACCCTGCCCTTCAACCCTCCCATGCACGCGACGAATCCCCGGGCTGTCGAACTGGCCAGCCTCCTAGCCGAGGTGGCCCCGGGCGATCTCAACACCGCACGGCTGGTGGACAGCGGCTCCGAGGCGAACGAGGCGGCCTTCAAGCTGGCCCGACAGTACCATCGGCAGACGGGGAACCCGGGGAAGTACAAGATCCTCTCCCGGTATCTCTCCTACCACGGGGCCACGGGGAGCGCCATGAGCGCGGGCGGGGTGGGCTACCGGAAGACCTTGTACGAGCCGGCAGCCGTCGGCTTCCTCCACACGTACCCCCCGTACTGCTACCGCTGTCCCTACGAGAAGACCTATCCGGGTTGCGAGGTGTTCTGCGCCCGGACGATCCGGAGCATGATCGAGTGGGAGGACCCGCGTTCCATTGCGGCGATCATCGTGGAGCCGATCAGCAACACCGGCGGGATCATCACCCCGCCCATGGAATACCTGAAGATCCTCCGGCAGCTCTGCGACGAGTACAACATCCTCCTCATCTTCGACGAGATGATCACGGGCTTCGGCCGGACCGGGGGCCTCTTTGCGGCCAACACCTTCGATGTCGTCCCCGACATCCTCTGCTGTGGGAAGGGGATGAGTAGCGGCTACGCGCCCCTGGCGGCCGCCCTGGTGCGAGAGCCCATCGCCAAGGCCTTCTGGGGGGCGCCCGGGACCGAGTTCGCCCACGGGCACACCTATGCGGGGAATCCGGTGTCCTGCGCGGCCGGCCTGGCCAGCATCCGCGAGATCCTGGAGCGAAAGCTCCCGGAGAACGCGCGGAAGGTGGGCGCCCACCTCGTGAAGCGCCTGGAAGGCCTGCGCCACTTCGGGATCATTGGGGACATCCGGGGCAAGGGCCTCCTCATCGGGGTGGAGTTCGTCAAGGATCCCGCCACGAAAACCCAGTTCGCCCCCGGGGTCAACATCGGCCTCCGCATCGGGAAGCAGGCCCTGCGGAACGGCCTCCTGCTTCGCTTCGACCCCCACTGGATCGCCTTCGGCCCCCCGCTCATCGTGACCGAGGCGGACATCGACCAGATGGTGGCCATCCTGGAGCAGAGCATCCGGGAGGTGCTGCGGGAGCTGTAGAGCCGAGAATGGTTGCCGAACCGAGCGCGGCGGGCAAGGGAGCGAGCGCGACGGCCTGGCTCCGCTGAGATCGGATGGGCCCCCATGAGCAGGGCGGGCCGCCGTCAGGAATTCAGGGCGCCGGTCATTATTCACCCTGTCCTCCTTTCCGATCATTCCGCGAAAACTCATTGCAACAGGATCGCGGGTGGCTCTAATTTGCAGGGGTTGACGGGTGGGCATTTGCCAATCACCTCCAGGGGCCGAGGCAGCGCTCCCCGATCGCCCCGCATTCAAATCCTGTGGCCCCCCTTACAGCGGGAGTCACCGTTGGAGTAGCTGATTCGGCAGAAAGGAGAAGTTCTATGGCATTCGAATTTGGACCGAGGCGCGGAACCTATGTGGATGTCTCCGAGATCCTGAAGACCGAGAAGCCTCCCCTGTCGCCCGAGGAGATCGGTCATTTCGAGACCCTGGACCTCATCTACCGGTCCCTGTGCGCCCTCCTGTACAACTACGTCCCGATGTCGGGACACCCGGGAGGTTCGATTTCTTCCGGGCGGTTCGTGGCCGGCCTGCTCTTTGACGCGCTGAACTATGACCTCGCAAAGCCCGATCGGGAGGACGCAGACATCATCTCGTATGCGGCCGGCCACAAGGCCATGGGCCTCTACTCGATCTGGGCCATCCGGGACGAGATTGCGCGTCTGGCTGCGCCCCATCTCCTCCCCGCCGACGTGAAGTTCCGACTCCGGCTCGAGGACCTCCTGGGCTTCCGGCGAAATCCCATCACCAAGACGCCGCTGTTCACAAAGTTCGGCGCCAAGGCGCTCGACGGCCATCCCACCCCGACGACGCCTTTCGTCCGGCTCTCGACCGGGGCCTCCGGCGTCGGCGTCGCGAGCTCGCTTGGACTGGCCTTCGGCGCGAAGGATTACTTCGGTGCGGCTGCCCCCTTCGTCCACATCGTCGAGGGTGAAGGAGGCTTGACGCCCGGCCGTGCGGCGGAAGCCCTGGCCGGCGCCGGGACCGCCTCGCTTGGGAACGGGATCCTCCACCTAGACTGGAACCAGGCCTCCATCGACTCGAACCACGTGTGCCGCGAGGGTGGGCAGCCGGGCGATTACGTTCAGTGGAGCCCCATGGAGCTGTTCTACCTTCACGATTGGAACGTGATCTACGTCCCGGACGGCAAGGATTTCCAGCAGATCTTTGCCGCGCAGCGCGCCGCCGTGGCAATCAATAACGGTCAGCCCACCGCGGTCATCTACCGGACGATGAAGGGCTGGCAATACGGCATCGAAGGGAAGGCCGCGCATGGGGCCGGCCACAAGCTCTGCTCCGACGGCTTCTGCAAGGCCGTCGCTGACCTGACAGGCAAGGCGGACATGATGCTGCCGATGTGCGAGGCCGGCAAACAGCGCTGCCAGGTGGGCCCGGACGGCGCAGCCATCATGGAGCAGTGCTTCTGGGAATCGCTCCGGATCGTGCGCAAGTTCATCGAGGACAACCGCCCGACCGTCGAAGCGCTCGCCGCCCGGGTCGTCGCTGCCCGCGACCGGCTGAACCGGCTGAACCGGCGACCCCGATCCGGCGCGCCGCGAGTCGAGGCTGTTTACGAGCTGGCCTCCAAGGGCGCCGGCACTCCCGCAGAGCTCAAGCTCAAGCCCGGCTCGGCCACGACGCTGCGCGCCGAACTCGGACGTGCGCTCCAGCACCTCAACAAGGCGTCCGGGGGGGCGATCTTCGTCGGCTCCGCTGACCTGCTCGGCTCGACCAGCGTGAATATGATCGGCGCGGGGTTTGGTGACGGGTACTGGAACGCCGTCAAGAATCCGGGCGCACGTATCCTGTCCATCGGCGGCATCTGCGAAGACGGGATGACCGGCATCCTGTCCGGCCTGTCCACGTTCGGCCACCACATCGGCGCGGGTTCCTCCTACGGCGCATTCATCGCCGCGCTCGGGCATATCGCCTCACGGCTGCACGCCATCGGGGCCCAGGCGAAGCGCGCGGTCACGGGCCAACCCTACCGGCCGATCTTCGTCATCTGCGCCCACGCGGGCCTGAAGACCGGCGAGGATGGACCCACACACGCCGATCCCCAGCCGCTCCAGTTGCTCCAGCAAAACTTTCCCAAGGGCACGGCCATCACGCTGACTCCGTGGGATCCCCAGGAGATCTGGCCGCTGGTGGCCGCCGCGCTGGCAAAGCGACCCGCGATCATCGCCCCCTTCGTGACGCGCCCCAACGAGAACGTCCTCGACCGCGCGCAGTTGGGCCTGGCCCCCGCGGAGGACGCCGTGAACGGTGTCTACCTGCTGCGGAAGCCTCGCGGGAAGGGTGAAGGGACGATCGTCCTGCAGGAAAGCGCGGCCGCCTACGCCTTCCTCGAACAGGCCCTGCCACTGCTGGACAAGGACGGGATTGATCTCTGGATCTACTACGTGTCCAGCGCCGAACTGTTCGATCTTCTGCCTGCGGCGAAACAGCACACCCTCTTCCCGGAGGAGCGCGCTCGAGAGGCGATGGGCATCACCGGCTTCACCCTGCCGACGATGTTCCGCTGGGTGAAGTCCGATTTCGGTCTGTCCATGACGCTGCACCCGTTCCGGAAGGGGCACTTCCTCGGAAGCGGTCCGGGCGAGATGGTGCTGGCCGAGGCGGGCCTGGATGGCAGGAGCCAGTACAAGACCATCAAGAAGTACGTGGAAGCCCTCCGGCCCACGGGGAAGCAGACGCCGAAGGTGGTCCGCGCTGCGACTCGTCGCGTCGCGCGCCCGAAGGCTCGGCCGAAGGCAAAAGCTCGCAAGCGGCGCTAGGACGCAGCCAACTTCACAGGCTGAAAGCTGATCTGTTCAATAAAGCGCGGGAGGGGTCTCCGGACCCCTCCCGCGCGCCTTTTCCAGGGCAGGACCGATCTCGTAGGCGTCCCCCCACGATTCGCGGCTGGGCTAGGTCCGCCTTCCAGTCGCCGACCCTACCCTTCCTGAAGGCCCCGCGGGCCACATACCCTTTCGAGCTCAGGTGCTCTACCAGATCTCATCCAATCCGTTTCCCGGCGTACCCAAGCCTGAAAACAATTTGACTCATAATGCAACGTCCCCTTCTTGCGTTTCCAACACAATGCGTCCGTCGGCCATCTTCTGCAGCGTCTCCACGTACAGGGCGTGCTCGTGCTTCAGCACCCGCTCGGCCAGCGAATCGGCCGTGTCCCCCGGAAGCACCGGCACCTGGCACTGGTTGAGGATCGGACCGGTGTCGTAGTGCTCGTCCACGAGGTGAATCGTCACCCCGGTCACCTTCTCGCCCGCGGCCAGGACCGCCTCGTGCACGCGCTTCCCGTACATGTCCTTCCCGCCGAACTTGGGCAGGAGCGCCGGGTGGATGTTGAGGATCCGGCCGCGATACGCCCGCAGGGTGGCGGGCCCCAGCATTTTCATGTAGCCGGCCAGGATGACCGTGTCCACGCCGTGCCGCCTCACGACCCGTAGGATCTCCTCGTCCTCCAGGGGGCCGGGATGCGTCACCGCGCTGATGTGATAGTGCGGGATCCCCTCGTTCTTTGCCCGCTGCAGCGCCATCGATTCGGAATTGTTGCTGACAACGACACAGGGCTTGGCATCCAGCCGTCCCGCCTTGCAGGCGTCGATGATCGCCTGCATGTTGCTCCCGCCGTGCGAGGCCAGAAAGCCGAGATGCAGGGTCGCCATGGACGCTCCACCTTTCTCTCAACCCCGAGCCGAAAGCATCAGCCGCCACAACGCCCCTGGCGGATAAGACCGCTTAGAGCCCATGAAGCCGGCAGACCTGAAGCGTCCCAGCCTCCCGGCATCCCAGCTTCCCAGCCTTGTCCGCCCCAGGCCGTTCGTAATGCTCCTCGGGTCAGGGCTAGCTCCCCGCCTTCCGCATCCCCAGGTGCCGGTCCAGCATGATCACGGCGGCGCCCTGGTCGCCGATCAGCTTGAGCTGCTCGACCACTTCTGCGGCGTTCTTCTCTTCTTCCACCTGCTCGTTGATGAACCATTGCAGCATGACCTGGGCCGGGTAATCGTTCTCCTTGACTGCCGTCTCGTAGAGTCGATGGATCAGCGCAGTGACTTCTTTCTCGTGATCCAGGACCTGCTTGAAGACGTCGAGGAGGGACTTGAACTCCGTGGCCGGCTGGGGAATGGCCCTGAGCACCGCGCGCCCGCCTCGATCGTTGACATGCTCGAACAGTCGCATGGCGTGGGTCAGCTCCTCCTCCCATTGCACCCGCATCCAGTGCGCGCACCCCGAGCGGTTGTTCGCCGCGCAGTAGGCGGACATCGACAGGTACAGGTAGGCCGAGCTGATCTCTGCGTTGATCTGCTTGTTGATGGCATCCTGCATCGCTTTGCTGAGCATGGCTGTGTCTCCCCTCTCCGTGTCGCGAGTTCTATGGTGACTGGTTGGAAGCGGCGTGTGGCCGATTCCTGCTGGCCCGGCCGCGTCATTATGCACGATCCGCCCCTGAACGGCAAGCGGGCGACGCGTCACATTCATCACGCCGGGAAGCAGGCCCTCGGCCCCGCCGACGGTTGCTGTTGGCCGGATCGCAGCTTGATGTGCTATCTTTCAACTGTGCCTCAACAGCGGAGTTGGGCCAGGAGGGAAGTCACATGGCACGTATGACCATCGGCCTGCTGCATCCAGGAGAGATGGGGAGCGCCTTGGGAGCGCTCCTCACCCAACGCGGAGTCCGAGTCCTCTGGGCATCGGCAGGGCGCAGCGCTGCCACCCGGTCCCGGGCGGCGACCCTGGAAGAGGTTAGGACGCTTCGCGAGCTGGTCCAGGCGAGCGAGTTCATCCTCTCCGTTTGCCCGCCGCACGCGGCTCTTGATATGGCCCAACAGGTGGCCACGGACCGTTTCGCCGGGGCCTACGCGGACCTCAACGCCATCTCGCCCGAAACGGCGCGGGCCATCGGGCGCGTGATCGAAGGGGCCGGGGCGCGGTTCATCGACGGGGGGATCGTCGGGCCACCTCCAACGACCCCGGGCACCACCCGGCTCTACCTGGCTGGACCGGAGGCCGGGCGCCTCGCCAGCCTGTTCCAAGGCAGCGCTCTGGAGGTTATCGTCCTCGACGGTCCCATCGGGGCGGCATCCACCCTGAAGGTGGCGTATGCGGCATACACGAAGGGCACGGCCGCCCTCCTGCTGGCGATTCGCGCCCTGGCCATCCGAGAGGGGGTGGATGCTGCCCTTCGCCAGGAATGGGCGCGCTCGTTGCCCGAGCTGGCAAGCCGGGGCGACAAGGCGCTGGGCAGCAGCACTCGGAAGGCCTGGCGTTTCGTGGGAGAGATGGAGGAGAACGCCGCCACCTTCGTCGCGGCCGGCCTCCCCAGCGGATTCTCCGCCGCGGCGGCCGAGGTGTACCGGCGCCTGGCCGGGTACAAAGACGCGACGGCCCTGCCCCCCGTGGCGGAGATCGCAGCAGCCCTTGCCAAGGAGAAGCAAGGAAACTGAGCGCAGGTGGTCAACGGCCGTCGGTCACCCGCCGTCTCGAACGAGCCTGCGGTGCACTTCGGCCGTCAGGGTCTCGATCCGTTGGCTCAGTTCCTGGTTGAGGCGGGTGAGCTCGGTGTTCTTCTGGAGCAACTCCATAACCTGCGCGGTCTGCTGCATGGCGATGGCCTGCCGCTCGGCGCTCGCGTGGGCGAGGGCCTCCCGGTGCAGCGCATCGGCCTCGGTGTGGGCCTTGTCGCGGTCCGCCTGGCGGGTCTGCGCCAGCAGGATAAGTGGTGCGGCGTAGGCCGCCTGCAGGCTGAACGCGAGGTTCAGCAGGATGAAGGGGTAGACGTCGAACTTCGTGAGGCCGGCCGCATTCAGGGCGATCCAGATCGCCACGATCACCGTCTGCGCGACCAGGAACGTCGGCGTCCCGAAGAAGCGCGCGAACCCCTCGGCCTTCAGGCTGAACCAGTCGCCCCCGAAGACCGGGCTGAGGTGGGCGTACGGGGCGTGGAAGCGGAAGTGGTGACCCGACACAGCGGACGCTTCCGGGGGGGGATTCGATGTTGTCGGTTGGGCTGGCATGATCGGTCCTCCGCGAGTGGCACAGTGTAGGGCCGGCAGGGGCCGGGCATGCCAGCCGGCGCCAGTGCCGGTTCCATAGGGGCCCCGCAACAGTGTACGTCAAAACCGTTCCCCACTCCAGGGCGCCGTCCGTTGCGCCGGCGCGAGTCCCGTCTGTCGGCCCAGCAGATTGAAACGGTCAAACAGACCGTCGGAGAAGGTCCAAAAGCATCGCGGAACTGATAACGTGGACGCGCTTGCAGGCTCTCTTCGGAAAGTGCCGCAGGTTCCCGGTCACGAGGACCGCCTGCGCCGCGGCGGCAACCTCGAGGAAGGGGACATCGTCCTTGTCTGGGAGGTCGGCAGCCAAGGGGACTGCCGCGACGGGCTCGGCGGTTCGGCGGATGAAGTCAAGGACGGCGCGAGCCTCTCCGGGAGGAATGGCGAGGCGGGGGCGCCGCAGGACCGTCTCGTACTCCGTGAGGATTCGCTCATCCACACAGGTCTCGACCACGCCTTCGATCACGAGGTCGAGAACCCGACCGCACGCGCCGGCGGGGGATAGCAGGCCCGCCACGAGCACGTTGGTGTCGAGGACGATCTTCACCTCGCACCCCGCCGCTGGCGCCGCGCCTCGCCGATGACCGCATCAACCTCGTCCATGCTCATCCTGTCCAACCCCGCCGCCTTCGCCTTGGTGCGGATCCGTTCGATGGCCAGACGCGCCCGAGCGCGTCGGATGGCCAAGAGCTCCTCCTCCAGCGTCTCCGGCTCCACGCGCGTCATGACGGCAAAAGGCCGACCGTTGGCTGTAAGCACGATCTCCCGCTCGCTCGCAAGGTCCTTGCGGATCGCCGCCGTATTGCTCCGAAGGTCACGTACCGTAATGAACTTCATGGGGGATCCTCCTTCCCGTGGGAATCTGTCGTTCATTTACAGTGTACAGAAATGTGACGCGAATGTAAACACAATTGTTCCCCAATCGGCCCTGCCTCCTTTACCCATATACCCCTCCTCACCTCCTTGATCCGACCAGGAATCGCACCCCATCCTACTCCACGAGAGAACCCCGCTTCCCCTTCCCCCCAGGGTCTTGTATTTTCCGCCCTCCGTGTTACTGCGACGGGGGGCGTTTGTCGTTGACAGCCCATGAGCCCGGCGATACTCTTCCACCCACGGTTCCCCCGACTTCGCTCCTGCAATCGAGGGGGTGTTATGCGGACCCGATGCCAGACATAGTTCTTATCCAGAAACGATATAAGCGCCGCTATGAGTCATGAGCACAGGAGGGAACATGCTTCGCACTTGGGTACCCGCAATTCTCTGCGCCCTGCTGTGTATCGGAGGCGACGCCCTTGCGCAGCAGCCGACCACCGCAACGCAATCTAATGTGGGGGCTTCCAGAAGTACGCCACCCCAACCAACGAGCAGCGCTCAAGACTCAAGCGACACCAAGCAGCAAGTGAAGCTGCTAGAAGCACAGCTTCAAATGACACGGGAACACCAGACGGCCCTTCTGACCACCGTCCACTGGGCGCTCGCTGCGGTATTCGTGATAGCTGGCCTCCTCCTCGCTTTTGGGTGGTTTGCCAATTTCAAGGTTTACGAACGTGACAAGCTGGCGCTTCGGGCCGAACTTGACGCGGGCCTCCAGAAAAAGACTGCTGAACTGAGTCAGGCAATTCAAGAGCAGTTGGCCAAAGCAACTGCAAGCCTCCCCGCCATGCTAAGCGAGGGAATAGCTAAGTCGGAACAATCGCTCAAGGCGCGAATAGGTGGTGTTGATTCGCGCTTACTTGCACTTGAAGTGGACATAAAGAAGAAGGCAATGAATAGCAACCCAAGTCCGAATATGGCACTCACCGATGCCCTCGGACTCCTTGAGATCTTTCAACGAGTATCGATTGACGACGTCCCAGAGGTGATCAAGTTCATGCTGAACACGATTGACAAAGGTGGCAAGTTGACTGCACATGAAATCACCAGAGTCAACGCAGTTCTCGACGTACTCCCCCCTCATTACAAGGCGCTAACGGAGAGGCTTCCTACCAAGCTCATCGCATCGGACATCTTCTAGATGACTCATAACAACTCCATCGAGCGGACAGCCACCAGCAAGCTGGTGTCTGCCGCTCATGTCACTCGTTAAGCCTTCACGCCACCAAAATGCTTTCCATCCAGTGCCCAGATTCGCCCTTGTTGGGGAGCCGGGCAGGGCTCAAACCGGGCACCAAGCTGTGGCTGCCGGATGTCGTCTAAACGCAGCAGACGCCCCGCTGACCTCGCCCTCCGACAATGCTCTCCCCTGCTCCATTCGATCTTGCCAAAGCCGTCCAGCTGCAACTCCAGTTCCTCGCGCTGCCGCAATCGCAAAGCGGGACGCCTTTCAATAAGCCCCTCTGCAAGTCGGAGCCAGACTTCTATCATCCCTCCGGCGAATTCTCGGGGCGGCATGGCCGCGACAGGTTCTCGGCCCTTGTCCTTACCATTGCATGGTCAACGCCTCTGAAACGGTCCCGGGGGGCCGGGCTGCTTGGTCCCCACTCCTCACGATCACTCGTTTTTCCTTGCATTGACCGGACCGTTTCATATATGTATGGCGTCTGTCCTGCTTTTCTCGTCGTCCAGAAGAGGTGAGCCCCGCCGAGGATGAGTTCGCTCCAGGATTTCGTACAGTTCGTGTTTGCGGGTCTGACCAGCGGGGCCATCTACGCCATGGTGGCCATAGGGTTCGGTGTCGTCCACAACACCATGGGGATCGTGAACTTCACCCAGGTGGACTTCGTCTCTCTGGGCGGGATGCTCGTGTACGCCGCGCTCGTCAGCGCCAAGATGCCGATGGCGGCGGCCCTTCCGGTGGCCGTCGCGGGAGTGACCCTGGCGGGGATGCTGGTGGAGTTCGCGGGCCTTCGGCCCTCCCGCTCCCGGAACCACCTCGTCCTCATCCTCCTGACCATCGGCCTGTCCATCGTCCTGCGCGGAGCCATGCAGAGGACGTGGGGAAAGAACTCCATGGCCGTGCCCCCGCTGGCCGGGGAGACGCCGCTGACTCTCCTGGGGGCCACCATCATGCCCCAAGCCGTCTGGATCCTCGTGATCACCGCCCTGGCCATGAGTCTCCTGGTGCTGTTCTTCAGAAAGACCAACGCCGGCCTGGCCATGCGAGCCGTGGCATCCAACCCCACCGCCGCGGCTGTGGTGGGTCTCCGGGTCCGGCGGGTCCGGACGGCAAGCTTCGCCCTGGCCGGCGCCCTGGGGGGCCTCGCCGGGATCCTCATCACGCCCATCACGACCCTGCGATACGACGTCGGCGTCCTCCTCGGCCTCAAGGGCTTCGCCGCGGCCATCCTCGGAGGCTTCGGCTCCTTTCCCGGGGCAATCGTGGGGGGCATCGCGCTGGGCCTCCTGGAGTCGCTGGGGGCGGCCTACGTGAGCAGCGCCTGGAAGGACACCATCGCGTTCCTCGTCCTCCTCCTCGTGCTCTTCGCCAGGCCCCACGGCCTCATGGGAAAGGAGGCCGGGTCATGACCCGCAGGCGCCTCCCGGGAAAGGGCCACAACCTGGCGGCGTTTTTCGTCGGCGCCGAGGGTTCGCGATGAGCCCACGAGCCGCTGCCTCGTTCATGGCGCGCCACCGGACCGGCCTCTCGGTGATCGGGCTCTCGCTCGCCCTCGTGCCGGTCCCGCTGATTCTCACCAACCCCTGGAAGCTGGGGATCCTCAACCTGATCGCCATCCACGCCATCGTCGCCTTGGGCCTGAACCTCTTCGTCGGCTACGCCGGCCAGATCTCCCTGGGGCACGCCGCATTTTTCGGCCTGGGGGCTTACGGCTCCGCGATTCTCACCACGGCCTTCGCGATCCCGCCTCTCCTGGCCGCGGCCCTCACGGCCGCGGGCGTGGCCCTGACAGCCTTCGTCATTGGCCTCCCGGCGCTCCGGTTGACGGGGCACTACCTGGCCATGGCCACGCTGGGGTTCAACATCGTCGTTCACAACATTTTGGTCCAATGGGACAGAGTGACCGGCGGCCCGAGCGGCCTGTCGGGCATCCCGCCGCTCGCCGTATTCGGCCTGGCCTTCCGGGACGAGGTGCGGCAGTACTACCTCCTCTGGGGGGCGGCCATGGTCTTCCTCACCCTCTCCCTCAACCTCGTCCGGAGCGGTGTCGGAAGGGGCCTCGCCGCGTTGGCCGAGGACGAGGTCTCCGCCGCGGCCATGGGCGTGGACGTCCGCCGCGGGAAGATCGCCGTCTTCACTGTCTCGGCCGTGTTCGCCTCCGTCGGGGGGAGCCTCTTCGCCCACTACATGGGGACCGTCACTCCCGACACCTTCGGCATTTTCGCCTCCATCGACTTCGTCATCATGGTGGTCATCGGCGGCCTGGGGTCTTTGTGGGGGAGCCTCGGCGGGGCCGCCTTCATCACCGTCCTCCCCTATTTCCTCGGCCCGCTGGAGGACTCCAAGGAAATCATCCACGGCCTCATCGTCGTGGCCGTCCTCCTGATCCTTCCCCGGGGGTTCCTCGCCGGAATCGCGGACCTGGCGAAGAGCCGACTGGCGCGCGGGCGGTCCGCCATGCGAAGCCCGACGGCCTAGGAGAACCGACGCATGGCCACCGTCGCCCCCAATGGGATCATCCTCGAGGCCTCGGGCCTCACGAAGCACTTCGGCGGCGTCCCGGCCCTTCACGACGTGGGGTTCGTCGCGCGGAAAGGGCAGGTGACGGCCCTCATCGGCCCCAACGGGGCGGGGAAGACGACCTTCATCAACTGCCTGACCGGACTGCTCAGGCCGGACAAAGGCTCCATGGTCTTCGATGGCCAGGAACTGTTCGGCCTGTCCCCGCACCGGATCGCCCGCCTGGGGATCGCCCGCACTTTCCAGAATCTCGGGCTCTTCCCGAGACTCTCGGTCCTGGACAACGTCCTGTGCGGGCTCTCCACGCAAGCCGGGGACTCGCTCTTGGAAGCGTTCCTTCGGACGCCCTCCCTGCGCCATCGCGAGCGGCGGCTCAGGCTCGCCGCCCTGGAGGCCCTGGACACCTTCGGCCTGGCGGACCGCGCGGAGTGGCCTGCCGGCGCGCTCTCCTACGGCGAGAAGAAGCACCTGGAGTTGGCCCGCGCCTTCGTCTCGGGCCCCAGACTCCTCCTCCTGGACGAGCCGGTGGCGGGCCTCAACCCCGACGAGACGGAGCGGGTGGGCACCCTCATCCGGCAGATGCGGCGCACCGGCGCCACGCTCATCATCGTGGAGCACGACATGGACCTGGTCATGTCGGTGTCGGACCACGTGGTGGTGCTCGACGGCGGCCGCCGGATCGCCGGGGGCGCGCCCGAGGACGTTCGCCGCAATCCCCTCGTTCTCGAGGCCTACCTCGGGAAGATCAGCGTGACGGCGTGACGGCCATGGATGCCCGCAGGACGCTGCTCAAGATCGAGGACCTCACCCTCCACTACGGGGCCGCCCAGGCCCTCTTCGGGATTGATCTCGAGGTGGCCGAAGGGGAGACGGTGGCGATCGTGGGGGCCAACGGCGCCGGAAAGTCCAGCCTCCTCAAAGCTATCACCGGCCTCGTCCCTCCCTCGGGGGGACGCATCCTGCTCGGCGGGCGGGACGTCACGGGGAAGCCGCCCTTCCACATGGCCGCCCTGGGCGTGGCCCTCTGCCCCGAGGGGCGCGAGATGTTCGGCGACTTGACCGTGCGGGAGAACCTCGTCCTGGGCGGCCTGGCCGGGAGCCCGGGCAAGGCCGAGCTTTCCCGCCGGCTGGCCGAGCTCTTCGCGCGGTTCCCCAGGTTGAAGGAGCGCGCCGACCAGCCGACCGCCAGCCTCTCCGGAGGCGAGCAGCAGATGGTGGCCATCGGCCGGGCCCTCATGGCGCGGCCGCGCCTCCTGCTCCTGGATGAGCCGAGCCTGGGCCTCGCCCCGCTCATCACCGACGAGATCTTCGACATCATCCACCGGCTGGCCCGGGCGGGGACGACCATCCTCCTGGTGGAGCAGAACGCCGCCCGGGCGCTCACCGCCTCCACCGCCGCCTACCTCCTGGCCAACGGGAAAATTGTCCGCTCGGGGAGGAGCGACGCGCTCCTGGTCCACCCGGAGCTGCGCCGTGCCTTCCTGGGCGCCGCCTCGAAGGACAACCCGGCCCAGAGCCGCCTGGGGGCCGCGGGATTGACCAACGTCCGATTGGAGAAGCCCGACATGAGCAGACTGACCTTCATGCCGCCCTTTACCTCGGAGGAAGAGCTCGCTGCCCACCAGCTCAAGGGCCTGCAGTGGACGCTGCGGCACGCGCGGGAGGGCTCGTCCTTTTACCGGGCCCGGCTGGATACCGCGGGGGTCGGGCCCGAGGACATCCGCTCCCTGGACGACCTGGCGAAGCTCCCCTTCGGTACCGCCGAGGACCTGCGGGACGACTATCCCTTCCCGCTGCGGTCGGTCCCCTTCGAGCAGATCGTGCGCATCCATTCCTCCTCGGGCACCACGGGGAAGCGGAAGATTCTCTGCTACACCCAGAAGGACGTGGACGACTGGGCGCACTTCTTTGCCCGCTGTTACGAGATGGCCGGCGTGACGCCGCTGGATCGCG
>Ga0315279_10004733_pt1 | contig 18134 bp, 17 predicted proteins | sample YL17G06_20_MG_FD_203694 | JGI IMG/M metagenome (GOLD analysis project Ga0315279, IMG submission 203694) | Sediment microbial communities from Yellowstone Lake, YNP, Wyoming, USA - YL17G06_20 | ecosystem: Environmental > Aquatic > Freshwater > Lake > Sediment | place: USA: Wyoming | collected... | reverse complement strand
GAGCTGCAGCGAAAGCTGGATCAGCTCCGGGTGTATCTTTGACGTCCCCGGCAAGACGGCTCGACTGGCAGCGCTGGAGGCCGCAGCGGCCGCGCCCGAGTTTTGGGGGGATCCGGACACGGCGCAGAAAGTCCTGAAGGAGCAGAGCGATCTTCGCCAGACGCTGGAGCAGCATGCCGGCTTGGTGAAGGAGCTGGAGGATTTCCGGGTGCTGCTGGAGCTGGCCGCCGACCACGACGACGCCGAGACGCTCCAGGAGGTCGCCGGCGGCCTGCAGGAACTCACCCGACGGGTGCGCACGCTGGAATTGCAGACGGCCCTCTGGGGCGAGTACGACAAGGGCAACGCCATCTTGAGCATCAACCCCGGCGCCGGGGGGACGGAGTCGCAGGACTGGGCCCAGATGCTCCTGCGCATGTACCTGCGCTGGGCCGAGGGCAAGGGCTTCAAGACCGAGATCATCGACCTGCTGGAGGCGGAGGAGGCGGGGATCAAGAACGGGACCGTGACGGTCTCCGGGCCGTATGCCTACGGGTACATGCGGGCGGAGATCGGTGTCCACCGGCTGGTCCGCATCTCGCCCTTCGATGCCGGCAAGCGCCGGCACACCTCCTTCGCCTCGGTCTTCGTCTTCCCGGAGGTCTCGGACGACCTCGACATCAAGATCGATGAGAAGGACCTGCGCATCGATACGTTCCGCGCCGGAGGGCACGGCGGACAGCACATCAACGTGACCGATTCGGCCGTCCGCATCACCCACCTGCCCACCGGGATCGTGGCCTCGTGTCAGAACGAGCGGTCGCAGCACAAGAACAAGGCCATGGCCATGAAGGTGCTGCGGGCGCGCCTGTACGATTTCTACAAGCGGCAGCACGACGAGGAGATGGCGAAGCTGGAGGGGGAGAAGGCGCCGATCGCCTGGGGGAGCCAGATCCGGTCCTATGTCCTGGCGCCGTACCAGTTGGTCAAGGACCATCGCACGGGGGAGGAGACGGGCAACGTCACCGCCGTCCTGGACGGCGACCTGGATCGCTTCATCGAGGCGTACCTGTTCAAGCCGCCCGAGGCGAAGGCGTAAGAACCGACAGGGACAGCGACAGGGAACAGGAGCAGGAGCGCCAAGGCATGTTGAGACCAACCTGAAGGACACGGAGGTGAGTCATGCCGGACGACGATCTTCGCGCGGAAGTGGAGCGGCTGCGCGCCGAGAATGAGGTCCTCAAGAGCAAGATGTCTCGGCCCACATCCATCAGGGTCAGCCAGAAAGGGGCCCTCTCGGTGTACGGCTTGGGGCGATTCCCCGTGACGCTGTACAAGGAGCAGTGGCTCAAGCTCCTCGGCATGGTGGACGACATCAAGCAGTTCATCGCCGAGAACGAAGCCAAACTCAAGACCAAGGGGTAAGACGCTCCAATCCTTGCTTTGATGCCTCGGTTCTGGTATCTGTGGGATGGTCTGACCGGAGGCTTCGGGCCTAGAGGGATCCGATGAATGCGGCGGAACGCGCCATCTTGGAACGATTTAAGGTGCTCGTGGCGGAGCGGGTGGCGCTCCACAAGCTCGTGGTCTTCGGGTCCCGCGCCCGGGGCGACGCCGATCCCGACTCCGACCTAGACCTTCTCGTTGTTGTTGAGGGCCCTGCCGGCCAGACGACCCGGGACTGGATCAGCGACTGCGCATGGGAGGCTGGATTCGACTCGGGGATCGTGATTGTTCCTGTCGTGTACGGCCGCGCCGAGTGGGAGCGGGGGCCGGAACGCTATTCCCTGCTTGTTCAAGCGGTGGAGCGTGAGGGGGTCCCGGTATGAAGGAGGAGGACGTCCGCACGCTCACGAGGTACCGACTTGAACAGGCCCAGACTGCCTTGGACGACGCACAATTCCTTGCCGCGAGATCCTGCACCTGGCGACCTGTGTAGCTGATACGACAGCCATCCAACACCGCCCACGCCGCTTGCATCCCGAGACCGCTTGTGATAGGAGATAAGCGTCTGATTCATACCCTCACCCCACCCGATTCGGACCAGCTCTTTCCCGACTTGCACGCCGCAGATCGACCCCATTCGACGCGGCGGCCAACCGCGGCGTCGTCTGAAACGAAATAGCCCCGCTGTACAGAAGGCCCGAAGGCCAACCCCGTGGTGGCCTTGCCGTCACCCGGTCCGGCCTTTCACCGGCGCGTCACGAGCGAGCCGGGCGCGCCGGATGCTGTCGCTGCGGCAGAGCCCGGAGTGCAACTGGCCCAAAGCCACTAAAGCCGCAACGCCCCCACGGGGCGATTGAGGAGGCGCCCGATCGGCTTCCGCGTGGAAGAGGCGGCCGCGACATATCGCGAAAGCAAATTAGCAAAGCCTGACCCCCAACCCTGGGTGCCGGGTAGGATGATATTTGAAGACCGCTTCTCCATGGCGGGAAGGGAGGAACCCTTGGGGGCCGGCGGCAGGGGCGCTCAGGGTCGGGTTGGGGGGCCAAGCGGGGCGGGGGATAGATCCGGGAGTGCGGCCGGCGCAAGGCCGCCAACGCCGCAACGTTCCCCATTTCCGATGATTGCGGGCGGCTTATTGGGGCGCAAGCTCGGCGAGACGCGCCCGTGCCGCCTCGGCGTAGACGCCAATGAGCGGTTCCACATCGAACGCTCGCGGGTCGAGGTGCTCGCTCAGCTCGACGATGGCCGCGTATTCTTCTCTGCACCACCAGTGGCGGATCGCGGCTCGAATCGCCGGGTGGCCGTAGGCGGCGGCTGGCTCTTGGACGTGCAAACGCGGTGGGCGATTGCGGATGACTGGTCGGGAAAGTTGCTCGTCCTCGAACCGCTCTTGCGGCTCTCGGAACGCCCGCCAGAGCTTCCGCAATTGGGCGACTTCGTGCAGCCGGTGGTCCGCCTCAGGCATCGTTGCTCCGAGGGAAGTCGTGAGGGGGCTGATCGCTCAGCGCCTGCAAGGCTTGGATGTCAAGCTGGTCCATGGGTGACCCCCTGAGCCGTTTCAAGGCGATGAGGCCCTCGATGGAGACGACCCACACCGCCCGATCCTCGAACGGGACCGGCACACGGCTCCGCCAAGCCTCGGCGATGGTCGGGTGCGTGGTCAGGAGGCAGTCGAGCATCAAGACGTCGGGTCCTTCTGGATCCACCTTGTAGAACCGGAGGATCTCGATTCCACTGCTTTCGAACCGCGTCGGGCGCGGATGAGCCTGAAAGCCGAGCGGCGTCACGGCGGTAACGCAGGTTGCAGTGGCCTCGGCAGGCACAATGAGGTCAATATCAACGGTTGCCCTGGGCCGCTGATACACCATCAGCGCGAGGCCGCCGCAGAGCGCATAGGGAACGCCCGCGGTTTCAAGCGCCTGGAGGACCGCCTTGAGTTCGATGTACAGATCAATCATCGTGGGCCAGAGCTGTTTTCGGTTGAGAGGGGAGCATATCACGCCCGCTCCGTCAGGGCAACGCGTGCCGGCGCCCCGGCGGATCGGCTTCCGGGTGGAGGAGGGGCGGCCGAGGTACGGGAAGCCCCGAAGGGTGGGGCGAGGCGCCTGGACGAGGTGACTTGCAGCGCAGGCGGTAGCGCGCCGCGCATGGAAGGAACGTATAAATTCATGATCGTCCCCCATTACTCGGTCGGGGCGAAGGGGCGAAAGGCAACGTGCGCAACAACATCCCCGAAGTCCTCATGCCAATGGCGTTACGGAAGCTTGCCGATCCGGGATAGGTGGCGGACGCGCGGGTACGCCCGGGTGCGCTCGAAGAGGCGGCGGTCGGCGGTGATGAACGGGCAGTCCAGCTCAACTGCGAGCGCCAGGAACGACGCGTCATAGAAGGTGAGGTCGAGTTCGCGCCCCAGGCGGGCGGCGCGTCTGAGGAGGGGGGTCGCCGGCGGGGCAACAGAAAACGGCAGCGCCTCCAGGTACTCGATGGCGTCGTCCAGCGCGGCAGGCTTGAGGCCGCTCTTGAGGAGAAGGATGTTGCCAACTTCGTACAGCAGCAGGGCCGGTACGTGCACCTCCAGGGGTTGCCGTTCGACCTCGTCCAAGAGCGCGCGCGCCTCTGTCAGCAGGTCCTCATTCCGGCTCTTGAACCATTTGATGAGGACCGAGGAGTCAACGACGATTTTCGGGGCCATACCGGATGTCTCGGTAATAGCGGATGACGTCCGTCGAATCCCATTGGCCGACCCACTGCTGCTCCAGCGCCCGCAGGGGCGCGAGCGCCCTCTTCCAGGAACCACGGGCGCGCCCCTCCCCGCTCAGATGCGTACGGAGGGCCTCGCGGATCAGTTCACTGCGGGATCGGTTCTGGGCGGTCGCCATCCGGTCGACCTTCTTCAGGAAGGCCTCGGGGAGAGAAATCATGACCTTGGCCATCTGGGTTTCACCTCCGCTGGGACCATACCACAGCCGGATGGTCAAGGCAATACTTCTTATTGCCTAGCGTCCTTCCTCCGTTTCCCCTCGTGCGGGGCTGATTTGTGCAGTTGCGAGGACTGCTCGCGTCGCACGAGGATCTGGTGCGTAAGCGATCCGCACCGGAAAAGAAGTACGACGCCGAGTTCAAGGTCGTCTTCGACGCCATCCGCCAGCTCGTGGCGATCTGCGTGGTGCAGCGCCTCATGCTTCACGTCTCACGTTTCACGCTGTAGCGGTGAAGAGGCGCGCTGTCCCTGTCGGCTCTCGCTATCGCCCCGTTGGCTTCCAGGTCGAGGAGGCGCGGCCGAGGTACGGGAAGCCCCGAAGGGTGGGGCGAGGCGCCTGGACGAGGTGACGTGCGGCGTAGGCGGTCGCGCGACGCGCATGGAAGGAAACGCATAAATTCATGACCGTCCCCCATTACAAGTGAGGGTTCCCATGGCTCGCAATGATCAGGTTGTGCGGGTCCTGCACGTCCTCCGGCGACTCGAGGCACCGGGGGGAGCCACGCTGGCGGAGCTGGCGGCGGCCTTGCCGCCCGGCATGCCGAAGCACCCGCGAACCCTACGCCGCGACCTGCAGGCGCTGGAGGCGCTGGGGTTTCCGCTCTACACCGAGCGGGGGGACGGGCAGGTGCATTGGAAGCTCCTGGACGGGTTCCGTCGAATCCCCGCGCCAGCCTTTGCGCCGACCGAGTTGATGGCCTTGCTCTTCAGCCGGCAGCTCCTCAGGCCGCTGGAGGGCACCGAGGTCCAGGCATCGCTGGATGCGGCCCTGGCCAAGGTCCAGACAGCCTTGCCGCCCGCGGGCGCCGCGTACCTCCAGCAACTCCAGGGCGTGTTTGCGGTGGGGATCGGCCCGCACAAGCGGTATCGCGACCATCGAGAGATGGTGGATCGGCTGAGTCAGGCCATCGCCCGGCGCCGCACCGTCCAGATGCGCTACTACTCGGCCTCCCGGGATCGGACCCGCCGTCGCGAGGCGGATCCGTACCGGCTCTGGTATGCGGGCGGCGGCCTCTACCTCGTGGCCCATTGCCACCTGCGGCACGAGGTTCGCCTCTTTGCCGTGGAGCGCATCCGGTCCCTGACGATCACCGACCGCCCGTACCAACTCCCGCTCAATTTCGACCTGGAGGCGTACGTCCGGGACGCCCTCCTGGTCATGCGCGGTCGCCCCGTCGGCGTGGAGCTTCTCTTCGACAAGGCCACCTCCGCGTGGGCGAGGGATCGCGTCTGGCACCCGAGTCAGGAGGCGACCCTTCAAAAGGACGGCCGCCTGCGCCTCCAGTTGCGGGTGGGGGAGACGCCGGAGGTGGTCGGCTGGATCTTGAGCTTCGGCGGCGGGGTCCGGGTGGTGAGCCCGCCGTCGCTCCGGGCGCAGGTGCGCGACGCGGCCAAGCGGATCGTCCGGGGCAGCGCCGACCTCAAGGCCCTGGGCTAGGGCGGAGGGTTGGATATTGGTTTACGGCTCTGTAGCCGGGCTCCCAAATCCGCAATCGGAAATCTGCAATCTGAAATCGTGGTTGTGACCCCACGTGTCACTGTGGGATGGTAGGCTGACATGCAGAATCGGGCGGCGGCCGGCGCAGCCGACAAGGCTGTGATAGCCTGAGCCGATTCGCATCAAAGAATCCGTACGGCGCAGCCAATGTGAGGACGGACATATGGTGAGCTATTCCGAGATTTTCCGCGCGGCAACAGGTCATGATCCCTACCCGTACCAGGAGGAATTCGCCACCCGAGATGAACCACGGTGGCTGGTCTCGGTTCCCACCGGGTGCGGCAAGACTGCTGCGGTCATCCTGGGCTGGCTGTGGCGGAGGCGATTCGAGAAGCCCGAGATTCGCCAAGCGACGCCGCGCCGGCTCGTGTACTGCCTGCCCATGCGTGTGCTCGTCGAGCAGACCCGCGATTGCGCTGTGGCTTGGCTCCATCGGCTCGGCCGATTGGGTGGGAAAGCCGTCTTTGAGAAGGATGGGAACGCAACTGAGAGGCTCGTGGATTACGATCCCTGGGCCGGTCCCGACGATCCGGACAAGATCCGCGTCCATCTCCTTCTCGGCGGGGATGTGGACCGGGACTGGGATAGGTTTCCCGAGCGCGATGCGATTCTGGTGGGCACACAGGACATGCTGCTCTCCAGGGCGCTCAACCGAGGCTACGCCATGAGCCGCTTCCGGTGGCCCGTCCATTTCGCCCTCCTCAACAACGACTGCCTGTGGGTGATGGACGAGGTGCAGCTCATGGGCAGCGGGCTTGCCACAACGACGCAGCTCCAAGCGTTCCGCCGAAAGCTTAGGACGGTTGCCGGCGTGCGGTCAGTCTGGATGAGTGCGACCATGCGGCCCGAATGGCTCGCCACCGTGGACTTCGAGCAGGGGAGCGATGCGCCGGAAGGCCCGATAGAGATCGGCGAGAAGGACAAGGGCCACAAGGCGCTCAAACCGAGGTTCGAAGCGGTCAAGCCCCTGGAGAAAGCGGCCTTCGAGGCTACGACCGACGGCAAAGCCGAAGCTCAGTCGGTGCTGGAACGGCATGCGCCGGGGACCCGAACGCTCGTCGTGGTGAACACGGTGAAGCGGGCACAGGCGATCTATGAGGCCCTGAGGAAGGTGAAGCCCGCTGCTGAGTTGATCCTCGTTCATTCTCGCTTCCGTCCGCCCGATCGGGAGGCGGCTCTTAAGCGTCTCCTCGCCAAACCATCCGAGCATGGGACCATCGGGATTAGCACCCAGGTCGTCGAAGCGGGAGTTGACGTCTCGGCCAAGACGCTTATCACAGACTTGGCCCCTTGGGCCTCCCTAGTCCAGCGCTTCGGTCGGTGCAACCGGGAGGGGGAGTTCAACCAAAGCAAGGATGCGACGGTCGTTTGTATCGCCCCCCAAGGACTTCAAGAGCTGGAGAAGCTGGAAGGGAAGGATAAACTAACACCAAAGGATGAGAGACGAAAGGAGGACCTGTCAAAGAACCTTGCCAAGGAATCGCTGCCGTATCGCCTTGAGGAGCTCAGAGCCGCAAATTCCAAGCTGGCGGACCGGCTCGACGTTGGGCCGGCGAGCTTGCCGCCGTTCGAGGAGCCGATGAATTTCACTCACGTCGTGCGGCGCAAGGATATCGTGGAGCTATTCGACACCACGCCCGATCTTGCCGGCGCGGACATCGACGTCTCGCGTTTCATCCGAGAGGCTGATGAGCACGACGTGCGGGTGTTCTGGCGCGATCTACCCAAAGAAGGGCCTGGCCCGGGTGAGAAAGGCCCGGGCCGAGAGGAGTTGTGTGCCATTCCCGTGGGCGAGATCGACCCGAAGAGGCGCAAAGTGTGGCGCTGGGATCACTTGGAGAAGAGGTGGGAACGGCCCAGGACAATCTACCCTGGCCCGGTGCTGATGCTGCGCGCGGATGAGGGAGGCTACAACAGCAAGCTAGGATGGACCGGGAAGGAGAAGCGGACCGACCCGATCTCCCTGACTGCGGAGCCGGCTGAGGCGGATGGCGACGACCCGCACACGAAGAACCGAGCGTGGAAGACCTTGGCCGAGCACACCGACGAAGTCGTGGAAGAACTGGGATGGCTGCTTTCGGTGATCCCCCCGGGCGATCCGGGCTGGGACGTCGCGCTTCGACTAGCGGCGCGCTGGCACGACGCGGGCAAGGCGCACGGAGTGTTTCAAGCGGCGGTTCCTGGAGGCGCGCCGAGCGGGCCCGTCGAGGTGCTGTGGGGCAAATGCGCCAAGGGCATGAAGCGTTACGAACGCCCCGGCTTCCGCCACGAGCTTGTTTCGGCTCTCGCGATGCTCCAGCACGGACTTCCCGATCTGGCGGCGTATCTGGCGGCCGCGCACCACGGGAAGGTGCGGCTCTCCATCCGCTCGCTGCCCCACGAGAGACGTCCCGAAGACCCGGAGCAGCGCTTCGCCCGCGGCGTGTGGGAGGGCGACGCGCTGCCTCGGACCGACCTCGGCGGCGGTATTGTCATGCCCGAGACTGCGCTGAAGCTCGCCTACATGGAGCTCGGACAGGACGACGAAACAGGGCCGAGCTGGCTCGCCCGGATGTTGGCGTTGCGCGACAGGCTCGGCCTGTTCCGCCTGGCGTTTCTGGAGGCGCTGCTGCGGGTGGCCGACTGGCGGGCCAGTGAGAACGACAAGGAGGTGCAAGGATGATCGTTCATGAGATTGCGCTCACCGGTTGCACACCCGAGCCGCTGATGGGCTACCTCAAGGCGCTGGGTATCCTCCGTCTCGTGGCCGAGCAGAAGGACTCGAACGCCCGCGGCTGCTGGCGCGACGGGATGTGTGTACTGCGGTCGAGTGTCGACGAAGCACATCTGGTGCGGTTCTTCCTGGAGGAGTACCGACCAACGCCGATCGTCGTGCCCTGGAGCGGAGGCGATTTCTTTGGAATAGAGAAGAAGGGGAGAAAGGGCCCGTTCCGGAAGACACCGACCTCCACGTCCATCATCGAGGCGTTCCTGGGCAGCACGAGCGACCGTCTTGCCGATTACCGCCACACTATTCTGGTTGCGGCTTCCGCGCTGGAAGCCTGCGGAATAGCAGACAAGAAACAAATGGAGGACAAGAAGGCGAAGGCGCGCTTCATCTCGTGTCTTCGGGCAATGGTGAACGACAAGGCCGTCGAGTGGATTGATGCATGTGCCGTGCTCTCTGCGGAGAAGGCCAGCTTCAGCTCTCTGCTCGGAAGCGGCGGGGGCAGTGACGGAAACACGCACTTCTCTGACAACTTCATGCAGAACCTTTGGGAGGTGCTCCCCGATTTTGATGCACAACGGACCACGGCTGCCAGGCCAAGCTGCGATACACTCCGCAACGCCCTCTGGGGAACACCCACCACTGATCTTGTGCCAAAGAGGACCTCGACGCTTTTCGATGCGGGTGCCGTTGGTGGACCGAACGCGGGACAGAGGTTCGAGCGGGTGTCGCTGGGAAACCCCTGGAGCATCGTTCTTTGCCTTGAGGGGGCACTGCTGCTGTCGGGCTCTATTACCAGACGCTACGGCGCGGCGGAAAGGACAGGCGCCTCGTTTCCGTTCCAGGTGAGACTGACGCCAACAGGCCTCGATTCGGCTTCGGAGAAGGAGTCCGCCGGACGCGAAATCTGGATGCCACTCTGGCACGATTGGGCCAGCATAGAGGAGTTGGTTTCCCTATACTCAGAGGGGCGCGGATCACTTGGGACGACGCAGGCAGCCCATGGTGTCGATTTCGCGAGAGCGGCCGCGAGCCTCGGGGTGGATCGGGGGATCGCCGCGTTTCAAAGGTTTGCCATCGTCCGCGGGAGGGTCGGCGGCGAAAACTACAACACGTCGGCCGTGCTGGGCTGCTTCGAGGTCCGGGCGCGTCCAGACGTTGATCTGCTGCGCGAAGCTGATGGCTGGCTCGGGCGATTCCGAGGGGCCGCTTCGGACGAGAAGGCACCACCCAGGTTCCGATCGGCACTCCGACGCATCGAAGGGGCGATCTTTGACTTCTGTCAGCACGGCGGGACGCCGCGCTTCGCTGAGATCCTCTGCGCCCTCGGCCGCGCCGAGCGGGAGTTGGCCGGAGGCGAAAACTTCCGAAAGGACAGCAACCTTAGTCCGCTCGCCGGATTATCGTTGGATTGGCTGCGTGCCGCGAATGACGAATCATTCGAATATGAACTTGCTCTGTCTTTGGCCGGGGTCCACGACCGAGAACGGGTGATCGGTCCTCTCCGTGCGAACCTCGAATCCGTGACTTGGCCAGGACATCCGGACTGGAAGGGTTATACCTCCTGGGCCGAAAGGAGCCGCGCCGTCGTATGGAGCAGCGCGAACCTGAGCGCGAATCTTGTCGCGATCCTCGAGCGTCGACTGATGGACGGCGACCGGAACGGTTGTAGCAAACTGCCGCTCGCATCCTGGCGGTCTACGTCGCTCGACGCTGTATCGGCGTTCCTCGCCGGTGCGGTCGATGACGCCCGGGTCGAAGACCTACTGTGGGGTCTGCTGCTCGTGGACCACGGACGGCCGCACCCGATACAGCCCTCACGCCCGCCCGCCGATGCTCCGCCGTTGCCACGGGCGTATGCGCTACTGAAGCTCCTGTTCTTACCCGACCCCCTCGCAACGAAGGCTGGCGAGGTACGCGTCCGGCCCGAGCCGTCGCTGGTACCGCTCCTCCGGGCGGGTCACATAGGCGATGCATGCGCCCTCGCCATGCGCCGCCTACGCGCGAGCGGTCTGCTGCCCACGCCATACCGAACCGGGGGCCGTGCGGCGCGTGACGACGAATGGAGGGATGCTGCCGGCAGTGTCGAGGCACAGCGACTCGCCGCGGCGCTGCTTTTCCCGGTAAGCTTGTCAGATGTCACCCGCTTGACCGCCCTGGTCCTGCGACCGGGCGAGGCTCCTCATTAGCCGTCGGTAAGGGCGGCAGAAAGGACAGGAAGATGATCATCGCCTACGACAAGCTCGCGAACGATCCTCGTCTCCTCATGGAGGCCAGGCTGAAGCCGCTCCAGGGCGACCGCTTTCAGCCGACCGGGTTCGCGGATCTGGGCCCCGCCCGGTACACGCTGCCGGACGGTACCGAGATGCTGTTGGTGGAGTCCGCCCAATCCGTGGCGAACCGCATGGAGTTGGCGTGCTGGGACGACGCGGCCGACGACCTGATCGAAGATCTTCGCGGGCTCCCATACATCCGAGTCAAGCGCCCTGACGGATCCCACCTCACCAACTCGGTGCTTGAAGCCCACCGGATCAACTCGCCGTACATCCTCGAAGGTGCGGACAAACAGGTCTTCGATCGCCTCAAGGCTGACGCAGCCGGGATGGAGATTGGGCCGGTGCGTATCTCCAGCCTTGCAAAGCTCGTGTTCAAGTACGACGCCAACGCCGTCCTCCATGGCGTTTTCCTCGCAAAGAGCGACTTGGCTGGCGGGCGATTGAGGATGACGCGTCTGCTTTCGGGCTTCATCGAGGGGCGCGGTGTTGCGATCGCTGAGAGCGGCGGCGTAAAGAATGACCGTGTCGATCCGAGCGGAGACACCAAGCAGGGTTTTGGCAACGTTCCATTCCACCGCACCGAATTCACCGCCCATGAAATCAAGGCTTACTTCAATCTCGACATGGCGATGCTCCGCGGCTACGGACTTGGGGACAATGCAACGAAGATGCTCATTGCGCTCGCCCTCTTCAAGGTGCGGCGTTTCCTCTCCACCGGCCTGCGCCTACGCACTGCCTGTGACCTGGAAGTTGCCGGCGATCTCGTTGTCGCGCGACCCGCAGGCTTCACTGTTCCGTCCGAAAAGGAACTGCTCATCGAGTGCAAGACGCTCATTGGTGCATGCAAGAGCCTGTACGCCGATCCGCCCGTGACCGAGGTCGCTTGGGACGCCACCGAAAAGAAGGGCAGCAAGAAGGTTACTGCGGAAAACGATGAGGGCGAAAAGGAGGATCGGTGATGCTCGCGATCGCCATCCGCTTCCCCGCAGGCCGCTTTCACGCGACGCCGTGGGGGCGGCACGTCAACGAGGGGGCGCCCGAGTGGCCGCCCTCACCGTGGCGTCTGCTCCGCGCTCTGGTCGCCACGTGGAAGCGCAAGCTGGACGACGACCCGACGTGTCCGGCCGGCGTCGTCGAGAGGTTGCTCCGCACCCTCGCCGAGCCGCCGGTGTTCTCGCTGCCACGAGCCTCGACCGGTCATACTCGACACTATATGCCGTGGTACAAGAAGGGTCCGGACGACCGGACGCTGGTCTTTGATGCATTCGTTGCCGTGGACAAATCGCACGAGTTGATTGCGCTCTGGCCCGACGTGACGCTCGACGACGCAGAGCGCAAAGCCGCCGAGCGGATCACCGCGAATGTGGGCTTCCTTGGCCGGGCTGAGTCGTGGGCAGAAGCGCGCGTGTTGACCCACGCGGAAACCGAGAAGATCAGAGCGTGCGCCAACTGCGTGCCGGCCGACGGACACTCCGCCGAACGTCACCAGGAAGCGATCCGGGTCTTGTGTGTCGATGCTGCCGCGGCGTTTTCAAACGAGCATACACCCAGAGTCGTGAGAACCGAGGGACGCGGCAAATCGAAGAAGCAGATTCCGACGGCGCTTTATGATCCAGACTGGCACCTGTGCATGGAGACGCTTGAGTTGCACAAGGAGAAGTGGTCCGACCCGCCGGGAGCGAGGTGGGTGACGTATCTCAGGCCACGCAACTGTTTCGAGGTCGCGCCGCGCGCACGAGTGGGGTACGCGCCGAAGGCAGCACCGACCCTAGCCCGTTTCGCCATAGATGGCGCGGTCCTGCCGCTCGTCGAGGACACTTTACGGGTCGCTGAGATGGCGCGGATCGTCGCGATGGGCTGTTTTCGCCGGGTCGAAGAGCATCGCCTCTACGGCGGTCCGACACCGGAAGGCTCGCCCCTTCCGCGATCTGAGGTTTTCTCCGGGAAGGATGCGGATGGGAAGCCCCTCGAAGGGCACCGGCACGCTTTCTACCTGCCGACCGATGAGGATGGCGACGGCCGCCTCGATCATCTGACCATCATCGCCGAAATGGCGTTTGGTCCGCGGGAGGTGAAAGCGCTCGATCGGATGCAACAACTCAAGTGGAACGAAGGGGAACCTTTGAGTTTGGTTCTCTTGGCCATCGGCCTGGCGGAGGCAATCGCAGCGCCGAGGCTGCTCGGTCCTGCGACAACGTGGGTCTCAACCACGCCGTTCCTTGTCAGCCGCCACCAGAAGATGCGCGGTCAGAGGAAGGATCCGCCCGAGCTTCTCGGCCTCGAGAACCAGCGCGCTTTCGCCCGGCAAGTGCTCGTGGAGGAGATTGCACGCTTGCGCCAGTCTTGCCCCCACCTTCCAGACCCGGTTTCCGTTGAGCCCCTCAACGCCGAGCACCGTTTAGGTGTTCACCGACTACGCCCGATCCAGTTCAAACGCTTTCGCAGGAAGCGCGGCGATGATGGTGGTCGCCGAGCGGCAGGGGCGTTCCGTATCGTCTTTCCGGAGCCGGTGCGCGGACCGTTCTGCCTCGGCCACTCCTGCCACTTCGGCCTCGGGCTCTTCGTACCGGACGTGACGAGGTGAATCGTGAGTGACGCCGCGCCGCAGGCTCCGCCGATTCCGGACCCTGATCTCTCGCCCAGCCTCCTTCCGGCGCGGATGTTGAACGAGTTCGCGTACTGTCCGCGGCTGTGTTACCTGGAGTGGGTGCAGGGGGAGTTTGCGGACAACGTGGATACGGTTGAAGGGCGGGTGCAGCATCGTGCCGTGGACAAAGGGCGTCAGCGACAGAAGGCAACGAAGGACGATGGGGAGGAACCGGCCAAGCTCCACGAGCGGTCGGTGCATCTGACATCGGATCGGTTGGGGCTGACGGCGAAGATTGACCTGATCGAAGGTGAGGGGCCGCGGGTCACGCCCGTGGACTACAAGAAGGGCAAGCGACCGCACACGCCACAGGGAGCGTGGGAGCCGGAGCGGGTGCAGGTGTGTGCCCAGGGTTTGATCCTCCGGGACAATGGATTCGAAACTGCCGAGGGGGTCATCTACTTCGCGGGATCCAAAGAGCGGGTGGCAGTTGAGTTCGATGAAGCCCTGGTGGCGCGGACGCTGGAGTTGGCGGGCCAGATGGCCGAGGTGTCGCGAGGCGGGGTGATCCCGTCACCGCTGGAGGACAGCCCGAAGTGTCCCAGGTGCTCTCTCGTCGGGATCTGCCTCCCCGATGAAGTCCGTCTGTTGAAGGCCGCCGCCGGCGAGGCCATCGAGCCGCGCCTCTTATTCCCCGCCCGGGACGACGCGCTGCCCCTGCACGTGCAGCATCAAGGGGCTCGGGTCAAGAAGGACGGCAGCGTCCTACAGGTTCTGGACGGTGATGAGCTGCTGGCCGAGGCGCGGCTGGAGGAGGTCTCCCACCTCGTGCTCTTCGGAGGTGTGCAGGTGAGCACACCGGTGGTCCACGAGCTGTGCATGCGTGGCATCCCCATTTCTCACCTCTCGCATGGGGGATGGCTCTACGGCATCACACATGGCCTCTGGCACAAGAACGTGGAGCTGCGGCGTCGCCAGTACGATGCGGCGGGGAACCCTGGACGGTCGCTGGCCCTGGCACGGGGATTTGTGCGGGCCAAGATCGCCAACTGCCGAACGCTTCTCCGGCGGAATCACCCCAACCCGTCGGACTCGCTCTTGCGGGATCTCAAGGAGGACATGGAGAAGGCGGGCGACGTCGATCGGATGGATTCGCTGCTCGGCATCGAGGGGACTGCGGCCCACCGGTACTTCTCCGCGTTCGGAGAGATGCTGCGTGCGGGGGAGGGAGCGGCTCCGGCGTTCGACTTTCAGCAGCGGAACCGGCGGCCTCCCAAGGATCCGGTGAACGCCATGCTCTCGTTCGCCTATGCACTCCTCACGCGCGAGTGGACGGCCGTTCTCCAGGCGGTCGGCTTCGACCCATTTCTGGGCTTCTACCATCAGCCGCGCTACGGCCGTCCGGCCCTGGCGCTCGATCTGATGGAGGAGTTCCGGCCCCTGATCGGGGATTCGGTCGTTCTTACGGCGATCAACAACGGCGAGGTCAAGCCGGACGACTTCATCAGCGCCATGGGATCGGTTTCGCTGACCGCTGCCGGTCGGACGCGGTTCATCGAGGCGTACGAGCGGCGGATGAGCCAGGAAATCACCCATCCGGTCTTCGGGTACCGGATCAGCTATCGCCGTGTGCTGGAGGTGCAGGCGCGGCTGCTCGGTCGGTACCTGGCAGGGGAGATTCCCGAGTACCCGAACTTCACGACCCGGTGAGCCATGCGCCATCTCTACATTGTCAGCTATGACATCTCGGACCGGGCACGCTGGGCGAAGGTGTACAAGACCATGCGGGGGTTCGGGGAGCATTTGCAGTTGTCGGTGTTCCAGTGCGACCTGACGCCGGCGCAGAAAGTCCGGATGAAGGCGGCGCTGAGCGAGATCATTGACCATGAGCAGGACCAGGTCGTCTTCATTGACCTCGGGCCGACGGAGGGGAGGGAGGTGAAGGAAATCGAGGCGATCGGCCGCCCGATGGAGGTCGTCGGACGGGAGCCCCTGGTGGTGTGAATCTGCCGGCGCGGTTTCGAGCGGTTCTGTGACAACCGAATATGAGTGGGTGCTCGAAGGCGCTCCAAGTGCGCGTGAAGCTGGGTGTCCGCCCGATGCAGAATGAAGATGAACACTGGCGAGAGGAAGCGGGGAGAGGAGAGAAATGGAACCTCTCGCAACCCTGGTCGTAACCCCTCGATTTCGGCGGAGCGGACACGTAGTACGTCTCCACGGCCTCAGAGCCGTGGCCCCATTGAAGCTCGTGAGCAGAGAAAGCCAGTGTAGACCCTCCCGCGCGTCTCCACGGCCTCAGAGCCGTGGCCCCATTGAAGCTCAGCACCCTGGCTGGCGATATCGCGCAGGCCATCGCGTCTCCACGGCCTCAGAGCCGTGGCCCCATTGAAGCTCGGCGGTGGCTGGTCGCGAGTGGATCCCGAAGCGGAAGTCTCCACGGCCTCAGAGCCGTGGCCCCATTGAAGCTATCCCCCCATAGCTGAAGAGGCAAAGCGCATCATGTCTCCACGGCCTCAGAGCCGTGGCCCCATTGAAGCTTCCCGATATCCATCACCTTGTCGGCGAGCGCCTTGAGTCTCCACGGCCTCAGAGCCGTGGCCCCATTGAAGCATGTGCGGTTTGGCATTGAGGAAAGGAGAACGGGGAGGACGTCTCCACGGCCTCAGAGCCGTGGCCCCATTGAAGCGCCGCCCTGCCGGGGCGCGATCAGCAGCGGATCATCGTCTCCACGGCCTCAGAGCCGTGGCCCCATTGAAGCCGGCTCTACCGGAACGGCAGCTACTGGGCGGTGGACGTCTCCACGGCCTCAGAGCCGTGGCCCCATTGAAGCCCCGAAAAATTGCTGCCAGGCCTCGCTTGTCTGACCAGGTCTCCACGGCCTCAGAGCCGTGGCCCCATTGAAGCCTGAACTGTTTGGCCATCTTCTCACCTCCCAGCTAGGTCTCCACGGCCTCAGAGCCGTGGCCCCATTGAAGCCTGGACCACGCAGGCGGGGTGACGAAGTTTATTCCCGGTCTCCACGGCCTCAGAGCCGTGGCCCCATTGAAGCTACTCCGTTTCAACGTGGTTGTCAAGCACTTTTTTTCGTCTCCACGGCCTCAGAGCCGTGGCCCCATTGAAGCAGTTTTTTCAGCAGGAACCCCACCGCCGTCGCAAACAGGTCTCCACGGCCTCAGAGCCGTGGCCCCATTGAAGCCAAAGATCGAAGGCCTCGTGTACCGAAACTACTACCGTCTCCACGGCCTCAGAGCCGTGGCCCCATTGAAGCTGGTTGGTCAGCAAACCGGATGATGTTAACCGTGATGTCTCCACGGCCTCAGAGCCGTGGCCCCATTGAAGCCCACCTCTTCCCGGCTGATCTGGGTAGGCGATGGCTCGTCTCCACGGCCTCAGAGCCGTGGCCCCATTGAAGCTAGTAGGGGATCGGTCCGGCGCGGGACAGGCGCCAGTGTCTCCACGGCCTCAGAGCCGTGGCCCCATTGAAGCTCCACGAGCTTGCCGACTTCGGCCACCGCAACTCCCGGTCTCCACGGCCTCAGAGCCGTGGCCCCATTGAAGCGACCATGATGATCTCCTCATGCCTAGCGCCGTCGAGGTCTCCACGGCCTCAGAGCCGTGGCCCCATTGAAGCTTGCAGGAGATAGTCCTGTGCGTTCCACTGGAGCGTCGTCTCCACGGCCTCAGAGCCGTGGCCCCATTGAAGCTGAACGATGGCTCCGCGCGCGGTCGTGGCAATCGCGAGTCTCCACGGCCTCAGAGCCGTGGCCCCATTGAAGCTCATTCGTCACCATCCTCCCATACACACCGACAAAGAGTCTCCACGGCCTCAGAGCCGTGGCCCCATTGAAGCTTCCACTCGTTCTCGACGATGATCTCGACCAGCATCTTGTCTCCACGGCCTCAGAGCCGTGGCCCCATTGAAGCAGGTTGTTCATCGCCTCATCCCCTCGTGGAACTTGGCGGTCTCCACGGCCTCAGAGCCGTGGCCCCATTGAAGCGTCTGATCAATTATCCACGGGAACACATCGAAGTAGAGTCTCCACGGCCTCAGAGCCGTGGCCCCATTGAAGCTTTAATAAGGATGTGTTCTATTTTTTCCAATGGCATAGTCTCCACGGCCTCAGAGCCGTGGCCCCATTGAAGCGCGACCACCAGGCGGCCCCCATCGTACTGCCGCCACGTCTCCACGGCCTCAGAGCCGTGGCCCCATTGAAGCTTTGGCCTCAAGATGGATGTCGATCATCCGGCAATTCGTCTCCACGGCCTCAGAGCCGTGGCCCCATTGAAGCGATGAATTCCGTGGCCTTGCCTACCGCCATCCAGGCGGTCTCCACGGCCTCAGAGCCGTGGCCCCATTGAAGCTTGCCATCCGCCAGGAGAGATGACCGACTTTGAGAGGTCTCCACGGCCTCAGAGCCGTGGCCCCATTGAAGCTCTCCCACGTGGACGAACAGCATGCGTTCATCTTCGATGTCTCCACGGCCTCAGAGCCGTGGCCCCATTGAAGCCAACGGTTGGGCAACGGTTTCGGAACCGTTCGGCAACGTCTCCACGGCCTCAGAGCCGTGGCCCCATTGAAGCAATTTGCCGCCGCACAAGTTGAAAGACCTCACGAAGAGGTCTCCACGGCCTCAGAGCCGTGGCCCCATTGAAGCATGCCC
>Ga0315279_10004732_pt1 | contig 18134 bp, 13 predicted proteins | sample YL17G06_20_MG_FD_203694 | JGI IMG/M metagenome (GOLD analysis project Ga0315279, IMG submission 203694) | Sediment microbial communities from Yellowstone Lake, YNP, Wyoming, USA - YL17G06_20 | ecosystem: Environmental > Aquatic > Freshwater > Lake > Sediment | place: USA: Wyoming | collected... | reverse complement strand
AGGGGCGGCAGCAATGTCGCCTCATTCTTACTTTATCTATCCTGGTAGCAAATGCGAAAAACTCCAGCCCCCCGAAGGGGGGCTGCTTTTAACCTGCAGCGTTGCGCTTCAGGTTAAAATGCGCCAGTATTAAAATAGTTACAACTCTTTACACTACAAACAGTTAGGCCATTTTCAATCAAAAAATCAGAAAATTCTATGAAATATTCGGGTTAATACCCGACCTATGCTGAGATTATGTTGAGAAACACGCGTTCTTCTATGAAGTTTGGCTGGGGTGTAAAGGGCGGAGTAAAATCGCCGCGAGTGCGGCGCACCTGAGGTTGGTTTGGAGGAATTCTCGTCGGTGTATAAAACGTGCGGTTGATTGATCAGTCTTCACTCCGTTCTGAGCAATGCCAGCGTGACACCAAGACCGGATTCAAGGTCATCATCGAACCTCCTTCTTGGTGGTCTCCCATTCCAGTTTGGCAATCCGGATGCCTTTGAGGCTCGGCAGAAGGCTGGCGATATAGGTCTGCCCTTCGTGCTCAATGATATCGGGCGCCGCCACCGGCAGAGTGCCAACGAGGAACCGATCATCGTTAATCCCGAAGTTCATGGGGTCCTTGGAACGGTAAACCCGGGTTGGGGCGGGATAGCCTTGCGTGCGAAACAGATAATACCAACCGTCATGGATGGTGACGAAAGGACATTCTGCCGAAGTCCACCCGGTGCCAGCGGAACCGCCATAGGCCACTCGCTTGGATTCACTCCAGGTCTTCAAATCCGGCGATGTGCGGCAAAAAACCACGCCCTTGCCGGCGCCTTTGCCTCCCTCCGGGTTGGCGGAATAGTAGCAGTGGTAGGTTTCGCCAATCTTCAGGACCATCGGATCACGGGTGAACTCACTCGGGCCTTCACCAAACATGCCTGTCTTGCCATCACTGCCAACGACATGGGTGAACGTCTTGCCGTCCTGGCTCGTCGCGTGGCAGATGTGGTTCCAATCGCCGTAGAACATGTGATAGACGCCACCATCCTTGATGACATGCGGCGACTGCACGGATTCCTCCCCACAACCGGGGTCCGCGCGCAGCGCGATGCCCATCGGCTTCCAATCTTTGTCGGTGAGTCGTTTGCCCTCCCAACGATAAAGGAGCCGTGTCCGTCCACCCACCTTGGTGTACCGGATGCAGAACCATAGCTGCCAGGTGCCGTCCGCAGCTTGCCAAATGGAAAAATCCACCGGCTGTTGTTGGGGGCCGGTCAGATCGCCGAGGTCCGGGTTCCCCGCCACCGTCCACCATTCGCCCACGATTCGCGGCATGAGCGCAGCGGTGGACGAGGCCTCGGGGGCAGCGGGCACGGCCGATGTCGGTTGGTTAGTCGTTCGCGACGTACCTTTGGGCGGAGTTTCCGCTCCTTTTGGATCCGCCACCCAGGTTCCCGCCGCCGCGTCTATGTTCCATGTCTGATACCACTTCAGGAGCGGCTCGTCGTCGTTCCAGTGAAGGGGCAACCAGACATTCTTGCCGACGCCGGTCCCGGTCCGTTGCGACCACCGGTCACCACCCCAGAGGACGAAGGACCCCGCGCTCCCCCAGACCTCGAAAAGGAAGTCGGTCTGCGCGTTGAACGAGTCCTTCGAGTCGGGCTCACACTTCACTTTCCTGAATGAGGTCCACGGCCCGGCGATCTTCTCCGCCGCCGAGACGTAGGTCGGCGATCCATTCCAAGGCGAAGGACCTCCGTGGCCCGAGACGAAGAGCCAGTAACGGCTCTTCAGATTGATGATATAGGGCGCCTCGCGCGCGTCGCCGGTCAGGGGGACTTCGCAGACGCTTCGGTCCACGTGCAGATAGTCGGACGTCAGCCGCGTGATCATGATGTTGCGGTTCGGCTTGTGCTAGTCGTGGCTGAAGGCCACATAGGCCGTGCCGTCGTCGTCCTGAAAGGCGGCGAGGTCGTGGTGGTAGTCGGTGCCCGCTCCCGCGGGAAGCATCTCGTGGCCCAAATAAGCGAAGGTGCCCGCCGGTGTCTCGCTGGTGAAGAAGGAGACACCACCGGTGACGCGGGGCTGTCCGGGAATGTCAGGGTCGTTCACCGGCAGGATGTGCTTGCCGATCATGACGTATTTCTTCGTGGCCGCGTTGTAGATCACGTGGAGCCGGTCCGGGACGATGAGTGTCAGGTCGTTCATGTCGCGCGTATAGATGTGGCGCTCGAATTTCCAGGACGCCAGGTCCCGCGATGAATAGCAGGTGATCGTGTCCTTCCGGTTGTCGCCCGGGTAGTCGCCCCACCCGTAGAAATAGAACGTGTCGCCGAATTTGCGGAGGTTGCCGCCCTGACACATGATTTCCTGGCCCCGGTCGTCCTTCCAGACGGTGTCGTTCCGGATCGGAACCCCGTCGGCAATGGCCCGTGTGCCGCTCAACAGCAGCACAACGGCCACACGCGCCAAACAATAGTTCACTCGCATTCTCATGGATAGTTCGCTTTTCTCATGCCTGGTCTGATTTCTCATGCTGTGTTCCTATTTGTTCGCTGATAACGGTAAGAGCTCATTTCAGGCGGTCGCAAGCGCGAGTGTCAGTTTCATGGTTGAACAGTTACTGAGATCTTCTGGCCGCCCACGGCGATTTCATGCCGGCCGGATTGCTCCAGTATGAGTGGGAATCCCAGCGATTCCTTCCGGCCAGCACGAGCCCAGGCCCACTTGAAGACAACGGGTTTTCCGTCCAACTGCAGGGCCACGCGGCTGCCATCGAGGAATGTGTCGGCCACGCTCGCTGTGACGGTGAACAACCCGCCCGGCTTGGTTTCCTTCGGCGACACGGTGAGGGCTGCGCAGTCGAAGTCGCTCTCCACGTTCCATCCGCCGACCTCCAGCGTCGGCTTGTCTTTCCCGGCGTCTTTCGCCGCAAAGGTGGCGGTGACTTCGCGTGACTCGCCTGGGAGCAGGCTGAGGTAGTTATCATCCCAAAGGACGGGCAGGATCTCCGCGCCGCCACGGCCGTGCGTCAGCGCGAGTTGAACAAAAAACGCGATTTGGCTGGTCGGGTTGGTGACTTTGACGCGGGCCACTTTCTCCCCCCCGCGAGATTCGACTTTGCAGGTCGCCTGGAGCTTTACCGGCGGCAGTGAGTGCAGCGCCTGCATAGACGCGCCTTTCTTCGCGGGCAACCAGTACAAGTTGTCCGAAACCCGATTCCCGGCGGTGTCGCTCAAATCGAGCCAGACAAAATAGACGGGCGGCAAATCCGGCAGTTTGGGCAGTTCAAAGATGTCGCGATACATATTCGCGGCCACATCCGCTATCTCCTGCTTTTCGAAGAGCAAACGCATCGAGAAGTCGTACACCCGTGCTCGAACCTTGAGACCGCTCTGTGGTTTGAGCGAGTGATTCACCACCGTCACCATCGGCTCAATCAATCCGAGTTGGACGTGGACCGGTTCGTTGGCGCGCTTGATGAAGTAGTAACTCACCATTGGTTTCAGAAACCAATCGAAGATCTGCCACTGCACATCCGCCCAGGCGGAATTGATCTTCCACTGCGTGAACCCACTGGTGATGTCCCACAGCCGATGATTTACGGCTTCGAACATGGCGCGGTGCTGATCGGCTGTGGCGAGGTGCCCCTGCCAGACGTAATCACCCACGGTGGCCGGTTCCCCGTACACGCGGCGCACGGCGGCATCGTAAGGCTGGTAATACTGATTGGCGCCATGATGGGCCCAGGCGGCATCCAGGGGGAACGTCGGGCCGGGAGCCACTTCGCCCAGGTTGGGGATGAACTTCTGCAGGCTGCTGAGGGGAGGTAGGGAAGCCGAACCCGACTCAACCATGAACATCCAATTGGGAACCTCTCTCACTCTCCGGTAATACTCGGACGGTTCTTCCCAACCATAGGTGTTGTATCCGAGGTCCGTCATCCCCGTCGGCATGTCCTCCCGAAACCACGGTTCCACTTTGTCCGGGGCCACGTTAGGCATGCCGTTCGAGGGGACCCAAAAGCGGCTCCCGTCCAGCTCTATCACGCTGGCGCGCCAGGGCCGGTAAACCTCCTCGCGCGTGAATCCCTCGTTGCTGGCCATGTACATGACCAGGCTCGGATGGTTGCGGTAGCGCTTCAGAATATCTCGGGTGCATTTCACTACCAGCGGAACGTCGGCGGGATACTTCGAGCCGGTTTGCATCCAGGAACAACCGTAGAAACACTGGCCGATCATCACGCCATAGCGGTCGCAGGCGTCGAACAGGTAATCTGGCGGGTTGGCGACGTCCTCGAAATAGATCAGATTGAGGTTCGCCTGGGCATAGTAGCGGATCTCGGTGTCGATCCGCTCCAGCGTCCAGTCCCAGAGGGCGTCGGGCTGGATGTAGCCGCCCCGGGCAAAGATTTTCTGGCCGTTGACCAGGATGCGCCGTCCGTAATGGCCGTTGTGCAGATGCATTTCCGTGGTGATTTGGCGCACCCCAAAGCGCACCGTCTGCACGTGGGACACGCTTGCGCCCGCCACGAACTGCAGGTTCAGGTCATACCGAGGCTGAGCTCCGTAACCATTCGGCCACCAGAGTCTCGGATTCTTCATCACGGGCGCGGGGTCGAAGGCAACCTGTTTCGATTCGCCCGCCGAAAGGGTCACCGGCGTTTCGAACTTCAGCCCCGTTTCCGCAATCGAGCCTTTCAGAATGCCGCTGATCGCTCGGTCGCCCACATTGACCAAGGTGGCGGAGATCTTCAGCTTGGCGCGGTCGGTGCGCGGCAGAGGTAGTTCGGTCACCACGAAGGGATCGCGGATTGCCACCGGACCGCTGAACTCCAGCCACACGTCCTGCAGGATGCCCATGTAACGGTCCGGAATGGACGGGAAGCAATCGTAGCCGCCAGCCAGTTGAACGGCGTAGTCCATGGGGCCATCGCTGACATGGTCCTCGAAGCGGTTGCCCGCGAGCGGAATCAACTGCGGGCCGGGCGAGCCCACGTGATCCACTGGCCAGATCTTCACCGCCAGGTGGTTCGATCCCGTCAAGGCCCAGCGCGACACATCGAAGACGAAACGCTGGTTCATGCTGACCATCTGTTCGCGGTCAGCGACCTTGTTTCCGTTGAGCCAGACCTCGGCCCGGTAGTTTATGGAGTCGAAATGCAGCCAGACATGACGGTCGGCGGGCAGCTTGGGCAGTGTGAACTCGCGGCGGAACCACCACGGGTCGCGCCATGGGTTCCGCTTGTCCGGCAGGTGACTGAACTTAGCCAAGCCTTGCTTGGCGTTGAACTCATCGGATGAATCAGGGATTCGATAGGCGTTCATCCCCACGCGCAGGTCGGGATAAACGCCGGCTTTGGTAAGCGCGTTGAGAACAGTCGTCGGAACCTGGACGCGATGCCAATTCTTGGTGGCGCAGCCGGGTTGGGACAGGTTCGGGCCGGCGCCTTGCTCAAGGAACGACGACTGCATCGTCCACTCCCCAGCCAGATCCATCCGATTCTGCGGCACACACATGTCCTCCCGTTGTTTGGCCTCCGCCGCCACCTTTGCGGGGTCCTCCGGTTTCTCCGCGCCGGACGCAACGAACGCCCAGGTCGAAGCCAGCAGCACAACGGCCACACGCGCCAAACGACAGTTCACTCGCATTCTCATGGATAGTTCTCCTTTTTCATGATTGGTCTGATTTTTTATGGTGTATTCCTGTTTGTTGCATGATAACAGTAAGTCGGGATTTCCCATTTGAATCCATAAACGGTGCTCGTGCACGCTTTGATACCGTTTCTGAGACACTACCTGGCTTCCAGAACTGCTGAACAGTCTGGGCCAGCATACTGACCCACAAAGCTGCTGATTGCCTGTGGGTGATTGTCAAATCTTGCTTGCTTGAGGATTTGGCCTGTTTTGGTCATAATTGTTCCGTAGCTGAACTTTTTGTGGTAATCTATTCCAATGAAAGTTTTCATAATGCACCTCTTATAAAAATTTCTAATTTTGTTTTAACTGGTAATGCTTAATACATTGCCAACCGAGGTGCACTATGTATTCATACTAACTCCTTTCTAATATAAGATTTTAAATACTATATCTCAACCTATTGTCACTTATATGAGTTTACCTTTCCACGCGGATCTATCGTATCAGCAAATATGAGACAAAATAACTTTAACTCTGGAGACGATTTCAGCTCCATATATGACGACACTTTTTTGTTTACACTCTTGCCTTTGTTTTTGATTGCATTCTTCATGTTTCTTTTGGTTTAACATATCCTTGTTTTTTGAATAGAGCTTTATCCGTATGTTTGGCCTGCTGTGTGAGTAAACCGGTTAATATTGAATCCGCCGGAAGGAAAGGTTCATCACCTCCGAAAGACACCGCACCATAATCGTCTTGGCCAGGCCCGGCACACCTTCCAACAAACAATGTCCCTGGGCAAGAATCGCAATCATAAGCTGCTCTATTACGTCCTCCTATCCGAAGATGAATCGACCAATCTCCGCGGTAATCTGTCTGTAGGCCTTTACCAATAACTCCACCTGCTGAGCATCATTCTTCATCATGCTCTCCTATAATTCCACCAGTACGATAAAATCGAACCACTGCCCATATCGCTGGCCATCGAGTGTCACATCAAGTGCAACGATACTGACGCCCGCCGGGGCATCAGCGCCTGCCGTTAAACGAACAACAAATCCCTCTTTCGCCTCGCCAGGCACGTTGCCTTCCCAGACAGCTGGCTCGGAGGCAATGCCCGAAGGCACGTGAATTTCGATGTGATGGCTCTGCTCTCGCTGGCGAAAATTGCGCACATACAAGGTCACTTCGGCGGCCTTGCCTTTTTGCAGCCTCACACGATAAGGCTCTGCCCGCACCCAGAAAGGGTCGAACCAGTAGCGATAATCCTCATCGGCGCTTAGGGTCTGAAATGTCTGACGCATCTGCCGTGCCCAGTTTCCGAAGCGTTCTATCAATTCCGCCGGCCGATCCATCACGAAGGAATGGCCGCCTACGAGCAGGTCCAGCTTGAGGCGGCGAAGATAGTCGGCCACATAGATGTAACCTTCCTCGAGGATTGCGCTGTTGTGGGCGACCATAGCCTCGTGCCCCGTCTGCTCCGGGTCGGCTGGGTTTGCAAAAATGGCGTCGCCGGTGAAAGCCACCTTGCGACTGTCGATGTCCGCATGCATACAAAGGGCAAACTCGGTCTGGCCCGGCATCCAGTCCACCGTGAATTTGTATCCTTCCCACTCGAACTGCTCGCCCGGCTTGAAGGCGCGGTCTATGCGGACCGACTCAAAGCTCTTGCCGTATGCCTGAACAGCCGCAGCGTAATTGTAGCGCTCCGGTCGCTCGAACTGGTTCACAATACGATCGAGGGTCCATATCTGCGCACCCCACTTGTCGCGCAGGTACGGTGCTTCGAGTATATGGTCGCCGTGCATGTGAGTTATAATAGTCGCATCGATTTTCTTCAAGCCGAGGTGCTTCTGCATAAGCTCGATGGACTTGTCGAGAAAGGCCGGGTCCAACAGGCCGCAGTCAACAACCAGTCCGCGCCCGCTGTCGGCAAGTATGAGCGTGAAATTCGGCGACAGGTCAGCACCTTTGAATTTGAACATGTGCGGCGTGATCTGCCATACCGAAGGAATCACCATAGGCTTCGAGACCCTGTCCTGGTCGGCGGCGGCAAAGGTATGAACCGGGTAACCCCGCACATACAGCCGCTCTAAGTGCCGCAGCTTCTTCTGGAACTGCTGCAATTGCGGCTTCGGGTTGCGGACCACGGGGCCGTGCGAAGGCAGCAGCAGTACGGGATCGAAATCCTCAAGCAGGCCCGCCGAATTATTCAGGGCATATATCCCTTTGGCGAAGCCGTAGTCCCACTCCGTGTCGAACCAAGTGTGCATTTTCGCGCCGTCGAGCATTACATCTCCGCAAAAGACCAGCCAGCGGCCGTCGCACTTTACGAGGTAGGACATCCCGCCGGGGCTGTTGCCCGGGGTGTGCACGCAGCGAAATTCGTAACCATGCCATTCGAACGTGTCCATCCCGGCAAAGTCGCGGTCCACTCCGACAGGCTCGACAGGCGGACGGACGTAGCTCGAACCATAGACGCTGAACTCATCGCCGAGGCCTGGCCTCATCTTGCGGAATCTCGACGGACGCTCAAACAATGCACGCTCGGCCTGCGGTACAGCCACCTTCGCCCCGCTGTCTTTCAACCGCGGATAACCCTGGCATTGCTCGCGATGGTGATGCGTGAACAGCACCCATTCGACTCGCTGCACACCGATTTCGGCTAAGTGTTCGAGAACACTACCGTCTCCGAGGTCGATAAGAATCGCGGTCTCGCCGTCTTTAATCACATAAATGTTACACGTGTCTGTCCGGACGAACAGGTTCGGCCAAAGCCCGGATTCCACCGGCACGAGCATCCCCGAATCGGCAGACCCCGGCAAAGACAGATACGCTGCGAGAATCCGACCGAGTATCTGCTCGCCGCGACCGTTGACGTGAACATGGTCTCGCTTGAACCAGTCAAGCTCTTTGCCGGACCGGCGAACATAACCGGCCCACGCAGCCTCCATATCGAGAAACGCCGTGCCGACCTCGCGCACAAAATTCTCCAGAGCCTTTCTGTAGTTATCGTGATGGTCCGGACTGCTTATTCTCCGCCACTGCTCCTGGTCGCATGGGTCAACGCTGCCGAAGGCTCCTGTCATCAGGAGAATATCCGCGGCAGAATCGGCTCGAATCTGACCGATACAATCGCGGATTGAATTGATATCACCCCGTTGGCTTATGCCGCCTATGATTACGAGGTCGGGATTATGGTCCAGCACGAATTTCCGCACCCGGCCGGCTTCTTTGTACCACCAGCACCCCGTCGAGCCGCGCACGGACGTGACTTTCTCAATGGTGCATTTTGGATACCGCCGCTCAAGCAGCAGATTCCAGCCCGAACGGCTTGTGTCGTTCACGATGCTGTCGCCCAACATCACCACACGCAAGGTCCCGCCCTTAGCCAGGCGTTCCTTCGTACGCCCCAGCTTCTCCCATCGCCCGGCAGGCGGGGCATACCGAACCGGAGGCATCTCTGAGTAGAAACGCTCTACCTGCTCTAATGTCCGCTCATCCCTGCGAATGATTATGCCGTCGTCGGCCAGCAACGGCGCCGCCACGCAAAACAGCAGTACTGATGCTACGTAAGTCCTTGACTTCATATCTCTTATACCCTACCAACCGAAAAGGACGAGGCCTTCCCCAAGCCCACGGCTATTTTGCTTCGACCTTCAAGCCGTCTATAGCACCGCCGTCGGGCCTGCGTACCCGACAACAAAACTGCCAGCCGCCTTCATGGTCGACAACTTTCAACACCAGTGTGTTCGAGCCTTCCTGGAGCTTGACGTTGACAATGTCCTGCCGGGGGCTCATTCCGCGGTTGACATATTCTGCGTGGACACACTTGCCATTTAGCCAGACTTTCAAGGCATCATCGCTGCCCAACTCCAGTCTGGCGTCCTGTTCCACCGGCGACCAGACTTCCGTCCGCACATAGGCGGCACAGTGGTCCTTCGAGCCAAACATGGCCTCCAAGTTGATATCCCACGAGCCGACGCCCCGATTCAGGGGCTTCCACTCCAGATCCTTGGCATCTGGCTTCTCAGGGGCGTATGGGGTATCAAACGCATCCCGCCCCGATTCTTTCGAAACATAAGGCCCGCAGACGAGCCAGCTTAGGATATAGCCTTCATATTGATCCATCTCATTGATGACATCCTGGGCCTGCTGGCGGGCGCGCTGCTCCTTAACCGTTGCGACAACGTTATCGAGGGCCGCTCTTGCCCGTCTCGCATCTTTCTGTCGCAAACGGTCTGCAATCTTAACCGCAGCCAAAGCCGCCTCGGTCTGGAGCTGTTCATCTTTCAAATACCGCTCGACCAGCTCGAGCGCCTGCGCTGACTCAGCGGTGCCAAGTCCGCCCAACACGAGTTTCTTGTCGTCCGGCCGCTCAGCCAATTCCATCGCCCGAACGTACAACGCGGTCGGGTACTTCGACATCCCCGCCATACGAACATAGCCCCGCAGTGCAATTACCTTTTCGGTCTGATCCGAGCTCGTCCTCGCCATGGCCAGAAGGTCATCTGCAGGTCCGAGGTCAGGCCACTCCGAAAGGGTGCGCACAGCAGCACTGCGGACCTCATCGTTGCTGTCTTTAAGAGCGGCACGCAGGGCCTCAAGCGCGCCGCCGGTAGCCGCCCTGCCAAGCAGCCGCAGAAGCATCGGCTTCGCATCAGCGGGCGCCATTCGCAACGCTGCAAGCACAGGCTCTGCCTGCTTGTCTTTATCTTTAACTCGCCGAAAAGCCGCTCCGACTGCCTGCTCAACACTGGGCCGATCCTTCGCCTCCTTAGGACTTACCACCAACTCAACAAGCCTGGCAAGTTCAGATTCGCTCACCAGAATCCCCAGTGCGCGAATCGCCTCCCGGCGGACACTCTCATCATCATCCTTAGCTGCCGCCAGTAACTTACCTGCTGCCAGTGTCGCTCCACGGTCCGCCAGGGCGCGGATAACCTCGACCCTAATTCCCGAATCGCCGGATTCAATCAATCCAATAAGAGCTGTATCGACACCGGCCCCGCCGAGCTGCACGAGACTAGCGCGAGCAACTTCCCTCTGCGGCACGCCGGTCGCAGCCGCCTGCAATAGCAGCGGTATCGCAGAGGAGTCGCCCACCCTGCCCAGAGCCGCGAGCGCAGCAGTCCGCACCGCCTCGTGCTCACTACTTGCGGCAGCCGAGACCGCCTTTGCCGCCGAGCCATCACCACGTTCGCCGAGAGCACGCAGCACCAATTCCTGCGCCTCGGGCTGCAAACTCGGCAGCATACCTACAAATGTCTTGGTCGCATCCTGCCCCTTGACCATAGTCATAAGCTCGATGGCACTGCGCCGCAGGTCAGAGTCGTCGCTTCTGATTGCCTCGGTCAGCAGAGGCGCCGCCTGTGCCCCCTTCGCGGTCACCAATCCGCGCAGCCCGGCTAGCCGCAGGTGCCCCGGTTGCTTGGGTGAGTAGAACTTCTCGTAGAGCCGCACCGCTTCATCGTTCTTACCTTCGGCGACGAATTGCTCCGCACAGACGAGTAATGCATCATTGATGCGCAGACCAAGTTCCTTCGACGCCCTCAAACGTATCGCCTCGAGCGCCTTGACTGCCGGGGTGCCCCCAATCCTGCCCGCTGCCCTGACCGCCGCCTCAGCCACGCTCGAATCGGACGAACCTAACAACCCAACAACCTCGGCAAGGGCCGGGCGATAACGCATATCTCCAAGCGTGTTCAAAATCCCGACCGCAAGCTCGCCCGAAGTCTTGCCCAAGGCTCGATGCAGCGCCGCACCAGCCGCCGGGTCCTCGATGCGGCCCAGCGCATAACGCGCCATGTGAGAAGCCTGCGGGTCACTCAGCAGCTTCTCCAATTCGCTAACGCATCGCGCGGTGCCGATGGTGCGAAGCTGCCTGCACAGAAAATCCTTTGCGTCGCGCGTCGAGGCCGTGCCCAGCGCGCCGATAAGGCACAGCTCTACCGCCTGGCGCTGCTCGATGTCCGGCGCTGAGTCTATGACTATCCGCTCGACAGCGATAAGCGGACCAGAGTCCTTGCCGTGCTCGAAAGTAACCACGGATTTCAGGGCGTTATCAAGCTCTGCTAATTGGTTTGACTCTGCCGCCACCACGGATACCACTACAATCGGCGTAACTGCAAATAGGACAATTCCCATCCAGTGTTTCATCGTGTATTCCTTTCCTTATGTTATGCAAGGGTCCAGGGTTCGCGTTTCGGCCTATCAAGCCAACGACCGGCTTGCGGGTCGCCGATAATCTCCTCTTTAACGGGGTCCCACTTCAACGGCCGCTTGAGCCAGTAGGCGATATTGCCCAGATGGCAGTGCGTGGCCGTGCGATGGGCAATTTCGATGTCGCGGAAAGGCCGCTCCCGCGTCTTGACGCAGTGGACAAAATCACCGAAGATCCCGCCCCTGCCCCTGTAATTCGGTATGTAAATGTCGAGGGGAGTCTCCCGCTGTGAGCCGTCCCTCGGTGGTATTTCACCCTCTGTGCCCCTGAACGATAGAATGCCGCCCCAGCCCCCGCCGTGATATATCCGCACACCGTTGGCGAACACGTACGTCAGTTGCTTGTGGTCCTTGCCGTAGGGCGGAATAATCTGGACAGGGCCCGTTTCGTGCAGACCTAACGTAAACAGCGCGCCGCCGAAGCCGTGGCAGCCCCAATCGGTCATGCCACCGCCGGAGTAATCCCAGTAAGCCCGGAATCCCCCGCGAATCAGCGTCGGATGGAAAGGCCGCCAAGGCGAAGGTCCCAGCCACATGTCCCAGTCAACGTCGGCAGGTGTCGGCACAGGCGGCAAATATCATGGCCCTGAGGGCCCGCCTACGTCCACCCACGCCTCGCGAGCTTCACCGATACGCCCGCCGCGGACCATTTTGTGGAACCAGTTGTAGTCCTCCCACACACGCTGAGAACCGCCGGAGAAGACCCTGCTATACCGGCGAGCGATCTCGACCATCGCCCGGCCCTCCCGGACGGTCAGTGTCTCAGGCTTCTCGCAGTACACGTCCTTGCCGTGCATCATGGCCTCAATCGAGATGATCGCGTGCCAGTGGTCCGGCGTGCCGATAAGCACGGCGTCTATATCATCGCGGACGATGACATCGCGAAAATCCGTGTAGGCCTTGCAGTCGGTGTTGCCATTGCGGTCATCGACCATTTTCTTGGCTACCTGGCAGTGCTCACCCACGACGTCGCAGACCGCCACTGCCTGTATCTCTCCGAATCCAAGAGCGCCTCCCAAATCGCCTCGGCCCTGGCCGCCCATGCCGATACCCGCTAAGGTAATCCGGTCGTTCGCACCAAAGACCTTCGAATCAATAAACAGCGGAGCAGCAATCGCCGCCACTCCCCTTCGCAATAAGTCACGCCGTGTCAGATGCCCCTTCTCTGTCATAGTCGTATCTCCTGTACCCAAGAACTTCGTTCACAACCAAGACGCCAAGGCTCTCTCAGACAACACAAGCCACGCCCATCTCTTGCGCCGGCACACAATGCAACGATTATACTCCCCCTTGCCACAAATGTGCAAGGCACCCTGACAGCGTAAGTACCCTCACCGCCCGCAGACTACGTCCCGCAGCCGCCAAATCTCACACAAATATCCGGCACTCCTGCGCATCCGCAAAATACAGTGGGCCGCCCCTGTTACAAAATCGACTTGACCAAGATTTCCCCGACGCCTTCATAAACGGTACTCCTGCACACTATACTATCAAATTCCAGCTCATTTGTCACAAACGACTTGGGAAATCCGGGTTTAATGTTTTAGACCAGCAGGTTAATGCGTTTTTGTCGGGATGGCTGGTCCAACATCGATTGCGGATTATGCGGTCGATATTCAAATTAACTGATGGATGATGAATACTTTGATTCTATTGGTGAAAACCACAAATTAGAAGCCATAGCAGGGCAGGATGGATCTGAACCCTCGATACCTTTGGGGCACAGGAGTTTCCGAACAGATTCTAAAGGCTTGAAATCGTTTTAGCATATACAACCACGCTACAACCTCGAAGCCCAATATCTCATAAAATCGAAAAAATCGCTAACACATAAAATACGTAACATCAACAACTTAAAAATATTCAAAAAACGCAACCGTTTTATATATTCGTCTGCTGTTATTACGCTCTACCGGTTGGTAAATCCCTGGGAGACCAACGGATTCAATGTACGATACGACCGATAAGCGGGATAATTCAAAAACCTTGTAACGATACGATGGCTAATAAGCATACAAAAAGCCGGTCCTGAACTTTTGCTGATAGAGACCGGCTTTTTCTACCGACGATATGTCCGGGTCACTTGGCAACCTTGAATTCGTACTGATGGATTTTGTCTTTATCCAGGTCCTTACCCCGGCATCGAAGCATAAACCCCTCTTCGGTCTTCTTGTACTCAAAATCCTCGCCACTGAACAAATCCTTTGGCAAACCGCCAGGCAGTACTTTGGGCAACTGTCCCGTCTGTGCCTTTATTATATAAACCTCGACGGCTGTCCTGACCGCATTCGCGAGGGTTGTCGCTCTTATTCTATTGCCATAAACCTTGGCGATGGCTGGCACAAGCGCAGCGGTGAACATGGCCTCCTTCTTCTTGTTCTTCTGGTCTTTGTCAACCTGCTCAAATACCTCCGTGATTCGCCGACGTGCCTCAGCGTATGGTGCGTCGCCCTCGATGATCGACATTACAGATGTCATAAATTTGGAGTAATGACCCCGGCACTGCTCAAGAAATGTCTCTCCGCCGTAGTCCATAATCAGCTTCATGGATTCCTCCGGACTCCTGTTGGGATCCAGATCCTTGAGCAAATTAGACACTTTATTCATCTTTATCTGCTCGAGCACCACTTCCCGCTCGATTTGAAGCGAGTTCTTCACCGAAAGCGGTCTTTTGGACAACGCGGCGAGGTCGGCCCTCAACTGCTTCAGGACCTTCAAATCCCCGGGCATCTTCCCTAGCAGGTCTTGAGTGCATGTGTAGGTCATGCCCTCCAAAGCCCAGCCAACCAAGGTCGAGATCAGTGTCTTGTCACCCACATGGCGGGTGATCTTCAGAACCGTTACACAACGCGCTAATGCCTCGGCGTATTCACCCCGGGACGCCATAATCCGGGCATCTGCGATCAGAATGCGTCCGAGAGTCCTTATCTGGGCCAGATGCGCCAGAATCATCGAGAATCCCTCGGAGTACCTCAGCCCCCAATCGCATTCACGCAGTTCCGAGGCAGCTATCGCCAGCTTGATTGCACTCCGGCAGCTTCCGACGTAGTCTTCTATTTCCTTATTCAAGCCAATTTTGCCTTCAGTGAAGTCGCGGAGCTGTGAATCGAGCGGCCCATCCGCCTTTGGACACGACAAGAAAGCCTGGTAATAGAGCAGCGCAGCATTGTCCGGGTCCGGCGGATAGGCCAAGCCGGGGACAGCTACGACCAACGTCAGCAGCAGAGCAGACAAAAGCATTCGTATTTGATTGTTATTTAAAACGCTCATAATTTGTCCTTTCACAATGTCAACCATTCAAATCCTCAAACAAATCCGCCATCGACAGTGCTCCTTGGCCGAGAATTCTGGCGGCCCTGTCACATTGTTCCTCCAGGGCTTCCATACCACCTCGATTGTAGGCCGTTCGCAGAGACATAGCGCTTACCATCTCAGCCGGCGACTTCTCCCACTGCTGAGACGGATCTTGCTGATGACCGCCGCGTTCAAGGTGGGGGATAAACAGACCCACGGCGATGATAACAATCGCAGCGGCAGCGACTTGAGCGATTTGGCTCCGCATAACGATACTCAATAAGCCAAACCGCCCTACTTGTGACCGCCTCGCCCCTCGCGCAACCAGAGCCTGGAACTCCCCGGGGTACTTCTGCTTCCATTGCTCTGCGTCAAACCTGGGCTCGCTGGTATCGATACTTCTGGATATCAACTCATCCAGCCACTTCTCATCTTTCTGCTCGTTCATAATCGCACCTCGTCATAACCGTCACGCCGCAGGTATTCAGCCAACTTTTTCTTTGCCCTCCGCAGTCGACCATTTATCGCCTGTTCCGAGATGCCTAACACCGCAGATATCTGCTCATACGACATACCATCATAGAACCGCAGGAAAATCACCTCTCGCGCCGAAGCCGAGAGCTTGTTCAATGCCGCCCTGACAGACTCGCAAACGACATGTTCATTCGATTCGGTCGTCGCCGAGTGGTCATCGATGCTCTGTACCGCCCTTGTGCGCCGCATCATATCTCGCGCCTCGTTCCGGCAGATAGCCGCAAGCCAGCCAGCGAACTGCGCCTTTTGTCTAAGCTGTGGCAGCTTGACTGCCGCCGAAGCAAACGCCTGTTGTGCAACATCCTCAGCCAAATGCCTATCGCCGAGCATCGAATGGGCGATCGCAACCATAGCCGGATAGTATCGCCGACACAATTCGGTGAAGCTGTCTCCATCACCTTTTGCAGCCGCTTCTACTAATGCCGAATCCGGCTCCTGAGCCACTGGATTCTCCTTATGCTAAAGTCCCAGACATTGTTTCACACCGGCACGTCGGGCCTTTCAATGATACAGACCACCTATCACACCAAAAATGGGCGCTGAAACTGCTGCTTTTTGCAGATTTTCTAATTTTATATAACACAAAACACCAAGTGCACAGAAAAACTTTGAATCAGTTCAGGCAAGCGGATTCGCAACGTCATGAAAATAGGTTTGACGGCCACTTTCGGACCGATTATACCAGCCCCCCAAATATATTCGAAAGCAGCGTTTCCTATTGGAGACAAAAATGGACCATACCGAGATTGTCGCCGAAGGTATAACCTTCGATGATACGCTGCTGATAGCTGGATAGTTCTCACCAGTTCGTAAATTGGTGGGTAGGGATGGTTTCTAACGCCTGCCGTTACAGTGCTAGGAGTCTGTCGGAGAACCTCTTCTTTCTTTGATAAGCAGTCGTGAGATTCTTTCGCGGTGGTGGTATAATGCCTTGATGAAGAATCACACACGCTTTAAGCCGTATCAGCCGAACCAATTGTTCCTGTTGCCGCCGGATATGAGAGATTGGCTGCCGGAGGATCATTTGGTCTATTTTGTGATGGACGTGGTCGACCATCTGGACGTTTCGGCCATCTATCAACGCTACGATAACAGCAAGGGAGGCCAGCCGCCGTTTGATCGTAAGATGATGGTCGGCCTGCTGTTCTATGCGTACTGCGTGGGGCTGCCGAGTTCACGAAAGATCGAAAAGGCCACGTACGAACAGGTTGCATTCCGGATCCTGACGGCCGATCAACATCCTGACCACGACACAATTGCTGATTTTCGCAAGCGACACCTCAAGTATCTGAGTGGATTATTTGTAGGGATGCTGCGATTGTGCCAGGAGGTGGGGCTGGTGAAGCTCGGACACGTCAGCCTGGATGGCACAAAGGTCAAGGCCAACGCCTCGAAGCACAAAGCTATGAGCTACGGTCGAATGGAAAAGAAGGCGGAAGAACTGGAAGGCGAGGTAAAACGTTTGCTCGCAGAGGCACAGGCCGTTGATGATGCGGAAGACGCCAAATACGGCAAAGGCAAGCGTGGTGATGAGTTGCCGAAGGAATTGCGTTTTAAGCAGGACAGGCTCAGGAAGATTAAAGAAGCAATGAAATCTCTGGAGCAGGAGGCCAAGGCCCAAGCTGAGGCCAAACGTGAAGAAACCCGGCTCAAGGAGCTCGCTCTTCAAGAGGAAGACAAAAAACGCAAAGGCAAGAAACCCAAAGACCCCAGTGATAAGCCGGATCCGAAGGCCCAGCGTAATTTCACTGATCCTGAATCACGCATCATGAAAGACGGGGCCAGTAAGTCTTTCGAGCAGGCATATAACTGCCAGGCGGCGGTGGATGAGGAATCCCAGGTCATAGTTGCCACGAACGTTACACAGCAGGCGAATGACAAGCAACAGCTTGAGCCGCTTGTAGAAGAGATCAAAAAGAACACCGATGAGCAGACCCCCAAAAAGCTCAGTGCCGACAATGGATATTTTAGCGAACCCAACGTGGAGTATCTTGAGGATGAGGGGATTGACGGTTACATAGCGACGGGCAGACAAAAACATGGTGATGTTCCGCAATCTGCCGGATGTGGCCGTATTCCGAAGGATGCGACGAGGCTGGAGAGGATGGCTCGCAAGTTGCGGACGAAGAAAGGCCGGGAGACCTATTCCAAGCGCAAGCAGATAGTCGAGCCTGTATTCGGCCAGATCAAGGAATCGCGCGGGTTTCGTCGGTTTCTTTTACGCGGGCTGGAGAATGTATCAGCCGAGTGGAACCTGATCTGCCTGATGCACAACCTTTTGAAGCTGTTCCGCAGTGGCTTGATGCCGAAAGTGGCATAAAGAGTCCTTGAGGCCAGCACCGGCAAAAAAATCAAGCCGATATTTACGTGGTTTTACCTGGCTAGCGCAAATAAGTGGTGATACATGAATCCTCGGAGGAACGACAATCCGAAAATGACTGCGCCTCAACGGGTTCCCCGACAGACTCCTA